>ENA-ORSM01000745-ORSM01000745.1-human-gut-metagenome-genome-assembly--contig:-NODE-745-length-28214-cov-4.298697_pt1 | contig 28214 bp, 20 predicted proteins | sample MGYA00241903_ERZ509170 | MGnify/ENA primary metagenome ERZ509170 (study PRJEB26280, sample SAMEA2338784) | human gut metagenome | biome: human gut; feature: human-associated habitat; material: faeces...
CCGCTCAGGGTAAAACCAAGAGCGGACACTTTACCGCCGACAATGAAGTCGTGGCGGCTGCGCGGTGGCTCCACGACAGCGCAAAATCAGGAAGCATCAAAGCCGCTCCGCACCGCGCGCGACGCTATCTAGGGGCCGTATCGGGCGGCAGCAAACGTCAAGACATGCTCTATGTACTGCCGGCGGTCTCTGTTTCCTTCCAAAAGCAGTCTGCTGACACCGTTATTACCAGCGGAAACAATACCTATCAGTTTACCGGGGCAACATTCGATATTTTTGAGAGCGCCAGCGGCGCGCGTGTCGGCACCATCAAGATGGACAGCAACGGTCGAGCGCAAGCAACACTTCTGCCCGACACGGCATACTACCTAGTTGAAACGAAGGCGCCGGCCGGCTATGTCCCCCGCCACGATCGTATTGCCTTTACCACGGGGAATGACGGCGGGCGGGTCGCCATTGATGAACAGCCCGGCACCATCAACCTGCGTATCGTAAAACTCGATGCCGCGACGAATGCCGGCCCCCAGGTGGGATCTTCACTCGCAGGAGCAGAGTTCACGTGTGTGTCGCAATCAACCCCTGGATGGGCGCAAATTCTCACGACTGACGAAAGCGGTCGGGCTACCCTCGTCGATGTCCCCTTAGGAACCTTTACCATCTACGAATCAAAAGCCCCCGAGGGCTACCTGCCATCCAACGACAGCTGGACCTATACCGTTGGAGCCGACCAGCTCGGCGATTCAGGCGTAGTCGAGATCGAATCTCGCATTTCCGATATCCCCATTGCGTTTGACCTTGAGATTTCCAAATTCAAGGATTACGGCAATAGCGACCAATCCGGCCTGGAGCAGCCGGCGGGTGGTGTTGTCTTTGAAGTTGTCAGCAACAGCTCTCAGCAGGTTGTTGGCACATTGACCACAAACATCTATGGCTTTGCCTCCACCAAAGATCAGCCCGAAGCATGGTTCGGCACAGGCAAGCGACCCGCCGGTGTCCACGGAGCCGTCCCATACGACCGTGCCGGCTACACGGTTCGCGAGGTTCCGGAAACCGTCCCCGAGGGTTTTAAACGTGCAGGGGAATGGACCGTCGGGGCCAATCAGATTTCCAACGGCGCCGAGCTTCAATATATCGTGGACAACCACGCTCTGTCGACGCATCTCCAGATTGTAAAACGCGATGCCCAAACAGGCGCTTCTGTTCCACTAGCCGGATTCACCTTCCAACTCCTCGACAGCAATCACGAACCTGTCTCACAAACTTGCTGGTATCCAGCACATAACGTAATGGACACCTTTACGACTGACGCGACCGGGACCGTCACACTGCCAGAATCGCTCGTGCCGGGCACCTATTATGTACGCGAAGCCTCGGCCAAAGAGCCCTATCTTGTCGGCGAAGAGATCGAGGTAAACATACCCGCCGACATGAACCTAACGCCCGTTGTAATCGCCTCGTATTATGACCACGCCGCGACCGGAAACATCAGGATCGTTAAAACCGATGCCGTAGACGGCAGCAGCCTCGCGGGCGCCGTCTTTGAGATCCGTGCCTCGAGTGATATCGTGCGCCCCGACGGTAGCATTGCCGCGCTCGACGGTGAGACTGTCGCTGCCGTCACGACGGATGAAACTGGAGAAGCACGCGCGGACGACCTCCCGCTGGGATCTGGCACCGCACGCTACGAGGTTGTCGAGACTCAAGCGCCGGCAGGCTTCTTACTCGATCGGACATCCCATATTGTCGACCTTACTTATGCCGACCAGAAAACACCCGTTGTAGAAGCACGGCTTAACGTATCCGACGATTACACCAAGGTTGATATCTCCAAGGTCGATGCAAGCGGTGAGCAGGAAGTGGAAGGCGCACAGCTCACCTTATATGGTCCCGATAAAACCGAAATAGACTCCTGGACCTCATCCGACAAGCCACACCGCGTCGAACATCTTGCACCCGGCACCTACTCGTTGCGCGAAATGATGTCTCCGCGGACCTATGACCTTGCCGAGGAAATAACGTTTGAAATAAAGGATACGGGAGAAGTCCAATCCGTCGCGATGAAGGATGCGCCCATCGAGATCAAGGGACAGGTCGACAAGCGTCAGGAACTTGTCCAACCTATCGAAAAGGGCCTGTTGGCTAACGGCGATGGTAAAAACCGCGCCACGACGCAAACCAATAGTGATGGGCTTTTCTCCTATACCATCGATGCTCGAAACGATTCCGCTACTTGGGTTGATGAGTTTACGATTACCGATGATCTTGAGTGCGCCAAAGACGGCACGGCGAGATTCATCTCAATCGAAACCCCCGTCGCCATCGGCGACCTCAACGGTCTGTGCAACGTGTGGTATCGCACGACGCCGTTGGACTCGACAGACGTCGATGAACCGGCGAACGCGACACTTGACGATGGACACGAAAATCCTTGGCTTGAGTCCGACGAAGTAAAAGAGAGCCTTGGTGAGGACTGTCGCCTCGTCGATTACGACGGCTGGCGCCTCTGGAAGGCGGATGTCTCGACCACGGAATCCACCACACTCGAGGCGGAAGAGCTCGACCTTACACCCAATACCGTCGTAACGGGCATTCGAATTGAATACGGTGCGGTAGCCGCCGACTTTACGACTCGAAGCGATGCGGATTCTTGGACCCGCGATGATCTCAAAGATGAGCACGACGACCTTGACGATGCCAAAGCAATCCTTGGCACAGACGCTCGGGGCGCAATCGTGCACATGCAGGCGACGTCGGCTTATACGCCCCAAACCGCACTCACCAACAGCGCACGCGTCGATCTTTGCCGCAACGGTGGCGGCGATAAACTTGAGTCACATGACGAGGACCGTGTCATTCAACGCTGTACCCTACCGCAGGACCTACCGGCAACAGGATCAGTTCCCATCGCCGCTTGCATCACCGCGCTCCTGACCTCGGGTGCCGCAGCCCTATGGTTCGCTCGCCTTAGGTCGACCCCAAAGAAGCGCTAGCGCGATGAAAAAGCGGGGGAGCCAGTCCCCTGGCTCGCCCGCTTTCAATCATTTAAATCGCCGCATCTACTCTGCAGACGAAGATCCACCATCAACGATTGCCTGCTCGGACTCAGGAATCCCATCGGCACCCGTACTCTGTTCTTGCTCCACCTCTTCGCTGATTGCGGAGGCGGGGGTCGAGCCCTTTGCACCCACGATGTAGGCAGCCCCAAATCCTAACGCAATGGCAATCAAGGTCAAAATCACGTAGACAGGCCAATGGCGCTTAATATACGAAAACACGTTGACTCCTTAGAGCTCCGTCTACGAACGGCGGATAACCTCGGTCACGACCTCGGATACCGTGGCAATGTTCGTCGGGTTGACATTGTGGGGCAGGTCGTCCTCGGTACGAGCGCAAGCCAGACGCGTGCCGTCCACGCCGGCGATGGTGAGGGCTCGGCGGCTCGCCTCGAGCGCGGCATAGGCATCGGTCTTGGCATAGGGCATCTCGAGCGCGCCACAATCGACATGGAACGACTTGCACACCTTGCTGACCAGGTTCATGATGCGGCGATCGCCCTTGAGCAGTTGTTGTTCGCCCTCGACCGTCACCACCGAAAGCCTACCGGCGCCGACGGATTCAAGATTGATGAAGAATACGCCGCGGAGCTTATCGCGATGCGAAGCCAAGAAGGCCTTCATGCCGGCGCCATCACAATCCGAGGCGCCCGTTGCCACAAACCAGATATCGTGACCGAGCAGCTCATCATCGCCCATAGAGGCGACAGCCGAGAGCATATCTTCGGAAGAAGCGCCATCGGAAGACGTAGCGCCGCCCTTCCAGCCATCGTTATCGTCCTCGAAGTTATCCCACGAACCGATACCGCGACCGGACTTCTTGGCATCGTAATCGTCTTCGACGCCCAGCCAATCACTCATGCTGTCCTGCTCGTTTTTCCTTTTACGACCGAACAGGCCACCCAGGCCGCGTTTGCGAGACTTGGGTGCCGCCGGGGCGGGAGCCGAAATGGTCTCGATCGGCTGCGCGCCCGACGCAACGGGCATAGAAGGCGCAACGGGTGCCGATGTGGGTTCGGGACCCTGGGCAGTAGCAAAGGGGTCGTTGACCTGGGCAGAGGGATCGGGAAGGTCGAACAGCGACGTGCGAGACGCAAAGTTTGCCTGCTTCATAGACGGCAGCGACGGATCGGGGACCGAAGCCAGCGGAGACGAGGAAGGTGCAGGCGACGGTGCCGACGCCGGATCGGGAACATTCATCTGCGGACGCGGCGATGCCTGGGAGGAAATCTGGGCCATAAGGGAATCGACCGTTTCGTCCTGGGTGGGAGCGACATTGGCAACCGTGGCACCGGAACCACTCGGGGTCGGCATGGTGAAAATCTGCGTGGAGTAAGGCCTCGACTCATCCGTCTCGGGAGTCTCGGAAACCGCAGGCACTTCCTCCTGCTCGACCTCGGTCGAATCACCTTGATCGGCTGCCGCGTATTGCTCTTCGTCAGAGTTGGCCTCGACGGACTCGTCCTCGGCGGCATCTTGGATTTCGGCAGCATCAATGGGCTCGTCATCGTCTGCCGCGTCGCCCTGCTCATCGGAAACAGGAAGGGGCTCGGCAATTGCGGTGCCTTGCTTTTCAAACGTTATCGTGGAATCGAACTGCGCGGCATCAAACGACATGGTGCTATCGACGTGCTGCTGAGCCTCGAAAGACGTTGTTGCCTCAACAACATCCGCTGACGTCGGTTGCTGGGACTCAAAGGACGTCGTAGCTTCGGCAGCGTCGACGGGCCCGGACTGCATAGCCTCGTTCTGCTCGAACTCTTGCGCCGCGCGCTCACGTGCCGCCTCGGCTGCCTGCTGCTGAGCGATAGCCTCCTGCTCGGCAGCCTCGCGTGCGGCAGCGCGCTTCTCCTCGAAATCGTCGACAAATTTCCTGCCCTTTGCAAGCGCACCCTTAAAGAAGCTGGAAGCGCTGGCGCCAATCGAAGAGAACGCGGATGCAATATCGGCATGGGGCGTTGCCGCGGGAATCTCGGCCGAGAAATCAGTATCGCTCTCGTAAGACACGCGCCCCGGCTGTTCAACGTAATCGTCGTCAGACTCGTCCGCAACGTCTTGCGCCGGCGCGGCGGGAGCCAAAATGTCCAGTCCTGCCGCGGGATCGATCGCAGACACCGCCTCGGGCTCGGCAACGGTAACCGCGGCAGACTCATCATCCGCAGTGACAACGGGCGCAGGCTCGGGCTCAAACGTCGGCTCCTCGCCCTCCTCGTAATCGAGCGTGCAGGACTCGGGAAGCATTCCGAGCGCACGGATGGCATCCGAACCAAAGCGGATGTTGCCGGCGGCGTTGCGATAGAGCTTGGGCTCGGGCTCGGCCGCGGCAGGCTCCTCCGCCGGCTCAGCAGCGGGAACCTCGTCATTGAACTCTTCGGCCTGGACAGCCTGATTCTGATCCTCGGGCACGATGGCGCCAATCAGCGTCTCGTCGGCAGACGCACCCTCAAAGCCCTCGATCTGCTCGTCAAAAGCCTCGCCCTGTTCGGGCTCGGTTTGAGCGTCGGGAGCAATCGGCTGACCGAACTCGTCCTCGGCGTAGGTAGGCTCTTCGTACTCGATGGTGTTGCCGTAGTCGTTTTGCTGCTGGGCCGCGGCATACTCCGCCGCCGCGCGCGCCATTTCCTCGGCACGACGTTTCTGCTCCCCAAAATAGGTATCGAACGGAACATCGTCGGGAAACTCGTTCTCGCCCTGGAAGGGAGCAACGTTGTCCATAACGCCGAGCATAGCGGCGACAGAAGACTTGTTGCACACCGCGCCGGACGTATAGGGAAGAATGTGGCGGTTAGAGATGATGTTTGCCGCGTTGGCAAGTGCAACGAGGGAAGCGAGGATCGCGACAATCCACAGCAGAACCTTGAGCGCGCCGGGGAGCGGCAGGATACGCAGGATGGCAACGGCAGCAGGGGCAACCGTGGCAACGGGCAACAGCTTGGCGATGAGCGCACGATACGAAGCATAGGGCTCGCGGGCGAGCAGCTCAGCACGGGGAGAGTCGTAGTGTGCGACAACGACCACCGGGCGGTTGCGCGGAGACGCGAGCGGGCCCGAGGCCTTGTGGTAGGCGATGACATTTTGGCTCACGCCCGTCTTGCCCAGGCGCGAAACCACGGGGTGGCCCGTGCGCTCGAGCACGTAAAGAACGGCGCCGACGATTGCCAGCAAGGTGCCGACCAAGCCGATACCGCCGCCGATGCCCATCAGCAGGGCGCCGGCAAACGCAAGAATACCGGTAACGGCAAATGCCAACCTACTGGGCGCCGGGGCATTGAACTCCTGAACCTCGGGATCAAAGCCGTGGTTGCGGAAGATCTGAGCGATATCCTCGGCAGCCAAGCGCTCTTCTTCGCTGCATGCCGGCGTAATGCCGGTGTTCTGCAGCAGGTGGTTAATATAGTTCTGGGTGTTCGCCATGTGCGCTCCACATCCATAATCCGACAAATAGGCCCAATGCATGCACATTAGAACCGTATATAGTCGAAAGTATACCCCGAGCGAGCGCAAACGACCGAATTCGGGCCATCTTAACGCCCCGAGCGGACAAGGATATAGCCTAATCTCCATATCGGACTAAAATCATGGCAGCAAACTACCTTCTTATGCGAGGACTCTATGACGGCAAGCGACGCGACCGCGACAATTAAAAAGGGAAGTTCGGAGCCCAGTTTCGATAAAACGGCTCAGCGCATCCTCAACCTTTTCTTTGTGCTCAACAGCTCCCCCGAACCGCTGACGACCGAGCAGATTGTCTTGGATTCTGACCTGGGATATGGCTCGGGCAACATCGACTCGGATAAGCGCAAGTTTCGGCGCGATCGTGACAAACTGCTCGAGCGTGGCATCTTAATCAAGGAGGTTCGCCCCGCCGGTGCGCAGGAGACCGAGGAAAGCTCGTGGACAATCGACCGCGAGCACACGTTTGCTGCAGGCGGCCTCATCACCGCAGACGACGCCGACATCCTACTCAACGCCATCGACCAGACGCTAGCGGCCGGCTCTTCCACCTTTGCCGCGCCGCTTGCCGATATTCGCTCCAAGATTGCCTATCTCACCGGTAGGACGACGGTGGACGAAGCACCAATCCGCCGCTCTCCCACCGTCGATGCGGTATGGAGCGCCTTTGCCGAGCGATGCGCGCTGCGATTTTTATATCAGAACGGACGCGGCGAGCAGAAAGAACGTACCGTCTGTGTCTACGGCATGTTCGAACGCGAGGGCGTGGCGTACTTCTGCGGCCTCGACAATGTCACCGACGACATCAGGACATTCCGCTGCGACCGTATCGTTCGCGCTTGGCGTCCTTCGAAGGCCTACGCCGTCCCTGCGGACTTCAATCTCAACGACTATCTGTTCTTTGAATTCGATTTCGCCGACCGACCGCCCGTTGCAGCCACGTTCTCGTTCGCCCCTCAGACGCAGATCGATATGATCAACGGCCTCACGCGCGGGCGAGGTGAGCTCGCACACACCGATGCGGGATGGATCTGGACCGTTGACGTGCGCGACCTTGAAGCCGCCGCCTCATTTTGCATGGCCCACGCCATGGACGGCATGAGGCCCATGGCCCCCAAATCGCTCAAGCAGGCGTGGAACCACCTCATTGAAAGGACGGTGCACGAGCATGCCCGTGCGTAAACTCACCAGCGAGCAGAGACTCTCGCGCGCCATCGACATCATGGAGGCCCTCTACGCCGCCGGCGAGAGCGGCATGACACGAACCGAAATTTGCGGCCGCTTTGACATCACGGGAGTATCGCTCGACGAGATTCTCGAGATCGTCTCGACGCTCGCGGACCGAGAATCGGGCGCGCGCATCATCTGCGAATGCCGCGGCGAGCGCGTGGCCCTCACTGGTGACGCCGGGCGCGCGCTACCGTTGCGCCTGAGTGCCGCCGAGGGCGCCGTGCTCAACCATGAACTTGAATCGTTGGGGATCGAGCCCCAGGCGGCGGCTCGGATTCGACATGCTCTTCTACCCGAAGAGCTCGGCTATAACCAGCGCGTCTTTGACACCGTCAACCACGGGTCACACTGGCAGCAGCTGAGCTGCGCCATTCAGGACGGCGTTCGTTGCCGCATCTCGTATCGCTCGATGGACGATGCACGGCCACGCGAGCGTCTAGTCGACCCCTTGCGTATTACGGCAAACGGCGACCAAACATACCTGATTGCCTGGGACATCGCGGTCGATGAGCAGCGCACCTATCGCATGGATAAAATCGAGGGACTCGCCTTGACGGAAGACTCCGTCGTGCCTCACGCGCCGGACGTTGCATCCCTCCACGATTCCCTTGCCCGGACGCAGCGTAGCGCAAAGATCTTGATGCCATTCGATATGGCGGAGCATCTGGACTGGGCCGGCATCACCCTAATCGAACGCAGCGGGGCGGACATGGCAACGGTAACCGTGCATTACGGCTCCGAGCGTTGGCTACTGAGCCAGATAATCGCAGCGGGCGGAGCCATCCGCATCTTGGATGACCCCGCCCTGTCAAAGCGTCTGTGCGATATGGCAAAAACCCTCGTCTGTCCGCTTTAGCGCCGCCGCTCGTGACGTGCGCGCCACAGTTGCAGATAGTGCCCGATCTGCGCCGATTCGATGCGTTGGTAGGAGCTCGTGGGCAGCGACGTTAAGAACTTCTTTCCGTAGCCCTTCGTCACCAGGCGCGGGTCGGCCAGAATCAGCACGCCGCAATCGGTCGACGAGCGGATAAGGCGGCCGGCCGCTTGCTTGACCTCGAGCACCGCCTCGGGCAGCGAATAGCGCGCCCAAGCGCGGTCTTCGCGCAAGTTGCGCTCGCACGAGAGCGGGTCCGTGGGGCTCGAGAACGGCAGCTTGGGAATGATGACGCAACGCAGCGTCTCGCCGCTGGCGTCAAACCCCTCCCAGAAGGCCTTAAGCGCAAAAAGCGACGAGGTCGGCTCATTGATAAACCGGTCGCGCAGGCGACGAGGAGATGAGTTGCGCTGCTGGCAGTTGAGCTCCAGACCCGCACGGGCCATCTTGGGCTCAACGCGGGCGTACAGGTCTTCCATGTCGCGCCGATTGGTGAACAACGTGAGCACCGATCCGCCCATGGCAAGATGGGCGTCGACCAGCACGCGCTCGAGCGCCGTAAGATAGCTCTCACGATCGCGCGGATCGGGGATATCGCCCGCAACGACTACAGCCATGTTCGAATCGAAGTCGTAGCTCGAGTCCAAGTGCAGCGATGAGGATGTTGAAGCACCGATGCGATCGAGGCCGACCGCGTGGTTAAAGTGTTCAAAGCTTTTGGACACCGTCATGGTCGCCGAGGCAAAGATAGCCGTGTGAACCTCGGGCAGCCATTCGGTTGCCAAGGCCTCGCCAATGTCGATGCGCTCTGCGGTCATTGACTCTCCGCCGGCACGCAGCCTGCGATTGACCTGCAGCGAATACACATAGTGTTCATCGGTGCCATCAATGATGAGTTTGAGGTTCTCGGCCAGCTCGTGCAGGCGGCGCGAGATATCACCCAGGTCGACAACAACCTCGGGCTTGTCGCCGGCGACGGCTTGTACCAGCGCGTCGACGCTCTTGTCAGCCTGTTCCAATGCGTCGATGGCAGTGTAGGCCGACTGCAAGAAATCATGCCAGTCGTCAGATTCGCGCAACTCGGGGCCAATCCATAGATTGGCATTGTCATAACCCCCACGGGCACGGCGACCGAGCTCGCGAACGCCATCGAACACGTCGGCGATTGCCATGCTCGCGCGCGCAACCGTCGACGTTGCCTTGGCAGTAAGGCCCAGATAGAGCGTAGAGCCCTCGGAGGTTGCCAAATCACGGGAAACCTGGCTTAGCGCACCGGTGCTCGAGCCACCCAGGCGCTCAAACAGAACGCGTGATTCGTCCGCCGACACCACGCGCGCCCACTGACGGCGCGCCTCGCGCTCGATGGAATGGGCCTCGTCGATTACCCAATGACGAATCGGAGGCAAAATCCTGCCCTCGGCCGCGACATTGCGGAACAGCAGGGAATGGTTGGTGACCACCACATCGGCATGCGCCGCACGACGGCGAGCGCCGTGGACCAAACATTTATCAGGGAAAAACGGGCAGAGGCGACGAGCACACTCGCGCGAGGCCGTCGTAAAGTCGGGACGGTTGACGCTGCGCCACCGAATGCCGAGCGAGTCGAGGTCGCCATCGGCTGATTGGCAGACGTACGCCATAATGACCGCGACCGCCGTGAGCGTGTCCGCCGGATCGCGCTTGGTGGTAATCTCGACCTGGCTGCGGCTCATGCGCTCAAGCTTGCGCAGGCACGGATAGTGGTCATAACCCTTGAGAGCGCAAAATGACAGACCACCGTCCAGTTTCTCGGCAAGTTTTGGCAGCTCATGGTACATGAGCTGGTCGGCAAGATTGTTCGATTTGGTCGCAATACCAACCGTGATGTTGTTACGGCGCGCTGCCTCGGCAAAAGGCACCAGATAGGCCATCGATTTGCCGACGCCCGTGCCCGCCTCAATTACACGATGAGTGCCCGTGACCAGCGCATCGCGGACCTCGAGCGCCATCGCGATCTGCTCATCACGCGGCTCGTAAGTGGGATACATGCGATTGACCAGGCCACCTGGCGCATAGTCCGCCTCAATCTCCTCACGACTCGGCATCTTGAGTACCGGCAGTTCGTCGGCGTCCACCCGATCGTCGGCGCGATCGGCCTTGAGAACGTCAGCACGAGCGGCGCTGAGAGAGAAGATAGAACCAGGGTTCTGCCCCGCCAAGAATGAGAAGATAGGACGATAGGACCAAGGCACATCCGGATGCATGTCGGCTAGGCGCGCCATGAGGCCCTGGGGCAAGTCGGTGAGCGCCACGAGCAACACGCGCCATACGCCACACAGGGCGTCGACGTCGGCATTGGCACGGTGTGATACCGAGTCACAGCCAAACAGATCGGCCATAAAAGACAGCTTGTGCGAGGCCAGGCGTGGAAGCGCGATGCGCGACAGCGCCAGCGAATCGATCCAAATATCGCTCACGTTGACGCCGCCTTTGACCGACTCGATAAACGAGCGGTCGAACGTGGCGTTATGTGCGATCACCGGGCAACCACCGACAAAATCGGCGAGAGCGGCGACGGCCTCAACGGCCGACGGGGCATCTGCCACATCGGCATTTGTAATGCTCGTGAGCTCGGTAATCTCGGCGGGAATCAGCTGCTTGGGATGCACGAAGGTATCGAAGCGGTCGACGATCTCGCGGCCCGAAAGACGGGCCGCCGAGATCTCGATCAGCTCGTTGTCCTGCACCGAAAGACCTGTGGTCTCGGTATCGAGGACGATCACATCTTCCTCGATAAGGCCGAAGGACTGCGTTTTGGCGCGTTCGGCAAGCGTGGCATAGGAGTCGATGACAAACTGCGGCGTTCCTGACGAAACCGCGTCCTCGATTAGCATGCAATGCCCGCTCGACGAAGGCCCATACGGATCAGGCTGTCACAGACCTGCGGGAACGTCATGTCGTCGGTGTGGCGGATCTCATCCGGATACAGAGACGTATCGGTCATGCCGGGAATGGTATTGGTCTCGAGGATAACGGGGCCGTCCTCGCTCACGATAAAATCGCTGCGCGAGATGCCCAGGCAACCGAGGGCCTTGTGAGCGGCACAGGCAAGCTCCTGAGCGCGAGTGTAATTCTCGGGTGAAATCTGCGCCGGAATGCGATGGATGTCCGTAGGGTCGACATACTTCACGTCCAGATCGTAGAACTCGCAGTCCTTGGGCTTACGAATCTCGACAATCGGCAGAGCGCGCACGTCGTCCTCGCCGTACACGCCGACGGTGATCTCGGTACCCTCGATACACTTCTCGACCAGCACTTTGTTGCCGTACTCAAACGCCTTGGCGATTGCCGCGGGCAGCTCGGAGGGCTCATGGACCAGGGAAATGCCATAGCTGGAACCGTTGACGGCCGGCTTCACAAAGCAGCGCTCGCCACAAACCTCGACGATATGATCGATATCGACTTCATCGCCCACCTCGAGCGCGAGGCCGGGGGCAATGGGGATGCCCGCCTTGGCGTACAAGAGCTTAGAGACCTCCTTGTCGGCACCGCAGGCGCTGGCAAGCACGCCCGAGGCCGTGTAGGGGACACCCAGGGTCTCCATGGCGCCCTGCATGGCACCATCCTCGCCGCCGGCACCGTGCATGGCGATAAACGCCACGTCAAAGCCGCCGGTCGCCATGGTTACCATAAAATCATCGGCAGCCGTGTCGAGCAGCTCCACCGAGGTGTAGCCGGCTTCCTTCAGTGCCACCACAACGTTCTTTCCCGAATTGAGCGAGATCTCGCGCTCGGCGGAATGACCGCCCGCCAAGACCGCTACGTGCATGTTCTCTAGGCTTTTACCCGGCATGGGCAGACTCCTCCTCTATAATTTCTGCAGCTGATACCATATTGTAGCGATACCCTCTACGTTTCCCCAAAATCGAAAGGCTTCCATGAATCCCAGGACTAAATCTCAGGACATTCGCGACTTGAGCCAAAACGATATTCGCGAGCTCGTGGCCGAACTTGGCCAGCCAGCCTTCCGCGCGAAGCAGCTCATCGAATGGGTCTTTGAGAAGAACGTTTGTTCGTTTGACGATATGACAAACCTTCCTAAGGCTTTCCGCGAGCAGCTTAAAGAGGCTTTTGCCTTTGACACGCCGACTGAACTAACCAAGCAGGTTTCCAAAGATGGCTCTCGCAAGTATTTGCTCGAGTACCACGACGGCGTTTCCGTCGAGACTGTCGGCATGCCCCGTCGTAACAAGCTTTCCGTCTGCGTTTCTACCCAAGCTGGCTGTGGCATGGGCTGCGCCTTTTGCGCTACCGGTCTCAACGGCCTCAAGCGCTCTCTGACCGCTCAAGAGATCGTCGACCAGGTACTTCATGTATCCAACGACTTTGGCGAGCGCGCCACGAGCGTTGTCTTCATGGGCCAAGGCGAGCCGTTTGCCAACTACGACGAGGTTCTCAAGGCGCTGCGAATCCTCAATGACCCCGATGGCATCGGTATCGGCGCTCGTCACCTCACCGTCTCTACCAGTGGCGTTATTCCCGGTATTCGCAAATTTGCCGACATCCCCGAGCAGTTCACGCTTGCTGTTTCACTGCATTCCGCCATCCAGTCGACGCGCAATAAGCTCATGCCCGGTGTTAAGAAGTACACGCTGCTTCGCCTTCACGAAGCGCTTCAGCTCTACACCGAGAAGACCGGCCGCCGCCCAACCTATGAGTATGCCATGATCGAAGGCGTCAACGATACGAATCCGGAAATGCAGGCGCTCTGCGACTTCTGCGAGGGAACACTGTGCCACGTTAACCTCATTCAGCTTAACGACATCGAGGGTAGCCCGCTCAAGCCGTCGCCGATTCATAAGGTTGAGGATCTTCAGCGTCGCCTTGAGTCCCGTGGCATCGAGACAACGATTCGTAACTCCCGTGGTAACGATATTGACGCCGCCTGCGGACAGCTGAAGCAGCGCTTTAAAGTTCAGAAAAACGCATAGGGGAGTCGCACCCCAAAACGTTTCATGTGAAACATCGAACGACCCCGGTTGCAGGATATGCAACCGGGGTCGTTTCATTTATTGACCTTAATTTTGAATCAGCTGCTACTGGTCCCATTTTTACGGCCAAAATAAGGGGTCCTTGTCTCGTGAATCAGACAAGGACCCATCACAATATGCTAAGTAATCGTTAGGTACCTAATAGCCTACATTTTCCCATTGGTTGCTGACCCAACCCTGATTAATCTTGGGATTCTTCGTTACCTGAGCAGTACGCATTGCAACATCTTCTGTCATAACATCCATTTTCTTCTTGGATGTATCGACAATATCTTGCGCACTACGAAGCAAACGACCTCGAAGTTCATCGTCTGACGCGATCTTATAGCCAGCAAAGGCACCAGCCGCGACAGTTGTCGCCAATGCAATCGCAGTTAAAATTCTATTCCTCATCTTGGCCTCCTTGATCAAACTGAATCATTTCGCCAAGAATACGAGAGAGCTCTTCCTCGTCTTTAAACTCAATCTCAATCTTATTCTTTCCACGCGAGCTCTTCACACGCACGTTGGTATTAAAAACCTGACGAAGCACGCGGGCTGCCTTTTTAAAAGACTGAGGGGTTGCAGGCCTCGGCGTCTTAGGTGTCTCTCCGGCAGAAAACAACGGAGCAAGATTTTCTGTCGCTCTTACGGAAAGGCCCTCTGCAACAACCTTCTCTGCAAGTCGAATTCGAGCATCCTCATAGGGAACTGCAAGAATCGCACGTGCATGACCAGCAGTAAGTTTACCCTCAAAAATCATCTGCTGAACTACTTCGGGGAGATCGAGAAGACGCAGCGAGTTTGTAATTGCAGAGCGTGACTTGCTTACTGCCTTCGACAATGCCTCCTGGGTCATACCGCTGGCATCGATGAGCTGTCGATAGCCCTTAGCCTCTTCGACGGGATTCAGATCTGAACGTTGAAGGTTTTCGATAAGAGCAAGAGCCAGCATCTCTTCATCATTTACCTCTTTAATGATGACTGGCAATTCTTCAAGGCCAGCAAGCTTTGACGCCTGGTAACGACGCTCACCAGCGATGATCTCATAGCCGTTTCCATGCTTGCGAACCAAAAGCGGCTGCAAAACGCCATGTTCTTGGATTGACTCGCTCAACTCGCGAAGTTCAGTTTCGTTAAAGTGAATTCGCGGCTGATTAGGGTTGGGAACGATATCCTCAATAGGTAGTTTTGTTTCAGATGCAGCATTTGAAGCCGATGCAGCCGAACCGCCGGTCTCATACTCGGCCTCTGAGACCAAAGCATTCAGTCCACGTCCCAATCCGCCACGTTTCTTTACACTAGGCACGCTTGATCACCTCTTTTGCAAGGTTCATATATGCTTTTGCACCCTTATTTTGAGGTGCATAGGTAATTACTGGTTCTCCAAAAGACGGAGCTTCGGAGATTTTAACCGTACGGGGGATTAGCGTCTTAAACGCCTTATCACCAAAGTACGATTGAACCTCCTCAACAACCTGATTCGATAGTGAAGTACGCGAGTCATACATGGTCATAAGCACACCATAGGTGTCTAAGCCCTTGTTCAGCCTTGATTTGACCATCTTCATTGACTCAAGCAGCTTCGTAACGCCCTCGAGTGCGTAATATTCGCACTGGATCGGAATCAAAACGCTGTCTGCTGCGGTCAAAGCGTTGATAGTAAGCAGGCCGAGCGAAGGAGGACAGTCAATGAAAATAAAATCGAACTCGTCCTGAATCGGCTCAAGCAAATCTTTGAGGCGGGTTTCACGTGCAATTGCGCTTACGAGCTCAATTTCGGCGCCTGCAAGCTGAATTGTAGCTGGAATAACGAATACCTTTTTGCAATTTGTATCAAGAACAAGTGATTCTGCCGGCACATCATTCAACAATGCATCATAGATGCAGTGATCAAGGTCTTCTTTTTCAATTCCGAATCCACTGGTGCTGTTTCCCTGCGGATCAAAATCGACAATCAGTGTCTTACGACCCTGCTCACCCAGTGCTGCTGCAAGGTTTACAGCCGTCGTTGACTTACCGACGCCGCCTTTTTGATTGATGATTGCAATGATACGCGTGTCTTTTGCGCTCTTTGAACGCTTAACGTCGCGAAATCCCACGGTCCCTCCTGGTGAGTATTAAAGCTGTCAAACGGAGGATGTTTCACGTGAAACATTCCGAATCGATATCAACCGCCATGTTTCACGTGAAACACTGCAAGTTGTTAGTATCCATTATGTTTCACGTGAAACATCTAGGCAAGCGGATTCTTCTTTGCCACGCCATTTGCACGAGGCAATGAGACGGATGCTGGATGACTCTTCTTAAGAACAATGAACTCCCTGTGACCCAAGCCTTCAGGCAAATCAATTGCGTCATTCAGAAGCAAAGTGAAGCCGCAAATCTTAGCTGCTGACATGCCGGAAGCTAGCTCCTCATCCGAAGGATTGCCCTTGGTTACAACAAATAGCCCTCCATCCTTCAGATACGGAGCCGCATACTCAACAAGAATCGGTAAAGGGGCCAGTGCGCGGGCAGTTACAACAGAGAACTGCTTCTTATGGCTTCGAGCATATTCTTCAAGACGATCATGAACCGCATGAGCATGTTTCAATCCAAGAGCATGGACAAAGGAATTAACCGCATCAACCTTCTTGCCAACAGAGTCAATATAAGTAGCTTTACGATGCGTGGTTATGGTTAATGGAATACCAGGGAAGCCCGCACCTGTTCCCATATCGAGCAAAGCTCCCTCAGGAGCCTTGTTGATATAGGGGAGCAAAACAAGTGAGTCGAGGATATGAAGTACTGCAGCATCTTCTACGTTAAGAATACGGGTGAGATTGGTTGTCTTATTTGTTTCTAGAACCAAATCCAAATGCTGAATACATTTCCTCAGCTCAACATCAGTTACGCTCAAGGAATACTCTTTGCAATAGGAAGTTAGACGACTCAACATCTCGTCAGCCTGCTGATCAGTAAGTACTAACAACGAAAGCTCCTTTCTGACAAAAATCAGTGTATCGAGAACTTTTGACAAAAAAAGGGGACGTGGAAACCACGTCCCCTTAGCATAAGCTCGAGAAGATTATCGAGCAACAATCACCACATGGCGATCAGGGTCAGAACCCTCAGAATGAGTATCGACGGCATCATTGCCACGAAGTGCAATGTGAACCAGTCGACGCTCGTAGGCATTCATGGGCGGAAGCGAAACACTCTTATGAGTGCGGATGGCACGCTCGGCAGCAGACTGAGCCATGGAAGCAACCTTGTCCTGACGGCGACTCTTGTATCCCTCTACGTCCACTACAACCGGATACCTAAAGCCAAGTTTGCGGCTCACCAGCAAAGAGAACATAACCTGAAGGGCATCAAGGGTGCGACCATGACGGCCAATGAGAACAGCAAGGTCGGGAGCCGTTACATCCAAAATCAGCTCACCCTCGTCGCCCTCATACTCATCGATAGGAGAGTTGGCGGCATCGAAGTGCGAAAGGATGGAACGCAGGATGGAAATCGCAACATCGGCAATGGTGTCGAGCTCCTCATCGGTCAGCTCTTCACCAGCCTTGTAGCGCTGTGCAATCTCGGGATAATCGCCCGCGACCTGCGGGGCAACCTCCTCAAGCATATCCTCGATGATCTCTTCAGACATAACGTACTCCAAAAGTTAGGTACCTAAATAAGATTGATATCCCGTTACTTCTTCTTGTGCGGGCGCGGCTTCTTCTCTCGACGAGTGACCTCAACCTGCAGCGGAGCGTTCTTAAGACGCTCCTCCTCATCGGCCTTCGCCTTGTCGATGACCTTCTGCGTCACAAAAATCTGCTGGATAACCTGCCAAGCAGACGAGACGTCGTAGTACAGCAGAACACCAACGGGAAGGCTCCAGCCCATCCAAAGCATCATGACCGTCATGACAACGGCCATCATACGCATGCTCTGAGCCTGCTGGCCGGTCTGGTTGCGCGACATATAGAGCTGCGGAATCAGGGTCAGGACGGCGAACAGGATCAGGCAAACCAGCGCAGGCAGTGCAACCATAAAGCCATCGGCAAAGGAAGCGCTCGGCGTGGTGGTCAGGTCGGGCAGGATGTTGAAGAACGAGAACGTGCCGTCGTTAAAGTACTGCGGCAGGTTGCGCAGCAATGTAAACAGGGCGAACAGGATAGGCATCTGAATCAGCAGCGGCAGACAGCCAGCCATGGGGTTGAACTTGTTCTCGCTGTAGAACTTCTGCATCTCCTCGGCCTGACGCTGGGGATCGTCGGCATAGCGCTCCTGGATCTCGAGCATCTTGGGCTGCAGCACCTGCATGCGAGCCGTCGACTTGGTCGACTTGAGCATGAGCGGCGTCAGCAGCAGACGGATGATGACCACCAGGATGATGATGGACAGGCCCCAGTCGACCGCAAAGGTCTGGATGAGCTTGAGCAGCTCGAAAAGGATGTTAACGATCCAATCCCACATGTAAGTTTTCCTCCGATAGCGAGTGCCCGCTAGGGCACAGGGTCATAACCGCCGACGTGCAGGGGATTGCAACGAGCGATGCGCCTCACGGCAAGCCAGCAGCCTCTCAAAACACCGTGCTTCTCAATCGCCTGGATGGCGTATTGCGAGCACGTTGGGTAATAAATGCAGGCGTCAGGCAATAAGGGCGAAATAACCTGTTGATATATGCGAATAGGAGCGATGGCAACACGTCGCAAAACGTGATTGCTCATCGCTCCTCCCCGGCAACGCCGGCGCGCTTCATAAGCGAACGCAACGCCTTGTCCATCTCCTGCGGCGAAGAAACCCTCGTCTTGGGAGTTGCAAACAAGATGATGTCATAACCCGCAACGGGAAATCCGCAGCTGCGGGCGGCCTCGCGCATCACACGCTTAGATCGGTTGCGCACGACGGCACAACCGAGTCGCTTAGCACCAACGAAGGCGACCCTTCCGGAGTCGCCTTCGCCAACCGATTCACATATGGTCATTCGAATCAGAGGGTGATTGAAACGACGCCCCTGACTGAACACATGCTCGAAATCTTGCCGAGACTTAATAGTCTTCATGCGAGATGTGTGTATCGCTGCTAGACAGTGAGACGCTTGCGGCCCTTGGCGCGACGACGGGCGAGCACGGCACGACCACCCTTAGTGGCCATACGGGCACGGAAGCCATGGGTCTTGGCACGCTTACGCTTATTAGGCTGATACGTACGCTTCATCTTAAGTTCCTCCTGCTGCATTTCGAGTGTCCGCGGGGACGCGGACGCAGATATAGACACGTGAGCTTGAAGATTGTAGGGAAATCAATGTTCAAATGTCAAGAAATCAAAGGTAAAAGGTTGCGCAGTTCACACGGTTCCCCCATAAGCACAACCGAAATTTGCGCCTCATGGCAACCTTTCACGATATTTCATCGAGTTTTCAACAGGTCATGTTGGCAATGTTGAGAACTTTTCGCCCGTTTTCCAAAGTTTTCAACAAGTTTTGAAAAGTTGTCGAAAGATGAGAAACGTTGCACGGTGAGCTACTATTTGTTCGAAACCTTTTGAAAGATTGCGAGCGGCATGTCTGACGACTTTTACACCATGGTCGATTCCGGAGACCCGGCACCCGACAACGAGCACATCACCGGCGTGCGCGAAGAGCGTGCGGAAGGCGAGCAGACGACCACGCAGGCGCCAAAAGCCATGTACGCCGCGCGCATCGCCGTCTATGACGACATGCTGTCGACACCGCGGGTGATCGTCGTTGATCCGCAAGATGTCCGCACGTATTTGGAAGAGACGACCAACACCGTCTACCAGTGCATGAAAGAACAAGGTGGCCATATCTCGCTCATGGTCATCCGCGAGATTGTCGAAAACTTTATCCACGCACACTTTGCCGAGCCCATCATCTCGATTCTGGACGGCGGAGACACCATCCGCTTTGCTGACCAAGGACCCGGCATCGACGACAAGGAACGTGCTTTCGACTTTGGCGTTACCAGCGCAAACAGCAAGATGAAGCGCTATATCCGTGGAACCGGAGCAGGGTTTCCCATGGTGCAGGAGTATTTGGAAAACGCCGGCGGTGCCGTATCCATCGAGGACAACATGGGCAAAGGCACCGTGGTTACGGTAAGCCTGAACCCTAAACGCGTGCAGGAAATCGAGCGTGCCGGCGGACGCGGCGCTGCCGTGCGGCCCGAGACGGAGCAGCCCACATATCCCCTGCCGGGAGCTTTTGTGCAGCAGCCCATGGCAACGCAGCAGATGCAGCCCCCCGTGGCACAGATGCAGCAGCCCGGAATGCCTCCTACACAAGAACCCCAAGCGGCATCGATGTCGATGCCGCCAAGCATGCCAGAGGCCATGTCGCTGGCGGATCAGGATACAGCAGCAATGCAGCAGGCGACAGGGGCACCGAGTGGCCAGCAAATGGGCTATCAGCCGTACCAACAGGGATATCCATATCAGCAGATGCCGCCACTGGGGTATGGCCAGCAGTTCCCGCAGCAGTACCAGCAGGGATATCAGCAGCCGTACCAGCAGATGCCGCAGCAGCAGTACAACCCCTGGGCCCAGCAGACGCCTCCGCAGCCTTACCAACAGTGGCCTCAAAGTTTTCAACAGCAAATGCCGCCGACGCAGAGTTCTCAACAACCAGCAGCTCAAATGATGTACCCTAATGCAGTAAATCAGTATGCACAGCCACAACCGGACGTGTTCGTAAGCGATCGCGGCAACGCCGCGCTAGGCTATCTGGCGCAAAATCAAGCGTGCGGTGCAACCGATCTGGCGAGGGCGTTTGGAAACTCGGCCCCCACTTGGTCACGCACGCTCAATGACTTGGCGCAGGCCGGCTTGGTCATCAAGCATGGCCAGAAATACCATCTGACCGAACTCGGCGCCGCTCGCGTGCGAGCTCAGAGCTAAAGAACGGGAGAGACAGTGGACGAGGAAGCAAGCATCATCCTGGGGGATGCCATCGCCTTTTGTCAGCGCGACGGCCAAGATGCACGCCTCATCAACATGCTGGGGCAATCGCGCGCCATAAGCCTGACCGAAGATACGCTCACGATCGAGGCCCCCTCGCGCTTTGCCATCGCACAGCTCAAAAAGCATCAGCCGACTATTGAGGCCTATCTGGAAGAAATCGCCTTTGCACCGATTGCGCTCGACATCGTGGCACCGCAAGGCGCCGCGACGGAATCCGCTGCCGCGACGGCGCCCGCCACGGCTCCCGCCGCTTCCCCGGCGGTGTCGGCCTCCGCAGGCGACGTGCCGACAATCGAGCACCAGCACAGCGATGTTTCCCGTGAAACCATGGCACCGTTGCCGACCGCGGCGGCGACGCCAGCGAACGCACCCGTCACGCACATGCCAATCGCTCACGACGCAGCGGCGAGCGCGGATTCGGGCATTGCAATCAAGAACACACTCTCGGCCGATGATTTTCGTCGCATGATGAACCAGATGAAGGGCGGAGCGCCGACTAAATCCACGCAAGCTGCGGCCCCCGCTTCACCCGTGCCAGCACCGACCGTGCCGGCCGAGCAGAATACGGATGGAGCCCCGCTCGCCGCGAACTCAAAATTTACCTTTGAGAACTTTGTCTACGGCCCCGAAAACAGCCATGCCTATCGCTCGGCACTCAAGTTTGCCGCCCTCGCGGACGAGCGCGGCACGTGCGCATCACTGTTCATCTACGGCAAATCGGGCCTGGGCAAGACCCACCTGCTGCTTGCCATCAAAAACGAGCTCGCCGAGAAGTCGCCCGAGATCAAGGTCAAGTATGCAAACTCCCAGGCATATCTGGACGACCTGATGACCGAGTTCGACCGCCAAAAGAAGAGCAACGCCCCCATCATGCAGGCGTACCACGGCGTGGACGTGCTCATCATCGATGACATCCAAAACATCATCGGCAAGCGCGCGAGCGTGGACTACTTTTTCCAGCTCATGGACGAGTTCATCCGCAACAACAAGAAGGTCGTCATCGCGGCAGACCGCGCCCCCAAGGACCTGAGCATGGACGAGCGTCTGACCAGCCGCTTCAACGCCGGCATGCTCTGCCTGGTCGCAGAGCCCAGCTACGAGATGAAATACAAGATCTTGCAGCGCTATTACGAGAACACCATCGTCGCCGCTCCCGAGGCAGGCGACGACTCACTGCTGGCGGCCTACGGGGGCGACGGCGGGCACCTGACCGATGAGCACTTTAAGCACATGGCAGAGGTGTCGGGCACCAACATCCGCGAACTCGAGAGCTTCTGCGAGCGCTGCGCCGGCGAGGCGGGCGACCGCGAGCGCGAGGGTGGGGAACTCACCTTTGACGATATCGACGCCATCGCCAGCCAGTACTTCGACACATCGGCCAAAAAGATCAACGTCCAGACGGTTCAGTCCGTCATTGAAGAGCAGTACGGTGTGACGCACGAGGAGCTCATCGGCCCGCGACGCAACGCCAATATCGCCAAGGCACGCCACATTGCCATCTATCTGGCCATCGAGATGTGCGAGATGACGACCACGGCGGTGGGCGCCGAATTTGGCAACCGCAACCACTCGACCGTCAGCACGAGCTACAAAAAGGTCCAGAAGATGATCCAGGAAGACCGCACCGTCACCGAAGATCTCAAATCGTTGCGCGATAAAATTACACTGCGCTCGTAGGGAAATAGAGACACCTGTTGAAAACTTGTCAAAACCACGGGCATAAGGTGTCTAAAACCCAACCCGCGGTGATGAAAAGTTTTGCGCAGGTTTTGAACGTGGAAAACCACCCCCGTTGCACACAGGTTGCTGTCGATTTTCTTTCTGGGTCTGACCTGCGTCTTTGGGAGTAATCAACAGTTTCGTCAGTGCTATTACTATTATTAAGATATTTATATCTAAAGAAAGGTATTAAAAGATGAAGTTCACCGTCAGCCAGAGCTCGCTTACACAAGCCATCGGCGTCGTTATGAAGGGTGTCGCTTCGGCATCCACCCTTCCCATCCTGTCGGGCGTGCTCGTCAAGGCGCAAGACGGCATCTTGGAATTCCAGACCTCTAACTACACCATCTCGATCCGTCATCGCATCGCGGCGCATGTCGAAGAAGAGGGCGAGATGGTTATCCCCTGTAAGATGCTCTCCAATATCACCAAGACTCTCCCCGATGCCCCGGTCACCTTTGAGCTGTCCGAGCGCCAGGTGCTGATTGGTTGCGAGAAGAGCTCGTTCCGCCTGAACACGCTCGATGCCAATGACTTCCCCGAGTTTCCGGCCTATGCCATCGAGAGTGCCGTGGAGCTGCCGACCGATATCTTGTCCGAGATGGTCGGCCGCGTGTGGCGCGTCACCTCGACCGACAAGGCCCGCCCCATCCTGGGCGGCGTGCACATGAAGGTCGAGAACAACACCGTGCGCCTGGTGGCGACCGATTCCTTCCGCTTGGCCGTGTGCGATACGCAGGTCGAGACCTCGACCCTCGAGGGTTCCTTTGAGCTCAACGTTCCGGCTGACGCCTTTAACGACGCACTGAACATCATGGCCAGCCAGGCGACCATCATGATCGGGGCTACCGACACCCAGGTCGTCTTTGAGGCCGGCAACACCACCTACGTGTCGCGCCGCATCGAGGGCGTGTACCCCAACTACAAGCAGCTCATCCCCGATTCGTGCGTGACGAGCGTCAAGATCGACGTCGCCGCCTTTAACGCCGCCCTCAAGCGCGTGGCCGTTATCGCGAGCGCCAACCCCGCCGTCAAGTTCGAGATCGATGTCGAGAACGGGCAGATGGGCCTGTCCTCCATTTCCAATGACCAGGACCTTGCGCAGGAGACAATCGATGTCGAGGCCGAGGGCGAGTCGGGCACCATCGCCTTCAACTACCACTACATCTTCGGCTGCCTCAATGCCCTATCCAAGGAGAAGGAGATCACGCTGGAGCTCAAGAGCTACTCGCAGGCGGGCATCTTCAAGTCCTACGACAAGATCAACTACCTGTACCTGGTCATGCCGGTCCGCATCTAGCGTTGCGCCATGACCATGTTCGCCCGCGATCTTTCCGTCGCGCACTACCGCAGCTTCGATAGCTATCGCCTTGCCCTAGACGACGGCGTGACGATACTTGCGGGACCCAACGCGGCGGGAAAGACCAATCTCATAGAGGCGCTGCAGCTGCTGACGAGCGGCGCCTCGTTTAGGCATCCGACCGCCGCCGAGCTCGTCCATGACGGCGCGGACTCGTGCAAGGTTGAGCTGAGGCTCGAGGGCGACGGCCGCGTGCTTGATATGGGATTGAGCGCGGAGGACGGTAAGCGCTCGTTTAGCCGCAACGGCAAGAGATGCTCTGCCGCCGGTGTGCGCGGGGTCCTGCCGAGCGTGCTGTTTTGCCCCGACCATCTGGACATGGTTAAGCGAGGCGCCAGTGTGCGCCGTGCCGCCCTCGATGACTTTGGCATGCAACTGAGCGCACGCTATGCCGATCTTGCGAGCACCTATGGGCGCTGCGTGACCCAGCGCAACGCCCTGCTCAAGGAGACCTGGTGCTGCCGCGAGATGCTCGGCGCGTGGAACGATTCGATTGCCCGCGCGGGCTCGGCCCTGCTCGTGCACCGGTTGGCCCTGCTCGACCGGCTGGCGGGCCATGTGCGCACTGCCTACGGGCAAGTGGCGTCCGGTGAGGCTGCCAACGTGACCTATACGTCCACGCTGGGGGATTTGCCCCAGGTCGAGGATCGCGAAGAGCTGAAGGGCTGGGCGTACGAGCGCATGCTGGCCGCACTTGATGAGCATGCCGACGAGGAAATTCGCCGCGGCGTGACGTTGGTGGGACCGCATCGCGATGAGATTGAGTTTACCGTGGCGGGTCGCTCCGCCCGTTCATTTGCCAGCCAAGGTCAGCAGCGAACGTTGGTGCTGGCCTGGAAGGTGGCGGAGGTGGCCGTGGCTCGCGATGTCCTGGGCACCGCCCCACTGCTGCTTTTGGACGACGTGATGAGCGAGCTCGACGGCGACCGACGCGGCGCTTTTCTGCGGCTGATCGGCGATGATATCCAGACGGTCATAACCACGACCAACCTGGGGTACTTTACCGATGACCTGCTTGATCGAGCCAAGGTGGTGAGCATGGGTGAGACGTGCTAATTACGAGCGCGAGAGCGAAACGGTCGCCTTCAGTGGATTTTTAAACGCAGAGCGTCAGCGCATCCTGGCGGCCGCGACGCCTGAGCGCCGCGTGCAGATGGAGGCTGCAGAGGAATCTCGTGCGGTCTATCGCGCCTGGAATGCGGTGTGCTCGGGCACGCGCGAGGGGCGCCATGTGACGGGCCTGCGCTACCTGCCCGAGTCCAATGAGCTGCTGGTATATCTCGACTCGCCCTCGTGGACGCAGGAAATGACGCTGTTGCGCGAGATCATCCGCGCGCGCATGGAGCGCGCCGGTGCGCATGTGGACGGCCTGGTGTTCAAAACCACCGCGCCCGGTCACACGCCGCCCGCCGCCAAGGAGCGCCTGCGTCCGGCGACGACCGAGCGCCCGCCGGCTCCGCACGCCGACCTAAGTGAGGCCGAGCGCACCGAGATTGAGCGCCAAGTGGCGCCCATCGAAGACCAAAAACTGCGCGAGGCCCTCGAGAATGCCATGAGAGCCAGTGCCGAGTGGGCCAAGGGCGTGCAAAGCAAAAAAGAGCCTTAAATCGCATCTGGTGGCCTTGTAGAGCCAAATACCCTCGTTCCCGAGGGTATTTTTTTACGATAAACTAGTAAGGCTGTACACATTTTCTTGACTGAAGGAGGACGTGTGGCAAACGAAAACGATTACGATGGCGGCGAGATTAAGATTCTCGAGGGTCTCGAGGCCGTTCGTAAGCGCCCGGGCATGTATATCGGCTCGACGAGCGCCAGCGGTCTGCATCACCTGGTGTGGGAGATCGTTGACAACTCCGTCGACGAGGCCATGGCCGGTTTCTGCACCGAGATCCAGGTGACGGTCCACGCCGACAACTCCATCACGGTCGTCGACAACGGGCGCGGCATCCCCGTCGACGAGCACCCTGTTAAAAAGATCCCGACGCTCGAGGTCGTCATGACGATCTTGCACGCCGGCGGTAAGTTCGATAACTCGGCCTATAAGGTCTCGGGCGGCCTGCACGGCGTTGGCATCTCCGTCGTCAACGCACTGTCCAAGCGCGTGGTCGTTCAGGTTCGTCGCGACGGCAACACCTACGAGATGGAGTTCTCGCGCGGCAAGACCGTCAAGAAGATGGAGGTCGTGGGCACCTCGGATTCGACGGGCACCACCGTCACCTTCTGGCCCGACGACGAGATCTTCGAGACCTGCATCTACGATTTCGATACGCTGCACAACCGTCTGCAGGAGACGGCGTTCCTCAATAAGAACCTCAAAATCGTGCTGACCGACGAGCGCGAGGCGACTCCCCACGTGGAGGAGTTTTGCTACGAGGGCGGCATCATCGACTTCGTCAAGTTCCTCAACGAGGGCAAGGACGTCCCCGAGGCCTTTAAGGAGCCCATCTACATCGAGGGCAAATCGGACCCGGACGCGCCTGTGACCAAGATGGGCGAGGTCGAGGTTTCTCTGCAGTGGAATAGCGGTTACGGCGAGAACGTCATGTCGTTTGCCAACGACATCTACACTCCCGAGGGCGGCATGCACCTTGAGGGCTTCCGCACCGCGCTCACCCGCGTGATCAACGATTACGCGCGCAAGCAGAACCTGCTCAAGGAAAAAGACGCCAACCTGACCGGCGACGATGTGCGCGAGGGCCTTTCGGCCGTTATCTCGGTCAAGCTGCCCGATCCGCAGTTTGAGGGCCAGACCAAGGCCAAGCTCGGCAGCTCCTATATGCGCGCGCTCACACTCAAGATTGTGACCGACGGCCTTGCCGATTACCTCGAGGAGCATCCCAAGCCCGCCCGCGAGATCGTCAAGAAGGCGCAACAGGCCTGCAAGGCGCGCAACGCCGCCCGCAAGGCGCGCGAGGCGACCCGCCGCAAGAGCCTGCTCGAGACGGCGTCCCTGCCCGGTAAGCTCGCCGACTGCTCGGTGCGCGATGCCGAGCTGACCGAGCTCTTCATCGTAGAGGGTGACTCGGCAGGCGGTTCAGCCAAGGACGGCCGTCGCCGAGACATCCAGGCGATTTTGCCCCTGCGCGGCAAGATTTTGAACGTCGAACGCGTTGGTGACCATCGCGCGTTCTCGAGTGACACCATCCAGTCGCTGATTACCGCGATCGGTTGCGGCGTCACGACGAGTGCCGGCGACGGCGGCGACTTCGATATCACCAAGGCGCGCTACCACAAGATCATCATCATGACCGATGCAGACGTCGACGGTGCGCATATCCGCATCCTGCTACTGACGTTCTTCTACAAGTACATGCGTCCGCTGATCGATGCCGGCTACGTCTATGTTGCCTGCCCGCCCATCTTTGGCATTAAGGTGCGCAACAAGATTCACTACGTGTATCCCAACGGCCGCCAGCCCGAAGACGAGATCCTGCGCGACACCATCCAGAGTCTGGGCCTGAACCCCGACGATAACGACGAGGACGGCAAGGCCAAAGACGGCAAGATCACCAAAAAGCGCAAGGGCTATACCGTCCAGCGCTACAAGGGCCTGGGCGAGATGGACCCCAAGCAGCTCGCCTCGACGACGATGGACCCCAAGACCCGCATCCTGCAGCGTGTGTCGATTGAGGACGCCGTGGTGGCGGACCGCGCCGTGCGCGAGCTGATGGGTTCCGAGGTCGGCTATCGCCGCGAGTACATCGAGAAGCATGCACATGATGCACGATTCCTTGACGCTTAAGAGGAGGTAACGTGGCAGACGATATCAACAATAACGAGGGTATGGACGAGGCCGGCGATGCCGGTATGCCCGATGATCTGAAGCGCCTGCTTGCCCGTGCTGAGCAGGGCGAGGACGGCGATCCGGACGCCTATAACCCCGATGCCGATGATGATGAGGAAGAAGACGACGACGCCGAGCTCGAGGAGAGCTTTGGCGAAGTCGATCGCGGCGCCTCGGCCGGCGAGGATATCAACGGCGGCCAGCTCCAGATTTCGGAGTTCGGTCGCGAGATGAAGCAGTCGTTCATCGAGTATTCGATGTCGGTTATCACGGCGCGCGCCCTGCCGGACGTGCGCGACGGCTTAAAGCCGGTGCACCGCCGCATCCTGTACGCGATGAACGAGAGCGGCATCTACCCCAACCGACCGCACAAGAAGTCGGCCTGGACGGTCGGCGAAGTTATCGGTAAGTACCACCCGCACGGCGATTTCGCGGTCTATGAGGCCATGGTCCGCCTGGCGCAGTGGTTCTCCATGCGCACGCCGCTCATCGACGGTCACGGCAACTTCGGCAACATCGACGGCGACGGCGCGGCGGCCATGCGTTACACCGAGAGCCGCCTGGCAAAGCCCGCCATGGAACTGCTGCGCGACCTGCAGAAGGATACCGTCGACTGGCAGCCCAACTACGACGAATCGCTTGCCGAGCCCGTGGCGCTGCCTGCGCGCTTCCCCAACCTGCTGGTCAACGGCAGCCAGGGCATCGCCGTCGGCATGGCCACCAACATCGCCCCGCATAACCTCGCCGAGGCGATCGAGGCCACCTGCTACCT
>ENA-ORSM01000778-ORSM01000778.1-human-gut-metagenome-genome-assembly--contig:-NODE-778-length-27792-cov-4.467895_pt1 | contig 27792 bp, 22 predicted proteins | sample MGYA00241903_ERZ509170 | MGnify/ENA primary metagenome ERZ509170 (study PRJEB26280, sample SAMEA2338784) | human gut metagenome | biome: human gut; feature: human-associated habitat; material: faeces...
TATTTTTTCTTCTGGAGAAATCTTATCCATAAAAAATGCCCCCTTTCAGATAAACGGTTTTATTTTTTTAACTGTCTACCTAAAAGGGAGCATACCATTTATCTTCAGGAGTTCGTCTGCTCCGCAGCCTCACAAATCAGAATTTAAAGTTTTCTTCTTTTTATCACAATACCGATTCCGATTGCAAGTATTACCAGTGGTATTACAAATACTGTCATAATCAATGTTGCTTTCTGATTAAATGCCGGTACGACTGCATTCTCTGTCTTAAGGCTCTTTGCTCTGATAGAAATCTTGCTCTTTTGTTCTGCAAGATAGTTCACACCATTCAATACAAAGTCTGTGTTTGCACCACTTACTGCCTGGTCGATATCCTGCAGTAACATATTGGTACATCCAGTTACAATCATTCTTCCACCAGTAGAATCTGATACAGCTACAGAAATATTAAATGGGCCGCTGATATCATTCTTTTCTTTATTCAGTGTGGCACTATCTGTATTGACTTTGGAGTATGCACCATCGCTTGTGGAAAGCAGTGAAGTTACTGTATAATCAGATGCAGAAGAATTCTTCTTTGCATTCTTTTCTGTAATATCCTTCAGTCCCTTTGCACTTGGAGCTAAAATATAAATATTGCTGTTGTATTGTGCTGAGGTTGCATCAGAACTTTCGATAGTTGGAAGCAGATAAATTGGATACTGTGTATATTTACTTGCATCTGTTTCTACAACGACTCCTTTTTGTGGCTCTACATTATAAGACTTAAGCAGGCTGTATAAGTTTGTAAGATTCTCTACTTTTGCATCTAAAAATACATACATCTTTCCGCCGTTTTTCATGTATTTTTTAATCATCTTAAGCTCATCTTTTGTAATGTCTTTTTGTGCGCCATTGATGAGTAAGATAGAACAGTCATCCGGTACTCTCTGCTCAGTAAGAAGGTTCAACGTTTTTACAGAATAGTTATCTCCTTCAAAGCTACTTGTCACGCTTGTGTCAAAGCTCTGTTCAGAATGTCCACTTAAGGTATAGATTACCGGTGTGGAGTCAGAGACAACGTAGTTGATTGCTTCTGTCGTAAGGCTCTCTAGCTGAAGAGAATCTGCAGAATAGGAATAGTCACTTCCATAGCTGTATGATACATAGTCATTAGCAGAAACATAACGATATTTCTTACCACATTTTATAATCATACTATCATTGGCTACTTCTTCACTGCTGTCTGTATATTTCTTTGTAAAGTTTGGATACAAATCCGGGTCTTTATAAACAAATTTTACTTTAGTAGAATTTTTCTTATATTCTTTCCAAACCTGTGCGTAGGAAGAATTTACGCTAGATTCCTTATCAATAACGTAAATCGTGACTTCTTTATCTAAACCCTTTAAGATTTTCTTCGTCTGTTTGGAAAGAGAATAGATTTTGTTGGCTGTCACATCGACTGTGTAGTTTTTACTTGTCACAAATATATTCACTGCGATAACCGCTGCAATCAGAACGACAACTGCCACTGCGGAAAAAATACCTTTTTTTAATTTTGTATTCATTTTATTCTTAATCATTGTATGCCCTCCTAATTCCATCTGCGCTTTTCAATTCCCTGCATCGTAAGGAATAAAAATACCGCGATAAATGATACATAATATATGATAGAAGATGCATTTAAAATTCCACTGCAAAAATCGTTAAAACGGTCTAATACAGAAAACCAGTCGATAATCTTAGAAAGACCATTATCAAACAATGCAGGTTTTACTTTACTTAAAATGGCAATGATCGCGATTCCTGCAACACCAACTCCGGCTGTAATTTTTACATTCTTTGTTTCATCATAGAAAAACCATGCGATAAGAATAACAGCAAGTACGCATACAATGTAAGTATATCTTGCTCTTCCCGGTACAACATTTGAAATATTAGGAAGCAACATACAAAAGAGCACTACTGCAAAAGATAATGCCGCTGCGATCATCTGGTTATCAGTAAGAGAGGAGACAAACATTCCGACCGCCATCAGGCAGGCTCCTAATAAGAAATATCCAAGACAGCCTGTAAGAACGGTCTTCCAGTTTACGTTTCCAAACATACTTAACACACCTGCCTCTATGATGCTTACTAACATAGAAATAGCAAGTAATGTTACGGATGCAAGATACTTTCCAAATACAATACTGCCAGAGCGAATTGGGGAAGTATATAAGAGCTGATCTGTTCTCTGCTTCTTTTCTTCTGCAAATAAACGCATCGTAAGAATTGGTACAATCACGATATATAAAATCGTACTGTTAGAAAATACATACTGTGCGTAATCGGTATAACCATAAGACATACAGATTACAGAAAAATACACTCCTGTTGCAGCGATAAAAAGAGCAAAATAAATATAAGCTGCCAGTGAGTGGAAATAGCTTCTCATTTCTTTTAAATAAATGGCTTTCATTCTACTTATCCTCCTCTGCTGTTTCTGCCTGTTCAGTTCCCTTGCTGTCTGCTTTTTTCTTCCTTTTAAAAGAAAATCCATGATGTCCCTGTTTCTCAATCTGTTCGGATGCTTTCTTTGCTTCAGATTCTACCTCTTCTACATCCTGTCCGGTAAGTTTCAGGAATACATCTTCAAGAGACAAGCTTTCACGTTCCATCTTAATAATAGGTAATTTCTCTTCCGCAAACTCAAAGAACAGATTATCGCGGATATCTTCTTTTGTCGCTGTTTTTGCCTGTACATCAACGATTCCATCTTTTTCATCGATAATCTTATAATCTCTGATATATTCTGATACTTTTAATACCTCTTCTACCTGCTCACGGCTTCCCTTTACAGACATATTAATATTATCGGTATCGGAGAAATCTTCTGATAGATGTTCTGGTGTATCCTCTGCAACTAACGTTCCCTTATCTATAATAAGTACATAGTCACATATCGCATTCACTTCTGATAAAATGTGAGAACTTAAAATAATCGTATGCTTCTGGCCTAAACTTTTAATAAGAGCACGAATCTCAATAATCTGATTTGGATCAAGACCTACCGTCGGCTCATCCAGAATTAACAGCGGTGGATTTCCAATTAAAGCCTGTGCCAGTCCAACTCTTTGCTTATATCCTTTCGAAAGATTCTTTATTAATCTTCCCTTCATGTCAGAAATCTTTACTGCCTCTGTTACTTCATTAATAGAAGATTCTTTCTCTGTCTTTTTACGGATTCCTTTTAAATCACAGATAAAGTTCAAATATTCCGCTACAGTCATATCCTCATACAGTGGTGGGATTTCTGGAAGATAACCGATTAACTTCTTTGCCTGTATCGGCTGCTCTAAAATGTCATATCCTCCAATCTTCACTTCACCGGAAGTTGCTGAAATATATCCCGTCATTATATTCATTGTTGTGGATTTACCTGCGCCATTTGGTCCAAGAAGTCCCACGATCTGTCCGTCAGGCACCGAAAAACTGATATCTTTTACCGCATGATGTTTTCCGTAATCCTTGACTAAGTTTTTTACTTCTATCATAAAATAAGCCTCCTGTATAATTTTTATGTACTCCCGGAATCTTTCTGTCTTTAGAAAATTCATTGCAAAAGAAAATACCGGAAAGATTCCGGGAGTACACACTCAATGTATAGTATATTATTCTTAATTTACGATGATTTTGTGAACATATTCTTCTTTTCACATTAAGTTCACATTTTAAACAAATTTTGTGAAATGTCTTTTATTGATATTTTCTTAACTTTTGCTTTTCCATCTTTTCCCCTTTTCATTACTTTTTTGTTCTGCAATTTATACATATCCATCCTTCACTGAACTCAAAAAATGAAATTCTTGCAGCTATATCTATCATTTTTATCCGTTTTTCACTTAAAAATCTTAAGTTAAATGTCTTGTTATGAAATTTTTTTTAAAAAAGTTGTACTTTTACTTATTCTTTTTATTGAATTACTTCACGCAATATAGTATAATAGGTTTCGGCAAAAGAACTCGGTGAGAGATATGATTCTGATACTTTTTTGTCAATCATCGAGGATATAAAATATGTATAATACACAATATCAAGGAGGAACAGACTATGTCTTACGTTGATGACGTACTCGCAAAAGTTATTGCAAAAAACCCAAGTGAACCAGAATTCCATCAGGCAGTTACAGAAGTTTTTGAAACTATCCGCCCATTAATCGAGGCTAATGAAGAAGAATATAAAAAACAGGCTGTTTTAGAGAGAATCACAGAACCAGAAAGAATGATTAAGTTCCGTGTACCATGGGTAGATGATAACGGACAGGTTCAGGTTAACATGGGTATCCGTGTTCAGTTCAACAGTGCAATCGGACCTTACAAGGGAGGATTACGTTTTCATCCATCCGTAAACCAGGGTATTATCAAATTCTTAGGATTTGAGCAGATTTTCAAAAACTCTCTTACAGGACTTCCAATCGGTGGTGGTAAAGGTGGTTCTGACTTCGACCCTAAGGGCAAATCAGACCGTGAAGTTATGGCATTCTGCCAGAGCTTTATGACAGAGCTTTGCAAACACATCGGTGCTGACACTGACGTACCTGCTGGTGATATCGGTGTTGGCGGAAGAGAAATCGGTTACCTCTTCGGACAGTATAAGAGAATCAAAGGTCTTTACGAAGGCGTTCTTACAGGAAAAGGTTTAACATACGGTGGTTCCCTTGCAAGAACAGAAGCTACAGGATATGGTCTTGTATACTTCACAGAAGAAATGTTAAAATGCCATGACGATGACATCGCTGGTAAGACAATTGTTGTTTCCGGTGCTGGTAACGTTGCAATCTACGCTATCGAGAAATGTCATCAGCTTGGTGCAAAAGTTGTTACATGTTCTGATTCTACAGGATGGGTATACGATCCAGAAGGAATCGACTTAGATGCTTTAAAAGAAATCAAAGAAGTAAAACGTGCTCGTTTAACAGAGTACAAGAACTACCGTCCAAACAGCGAATATCATGAAGGACGCGGAGTATGGTCTGTTAAATGTGATGTTGCTCTTCCATGTGCTACTCAGAATGAGCTCTTCCTTGAAGACGCAAAACAGTTAGTTGCTAACGGATGTATCGCAGTTTGTGAAGGTGCTAACATGCCTACTACATTAGATGCTACTAAATACTTACAGGAAAACGGCGTGATGTTTGCTCCTGGTAAAGCTTCTAACGCTGGTGGTGTTGCTACATCTGCTCTTGAAATGTCCCAGAACAGCGAAAGATTAAGCTGGACATTCGAAGAAGTTGACAGCAAACTTAAAAACATCATGGTTAACATTTACCACAACATTGATGACGCTGCAAAACGTTACAACAAAGAAGGCGACTATGTAACAGGCGCTAACATCGCAGGTTTCGAAAAAGTATTAAACGCTATGCTTGCACAGGGCGTTTGCTAATTTTCTTCCTTGACTATTGTTACAGAAATAAATTTTCTCTTGAAATCATTTTTTAAATGATATATAATCAAAGAAACGCAACGGAGTGTTCCATTTAGGAATACTCCGTTTTTTGTTTTCCAAATTTCTCTATTTTCGGATTTGAAAAACATTTTCCTGTGTATTATACAGTGCAGAAGGAGAAATCTCCACTCTATTCCACCTTCTGTAGTCAATGGCTACCCGCTTCGTATAGTAGTCATTTTCCTGCTGGCTTTTCTTTTGCCAACTATAAAGCCATGCAGGAACAGGATGCGTTTCTTATATTATTTATTATTTCGATTTACTTATTAATTTACTTTTGGAGGTAATATTACTATGGATAAAATAGATAGAAAGATTCTTTCTCTTCTTCAGGAGAATGCCCGTTACCCTTTAAAATACCTTGCACAAAAGGTATTCTTATCTTCTCCTGCCGTTTCTACGAGAATAGAACGTATGGAAAAAGCCGGCATTATCACCGGCTATCACGCAACAATTGACCCTGTTGCATTGGGATATCATATTACAGCATTCATTAATCTTACTTTAGACCCAAAGCAGAAAAATGAATTTTATCCTTATGTCACGGACTGCCCTAATGTTTTGGAATGTAACTGTGTTACTGGTACATATTCTATTATGCTGAAGGTTGCTTTTCCCAGCACAATGGAGTTAGATACCTTTATCGGGCATCTTCAGCAGTTTGGGAATACACAAACACAGATTGTGTTTTCGACGGCGGTTCCTCCAAGAGGGGTGGGGATTGAAACAGGTGAAACAGATACAGCGGAGGAAATCAAAAAAGCATAATTATCAGATGCACTCTAAGATATTAGCGAAAAAATGTATTATATGATGGATTTTGATTCCGTTGTAAAAAACACAAATTCACAAAATACATCATAATACATTTTTTACTGTTTGATAATGATTGATTATCTTTTTTGTCATTGAATAGATTTTATATCATTATTTTTCACTTATGATAAGGATGATTATGGAGTATTCGATATCCCCGGTAGATTTGTTCGTAGAGAACCATTCCGGTCATATTAGAGGACATCGTGAAGTCTGAGAGGACCAGGGGTTCTATAGGACCAGTACCCAGTTCTGCAAATTTATCCGTTGCTTCCTCATTCCATTCTGGTACAAAGAACATAACGCCTTTCATACCTGAACCTTCCCATTTTTTTAGCTGGTTGCTGAGTTTTTCTGAAGTAAGTTCTGCTTTGCCGGGCTGTACGAGTAGTTTTTTCATGCCGGTATCTTTCGTAAGCAGAGAGTTCCACTCTTTTTCTTTTTTTACAAATTTACAGCTTATTTTGCAGTAACGGCTGAGGCGTTTTTCGTATTCTGCGATAGCTTTTTTGCAGAATTTCTGTGATTTTTTGCGTTCTTGTATATATATTTCGTATTTCATGATTTTCCTGTATTTCTATTTTTGTGTAGGTTCTATTATGCATTCATCTCAAATTACACACCCTTCACTTTTTTATCACAGTCAGAAAACGAAAACACCATATACTCTTATCTGTGATGTTGGTCGCGGTGTGTTGAGTGTTTGTGGAAACACTCACATCCAACACTTGCTCCGAGGTCACAGATAAGAGTATATGGTGTTTTCGTCCGGTAAAAGCATAAAAAAGCGAACCAGAAGGGACTCGAACCCCCGACACACGGTTCCGGAAACCGTTGCTCTATCCAACTGAGCTACTGGTCCACAGGAAGTTTTCTTAAAAACTTCCGTTGTTTATAATACTATATTTTACATTATATTGCAAGGGAAAGTTTCTTTGTATCTTCGATAATCTTCGGCATTTTCCCGCAGTTTTTCTACTGCTTCTTTGATGCATTGTACGGTGTAATCTATTTCTTCCTGCGTGTTTTGATAACCGATTGTAAGGCGCAAAGTGCCACGTGCGAGCTTCTCAGGAATTCCCATTGCAGTGAGAACGTGGGATGGAGAAGTGTCTCCTGTACTACAGGCAGATGCGGCGGAGGCGCAGATATTTTTTTCGTCTAATAAAAGTAATAGTTCGTTGCCTTCGATGAATTGGAAACTGATGTTACAGTTACCTGGCAATCTGTTTGTAAGACTTCCATTTAAGCGGCAGTATGGTATTCCTCTCTGTAATCTCCGTATTAAATAATCTCTTAATTGCTGTATTTCTTTCTCCCGGTACTCCCTTGTGGTAAATGCAATTTCTGCTGCTTTTCCCATTCCAGCGATTCCCGGAACATTTTCTGTGCCTGCCCGATGATCTCTTTCCTGTTTGCCACCGTGGATGTATTCAGGAAGAAGGATTTTTTTACGAATATAAAGGAATCCCACACCTTTGGGGCCGTTAAATTTATGAGCACTGGCACTTAACAGGTCAATATTTTCTTTTTTTACATCTATCAGAAGCTGTCCATATGCCTGTACGGCATCTGTATGAAATAAAATATCGTTCTTTTCGGCGATTTTTCCAATTTGTGCAATCTTTTGTATCGTTCCCACTTCATTATTAGCGTACATAACCGAAATAAGTATGGTGTCCTTTCGTATCGCTTTTTCAAGAACATCGAGTCGGATACTTCCCCATTCGTCTACATCAAGATAAGTCACTTCAAATCCCTGTTTTTCCAGATAGGCACAGCTATTTAGTATGGCATGATGTTCGATTTTACTTGTGATGATATGCCGTCCTTTTTCTTTTAACATTTGTGCTGCTGCTTTTATCGCCCAGTTGTCAGACTCTGTTCCGCCTGATGTAAAATAAATTTCTTCTGCTGACGCATTCAAAGTTTTGGCAATCTGTTCACGGACATTTTCTATCATGCCGCGATTCTCTGAGGACATTTGATAGACTCCAGAAGGATTCCCATATTTTTCACAAAAATATGGTCGCATTGCCACTTCTACTTCCAGGCGTACCGGTGTCGTAGCTGCATTGTCGAGATAAACCTGCTTCATAGACTTTCCTCTTTTCCATGATTTATTGATAGCTATTTTTTATGAGCAACTTCTGAATAGTTGCCTTCATTTTCGCATACAATCAAATAACCCTTTGCCTGCGGTGTCACTATGTCATACAAAAAAATGATTTTTACTGGAACATTAATCTTAACTCTCTCTGGTTTTCTGGCAAGAATACTCGGATTCTATAACAGAATATTCCTCTCGAACTTAATTGGTGCAAAAGAATTAGGAATTTATCAGCTTATTTTTCCAATCTACATGCTCTGCTTTTCTTTGTGCTGCCATGGATTTGAGACTGGCATTTCTAATCTCACCTCGCGTTTTTTTGCAAAGGGACAAAAAAAGAACGCACACCATCTCGTCCGACTTGGCTGCCTTCTTTCTTTTTGCCTCTCTATTCTACTGATGTTTGCCCTTTTTGAAGGTGCTGATTATTTAAGCACATTCATTTTAAAAGAAGCCTCCGCCGCTCCTTCCCTGAAAATTGCAGCTCTTTCTCTGCCTTTTGTTTCCATAAAAGCCTGTCTTCATGGTTACTATATTGGCTTAAATCATTCCAGTGTTCCAGCAGTCAGCCAGATTGTGGAACAAATTACCCGTGTGGGTGGGATTTATCTTCTGTCAATCTCTGTTTTTATTATGGGCGCTGATGCAAGAATTGCTGCCTGGGGAATGGTTCTTGGTGAAGCAGTTTCCACGATATACACTATCCTTGCCTACTTTCGTAGACTGTTTTTCGAAAATAGTATCTTTTTCCAAAAAAATTTGCAGAAAAACAATTCAAATAAAAATAAGCAAAACAAGAAAATTTCAAATACAAAAAATCAAAATGAAAGGATTTCAAACAAAAATAATTCAGATAAAATTTTAAAAAATTATAACAAAAAATATGCTGATAAAAGAACATTCTCCCGGCAGGCAGATTCTTTCACCCTTTCCACAAGAGAACTTTTAGAGCACTTTTTTTCTTTTAGCATCCCTATTTCCATGAATCATTTCTGCCTTACGATTATCAGTAGTTTAGAAACTATGCTCATTCCTTTTATGCTTGAAATATTTTTTCACAGTCACTCACAAGCGTTAGAAACTTACGGCACATTAACCGGTATGGCATTGCCATTTCTTTTCTTTCCTGCTACCATTGTAAACTCTCTCTCTGTAATGCTCATGCCTGCGATTTCTTCGGCCTACGACCAAAAACAACACCGGCAGATGGAAAACACAATCTCTGCCAGCCTTCATTTTTGCCTTCTTATCGGCATTTTCAGCACCTTTGCCTTTCTTATTTACGGAACGGTACTTGGGGAGACTATTTTCCACAGTAAAGAAGCTGGACAGTATGTCTATTTATTTTCCGTTCTATGTCCATTTATGTATGCCGCACAGACAACTTCGAGTATTTTAAATGGATTTGGAAAGACGAAGCAGACTCTTTACCATAACCTTTTAGGGGTAGGCATCCGAATTTTCTTTATCCTGCTTCTTATTCCATCTAAAGGAATCCCCGGTTATCTCATCGGACTTCTTGCAGGCTATAGTCTTCAGCTTCTTTTGAACTTATTCTGCATTTATCAGATTGTACCTTTTTATTTTTCTGCAGAAAAGACTTTGCTTTTCCCCGTTCTAACAGCAATCGGCGGAGGCATTCTCTCCAAAAAATTCTGGGGAATTGCCTCCGCCGCACTGCCACTTTCTTCTTTTTATATTTTAGTAATAAGTGGCTTTCTTTATTTTCTTTTTTTTACTTTGTGTCAGATTTTTCGAGAAAGTGTTTAAAAAATACTTTCTGCAAGATGTTTGCTGCAATTTGTGGGAACGTGTTTACACAATTCGGGCAATCTGCTCGCATAAAATAAGACGCATCATCTGATGAGGAAAGGTCAATGCTGAAAAACTCAGCTTTTCATTTGCCCGTCGTACTACTTTATCTGCAAGGCCTAATGAACCGCCAATTACAAAAACAACATCTGAAGATACAGTAGAAAATACTCTCTCTATCCGTTTTTTCCACGCTGACGTACTGTAGTGCTTTCCGTCAATACAAAGTGCAATAACGTAATCATCGTCTTTTATCTTGCTTAAAATACGCTCGCCTTCCATCTCCCGAATCTGCCTTTCCACAGAAGCAGGACACTGATCAGGCGTCGGTTCATCGGGACACTCCATGATATCCATCGAATATTTTTTTCGGATTTCTTTTACATAAGCAGCAATACCATCTCTAAAGAAATCTTCTTTTACTCTGCCGACACAGACTATTTTAATTCCTGTCATACCTCTTAATCATCCCTGCGGTCGCCAAACAATAAAAGGAGACGCAGAAGCTGTAAAATAGAAGAAGCCGCTGCTGCAACATAAGTAAGTGCCGCTGCCGTAAGAACCTTTCTTGCTCCGGAAATCTCATCATCATAAAGAATATGCGAATTACCAAGAATCTTTAATGCTCTTGAAGAAGCATTAAACTCTACTGGTAATGTGACAAGCTGGAATATTACTGTAAGAGAAAATAACAGCACACCAAGCATAATCAATGTACGGCTTCCTCCAAGCACGATTCCGATTAAAATAAGCGGCCAGGAGATTGTCGCACCAAAGTTTACAACTGGCACAATCGCACCACGGATTTTAAGTGGTGCATAACTTTCTGCATCCTGAATCGCATGTCCGCATTCATGTGCCGCTACACCAATTGCGGCTACAGAACTGGAACGAAATGTTGCATCAGATAAATTCAGCACCCTATTTGACGGGTCATAATTATCCGTTAAATCACCGGAAATATGTCGAATCTCCACATCATAAATTCCTGCTCCATGAAGGATTTTCTCTGCCGCTTCTGCCGCAGTAATTCCCGAATGACTCCTCACTCTGTTAAACTTTGCATAAGTGGACTTTACTCTTGCTGACGCAAGCAGGCAAATCACCATACCGATTATAACTAAAATATATGTCGGGTCCCAGTACATCCCGTAATATCCGCCATAATACATAGACTACACCTCCAATTTACTTATTTCTCAATACGGTATGCAGCAACCACTTCTGCTGTATACATATGATGATAATCCTTTTCCGGATACCATCTTCCATCTACTTCTGGATCAATGAATTCTTCTGGATTTAACTGTGTTTCCATAAGCTTCTTGCAGACAAATACCATGGTTCCTTCCTCAAAAGTAGGCTCTCCCTCTTCTGTCTCTACTACATGAAAATTTACCTTGCTGATCTTATCTTCATCTCTTCCAGATACCTTTCCAAGATAACCCATCTCCTGTTTGCGCTCACCATCAAAAAATGTCAGTGTAAAGGTATCTCCTGCATCCACAAATTCCTTTGTAAAACGCTGTGGACGAATACCAACTGTCACTACATTTTTTCCCCAGAAAACGCCCATCATTCCCCAGGAAGCTGTCATTGTATTTACTTTGCCTTCTTTCTTTGCAGAAATGAGCATCCAGTCCTGACCAATTCTCTGAAAAGGATTTACATTTGCTTTTGTTACATCAATTTTTTCGAACTTCATTATAATATCCTCCTAAAAATACATTCCAGTATAATATAGCATCTTTTTAACAAAAATAATAAAATATGCTTCTTTTCATTATCCTCTTAAGATTACCGTTCCACTAACTTATTTTAGTAATCCAGTTTCTTTGCTGCTTCTACAATCATTTCTTCTGTTACAACATATGGATAATGCTCTAAATCTTCATCTTTCACCATAAATGGCGCACATTTTGCTACTTCTTCTACTGTCACACCCACTTCAGAAAGCTTTGCTGGAAGGCCCACTGTCTTATTAAATGCGATAAGCTTCTGGCATTCTTCCTCTTTTCCATCAATCGTAAGTAATAGCAATACACCAAAACCGACAACAACGCCATGCAAATGGTCTTCATCGAATCCTGGCAGATTACAAAGGCCGTAGAAGAAAGCGTGTGCAACTCCACCGTTATAATCCATCGTATGTTCTCTTGCCACAAGCAAGGAAACCCAGCCTGCAGTAATGATAATATCAAGAGCAACCTGCTCTAACGCATAAGATGCCACTCCCTGTTCATTATCTTTTAACGCCTGTGCCCCATGCTCAACCATCGCTTCCATACACATACGGCTAAGCTGGACACCCATCGCTTTAAAATGTTCTAACTTCTCGCCTCTTGCAGAAATACTGACTTCATAATACTTGGCATAAGTATCTCCAATTCCTGCCCAAAGATACTCTTTTGGTGCATTGGCAATAATTTCTGTATTGATAAATACATGCTTTGCCGGCTCTAAGAAATGCACAAACTTGCAAAAGGTTCCGTCTTCATTATATACAATAGAAACAGCGGAAGTCGGTGCACAGTTCGATGCTATCGTAGGAAATGAAAAATATGGCTTTTCAAAATCAATACTTACAAGCTTACAAGTATCAATTGCCTTTCCTCCACCAACAGCAAATATCATATCCGCCTGCCGTACTGCTTCTAACTGTTCTAACTTTTTCGCATTGTTAAAGGTACATTCGCCTCCGAACCATACAAAATCAAGAATCTCTATCCCTGTATCTTTCACCGCGGCAAGCAGTTTATCCTTTGCGGCTGCCATCGCTTTTTTACCGCCAACAACAACTGCCTTCTTTCCATAAATATGGCACTGTTTTTCAATCTGTCTATATGCTTCCGGTCCTACCGTATACGGTGGAACCTGCACTGAATAATTCTCCATAACGTGCTCCTTTCTGTCCGTTTTATTATAGTAAAGTAATACTTAGCCGTCAATATGCGATTGGCATTCTTGTTCTTTCTCACCTTGTATGATACACTCATAGAGACTATTAATCTATTCATACACAGTTATGTACATCTAAAAACTTTTATACCTGATTTTGTGTGATAAATTGCCACCAAGTCAGATAGATAGGGATTTTAAGAATACATAAAATAAAAAGGAGTGTTTCTACCTATGCTAAACAAACAATATACATCCATGTTACAGGAAAAAGACGTTATTTTTGAAATATTCCAATATGCCACCGAACGAGCAAAAGTTGTCGGAGCAGAGAACATTTATGATTTCAGTCTTGGAAACCCTTCCGTACCTGCACCTTCTATTGTAAATGAAACTATTGTCCAAAAAGTGAACACCTTAGACCCATTAGCACTTCACGGATACAGCCCTAGCTTTGGAATCATGGAAACCCGCGAGAAAATCGCCGCTTTCTTAAATAAAAAATACGGTTCTTCTTACAAAGCTTCTAATATTTTTATGGCAATCGGTGCTGCCGGAGCGTTAGCTCATGCTTTTCGTGCGGTAACAAACCCTGGAGATGAAATCATCACATTTGCCCCTTGTTTTTCTGAATATAAACCATATACTGCTGGAGCAGGCTTAAAACTCACCATTATCCCGGCGGATATCGACACCTTCCAGATTAACTTCGCAGCATTTGAAGCACAATTAAATGAAAATACTACTGCTGTCTTAATCAATTCCCCAAACAATCCATCAGGAATTGTTTATTCCACAGAAACCATCAAAAAATTAGCAGACATTTTAACAGAAAAATCAAAAGAATTTGGTCATCCAATCTATCTTATCTCCGATGAGCCATACCGAGACATTATTTTTGAGGGAGTGGATGCCCCTTATGTGGCAAACTACTACAAAAATACCCTCACCTGCTATTCCTTTAGTAAATCTATCTCCCTTCCGGGGGAACGTATCGGCTATCTCGCCGTGCATCCAGATTGCATAGAAGCTAACAAGATCATCGAAATCTGTCCACAGATTTCCCGTACCATCGGACAAAACGGTGCCGCTTCCCTCATGCAGAGAACCGTAGCGGATGTCTGCAATTATACTTCGGATTTAAGCGTTTATGAAACAAATAAAAAAATACTCTTTGAAGCGCTCAAAGAGTATGGCTATCATTGTGTAGAGCCAGGCGGAACTTTCTATATGTTCCCACGTTCTTTAGAACCGGATTCACAGGCATTTTGTAAGAAAGCAATGGAAAAAGATTTAATGCTCGTTCCGGGGGACATTTTCGGCTGCCCGGGACACTTCCGTATCGCGTACTGTGTACCAACGGAGAGGGTGGAGAAGGCACTTCCGATATTTCAGGAACTAGCGGAGGAATATTTATAATCTACTATAAAACAGACGACCCCATTGCTGAAAAGTCCCCAGTCTCAGCCAATAACCAAAGTCAGCTCAAAACCACAATAGCCAAAGACAGCCCTCTTTTGATAAATAAAGCATATTTGTGGCCTCGGAGCAAAGGTTGAATGCGAGCGTTGTAAGCGAGCATTCAACCTGCCGCGACTAAAGTCTCGCCTACTGTACACTTTTTCAGACCTGCTATTCTGCATCTGCTTTTTCCAGAAACTCCACAAACTCTTCTTCTGGTAATGGTTTGGAATAGTAATATCCCTGAATGTAATCACAGCCGCTCTGTCTTAAGAAGCTTACCTGTTCTTCCGTTTCTACTCCTTCTGCAACTGTCTTTATACCTATCTCATGTGCCATTCCGATAATACTATGGACGATACTTTTTGTCTTTGGATTCTCGCCAATTTTACGGATAAAGCTCATATCAATCTTTAAGATATCAAAGTCATAGTCCTGCAGCATTCCAAAGGATGAAAAGCCACTTCCAAAGTCATCTAGGAGAATCTTTGCATTCTTAATTCTAAGGCTTTCAAGAATACCGCTTCTATTTTCTCTGATAGCAGCGTAGGATGTTTCCGTAATTTCAAAACATGCCATATGTTCTCTGCCATTTTCCCTGAAGCGATCCATTTCTTTTAGAATCTTTTCCATCATAATTTCATCGTAGAAATCCATCCAGGATAAGTTTACGGAGATTGGAACAACAAATTTATTATTCTCACATCGATCATTGATAAACTGCCATACCTTTTTAAGAACATAGAAATCAAGTTCTGAAATATGGCCATTCTCCTCTAATGCAGGTATAAACAAAGCTGGAGAAATAAATCCTTTATCCGGATGAATCCAACGGATTAATGCTTCTGCCGATGCAATCTTTCCTGTCTTTGTATCAATTACCGGCTGGTAATATACTTTAAACTGTTCCTTCGCAATGCCTTCCTGTAATTCTCCGGCGAGCTTAGCCTTATCTATATATGCAACCTGCATGGAATGATCATATACCATGTATGGCTGCACATACTCATCGGTAATATAGCGCTTCGCAAGTTTTGCTCTGTCAATCATTCCCGAAATCTTCATCGGCTTCTCTTCCACATAAAAAATACCACAGCGAATAATCAAATTCATACACTTGCCGTCTTTTACGAACTTATTATCACAAACTGAGGTAAGTTCTTCAAAATCAAGATTCTTATTCTCTACCAGACATACAAAATGATCTGACTCTACTCTTGCAGTAATAACTGGCGATAACTTTGAATGTGTCAGCGTTCTAAATATATTCTGAAGAACCACATCGCCACTCTCCACGCCAAACAATTCATTTACCGCCTTAAAATTCTTCACATTAAAAAATAGAACGGCATATTTAGTTCTATCTGGAACCTCATTCAAAAGACGTTCTGTAATTCGAATAAATCCCCGACGATTATATCCGCCTGTCAGAACGTCTTTTTCTGAAAATTCTGTAATATCTTCTCTCGCTCCAACAATTATATCAACTCTCTCATCAATATAAATATAAGAGTATCTTTTTAATCTTACTTCCCCTGTTTTATCTGTTTCATGAATTGTAAAAAAATATTGCTTGTCTTTACGAAGCCCCTCTTTTATTGTGGAAAGTTCCACACATTTTTTAAACCTCTCACGTTCACTTTCTACAACGGCTCTGTGTGAACTATAAGAACGGTAGCCTTCATATGCCTCTTCTTTCTTCAGATAATCAGATATAACAGAAGACAAGACATCTGTCTTTATCATCTTCTCTCTCTTCGCATCAATAATTATAATATTCTCATAATCCTTCTGATAAATCTTCTGCGGCACATTCTCAATAAGATACGCTACTGTAACATCTGTAAAATGTAACACGCCTTCAATCTCTCTTGAAAAAGAATTGCATGCCATATCTACATTAATACGAAGAACACATGGCTGTTGTTCTTCCGAATAAAAAAATGCTGCTTCCATAGATAAAGCCGCCGTACCCTCTGTAAACCGCTTCAACATATTTTGCTGAGAGAACACCTGGCAAAAATGTTCCCTTGATTCAGGCATTGGAATCATTTCACTGACTCTTTGTATATATGTATCGATACTTTCCTCACTCTGACATTCTAATTCATCTCTCCTGCCAGCAAAGGAAAGACAAATACCCTGAGAAATATTAGCTGACACAATTCCCACAGAATCCAATGTGTGACACATTGCTATCTGTAAAAGTTTCAAGTAGTCATCATTAATATCACGAATATACATTACAACCTGCTGATTATCTTCTCGATATTCGGTGCTTCGCACAATTTCCATGGAAACCCATCGATACTGCCCCTCAAGAACTCTCCGATACTGCAGGCTGGCATATTGACTTCCATCTAAAAAGATTTTTTTCAAATGTTCTAATGAACAAAACTCTGTATATTCTTTGTAGTCTTCTTCATGAATATACCCCTTTTCTGCAACATCTTTCAGACATGCGGATATACTTTCCTTTTGATACAGTTCTCTTAAAGGATCACTATTCCCCTGCTCTATAATCTCATAAGAATCTGCCTCTAAATCAATTTTTAATATACGATAGAAAATCGTAGACAGCATAGTAACTGCATCTTTTAAATTACTTGAAATATTATCATAAAGAGTAATCATATTTCTAACTCTTCTAAGTACGATAGCTACATTAAACGGACGTACAAAATAATCACTCGCTCCAAGCTCGTATGCTTTCTTTACACTTTCCCCGCTGATTTCTGCTGAAATAACAATTACTGGAAGTTTATCAAGCCACTTTCTTCGCTTCATAATGGAAAGTACTTCATAGCCATCCATAACCGGCATATTTATGTCGAGTAAAACAAGTTTAAACTGTTCTCTGTTCTCCTCTAAAATATCTATTGCTTTCTTACCATTTTCAACTTGATAAATCTCATATTCATCCCCCAGCATACCTGCGAGAAGTTCACGGTTCAGCTCAGAATCATCTACAATCAATATTTTCAGTTTATCTGTGCTCTCTCTGACATCTATCATTTTCTCTCACCCCGCTTCTCACGCCATGCTATAACTGGACATAGCAACACACGTTAAGTATATCATTAATATGACAAAAAGCAACGAAATTTATAAAAAAAGAGGGGAGAACTTCTATTTTTACCCCCCCCCTTAAAAAATTACATTTTTCAGTGTTCTTTCTTATATTTTAACTATTTATCAATTATTACTGTATCATTTTATAATTCAAGAACTATCCTTATTTTCTTTTGATACATATTACACAACTTTACCATCTGTGAGCAATTACAAATTAATCCTCAAAATATCTTTCTAAGAACTGTCTTGTTCTTTCTTCCTTCGGATGTTCAAATACCTGCTCTGGAGTACCGTACTCTGCAATCGTACCCTGATCTAAGAAAAGAACTTTATCAGATACATCACGGGCAAACTTCATCTCGTGCGTAACGATAACCATTGTTGTATGGCGATCGGCAAGTCCGCGGATAACTTTTAATACCTCTCCGGTAAGTTCCGGGTCAAGTGCAGAAGTTGGCTCATCAAAACATAAAATGTCAGGCTGAAGCATTAATGCTCTTGCAATTGCAACTCTCTGCTGCTGCCCGCCAGAAAGCTGATGTGGATAGTAATTCATTTTTTCTTTTAAGCCAACACTCTCAAGGAGTGCTTCTCCCTCTGCTGTGATTTCATCCATGATTTTCTTCTTATTCTCTTTAAAATCCGGGCGTTCCTTTGCCATTAATTCTCTGGCTAATGTACAGTTGCGTAACGCTGTATATTGTGGGAAAAGATTAAAGGACTGAAATACCATTCCAAAATGTAAACGGTTCTTTCTTATCTGTGCATCTCCCAGAGATTTGTTATCATCGGCATCAAAAATCACTTTATTATTTACAATAATCTGTCCATGTGTGGGGCGCTCTAAAAAGTTCAGGCAGCGCAAAAGTGTCGTCTTTCCACTTCCTGATGCTCCGATCATTGCGAGGGCTTCTCCCTTTTCCAGAGAAAAATCAATGCCCTTTAACACTTCAAGACTTCCAAAATTCTTTTTTAAATTCTTTACTTCAAGAATAGACATCAAAACTCCTCCTTATACTCTAAAGTAATCCATTTTCTTTTCGATCCATCCAAATAAAATTGTAAGGATACCATTGAAAACAAGGAAAAATACTGCGGTAGAAAACAGTGGCCAGATAAGCCCCTGCTTTGTAAAACGCTCCGCACACATAATAATCTCTGCAAGACCAATGATTCGTGCAAGTGAAGTATCCTTTGTAAGAGTAATAACCTCGTTACTCAGCGGTGGAATAATTCTTTTAATAACCTGTAACAGAATAATCTTAAAGAAAATCTGTGTCTTTGTCATACCAAGAACCTGACCTGCCTCGTACTGTCCTTTAGACACACTCTCAATTCCTCCACGATAAATCTCTGAAAAATATGCTGCATAGTTAATAACAAATGCAATAACTGCTGCTGTAAAACGAGAATTCATCGGCATGGAAAATAAAAGTCCTGGTGCATACAACACAACAAAAAGCTGGAGCATCAGTGGTGTTCCTCTGATAATCCAGACGAAAGTTCTGCTCAGCCATTTTAATGGCTTAAACTTTGACATAGAACAAAATGTTATCACTAATCCAAGCGGCAATGCCAGAAGTAATGTGATAAAAAACAGCTCGATGTTAATAATGAATCCTGAACTTAAGGATTCCATTGGGCTGGTAGCCATCATAATTTTTTCCTTCTTTCTTTATAAAAATATTTGATATATCTTCGCCCGAAACCACAACAAGAATCCGGTCTTTCCGTCTCTTTCTTTTTTATTAAAAGACACCGAAATCCCGGATTCCTTTCTATGTATTCTCACGAAGCCTATATAGTTTCTCTATCATACCATAGAAATAACTATTTAATCAACATCTCCTGTAAACCATATTTCTTTGCAATCGTATCTACTGTTCCATCTTCGTAAAGTTCTTTGATTGCTTCATTTACTTTTTCTGTTACATCGCTTCCCTTACGGAATGCAATACCATATTCCTGCTGACCAAAGTTGTTATCCATATTGATTACTAAATCAGAATAATCTGTTCCTTCACCAACCATTCCAAGTGCACAAACACTATCAACCAAAGCAACATCTGCTGTACCGGATTTTACTTCCATAAGAGCCTTTGCCATAGAATCAGAAGCAACATAGTTCGCATCTTTGAAATAATCCTGTGCAGAAACCTTTACAGTATCATCATCTGCGATAGAACCATCAATCTTTCCCTCACCTGTAGAACCCTGTTCTGCTGTAACAGTAAGACCTTTTACACTCTTCATGATTTCTTTTTCTCTGGATTTTTTCATTACCATAGCCTGTGTATTATAAAGATATGGGTCAGAAATACTCATATTCTGCTTTCTCTCTTCTGTGATACACATACCATTCCAGATACAGTCAATATTCTTAGAACTTAACTCTACTTCTTTAGAGTCCCAGTTAATCTCAGTAAACTCTACATCAATGCCAAGCTTCTTTGTAACTGCCTCAGCCATCTCTGTATCAAAACCAACAAGTTTGTTCTTCTCATTGTAATAGTTCATTGGTGCAAATAATGTGATACCAACAGTGAGTTTTCCCTTATCCTGAATGTAAGCCCAATCAGAATCGGAACTTGCACTTGTTGAACCTGCTTCATTATCTTTTGATGAACCACAACCGACTAATCCTGTCACGCTCATTACGAGAACTAAGAGCATTGCAATTATCTTTTTCATAGTATTCTCCTTTTTCTTTCCCTTATAATCTCTGCATAGTTTTATCAATGCACTACACTAAAGTATTATAGCCAGAAATTTTTATTTTGTCAAGGGAAATTGACACGTCCAGAGAGAATCTATCCCATAAGCTTTCATCTCCCAGAACTTCTACATCTCCTGTCCTCTTTTCCAAATCTCTCCAGCTGATTTTCTAAACTGCAACTGCCAACGAGCAGAACTCAGGGAGATAAATAAAGCATATTCGTGGCCTCGGAGCAAGGTTTGGATGCGAGCGCGTAAAGCGAGCATTCAAACCGCCGCGGCTAAAGTTTCAAATATGCTTTATTTATCTCCCTGAGTTCGTCTCCCATGCCTGCAGCAAATCAGAGCTTAATATCTTGGTGTTAATTCTACATACATATCTTTATACTGTTTTGCACTCTGTTCCCAGGAAACGTCTTTGTTCATATCACGAACTACCATGTCATCCCAGTACACTCTGTTTTCAAAATAGAGTGTTTTTGCTCTATTGATTGCATCGTAAAGGAGTCCACTTTCATATCTGTCAAATGTAAAACCATTGCCTGTGTTTTCAAATGCATTATAAGGCTGAACAGTATCTTTCAAGCCTCCTGTTTCTCTGACAATTGGAACGGCACCGTATCTCATGGATATGAGCTGTGTAAGTCCACATGGTTCAAATCTTGATGGAACTAAAAGCGCATCACACCCTGCATAAATATTATGAGCCACATTTTCATTGTAGGCAATATAGGCACAGAAGCTGCCCTTATATTTATCTTCATAATAACGGAAGGTGTCCTCATACTGGGCATCACCTGTACCAAGAACAACTACCTGCGTATTTCCATCCATGATACCTGGAATTACGTCATTTACAAGGTCAAGTCCTTTTTGATTTGTAAGACGGGAAATAAGACCAATTACCATTTTATTGTCGTCCACATCTAATCCTAAAGATTCCTGAAGAGCTTTTTTATTTGCCTTTTTATTCTTTATCGCTGATTCTGCATCATACTTAGAGGCTAACAGCTTATCTGTTGCCGGATTCCAGATATCTGTATCAATACCATTTACAATTCCTAAAACCTTATTATTGTGATATCTTAAATGTTCTTCAAGTCCCTCACCATATTCTTCTGTCTGAATCTCCCAGGCGTAAGTGTTACTTACCGTTGTCACTTTATTAGAATAAGTAATACCACCCTTTAGCATATTCGCATCCAGCCAGTTCTGAATCATACAGTCTTTATTAAATACATAATCAGGAAGCCCTGACCAATACTGAATCGTTTTTCTGTCATAAACACCCTGGAATCTTAAATTATGTATTGTGAGTACTGCAATTGCACGTCCCACATTTGTATCACTAAAACAGGTTCTTAAGTAAAGCGGCACTAACGCTGCCTGCCAGTCATGACAATGTACTATGTCTGGAGTCCAATCTAAATAATTAAGTGCAGCAAGAGCAGCCTTACCAAAATAACAGAACTTTGGAATATCATCTATAAGGTTCGTATATGGGTCTCCCCAGGAGAAAAACTCATCATTATCTATAAAATCATAGACAACACCATCTTCCTGATATTCCATAATTCCCACATAATACTGTTTTCCATCAGCACAAAGATCCATATAGAAAGAGCCCCTGTATTCCATCTTTTCCTGATACTTCTGAGGAATACATTTATATCTTGGCAAAATTACCTTAACATCCAGATTTAACTTTGCCAAAGCCTTAGGAAGAGCATACATTACATCACCAAGTCCACCAGTCTTAACAAATGGATAACACTCTGAACCAATAAACGCAACACTTCTTCTCGGACCCAAATCTGGCTGCTCCATCGGGATATCCTGCTTAACAGCAATCTGTGGTTCAGCTACTTCTTTCTTAGACGGAGCCTCTGCCTTAACTGCCACTTTTTTAGCTGGCACCTTTGTCTCGATTTCTACTTTCTTAACTGGCTCCTTTACTTCAACTTCTGCTTTCTTTGCTGCTGGCTTTGCCTTAACTGTCTTCTCCTTTACCTCAGTCTTCGGCTCTGCTGCTTCCTCTTTCTTAACCACAGGCTTTGCTTTAACTGCCGCTTTTTTCTCTGAAGTTTTTGCCTTAGCTGTCTTCTTCTTTGCTGCTGGCTTTGGCTTAACCGCTTCTTCCTTCTTTGCCTCAGGCTTTGCTTCAACCGTTTCTTTCTTCTCTGGAGTTTTTGCCTTAGCCGTCTTCTTTACCGCAGCCTTTGGCTTAACTGCTTCTTCCTTCGCTACAGTCTTCGGCTCAACTGTTGCCTCCTTAACTGAAGCCTTTACTTCAGCTTCTGCATTTTTAACAGAAGTCTTTTTTGCTGTTGAACTACTTTTAGCTGTTGTTTTCCTTGTACTGATTTTTTTAGCCATCTCTCTCTCTCCAATCCACAAAATAGTATTATATATTATAATTTTAACAAATAATACAACTACAGTCAATTGAGGAAATCCTGATTTGCCGCAGGCAAGAAGACGCCCCCAAAGAGAGACAATACCCTATATTTGTGACTTTAGTCGCTGCAGGTTGAATGTTCGCTTAACCGCTCGCATCCAACCTTTGCTCCGAGGCCACAAATATAGGGTATTGTCTCTCTTTGGGAGCTGTCTTTGGCTGCCTAAGCAAAATCCGAATTTATTTTGGAGGGATTTGGGGAAGAAGGCCAAAGACATAGAAATATCCAGAAAATTAAATTCTATAGGATTGACATATAAGCTATTGTCATAGTAGCACAATGATTTGTGGTTAGGTTATTACTTTTTTGTGAACTGGAAATTTGGACTGATTTATGGCTTTAGAGCGTATCTGAAAATAAAGTGTTTCCATTAAAAATGCGAACGAAAACTATATTACTCTATAAAAGAATAAATAAAATTCCAAATTCATTTTAAAAACATTTTTCACAAATGGTTCCAGTGTCAATCCTTCAGAACGTCAACTCCCCATAAGACCACAACCGTCTGAAGCCTCCCTCAAATCTCTCCAACATTAAAATTCTGATTTTATTTTTCCAGCCAAAGTACAGCCCTCTGGAAATGAAATAATCCTTATTTGTGGCCTCGGAGCAAGGTTTGGATACGAGCGTGTATAAGCGAGTATTCAAACCGTAGCGACTAAAGTCACAAATAAGGATTATTTCATTCCCAGAGGGCGTTTCCTTTGCCTGCGGCAAATCAGAATTTAAATTTTTTGGATAATATAAAAGTTTTGCTTAAAAAATGTTAAAAATATATCAAAAATATGTTGTAAATTTTCTAAAATTTTAATATAATAGGAATATAATGATAATTTATTTATCAAAAAAGAGGATAATAAAGGGGATTTGATTGAAAAATTGTTCACAATGTCTAAATGTGAGCTGCTTCAATTATCCATAACCGAAAGGTAGTGAAGTTTCGGCTATGACAAACGAAAGAAGTTTTTTATGAAAGGGGAGGCTTATGTTAGAGAAGGGTTACTATGACAAAGCAGATACGATTATCAAGTCTCATGGGGCTATGGAGGCATCTCTAATTCCGATTATACAGGATATTCAGAGTGAATATCGTTATTTGCCGCCAGAACTGTTATCTTATGTTGCAGATCAGATAGGGATTACAGAGGCAAAGGCGTTTAGTGTAGCTACATTTTATGAGAATTTTTCTTTTGAACCAAAGGGCAAATATGTAATTAAAGTCTGTGATGGAACAGCCTGTCATGTTCGTAAATCCACAACGATTTTGGAGCGAATTTATAGTGAGCTGGGTCTTTCAAAAGATAAGGTAACAACAGAGGATATGTTGTTTACAGTGGAGACGGTATCTTGTCTTGGTGCCTGCGGTCTTGCACCAGTACTGACAGTGAATGACAAGGTATATCCTTCAATGACACCAGATGACGCTGCACAGTTACTTCAAAAACTTCGAGAGGAGGAATAGGGGATGAGGATTCAGAACAGAGAAGAGTTAGATCAGATTCGGGATATGGCAGCTGCAAAAGTTTCTTCTACAAAGTGCCGGATTTTAATCTGTGCCGGAACAGGATGTCTTGCTGGTGGTTCTGGAGAAATTTATGAGAAAATGTGTGAACTCACGAAAGATTGTAAAGATGTTGATGTAGAATTTGGAGCAGAGATTGCACACAGTGAGAGAGATATAGATGTAAATGCAGATGTAGATAAGGGGGAATCTGTATCTGGAATTGAAATTCCTGTTGCTGTAAAACGCAGTGGCTGTCATGGCTTTTGTGGGACCGCTGATGAGAATTGAGCCGCTTGGAATTCTCTATACAAAGGTAAAGCCAGAAGACTGTGAAGAGATTTTTGAGAGAACAATAAAGCATGGAAATATTATTCATCATCTTTTGTATAAGCAGGATGGTATTGAATATCCGAAGCAGGAAGAAATTCCATTTTATGAGAAACAGACTCGTTTAGTACTTAAAAACTGTGGACATATTGATGCAGAACATATCGAAGAATATATTGCGGTTGGAGGCTATCAATCCTTTGCAAAAGTTTTGTTTGAACAGACTCCAAATGATGTGATTGAGACTATTTTAGAGTCAAATCTTCGTGGACGTGGTGGCGGAGGTTTTCAGACTGGTTATAAATGGAAACAGGTAGCAAGGCAGCAAGAGAAAATTCGTTATATTGTTTGTAATGGTGATGAAGGTGACCCAGGTGCATTTATGGACAGAAGTATCATGGAAGGTGACCCGCATAAGATGATAGAAGGTATGCTTATTGCTGCTTATGCAGTAGGTGCACAGGAAGGGTATATTTATGTTCGTGCAGAATATCCGTTAGCTATCAGCCGTCTTCGTCTTGCCATTTCTCAGGCAGAAGATAGAGGACTTCTTGGAGAACATATTCTCGGAACAGATTTTTCTTTCCATTTACATATTAACAGGGGGGCGGGAGCCTTTGTATGTGGTGAGGGAAGTGCACTTACAGCATCTATTGAAGGAAAACGAGGAATGCCGAGAGTAAAACCGCCAAGAACAGTAGAGCAGGGATTGTTTGCAAAACCAACGGTATTGAATAACGTAGAGACTTTTGCTAATGTTCCGATGATTATAGAAAAAGGAGCAAAATGGTATCGGAGTATCGGACCGGAAAATAGTCCGGGAACGAAAGCGTTTGCTCTTACAGGAAGTGTGAAAAATACAGGACTTATCGAGGTGCCGATGGGAACTTCTTTGCGGGAAGTTATTTATGATATTGGCGGCGGAATCAAAGGAGATGCGAAGTTTAAGGCAGTACAGATTGGAGGACCGTCTGGTGGCTGTCTTATCACACCGCATTTGGATGTCAGCCTTGATTTTGATTCTTTAAAGAAGATGGGAGCAATGATTGGCTCAGGCGGTCTTGTTGTCATGGATGATAAGACCTGTATGGTAGAAGTTGCCCGTTTCTTTATGAACTTTACCCAGAATGAAAGTTGTGGCAAGTGTGTTCCTTGTCGTGAGGGAACGAAACGTATGCTTGAGATTTTAGAGCGGATTGTCGCAGGAAAGGGAACTCGGGAGGATTTAGACCTTCTTGATGAACTGGCATCTACAATTACCGATACCGCACTTTGTGGCCTTGGAAAGAGTGCTGCACTTCCGGTTATGAGTACTCTCCGACTGTTCCGCAAAGAATATGAGGAACATGTTGTAGATAAGAAGTGTGCAGCGAAGAACTGTACGGCACTGCGTCGATTTGTTATTAGTCCAGAACGCTGTAAAGGCTGTTCAAAATGTGCGAGAAACTGCCCAGTTGGTGCTATCAGTGGACAGATTAAGAAGCCATATGTTATTGATGACAGCATTTGTATTAAATGTGGAGCCTGTGAGAGTGCCTGTGCATTCCACGCTATTCATATAGAAGCATAGGAGGGGAAAGCGATGAAATATATGACCATTAATAATCAAAAAGTTGCCTTTGATGATGAAAAAAACGTGCTTTCCGTTATCAGAAAGGCGGGAATTAATCTGCCAACATTCTGTTATCATTCGGAACTTTCCACCTATGGAGCCTGTCGTATGTGTGTAGTAGAAGATGACAGAGGAAAGATATTTGCCTCCTGTTCTGAAGTGCCAAGAGACGGAATGGTCATTTATACCAATACGCCAAAGTTACAGCATCACCGGAAAATGATTTTAGAATTAATGCTTTCGGCTCATTGCAGAGAATGTACAACGTGTAAAAAAAATGGAGACTGCACGTTGCAGAATCTTGCCAAGCAGCTTGGTGTCAGCTACATTCGCTTTGAAAATAATAAACCGCAGATTCCGATTGATGAAAGTTCTGACTGTATCGTTATTGATAAAAATAAATGTATTCTCTGTGGAGATTGTGTAAGAACCTGTGAAGAAATTCAGGGACTTGGTATTTTAGACTTTGCTTATCGTGGTTCAAAAATGCAGGTTATGCCGGCCTTTGACAGGAAAATGGCCGAGACTGCCTGTGTTGGTTGTGGACAATGCCGTGTCGTATGCCCGACAGGTGCAATAACTATCAAACATAACATTCATCCAGTCTGGGAAGCACTTGCTGATAAAAATACAAGAGTTGTTGTGCAGATTGCTCCGGCAGTCCGAGTGGCGGTTGGTGATAAATTTGGTATTCCAAAAGGGGAAAACTCTCTTGGAAAACTGGTAGCAGCTCTTCGGCGAATGGGATTTGATGAAATCTATGATACTGATTTTGGAGCAGACCTCACTATTATGGAAGAATCCAAAGAATTTTTAGAAAGAGTGGAATCTGGGGAAAAACTTCCATTATTTACTTCCTGTTGTCCAGCATGGGTAAAATTCTGCGAACAAAAATATCCGGAACTTCGTGCAAATATCTCAACCTGCCGTTCTCCGCAACAAATGTTTGGAGCAGTCTTAAAAGAAGAAGCACGAAACAATAAAAAAGACACAAGGAAAACCGTTGTGGTATCTATCATGCCATGTACCGCCAAAAAGGCAGAAATTCTTCGTCCGGAACACAAAACAGAAGGCGAGCAGGATGTGGATTTCGTACTGACAACAACGGAAGTTATCCGCATGATTAAAGAAGCGGGAATTGACTTGGCACAGATGCCGTGGGAGGCAATGGATATGCCGTTTGGCTTGTCTTCCGGTGCAGGAGTTATCTTTGGCGTATCTGGCGGTGTGACAGAAGCCGTCCTTCGCCGACTTGTGGAAGACAGTGGCATGGAAGCATTAAACGAAATCAAATTTACTGGAATCCGGGGAACTGATGGTATAAAAGAAGCGGTTATCCCATATGGAGACAGACAGATTAAAATCGCCGTAGTCAGCGGTCTGAAAAATGCTGATGAATTGATTCAGAAAATAAAAAGCGGCGAGGTACAATATGATTTTGTAGAAGTCATGGCATGCCCGGGCGGCTGCGTTGGCGGAGGCGGACAGCCTCAGCATGACGGTATGGAAATGGCCTTTGAGCGTGGAAAGA
>ENA-ORSM01000784-ORSM01000784.1-human-gut-metagenome-genome-assembly--contig:-NODE-784-length-27666-cov-12.157655_pt1 | contig 27666 bp, 19 predicted proteins | sample MGYA00241903_ERZ509170 | MGnify/ENA primary metagenome ERZ509170 (study PRJEB26280, sample SAMEA2338784) | human gut metagenome | biome: human gut; feature: human-associated habitat; material: faeces...
AGCCTATTTCAAGGCTTTGTGGTACTTTTTTGGATTTCAATGTGTCAAACTCCCGTGCTATCAGGAGCAGAGGATTTTCCTCCCTGTAATTATCTCATTTTGTCTCATCTTACTATACCCACCCTGCAAAAAATACCCTCTAAATTGTACATAAAACACTCGATAAATTTGACAAACAAAACGTTCGCATTTATACTTACGTTTAGTACTTTTATCATTGGAACAGGAAGGTTATTTTTATGTATCGCGTTTTAATTGCAGATGATGAATCCATTATCCGGGAAGGTATCAAATGTCTGTTCGACTGGGAATCTCTCGGCTATACGATCGCCGGAGAAGCTGCAAACGGTGAGACGGCCTATCAGCAGATTCTTGCCTTACAGCCGGATATCGTTCTCTTAGACATCCGCATGCCGGGAATGTCAGGGCTTGACGTTATCCGGGAGGCAAGAGCACAGGGTTTTACCGGAAAAGTCATTATCTTAAGCGGTTACTCTGATTTCAAATATGCGCAGGAAGCCATCCGTTACGGAGTGCAGTATTATCTGACAAAGCCGATCGACGAGGATGAACTTGAGGAGATTCTTCGTTCGATCAAAGAAAACTTAGACAAGGCTGCTGCAACTGCAAATACCCGGGAACATTACCGTGAAAAGGCAAGAGAGACCATCATCCGCGATCTTTTAACGAATGATATCGATCTTTCCCACATAAATACAACAGATCTCCATCTGACAGCAGACACCTATCAGGTTGTGATCTATGAGAAATACAGTCACAATACTGCAGATGCCTCCTATCGTTTTTCGGATCTTCTGCGCGTGACGAATCAGGATAATAACTCCTACGATAACATTACGCTGCAGTATCATGAGGTTATTTTGCTGAAAGGCACTTTTGCCATTCAAAAGTTTAACGATTTTCTGGAGCGTTACCAGAGAGAACGGCGTCCACAGGAGAATTCTCCTCTTGACAGTCTCTTTATTACATATGGTGCGCGCGTGTCAGACCTGTCGGAAGTCTATATTTCCTATATTCAGGCGAAACAGCTCTTAGAACGCCGTTTCTTCTGCGAGCAGGAACAGCACACGATCGGTTATGCCGAACTGCCGGACCCGGACAGTTTAAAATCCATCTTAAACGACGCTTTTTTAAACCGTTACGCTACCAGCCTGTTTGAATATCTTCAGGCATTCAACCGCAATATGTTAGCGGAGACTTTGACACAGCTTACCAATGAACTTTACCATGCTGCAGATTCGATTGATTCCATACGGCTTTTCCTGACAGACCTTTATCTGCAGATCAAGGAACAGGCAAACCGGCTTTACAATGGTGCAAATATCCCGTTTCCGAGCAATGCGGATATCATCCGTCTGATCGAAGAAAAATATTATCTCTACGAGATCATCCTGTACTTTACGGAACAGTTTGAGATGATCATGTCCTCGATCGGTAACTCTTCCCGTGAAAGCGTGCTGGATGATATTCTGCACTACATCAACCACAACTATGCAAGCAATATCACATTAGAAAATATTGCACCGCTTTTTGGTTACAACAGCTCCTATCTCGGAAAGATTTTCCGCAAAAAGATGGGTGAAAACTTCAACTCATACGTCGACCATGTCCGCATCAAACACTCGATGGAGCTTCTCTGTTCCTCAGAGTTAAAAGTTTATGCGATCGCAGAAAAAGTCGGTTACCGGAATGTCGATTATTTCCATATCAAGTTCAAAAAATACGTTGGAAAAAGCCCGGCAGAATACCGGAAAGAACATAAAAATGAATAAACTTTCATAAAAACTGCCGCCTCCGGGTGAATATATGTACCCTTTTCTCTGTAAGTTCAGAAAAAGGGGGACATATCACCGTGAGGCGGCAGTTTTTATTTATAAGATCCGGGTGTCAAATGGTGTTTTCCGGTTTTTCGATTGGCAAATGGCACCGCAGTGCCTGTCATTTTAAGAAATCATACTGTGACATATAAAGTTTGTAATACTCACCCTTCTGTTCCATCAGTGCGTCATGATTTCCACGCTCTAAAATATCGCCTTTGTCTACATATAAGATGCAGTCGGCATTTTTGATTGTGGAGAGCCTGTGTGCAATGATAAAGGACGTTCTTCCTTTCAAAAGCTCATTTAATCCCTTCTGTAAAAGCAGTTCCGTCTCGGTATCAATGCTTGACGTCGCCTCATCTAAAATCAGGATCTTCGGATCTGCAAGCAGTGCCCTTGCAAAGGAAATAAGCTGCCGCTGTCCGGCGGATAGCCTGCTTCCTCTCTCATTGACTTGTGTCTTATATCCGTTTTCCATTTCCATAATAAAATCATGGGCGCAGACTGTTTTTGCGGCACGGATGACTTCCTCGTCCGTCGCACTGCGGTTGCCATAGCGGATATTATCCATGATCGTCCCCGCAAAAATAAAGCTGTCCTGCATCATGATTCCCATCTGGGTGCGCAGTGAATGAAGTGTCACCTTCGAGATATCAATGCCATCGATCGTGATTTTCCCGGAATCCACATTGTAAAAACGGCTGATGAGATTTACGATCGTGGATTTTCCTGCCCCGGTCGGGCCGACGATCGCATACGTTTCACCCGGTTTTGCCGTAAAATTGATATCCTCCAAAATCTTCTGCCCCGGCTCATAACCAAAGGACACATGGGAAAACTTCACTTCTCCTGCCACCTCCGGCATCGGGATTGCATCCGGCTCATCCCTGACACCCACCGGCTCATCGATCGTCTCAAAAATCCTCTCAAGATAAGAGATTGCTGTCAAAAGAGAATTGTAAAATCCGGCAAGTGTGTTGATTGGTGCCCAGAAACGCCCAATGTACGCGGTAAATGCGATCAGAACACCGACGGTCAGTGTCATATCCGGTGCTAAAATCCAACGGACACCCAGCACATAGATCAGTGCCGTCGTAAATGTCGAAATAATATCCACGCTCGGTCCCATCGTAAAGTTAAACATTACCGCACGCATCCAGGATTTCCGGTAATTTTTACTTAGGTTATTAAAGATTCCGGTATTCTCATTTTCCCTTACAAAAGACTGCGTCACACGGATTCCATTGATACTCTCCGCAATGTACGCATTTAAGTTTGACTGTTTGTTGCTCTGGATCTGCCATGCCCTGCGCTGTTTTTTCTTGATTAAGATAATCACAAATGCAAGAACCGGCAATCCGCACAGACAGATCAGCGTCAGCCGGACATCGAGTGCAAACATAAACATCAGAATAAAGATCAGGTTGCACAGATCTGTGAATGTGTTGACAATACCATTGCTCAAAAGATCACTTAGGCTGTTCACATAATTGACCACACGCACCTGAATTTTTCCATGTGGTCTGTCATCATAATAGGAAAATGGAAGTTCCTGCAGATGACAGAAAATATCATAGCGGATATCATGTACGATATTCTGCCCGATCACACTCATGGTCTTGATCTTGATCCGCAGGGAAATACCCGAATAAAGTGCGATCAGCAATGTCGCAATACTGTAAAATGTGATCGATTTCATATCTTTTTCCGGGATGCTGTGATCCATCACATTCTGGAAAAAGATCGGGATCGCCATGGTAAGTGCCGAGGAAGAAAGCATCAGAAGAATAACGCCTGCCATCTTCTTTTTGTAGGGAGCAATGTAACCTGCAAGACGTTTGAGCTGGTTTACATCAAAACTGTCCTCTAATATCTCATCCATATCATATCTGTTTCTTGCCATCTTATTTCTCCCCCTTTCCGTTTAAAATTTCCTGTGGGATCTCGCCATACTGGTTATGGAAAGCCGTCGCGTAATAACCTCCCGCCGCCACTAACTGCTCATGTGTTCCCTGTTCAATGATGCGTCCGTTATCCATGACAAGGATCAGATCTGCATCTCTAATGGAAGAAATGCGGTACGCAATGACAAAGATCGTGCACTTGTTATCTAATTTCTTCAACTGGCTCTGGATATAACTCTCCGTCTCCATATCGACCGCCGATGTCGTATCGTCAAGAATCAGAATCGACGGATCTTTCAGCAGTGCCCTCGCAAGGGAGATACGCTGTTTCTGTCCGCCGGAAAGTCCGACACCGCGCTCACCCACAATCGTATCATATCCATCCGGAAGTGCCTGGATAAAATGATTGGCATCCGCCATGATCGCAGCCTGTTTGACTTCTTCGAACGAACAATTCGGCCTTCCGTATGCGATATTTCCTTCGATCGTATCCGAAAAAAGGAACACATCCTGCATCGCCATGCCGATATTGTCACGCAGGTTATAAAGATCCATGTCGCGGACATTCACACCATCCACAAGCACTTCACCGGAAGTCGTATCATAAAACCGGCAGAGCAGATTCATGATCGTTGATTTTCCAGCTCCGGTAGAACCAATGATGCCGACGGTCTGCCCCGGTTTTACCTTAAAATTGACATCCATGACAATATCTTCGTCATCCGCACGGTAAGATACATTTTTAAACTCGATCTCACCTTTCAGATGTTTCTTGACTACTCCAGATACCGGTGTTTTTACATGCGGCTCTTCACTGTAAGTCGCATAGATTTTCTCCACGGACGTTGTAAAGTTACTGATATCGTTGACCAGCCATCCTGCCTGGCGCAGCGGGTTGTTTAACATCCACAGATAGCCGTTCACCGTCACGAGCTGTCCTAACGTGATCTCTCCCTGAATGACCATATAGCCGCCGTAGAGGATCAGAATGATCGTCAGCGCATAGGAAAGCACCTCAAATATCGGCACATATTTCATCCAGATCTTTGACGCATCGATCTGCGCCGCACGGAATTTATCATTTTCCTTATTGAATTTTTCAATCTCAAAATCTTCTTTTGCAAATGCTTTTACCACACGGTTTCCACTGACATTTTCCTGCACAAACGCATTGAGTGAGGAAAAACAGTCACGGTTACGCTTGAATGCCGGACGTACCTCTTTCGTCTGACGGCAGGTTGCAAACGCCGTAAACGGCAGAACCACAAGCATGGCAAGCGCAAGTTTTGTGTTGACCGTAAAGATCATAAGCAGTGCAAACACGAACATCAGCACACTCTGGTAAACCATATAGACCACATATGCCACAAAGTGACGGATCGCATCCATATCTCCGGTCTGGCGGCTCATCAGATCTCCGGTACGTTTCTTATTGTAAAATGCAAAATCTTCCTCTAATAATTTCCGGTAGACTTTGTCTCTCATATCGTACAAAACGCCCTGCGACGCCGTCTCAAATGCGACCTGAAACAGAAAACGCAAGACTCCCATCACGATCGTGACTCCGATCAGACATCCGATAAACGGCATCAGTCTGTCATATTTTCCACCGCTTATGACCTGATCTACGATCTGCCCGGATATGTACGGATTTACCACCGAAAGCACTGATACCGCTGTGGTCAGCAAAATTCCAACTATCATTAATCCCCTGTACTTTTTCAGAAATGAAAAGAACCACTTCATTGGTGTCATAATAACCCTCCTACTCCCTTTTCGTTTTTCTTTCGGATTTTCAGTATAGTACTTCTGGGGTAAAAAGGAATGTACTATCTTGCACCGTTCATGTTATTTTTTGCAACGGAGGGGATGGTTTCTGATGGGGAATGTGATATACTATGACATGATTGACAAAATAATTTTTCAGGCTTATACAAAGAAATGGAGATTACTATGTGCTGTGACAACCGGGAAGAACTGCTTGACCAACTGAATCCTACTTTTTTATTTACCTGGAAAGGCACCCGTCTGAAAGACGAGGAACTCTATCACAGCCATGATTTCATCGAGATGGCTTTTATTTTGTCCGGTCACGGAAGATACCGGATCAATGGCTCTTTGTATGATATCTCCGAGGGCGATATCATTATTTTAAATCCGGGGCAGAAGCATCAGGCACTCTGCACAGACCCTTCCAATCCGGCTACGGAATTTTTTGTTGGATTATGTGACGTCCGTTTTGGGGATTTCCCGGAAAATTATCTGCCGCTGCATTTAAAAGATCTGACATCCGATCCAGCCACACAGTCTCCTATTTTACATACCTCCGGCGAACTGCGCCAGAAGCTGTTTAAGATCTGCACAGCCATGAGCGTAGAAAATGACGTCTGCCGCAGCGGACGTTATATCATGTTGAAAAGTTATCTGATGCAGATGCTGATCCTGCTGCTGCGGGAACAGAGTGAACCGGTAAAAATCAATACCGGCTGCTCTTTTGAATCTACCAGCAAAAAATATGTAGTTGACCAGATCGTAAATTATTTTGAGGATCATTACAGTGAAAAGATTTCTTTAGATCAGATTGCAGAAAATATGTACTTAAGTCCTTTTTATATCTCACGTATTTTTAAAAGCGAGACGGGCGATACACCAATCCGCCACCTGATTAATATCCGTTTGGAAAAAGCAAAAGAATTGTTAGAAAACGGTTTTGACGGCAGCATTCAGGAAGTCGCAGCCAAAGTTGGCTATGATGACGTCTATCATTTCAGTAAACTGTTTAAAAAACGGTTTGGTATGCCGCCGTCAAAAATCCGCAGATTATTATGATTCATTTAAAAATTTTTTCCAGAAATCTTTCGAGCCTGCGAATTCCAGTTCCTTGCCATTTTGGAATCTTTTACTGATAATGCCATCCTCTCCAAAACTTGGTGTGTATGTCAGATTTTTATATATTCATCGTCATATATGGGGGAATGCATATAATTCCATCTTTTACAATTAAATTTCTTGGATGAATAATATAACTTTCCCCTATGCGCTCCTTGTATTTTTCTCTGAAATTATTTAATGAGGTCGTTTTGTATTGCTTTCCTGACTTCACTTCAATCGGAAACATCTTATATTTTAATCTGCTGTTATTGGAAATGATAAAATCTATTTCCATATCATTTCGATGCTTATTTTCATTATAGTGTGTATAAAAATATAATTTATGTCCATTTGCCACCAGCATCTGAGCTATTGCATTTTCATAAAGCATTCCTTCATTAATCTGTAATTTGCCTGCCAATATCTGTTTATATACTTCATCTTCAAGTAATTCATTTTCATCAAATGCATGGCTTACCAAAAGTCCGGTATCACCCATATAACACTTTACATAGCTTCTTGTCTCATTTAATGATAAGCCAACATTCGGATCATTACACAAAAAGCACTCATTGGATATCATAGAATCCGACAGCCAGAAAAAAGTTTCTTCGTACTGGTCTGCGTAACTACCATCCTGCAGCTTTTTGAATACAACTCTTTTTTCATGCTGTGAAAGAAATCCCGGAATCTGATCATAAATTGCAAGTACCTTACTTCGATACTTTGCATCTATTTTCATAATATCTTCCCGATACAATTTAAGAATGTCCCTTTTTTCTCTATCCGCTTCTGTAAAATCTTTTTTGCTTTCAATAAATGTTACTACAGGCATAGGCATCCCACCAACAAGCATATACTGATGAAACAAAAGCATTGCCTGATTATGCATACTTCTTTCCAAAGGTTCTCTTTTTTCAAAACATTTTTTTATATATTCAACCAGCAAATCTTCTTCTAATGCTATTGCAAATTCTTCAAAATCCAATGGATACATATTGATATGTCTTTCTTCTGACGGTATGACGATGTTCTTTACATTTTCTCTGATAGATATCAATGAACCAGTTTCGATATAATCATATCTTCCATCTGCCACTAAATATTTTATTGCAGCTCTTGCCTGTGGAAACATCTGCACCTCATCAAAAATAATAAGAGAGTTTCTCTCTGTCAGTTTTGTTCCAAAATGTGTCTGTAACAGCATAAAAAATGTATCCAGATCATTCAGATATCGCTCAAAATACCTTTCGACTTCCTTATCTTTTTTAGCAAAGTCAATCAGAAGATAACTTTCGTATTCGTTTTTTGATTATACGCAAGCAAAAGAATCACAGTCTACCAGTGTTTCTACTTCATACTTACTCAATTCTTTCGACGCATTCAAACAATCTGCTTTAAGTTTAATTCTGCAATTGATTCACCTCTGCCAGCACTTCCCAATAACCGCTGTGGCTGTTACCCACACGCTTAATCAGTTCTTGTGTTTTCATTTTTCTTAAATAATACTTCACACGATCTAAATTCCATCCCAATTCATTTGCATACTCTCTTTGAGACATGGACGGATAATTATGGACTAATTCCAGTATCTTTTTATCATCATCTGATAATGTTGATTTCTTGCTTTGAGTAGATTGGTGCGTTTGGGTAGTTTGGGTAGTTACACCATTGACACCAAACTCACCTTTTACCTTACGGTACATATTTACTCTGAAATCGCCATCAAAATCAATCAGCTCTGGCTTCGGCAGTCCATACTCCTCACAGGCTTCAAATAACCTCGGTATTCCGGTTCCCCATTTCTCAATAATCTTCATATACGCAAAAGCTCTGGCAATTGCCGGATTTCTCGGCTTTGAATAGCCTTCCAGCATTTTTAAAATGGTAACATTATTCAAAAGCATTCCCGGAGAAGTTACCTCCAATCTGTCATCAAACAATGCTACCTGGATATTTCCCGGCTCAAGATAACTGCGGTGTGCCACTGCATTTGCAATTAACTCACGAATACTGTCTGTCGGAAGCTCATATACATCCTGTCTGTACATCCCCATTATCGTCATTCCCATATTGATTTTTTCAAGGACATACTGATAAGCTGCTTCCATCTGCTCCTGAATAGAGCCTTCAAATTCCCTACGGTCAACAAAATGTGCACGATTCGTTCCTTTAAACACACCACATTGAATTACCGGCATTTGCGGCATTTTGCCTGTTAAAAGTGCATAGGCATTTGTCGGATATATCTTACCCTCTGCATCCTTCAACACGCCCCATGAAATCAATGTATTCTTTGTTACATCTTTTATCTTTGCTTTCTCACTATCCTGCCATGTATTTTTCAAGGCAGTTTCTTTCATACTTTTGCAAAGTTCCTCGATCTCGCTGTCGGAAACAGGCATATTCTGGCATATCTCACTATCAAAATAGCGATTCTGTCCCTCTAAAATCAGTTCCTTCAGCATATATCCTTCCACATGTCTGGTTGTACCGGATACCCTCACATAAGTACCATCCACCATTCCCTGCGATTTGATATAATATGGACGCTGTGCACCCGGAAGAATCTCCACTACAATCACAGTCTTATCCTTAACAGTCTGTAACGCAACATCCGGTCTGATTGCAGGTTCACAGGCATCAGAAATAGCATTGGTAATGGCATCCATGGTTTTATAGATATTATCTACATCCATTCCAACAATATCTAATGTTTTATCATCTATTCCAAAAACAATCTTTCCACCTCTGCCATTGGCAAAAGCGACCACTGTTTTCATGTATTTTTCGCTTTTCTCTGGTACAGTAACCTTGTACTCTATATTCTTTGATTCGCCGGAAAACAGCTTATCTTCTGCCATAATTCTACCTCCAATTCTAATCAAAAGCTTCATACTTAATTGCCCATCCACCAATCAGAATATTCTTAATAAATGACAGCAATACAAAATACATTTGCGAGATTTCGCTATCACTATATTGATATATTCCATTGTGCAATATATGATTTCTAAAAGGAATTCTTTTATCTATTTCATCGTTAAAAGCATCCGTCCTTGCAAAAACAATGTTGGTTATTACCAATATATAGCATCGTCCTATATTAGCACCTGTTACCTTATCCAATTTTGAATTGATTGCATTCTTTACCTCTTGTTTTATTCCACTCTTTCCAAATGATTCATCAAGGCACTCCTCAATCAATTTTTCAATATGAGATATCAATATAACTATTTTTTCTCGTTTTGCAATATTTCGGCTATATATGATCTTTTTTTAGTAATTGGCCAGCTCAGAATCCAAAAATGAAAAATCCGAATCTAATCCATCAAATACATCTGATAGCTTTTCATAATCTTCATATAACCATTCTATATCCTCCAAAACAATATCTTGTTTCGGATTTATTGATTGAACTTTTGAATATAGTTCTTTTTCTTTTATATCGCTAAAATCAAATTTTCGTAAAGTCGATTGAAGTTGTTCAAATATTCCTGTTAATTTTGATGAAATATTTATGTCAAATATACTCAAATTTTGCATTTATTTCTCCATCAGCTACTTTTCCTTTACCTTAATGTTCTTAGAATCTGCCAGTATCTCATAGAATTTACCATCTGATGCCGTCTGTCTGGCTCAGTTTGTTTTTTTATTGTGGTTTTTGCTGTTGGAGTAGTTTTTTGCTCTTTTTTTCCGTCAACATCTTTTATTATACCATATTCCTTTGTCTTGATCCAAGGTCTCTCCGATTTGCTGTGCAAATTCTTTCTGCTCCGGTGTTAAATTGTTTTTTACCATTTTTCGTTCCCTCCAGTGTAGTGGAATTGCACGATTAAGATAATTCATTTTATCATATAACGATTTTAAGCACAATCTAGCAGGATCATTTTTGTGTTTTTACAAATCGAGTAGGAGGCGGTGACTAAATCATAAAAGCCACTGTTTATCCAATGTCATTAAGTTAAGATGACCAATCAAGATCTTAGCATCAGATTACAACGAGTTTAGAGCATGTGCAACAATGATTGACAGATCGAAACTATAGAATGTTATTCTTGTTGCTGATAGAGGATATGAAAACTATAACATTTTTGCACATGCAATTGAAAAAGGATGGAAATTCGCTATACGTGTCAAAGATAAAAATAGTAATGGAATTGCATCTGGGTTAAATCTTCCTCCAAATGATGAGTTTGATATAGATATCACTCAGATTTTTTCGAGGAAAAATACAAAAACCACAAAAAATGCAGGCTATAAGTGGATGCCTGTAAATCAAGTGTTTGATTATCTTCCACGAAAAAGTGATAAAACAAAACAGGTGAACTTTACAATCGCCATTTATATTTGTAGAGAATATCTCCGTAATAAACGCAATCTTAGTCCACCTGATGTGATTAACCTAATAGAAAAGCATGTATTACCAGTAAGACCTGGTCGAAAAGACCCTCGCAAAGTCAAACCCCAGGCATCTGTAAGCTTTCTATATAGAGTGGCTTAATCATAGATAATTATAAGTTTTTTTGACAGATAAACAATCTGTCTTTTTGTTGTGCTTCAAAATAGACAAAAGAAAAAAACACATCATATTTATTAAACAATTGCAAATATGATGTGTTTTATAATTATGTCAAAATTTTTAACTTAATGACATTGCTCGAAAGAGCTCTTTTTGTAGTATATTTATAGATTTTGTCCTAAAGTCTCCGACCACATTTTGGACAATAGCCTATTTCAAATCCGTCAATAAAGATTGGTATGCTATTAAATCCTATATTTATTTCGAGTATTTTTTTGTCAGGGATTACACCTGCATCCACATTCATCATGGACTTAACATCCTTAGTACCTTTGTCAGAACACTCAAAATCATGTGAGCCAAACGGATTGGCTTCACCATAACAATAATCACACATCATAATAATATCAAGGTAGTACAGGGAGATTCGTGTCATGATCAGGCAGATATGGTGATGGAGGTATATGGTCACATACCTGACGAGGACAGAAAAAAGAATGTAAAGATGTCAGAGCAAGTGTTTTATAAAAAAGAAAACCTAAACTCAGATATCAGCTAGCCGGGGGAGAAAAAGAAGATAGGATTGCCTGATGGAGTGGATGCAGAGGAGCTGATGAAGGTGCTGAATAATCCAGAGATGGCGGCACTGCTGGCAAAGGGAATAAAAGGGTAAGGTGGAGTAATAATTTAGAAATTTAGAAACGTAATAAAATAAGTTAGCCTGATTACTATGAGATTAATTAAGACGCATGAAAACAAAAAACAAGTTTTCATGCGTCTTTTTTGAGTATAGAAATTGTAGATAGTGTTACATTGGGGAATGCATAATTATTAAAAACCCAATAATGAAGCTACGCAGATAATCGCCATATCGAGCTTTTCTCACATAGAAAAGAAGATTTTCCAAAAGGCTACAAGACTCCTTATTGCTCACTATATCGAGCTTTTCTCACAGGCATTGGGGCAATATGAAAAACAGTGGAAGATTCCCATACAGACTTATTGCTCACTATATCGAGCTTTTCTCACGTGAGTAACGGTACATACTCTCAGGCTGGATTGAAGATTATTGCTCACTATATCGAGCTTTTCTCACAACAGTGTTTATAATACTTACACGGATATATTAGCACTAATACCTTGCTAAATCAATGTAATAACTGCAAAAAAGTGGGTCAACCGTTTTGTTTTCATCATATTAAACCCTTACAAATAAAGGATTGCGTATGATGTACATTTTTCTGATTAGGTTGCCCCACTTTTTGAGTTTGTTTGGAAAAAAGGATGGTATAACCAAAGACTTTATGACTCCAATGATTGGTAACAACATAATCTACAAGCCGAAATTGAGTGAAGATATTAAGGCAGTACTGGAAGAAACAGTCCATGCGAAGGGATATATGGTGACGAAGGTATAAGGTCACATACTTGATGAGGACAGAAAAAAGAATGCAAAGATGATAGGGCAGGCATTTTATAAAAAAACATAAACCTAGATATTAGCAAGCGGGGGATAAAAAGAAGATAGAATTGCCTAAGGGAGTGGAAACTGAGGTACTGATGAAGGTGCTGAATAATCTAGAGATGGCGCCACTGCTGGCAAAGGGAATAAAAGGGTAAGGTAGAGTAACAATTTAGAAATTTAGAAACGGAATAAAATAAATTAGTCTGATTATTATGAGATTAATTAAGATGCATGAAAACAAAAAACAAGTTTTCATGCGTCTTTTTTGCGTAAAGAAATTGTAGATAGTGTTACGTTGGGGAATGCATAATTATTAAAAACCCGATAATGAAGCTACGCAGATAATCACTATATCGAGCTTTTCTCACAGACCATCTCACCAAATAATTTTACGAGATGTTCTTTGCTATTGCTCACTATGTCGAGCTTTTCTCACTCAATGATATGGGCTACTATATTATTGAAGAAAGAGATTTCTTATAGCTCACTATATCGAGCTTTTCTCACAACAGCATTTATAATACTACATAGATATATTATCATTAATATACTACTGAATCAATGTAATAATTGCCAAAAAGTGGGTCAACCGTTTTGTTTTCACTATATCAAAGACTTACAAATAAAGGATTGCGTAAGAGGTATATTTTTCTGATTAGGTTGCCCAACTTTTTGAGTCTGTTTGGAAAAAGGATGGTATAACCAAAGACTTTATGACTCCAATGACTGGGAACAACATAATCTACAAGCCGAAATTGAGTGAAGATATTAAGGTAGTACCGGAAGAAACAGTCCATGCGTAGGTATATATGGTGATGAAGGTATAAGGTCACATACCTGACGAGGACAGAAAAAAGAATGCAAATATGTCAGAGCAAGTGTTTTATAAAAAAGAAAACCTAAACTCAGATATCAGCTAGCCGGGGGAGAAAAAGAAGATAGGATTGCCTGATGGAGTGGATGCAGAGGAGCTGATGAAGGTGCTGAATAATCCAGAGATGGCGGCACTGCTGGCAAAGGGAATAAAAGGGTAAGGTGGAGTAATAATTTAGAAATTTAGAAACGTAATAAAATAAGTTAGCCTGATTACTATGAGATTAATTAAGACGCATGAAAACAAAAAACAAGTTTTCATGCGTCTTTTTTGAGTATAGAAATTGTAGATAGTGTTACATTGGGGAATGCATAATTATTAAAAACCCAATAATGAAGCTACGCAGATAATCGCCATATCGAGCTTTTCTCACATAGAAAAGAAGATTTTCCAAAAGGCTACAAGACTCCTTATTGCTCACTATATCGAGCTTTTCTCACAGGCATTGGGGCAATATGAAAAACAGTGGAAGATTCCCATACAGACTTATTGCTCACTATATCGAGCTTTTCTCACGTGAGTAACGGTACATACTCTCAGGCTGGATTGAAGATTATTGCTCACTATATCGAGCTTTTCTCACAACAGTGTTTATAATACTTACACGGATATATTAGCACTAATACCTTGCTAAATCAATGTAATAACTGCAAAAAAGTGGGTCAACCGTTTTGTTTTCATCATATTAAACCCTTACAAATAAAGGATTGCGTATGATGTACATTTTTCTGATTAGGTTGCCCCACTTTTTGAGTTTGTTTGGAAAAAAGGATGGTATAACCAAAGACTTTATGACTCCAATGATTGGTAACAACATAATCTACAAGCCGAAATTGAGTGAAGATATTAAGGCAGTACTGGAAGAAACAGTCCATGCGAAGGGATATATGGTGACGAAGGTATAAGGTCACATACTTGATGAGGACAGAAAAAAGAATGCAAAGATGATAGGGCAGGCATTTTATAAAAAAACATAAACCTAGATATTAGCAAGCGGGGGATAAAAAGAAGATAGAATTGCCTAAGGGAGTGGAAACTGAGGTACTGATGAAGGTGCTGAATAATCTAGAGATGGCGCCACTGCTGGCAAAGGGAATAAAAGGGTAAGGTAGAGTAACAATTTAGAAATTTAGAAACGGAATAAAATAAATTAGTCTGATTATTATGAGATTAATTAAGATGCATGAAAACAAAAAACAAGTTTTCATGCGTCTTTTTTGCGTAAAGAAATTGTAGATAGTGTTACGTTGGGGAATGCATAATTATTAAAAACCCGATAATGGAGCTACGCAGATAATCGCTATATCGAGCTTTTCTCACATTCGAAGGATTCGTAAAAGACATTACATTATCAAGCTATTGCTCGCTATATCGAGCTTTTTTCACTTAATAGTCCAAGGATTATTTTCTCCACCATTAGAAGAAACCTTATTGCTCACTATATCGAGTTTTTTCACTGGGATGTTCCTTCTATTATAGAATATTTCAATTACTTATAGCTCACTATGTCAAGCTTTTCTCACTTTCTTACCATATAACATTCAGTTTGTAGATGATAAAACCTTATTGCTCACTATATCGAGTTTTTCTCACTGGGATATTCCTTCTATTTATAGAATATTTCAATTACTTATTGCTCACTATGTCGAGCTTTTCTCACAGGCGGTGTCATTCACTGCCCATATGCAACAAAATAAGTAATCTTATTGCTCACTATATCGAGCTTTTCTCACAACAGTGTTAATAATACTTACACGGATATATTATCACTAATACCTTACTAAATCAATGTAATAACTGCAAAAAAGTGGGTCAACCGTTTTGGTTTCATCATATTAAACCCTTACAAATAAAGGATTGCGTAAGAGGTACATTTTTCTGAATAGGTTGCCCCACTTTTTGAGTTAATTTGGATATGATATAAGTAATATTCAATCATTTTGATTTGTACAAAATGAACAATAATAAAAATTGAATGAAGCAAAATATAATCCATACAAACAAGAAATATTGACAGGTAAGTACATTTGAGCCTATAATTGAATAGGACTTTAGTCATGTGATATAAACGTGTTAAATTGTAAATACCTTGAAGTGGAGGAAGAATATGAAGCTATCAAAAGTCACGTATAGAGTAAAAGATAAAAATGCAAAATATAAAAAAGAATATAACGTTAGAGCAGCGGTAGCGAATAATAGTGAAAACGCAGGGGGAGTTCTTTATCATGTTCCTGGAGTTGATCTAATTGACTTGAGGGAGCAAATGCTTGATAGAGATAGATCAGTAAGACTCTTGTACAATATTTTTAATCACATACAGACGGGTACTAAACCTAAAAAGTGGGGAAATGACGAAACATTATCCGTGGATGAAAATGAACGTAAAGCTAAAGAGCAGAATATTAAAATAATGAATTATAAATGGAGAGAGGCATGCTCTGAATATATTGAAAAATCGCAGAGTACAATAAATTCTGTCCTTTTTTATTCTTATGAGGAATCTGGTTATAAGACAAAGCGTATGAACGATAATGAAGCAATCATAGTAAAAATGCAATATGAAAATAGATTATCACATTTTACAGGAGGTAAATTAGAGGACTTTGTAGCTTATACGCTTAGAAATAGTCTGGTTGTATCAAGATATGATAATCAAGAATTTGATTCCGTAAATGCTATGGTTGTATTCATTAATAATATTGGCAATGGCAATATATCAGATAAAGATAAGAAAACTATATGCAAGCTTGCAGATTTGATCAGGAATGATTTTTCAAAATTAACCCCAAATGTTCAGAGCTCACAAGGCGCTAATATGGTTCGCTCTGTTAGAAATCAAAATATGGTAGTGCAACCGCAAGGAGACAAAGTGTCATTTCCATTGGTTTCTGATGAGGGAAAGAATACTGTAACTAACAAAAATGTAGAAAAGAAAGGTCTGAACGAGTTTTTACTTAATTATGCAAATCTAGATGATGAGGAGAGAATGGAGAAACTTAGGAAACTTCGTAGAATAATAGATGTATATTTTAGTTCACCAAGCCATTATCAAAAAGATATGGATATTTCATTATCTGATAATATAGATAAAACTAAATTTGATGTTTGGAAAAAACATGAGACCGGTAAAAAAAACACGGAGCTGTTTGTTGATATACCAGATGAATTGTTGACAGCAGAGACTGAGAAGATTAAGTTAGATGCTGTTCTGGAAAAAAAAGCACGCAAGAGGCTTACTGATAGTATAAGAAAACAAAATATGATATGTTATCGATATACGCGAGCCGTTGTAGAAAAGTATAATTCGACGGAAAATCTTTTCTTTGAAAATGATTCTATTAATCAATATTGGATACATCATATTGAAAATGCTGTTGAACGTATACTTAAGAGTTGTAAAGCAGAAACATTGTTTAAACTTCGCAGGGGATATTTAACTGAGAAAGTGTGGAAAGACGCAATTAACCTCATCAGTATAAAGTATATTGCATTGGGCAAAGTTATATATAATTTTACAGTAGATGACATATGGAAAGATAAGAAGGTTAAAAATCTAGGTAGTATAGATGAAAAAATAAAGCACGGAATAACGTCATTTGATTATGAAATGATAAAGGCTCAGGAAGCATTACAAAGAGAATTAGCAGTCAATGTAGCCTTTGCTGCTAATAACCTCGCAAGGGCAGTATGTGATATGACAAATCTTAAGGATAAAGAATCAGATTTCTTAATATGGAATAAAAAAGACATTGCAAATAAACTAAAGAATAAAGATGACATGGCATCAGTTTCTGTAGTATTACAGTTCTTTGGAGGAAAATCTTCCTGGGATATTGATGCTTTTAGGGAAGCCTATAAAGGAAATAAGTACAATTATGAAGTTTGCTTTATAGATGATTTACGTAAGGCTGTTTACGCAGCTAGAAATGAAAGCTTTCATTTTAAGACCGCATTAGTGAATAATGATATATGGAATACAGAATTTTTTGGAAAGCTTTTTATAAAAGAAACGGAGATTTGTCTTGATATTGAAAAGGATAGATTTTATTCAAATAATCTTCCAGTATTTTATAGTGATAATGATTTAAAAAAAATGCTAGATCATCTTTATAATAACAAAGTATCCAGAGCGGCGCAGGTACCATCATATAACAGTGTGATGGTTAGGAAATATTTTCCTGAAAATATAACAAGCACTCTCAAATACCAAAAGCCAGGATATGATGAAGACACTTTGGAGAAGTGGTATAGCGCGTGCTATTATTTACTAAAGGAAATATATTATAATTCTTTTTTACAGTCAGATGAGGCTTTAGCGTTATTTGAAGAATCTGTAAATAATCTTAAGGGAGATAATAAAGATCAGGAGCTTGCAGTTAAGAACTTTAGAAATAATTATAAAAATATTAAAAGTTCGTGTACTTCTTTTTCACAGGTTTGCCAGATGTACATGACAGAGTATAATCAGCAGAATAATCAGTTTAAAAAGGTGAGAAGTTCAAAGGATTCGATAGTTGATAAGCCTATTTATCAACACTATAAACTCTTATTGAAAAAAGTAATAGCAAATGCATTTGCGTCTTATTTACAACATAATGAGGAGTTATTTGGATTTATAGGAAAGCCGTTAAAGGTTAATTGCCTTAAAGAGATTGATAAAGAGCAGTTTCTGCCTGAATGGACATCAAAAAAATACGTATCATTATGCGAAGAAGTTAGAAAAAGCCCAGAACTCCAAAAATGGTATATTGTTGGAAAGTTTTTAAATTCAAGGTCTCTAAATCTTATGGCAGGTTCTATGAGATCTTATATACAATATGTAAATGATATAAAAAGAAGAGCCGATGGTATAGGAAATGAGCTACATGTAATCGCTCAGAATTTAGATGTAGTTAATAAATGGGTGCAGGTTATCGAAGTGTGCTTGTTATTGTCTTCCAGAGTATCAAATGAGTTTGAGGATTATTTTTATGATAAAGATGATTACGCTGCATATTTAAAATCATATGTAGATTTTGATAATTCTGATATGCCTTCAGAGTATAGTGCATTGGTAGAGTTTAGTGATCAAGGTAAGGTTGATTTGTATGTTGATCCAAGTAATCCAAAAGTAAACCGAAATATAGTACAATCAAAGTTGTTTGCGGCGGATTATATTCTTAGGGATATTATTGAACCTGTTTCAAAAGATGAAATTGAAGATTTTTATAATCAAAAAGATGAGATAACCACATGTAAGATAAAAGGCGCAGAGCTTACAGACGAAGAGCAGAAGAAAATACTTAAATATCAAAAGCTAAAAAACAGGGTAGAGCTTCGCGATGTTGTAGAATATGGTGAAATAATCAATGAGCTACTGGGACAATTGATAAACTGGTCTTTCATGAGAGAAAGGGATTTACTGTATTTTCAATTAGGTTTTCATTATAACTGTCTTAGAAATGACTCTGCGAAACCGGAAGAATATAAAAATCTGGTATTGGATGATATATCGATTAAAGATGCAATTCTTCATCAGATAATTGGAGTGTATGTTAATGGTGTTGCTATATATGCACCGGGGAAGGACAAGAATAAATTAGAAAGTCAGTGTGTCAAAGGCAGAGTAGGAGGAAAGATAGGTGCATTTTGCGGATACTCTTTGTATCTCAAGCTGGCGGCAGATACTCTTTATAATGCCGGTCTTGAGGTGTTTGAAGTGTTGCCGGAACATGAAGATATTATAAATCTTAGAAATGGCATTGATCATTTTAAATTTTATCTTGGTGGGTATAGGAGCATAATATCCTTATATAGTGAAGTATTTGACAGGTTTTTTACATATGATATGAAGTATCAGAAAAATGTTTTGAATCTTTTGCAAAATATTTTACTTAGACATAATGTAATTATTGAACCAATATTTGAATCTGGAATTAAAAAGATTGGTAAAGATACTAAGCCATGTGCAAAATTATCTATTAGAAGCATTATATCTGATTCCTTTGAATATAAAATAAAAGATGGCAATTTAATAGCAGATGCAAAAGACAAGAGATATCTGGAAACAATAAAAAAGATATTGTTCTATCCGGAAGTTGAACCGGAAGTAAGAATTTTATCAAGTAAAGATAGCTTTGAACAAAATAATCAATATGGATATATGAAAGAGAAAAGCGAGAATAATAAGAATAAGAAAAATAAAAAAAATAATGGAAACAGAGATGAAAAGAAAAATAGTGATGGATTAACCTACAATCCTTTTTTGAATTTGCCATTTGAGTTACCGGAATAAAATTGTTATTTTTAGTGGGAAAAATTAATGTTTGCTATTGTTACATATGACGTATCTCAAAAGCGTGTTACAAAAGTAATGAAGATATGCAGGAAGTACTTGAATCATATTCAAAACTCTGTATTTGAAGGCATGATTACGGATGGAAAGCTGAGCTCTCTGAAAAGAGAGCTCAGTAGCTGCATAGTTTGTTCAGAAGATAGTGTTTTTGTATATCCTTCATTGGATAGAAGATATTTAGGATATGACTTTAAGCTTTCAAAAGGAACAAAAACGATATCAGTTTGCAGGCATAATTATGAAAAGCCGAATTATTTTGGAAGCTGGCATTGCTCGGCAATTCAAAAGATTGACAGAAATTATCATATAATTAATGCTGGCGTGTTAAACAAAAAGGACTTTACAATTCTGTTTGAGAATGATGAACATAAAATGTATATTCCGATAGAAACATGCACGTCTATTAACGTTTATTCTAATGTTATATTGGGAAGCTCATTTTTGCAATTTATTAATTCAAAAGGGTTAAATGTTAATATTTTTGATAAATATGGAAATTTTATTGGAAGCTTTCACTCAGAGCAGCATTATAAAAGATCTGTAACGTTGTTAAAGCAGGCATCAATATATAACGATGAAAAAAATAGATTGATGATATGTATTAAAATTGAAACGGCATCGCTTCATAATCAACGAGAGAATCTTAGATATTTTAATAAGCACAAACCAAGTGAATCTCTTAAAACTGCTATAGATTTTATGTCAGATTGTATTTCTGAAATGAAGCAGAGTAGAAGTGTGAACCATTTATTGACTATTGAGGCTAGAGCAAAACAGAGGTATTTGCAAGAGTTTGATGAAATGATTGCAGATGACAGATTTCAATTTAAAAAGAGAACCAGACGCCCGCCTATGAATGAAGTAAATGCGATGATAAGCTTTGGTAATACGTTTATATACAGAAGGATTGCTAATGAGATATATAGAACGGCGTTAGATATCAGAATAGGATTTGTTCATGCTGCAAATTCAAGGAGTGAATCTCTTAATTTGGATATTGCGGAAATATTTAAGCCAATTATAGTAGATAGAACTATTTTCACAGTTATTCATAATCTGCAGATAAATAATAAGGAGCATTTTGAAAAGGAAGATAATGGCGGTATATATCTAAACAATGTTGGAAAGCGAATTTTTATTAGAGAATTGGAATATAAATTATCGTCAAAAATATCAGTAGATGGTCAGAAGCTGTCATATGACAACCTTATGAAAGAAGAAATTCATAAAATTGTTAAATTGGTTCAGGATAATGAGAAGTATAAGCCGTTCAAGTATACATAAAAAGTGGGGCAACATATGTAATAAAGTATGTGAATTATAAAATGCTTTAGTTGCAAGGGTTCTGTGATTGATAAGATAATAGGTTGACCCACTTTTTGCAGTAAAAAGATTGATTTTCTATAAAAAAGGTGATAAGGTAATTAGGAAAGTATTGAAAATACTATTGTGAAAACAGCCCGATATAGTGGGCAATAACTGTTACTTTTTTAGCAATATTGGAATTGCCTTACTTCCATATTTGTGAAAACAGCCCGATATAGTGGGCAATATGTTTGTATAGAATCGCCAACCATATTTGTTGATTTTGATTATGAAAATAGATTTTTAGAAAAAATAGATGAGTTAAGCTACTGTCAAAATTGATGGTAGCTTTTCTTTTTTGATGTATAACAGTTGAAATTTGGTAAAAATGCACATTATAACAAGCTAATAAAAGAAAAAAATGTTGAAACTGACGATAAAAAATGGTATAATTTGTAACAGAAACTTAATCATAGTAATTAGAGTGATTAATAAAATTAGTGATAAATGGGTTGTTTACTTAGCAGAATAACCTGAGCGGAATAAAGGATTTTGAAATGAAGAATATAAATGAAGTAAAGGGAATTTGATAAGGCATTAAAACAATTAAAAAAAGGATCTGCGAATTATAAAATAACACAATCATATTTACTTCATTATTATATAGATACAAATAATAAAACATCATATTATTATTTTTGTGAAAATAGTGAGTTAACAGAGCAATTGAGATACATTTTAGAAGAAGGTTCACATATTGATCCACTAATTAATATGAAATATGCATTATATATTTTTGTGCGAGCATTATTTACATTTAGATTATCGGAAATGACAGATAGTTTGTGGGAAGAACTTCAAAATGTAGAGAAAAATTTTGGTGAGAAAATAAAAATAAAAGATTGGAAATTGAATGCTCACCCGAGTGAATTAATTTTTAAATATTTAAGATTGATATCTCTATCAAAAGAAAATGAAGAGTTGGAAAAGTACTATAAAAAACGAATGGAAAGTTGTTTGATTTATTACGGAAAAACGGAAAAAATAATTTGTGATTTTGCCGAAATGTAAATATTAAATTATAAAGACGATAAATTAAAAAGAAATGAAATTTCAAAAAAACTATGTTTGGATATGATAAAACTTTATGATCAGTTTAAAAGCTATAATATTTCAAATGATGGAGACAAAAGATATGTATGGTTAAGAGATATGATTACATTTATGTATAGATAAAGCTATTGGAGACAAGCTGAAATGAATATAAAATTTAGATATATATTTGAAGATAATGGTGCTATTGCACCTGACGATATTCTTAAAAATGAAATTTGGATTGATGTTGGAAATATTACGAAAGATGGTGTGTTTGACTATCATCAGGATGGAGGATGTAATAGCGCATTTGAGAGCATTATAGTAAATAAAGCGTATTTTAAAAGTATCCAAGATTATATTGATGAAAATAATGATAATAATGAAGTTATAATACATGTTCATGAAATTCCGGATACAGATTGCATTTTTAGTGTTTATGCAGTTAAAAGAATGATTGAAGAAAGGAAAGAGTTTCCGACAGCCGTTTTTTCTGAGAAAATAATTAACAAATTAACAGAATATGTTAATAAAATTGATAGCGGATGTGGAAAATATTTATCTAAACCTACTTTATATGCATATTTTTGTCAAATAGGATCGGAAATAAAAGATAAAAAGAAAAGAAGCCAGGAAATTCTAGATGAGGGACTTTATCTGGCACAGCTTGTCATAGAACAACTCGAAAACACTGATAATTGTATAAATCTATTTGAAATGCCTTTGACTGAATATATTAACGTAACTGGATTTAAGTATTATTCTGGATTCCAAAATTCTCTTGATAGGCGGGGGAATGGATATATTCGAGATAAAGATGAAAATCGGGTATTTATAAAATTAATTAAAATGTGGAATACAAAATTACAGTCAATGCAACAAATAAAGGCTGCAATATGGGAAGATTTACCATCAGAAGAAGATGAATATATATTTGCTAGGGAAGAAGATCATTGTTTACTTACAATATATCCATATCAAATTAAAGATGAAAATTCTGTAGATGAAGTAACAAGAGTAGTTATAGCATTAAATCCAAACATGGAAGAATCAAAAGAATATTCTTTATTATCAATTGCAGAGGTTATAGAACAGTGCGAGCAGATTGAGGAAGAATCGGCTTATGAGCAAAGTAAAAGATACAGAAGAGATCATAGTAGGTCAAGAGAAGATGGTAGATTTTCGATGATTCCATTTCGTGAGACAAGTGATCCCTGGTATATTTCAGAATTGGGTGACATCATTGATTCACCAAGAGTAAATTCTATTATCCCATATAACAGAATCATTTCTATTGTTGAAAATAGTTCATTTCTTGCAAAACAGGTTAAAGTTCTTAGTTTTATAAATAATGGTGGAAGAATAGAAATTGATAAAACAGAAGAATATGATAATATTAGTTACGGATCTATGTATAATAATATTTACAAACTTATAAACGAAATGGAGAAAGATAAAAGTATAAAGCACAGATTTGTGTTTATTAAAATAGATCCATCTATGCTTAGATATAGTAATAATTGGCTGAAAGCGTGCTGTTTAAATATGGTTGGAAAATCTGATTCCAAGTTTTCAAGAAACAATATTTTACAAATTGATTATAGAACATGCTTATATACTGACCAATCAATTACTATACTTGCTGCAGTTGATAAGAGAAATCAGTCTTTAAGTAGCCTTGTAAATGATAAAGATATATTTAATTCTAGGATATTATTAGATTTGAAAAACATTATTGAGCATCAGCTAGAATTAAGGAATATAGGAATTAGTCTTTCAGAAACTATTCAGACAATATCAAAAAAAGAAGAAGAAATAGAGAAATTTAGTGAACGATTGGTTAAATTAAATACAAGAATCGAAGAAGACGATTTGATAGCAGATCCTTTGGAACAGGAGGTTTATTTTTTTATAAAAGATGCTTTAGGAATAGAGCGTTTAAAGGATAATGTTGATTCATCAGCACGATTATTAATTAGCAATGCAGAGCAATTACGTGATCGTAGAGCAGAAAAACAACGTTATAATCAAACAGTTATGGAAAAAATAGAACAACGACAGGAGGCTAAAAGAGACGGACGAATTCAAGCAGGTATTGGTTTAATGACTATATTTGCAATATTCTCTGCCTGGAATGATGCGTTTGATTTTATTGCGAAAATTGCACCAAATAGAGATGGAGGATGGTTAGAAATAGCGAATTTTCCACCGGTGTTAATAATAGAAATTGTGATAGCTATTCTTATACTTATATTTGGAGGTGTGGCATGTAAGTATGTTTTACAGGCATGGCATGCATCTTCTGATAATATAAAAGATGAAAATAACAATTTGAGTGACAATTAAAAAGTATTTGAATTTGAAAAAACTCTTTACAAATAAAATGAATTGATGTATTATAACACCACACAAAACGTAGCAATTGATAATAATAGCCTTACATCCCCAGGAAGACAGCGGTGTCTGATGCGTATGCAGAGGATGTTGTAATTAGTAAGTGACGTACTGAACGAATTTACACAAGGAGGCATTTACATGAATTATCCAGTATTAGACCTTAAAGCTACCGGAGAACGAATCAATCAGCTCCGCAAGGACAATAACCTCAGGGTGACTGATGTTGCGGAGTATATGGGCTTCGAATCAACGCAGGCCGTTTACAAGTGGCAGCGTGGTGAGAGCCTTCCGACTGTCGACAACCTGTATGCCTTGAGCAGGTTGTTGCACACATCGGTAGATGACATACTGATAGGCGAGAAAGAGAGGGACGATGAGCCCTCTCTTTCTTTTTCCTTTTATATTTTCTTTGGTTTTCTTGTCCTTCTGAATGTCCATTTTATATCCTCAATTTCCTCATCTGTGGCAGAAATCGATGTGTCATTAACCATTACGGAAAGACAGTAAATGGCTGATTTTTTTTAGACATTGACGGAGTGCTCAATTCAAGTAAAACAATAGACAGGAATTTGATAGAGATGTAACTTTTAATAGACAAAGAGAACATGTTAGGGTTATCATAAATATGAGCATGTTCTCTTTGTTGTTATGAAAGATTATACATGGCAGTAGAGAGACGCAAGGATAATAAAAATAGAGTTTTGAAAGAAGGCGAATACCAGAGAAGTAGCGGAACTTATGTGTTCAAATGGAGAGACAAGCGAGGCGGTCGGCATTCCATTAGTGCGGTCACTCTTGAGAAATTAAGAGAAAAGAACTTGATGTGCTTCGAGATGTTTTAGATGGTGTCAGAGTTGATAAGAGTAATCTTACTATTAATGATTTGTATAGTAGTTGGTTACAGCTTAAGAGAGGTCTCAAGGACAATACCTTTGCTAATTACAAATACATGTACACCATGTTTGTCGAACCAGATTTTGGCAAGAGCAGAATCGTAGATTTGAAGCGTTCGGATGTTAGAGGATTCTATAATTATCTGGCAGATGAAAGAAATATACAAGTCAATGCAATTGACAGCATACATACAGTATTGCATCAAGTATTAGAGCTTGATGTTTAGGATGATTATCTTAGATATAATCCTTATGACAATGCATTAAAAGAACTTAAAAAGGATCGAAATTTCGAAGTTGAAAAAAGACGAGCATTAACAGTTCCAGAGCAGGAGTTATTCGAGAAATTTCTTAGCAAGTAGGGACAGTATCATAGATGGTATCCTATTTTTACTATCATGTTATGGACTGGGATGCGTGTTGGAGAAATCACAGGACTTAGATGGTGTGATATTGATTTAGAGGAAGAAGTAATCAATATAAACCATACATTGGTATATTATTGCACAAGGACAGAGGCAGGGCAGATTTTTGCAATTAATACCACTAAGACAAAAGCAGGTGAGAGAACAATTCCAATGCTTCCTATCGTAAAAGAAGCTTTTCTCATGGAAAAGAAATATCAAGAAGAATGTGGAATTAAGAGTGAAGCTGTTGTTGATGGTTATCGAGATTTTATATTTGTAAAGCGTTTCGGTAATGTTCAGCATCAGGGAACACTTAATAAAGCTCTTAGAAGAATTATAAGAGACTGTAATTTCGAGGTACTTGATAAAGATCACCGAGACAATGCAGTTATTCTTCCAAAGTTTAGCAACCATTCTTTGAGACATACTTTTACAACCAGAATGTGTGAAGCAGGTGTAAATATCAAAGCTATGCAGGATATTCTGAGACATGCGTATGCAGAAACTACGATGCAGATTTACGCAGAAGCGACCAAGGATTTGAAGAAATCCGAGCTTATCAATTTTGAAGAATATTTTGATAGGCTGAAAGATGCACAGAAGAAAGGAGAAATGTAATAATTATGAATCCAGACAATTGGGAAATAGTAAAGTTAACAATTTCTATTTTAAGTATTGTTGCAACAAGTATATTTAGCCTGGTGACAATAATAATTACTTGCCATAATGCCAATAAGCAAGTTAAAGAATCAGAAAAGGCGCTTAAACAGCAAGAACAACAATACAAAAAAGAAAAATTATATGATAAGGAAATTATACGAATACAAAAAAGGCCATATTTAGTTGTTGATAAGAGTTCTACCTGTATGTGCAATGGAAATAGTGACCATCATATGACAATTTATTTTAGGAATAAAGGAAATGGTTCGGCGTTTAAAATTGAGCCTGTAACGCAAATAACGGCTTCAAATGGAAATACTATATTTCGAGAAGAACCAATACAAGACCCTATAGTTATGGTGAATGAATTGTGTGAGACCAAATGGAAGTTTGATAGCCCGAAACGAGACTTTCAATTTTCAATAACTGTAAAGTTTGAAGATATGTCTGCACAATTATATCAACAGACATTTATTCTTACTCTCGACAGTAGATTTCATATAATGGTAAAAAATTATGCAGAACCAGAATTAGTGAATAAATAAAACTTTACGACCAGTATGCGACAGATTTGCGACCGCTTATGAACATAAGTGTAGATTTATATAATCAGAGACACAAACGAGAAGGAAATACAGATATAATAAGATATAAGGACATATTCGCAATATTGGACGATATTCCCGACGATGAAGTCTATTGATAAGTAGGAATGCAGGAAAATCAAGGGTTTCAGAGCGTGGATGTACTAAAATATATAGTTGGTCAAGGGGTTTTGACCAAGATTTGACCAATTTTTGGCATAGTCAAAAAAAGATTAGTACAGGTTAGTACAGATTGCTTAGTCTGAAAAATTAAAGATTGTATTACTTAGAGGACATTTTCTAAAGAAATTTAGAAGATGTCCTCTTTTTGCGTTATAGGAACAATTGAAATACCGAAAGGAGAATAGCATGGAACACACAAAGGCATATCAGGAATTTAAGAAGAATGGTAATACAAAGTTTGTAAGATATAGCGAAGGAGCAGAAATGTATCATATGACCTGGATTCTCGGATTAACATGACGAGGTTGGTGCCTCAACTCCGAGTGCTTCA
>ENA-ORSM01000791-ORSM01000791.1-human-gut-metagenome-genome-assembly--contig:-NODE-791-length-27552-cov-15.692148_pt1 | contig 27552 bp, 25 predicted proteins | sample MGYA00241903_ERZ509170 | MGnify/ENA primary metagenome ERZ509170 (study PRJEB26280, sample SAMEA2338784) | human gut metagenome | biome: human gut; feature: human-associated habitat; material: faeces...
TATTTTTTATCATATACTCAAAATCTACAGTTGGCCAATTACAAAATTAAAATTTCTCATTCTTCGCTTTAACAATAGCCTCTGCCATTTCCTGTACTCTCTGTGCTGGAGATGGTGCGTTTAAGATTCCAGAAGTTGCTCCTGTTCCGTCTGCTCCAAGTTTTACAACATTGTAGCAGTCTTCTGCTGTGCTGACTCCTGATGCGATCATAACTAAAACATCTGGATTGACTTCGTGAAGTCCTTTGACTGTTTCAATTGTATAAGAATCGTCTGCTACCTTACCTGTACCGATCAGATCTGTTGGCTCTGCTAATACGATATCTGGATCCATACATGCAACTGCTTTTGCTTCTACTGTTGAATCTGCACAAACGATCGTGATCATTCCAAGTTCTTTTGCTCTTTTGATCGTTGCATATAATTCAGATACTGTTTTCTGGTTTTCTGCATGATTTAAGAATACAGCTTCTGCTCCTGCTTCTTTTAAAGATTCTGGAAGTACATGTCCCATTCCTCGTCCTGGTGTTAATGAATCCATAGACTGTGCACATACGATCAGGTTTTCTGTATTTTCTTTGATCAGTCTGATATCTGCATATGGGCATGTAAAATAAATCTGAAGTCCTGTTTCTTTTGCTGTCTTGTCTGCTGCTTTTGCTAATTCTAAGCTTTTTTCACCATATAAATAAGATTTAGGATTAACAATTAAAAATGGAGATTCTGCTTTTGCCATTTTATCTTTTCCCCCTATTCTCCGATTACGATGATCTTACATTTTCTTGTTCTTTCTCTTGTTCTGTCAAAGTCTACAAAATATACATATCCTGTAGCTCCAACTCCTAATTTTCCTTCGTCAACTTCTAATGTTGCACTGGAACCGATCAGTGTTGATCTTAAGTGGGCATCACCATTAAATAAAGCTGTTCTATCTCCGTTTGGAAGATATGTATCTGCATCTGGCCATGATTCTACAGCCTTATAATGTTCTTCTCCTGGATAATTATACTGATCTGCACTTACATGATCAGGAATGATCTTCTTTAACACATCGTTCAAATCTTCCTGTAAGAACTCATCTCCTGCTTCATTATAATCATGTACAAATTCTTCAAAAAATACAGAACATGTTGTATGTGGAGAAATGACTGTACAGATTCCATTCTGGATTCCACTTTTTTCGATTGCTTCTCGAACCTGTGGTGTGATATTTACATATGTTGGAGTTTTACCATGTGATTTTAATAAGATCGTTTCTTTATAAACTGCCATTTTTACGCCTTCTTTCTTTGAACTATTTGATTTTCTGGAATACTTTGATCGCACGTTTTACATCTTCTTTGATTGCTTCTGTCGCAACTAATGACATAGAATCATAGAATAATGGTTTGCTGTCGTCAGCCCAGTATTCTTTTGATGCTTTTCCACCTGCTGTATTCATGTATGTATAATAGTTCACTTTACAAATACCATTTTCAATTGCTACTGCATAGTCTTCATCTGATACACCAGAACCACCATGCATAACAAGTGGAATATTTGTTGCTTCACGAAGTCTTGCGACTCTTGGAAGATCTAATTTAGGCTCTGTAAGATATACACCATGTGTTGTTCCAAATGCAACGGCAAGGCAATCTACATTTGTCATTTCTACAAATTTCTTTGCAACTTCAGGATCTGTATAGATGTTATCTAAATCTTCATAATCATCTGTACTATCAGCTCCTGCACCTTCACCCTGTACGACTTTTGATGTAAAGATATGACCGAGTTCAGCTTCTACGCTTGCTCCTACTGCATGTGCGATCTTAACGATCTCTGCTGTTTCTGATGCGTTTTCTTCGAAAGATTTTGCTGATGCATCATACATTACAGAAGTAAATCCCAGTCTTAATGCCTGTACGCATCTTTCAAAACTTGAACCATGATCTAAATGTAATGCCACAGGAACTTTCGCTCTCTCGGCATAATATTTCATAACAGGTCCAATTTCTTCTAAATCGATCAGATCATCATGACTCTGTGCATGCTGTAAAATAACAGGTGCATTTAATTCCTCTGCTGCCTGTATGATTCCTCTGATCGCTTCTAATGTTGTTCCGTTAAAAGCACCAACTGCTTTATGTTCAACCTTTGCCTGGTCAAGTAATTCTTTTAATGTTACCAACATCTATCTTAATTCCTCCTAAACTCGTTTCGCTTTCTGAGCCAATCTCGCTCTGCCTGCTTTTCTTGCTTTTGTGATAACAGAGTGTGGATTTACTCGTTCATCCAAATCATAAAAATAATCTATAATATCTTTATCATCATCAAATTCAGATACTCTAAGCCAGTATCTGCCTTTTAATAGTCCACCTTTGTCGATGTTCATATAGATCTTTGTGTTTCCTGCTACCATTCTCATAGAGAAAGCTGTCATTTCACTGATCTTATATGTATGTTCCTTGTTGTATCCACGAAAAGTTATAGTTTCTTCGCCAAGATCAAATTCGTACGGATTACTCAAGGATACAAACTCATTCCAAACATTATATACGCAAATAATTAATACAAACATCAGCAAACCATCAAATCCGGTCATCACCTGTCTGATCAGGCAATAAAGCCCGATCAGAAGTGTGAATATTCCTGGTATGGTATGCTGAATGAGATAATGCGATTTTTTATATATATAACTTTTCATAAATACATTTACCTCTTTCTGCTGTTTTATATCTTAGTTTTGTTCAGCATGTGCTGCTTTGATAATACGTTTTCTGTTTAAGAAAGCTAATGCAAGTGCGATAACACCAACAACTGCTAATGCAACGATACTTAAGTTACCTGCTCTGTAGATTACCCATGTTAAAGGGTTAGCTCCATCACAGATAGAAGAAATCTGTGTTACACCATTGTATGTAGCGGCATCTACTGTATGAGCTACAGATGTTGTAACTGCTGCAAGGTCAGTTGAAATATATAAACCACCTGCTAATGCAATGATACCTGTGATGATCGCACGGAATCCGTTACCACCAACTAATGGAACGATCAGTACTAACATATATGGGATGCAAGATAAGTCAGCCATTGGTAATACTGTGTTTCCTGGAAGGATTACTGCTAAGAATACTGCTACTGGTACAAGGATTAATGCTACTGTTAATGTGATAGGATGTCCTACACCTACAGCTGAATCAAGTCCAATGTAGATTTTTCCTCTGTCAGAAAATCTCTTAGAAATGAATGCCTGTGCTGCTTCTGAAATAGGCATAAGTCCTTCCATAAGTAATGATGCCATTTTTGGAATCAGTACTAAAGCTGCTCCTAAATATATACCACTTGTTAAAATATTTTTAAGATCATATCCTGCTAAAGCTCCGATTACAATACCTAATACTGTACCAATTAAGATTGGTTCTCCGAATACACCAAATTTCTTCTGTAATTTTTCAATGTTGATGTCGATTTTGTTTACACCTGGAATTCTGTCCATAACCCAGTTGATCACGATTGCAAATGGTACATAAGCTGCTGAGAATCCGTGAGGAATAGATACTCCAGGCATTCCTAATACTTCTTCTGCTTTTGGTGCTGTGTAGTCAGCAATTACAAATACGATAATGATGTTGATGATCGCTGCGATGATTCCGTATGTAAGATTATCTGTAACGATTGCTACTAAAGAACCTGTAAAAGCGAAATGCCAGTAGTTCCAGATATCAACGTCGATTGTCTGTGTTGTGTTTGTAAGTAACATGATAATATTAATAATCAATCCGATTGGGATGATCAACAGACCTACTGTTGTTCCCATAGCGATAGCTGCTGCAGCTGGCCATCCTACGTCTACTGTTGTAAGTGATAAATGGAATCTTGTTGCCATCTGCTGTACAGCTGGTGCAAGATATGTACCGATCAATCCTACTGCAAGGTTTAATCCGATGAAACCTACACCTACTGTAAGACCACCTCTTAAAGCTTTACCAAATTTAGCCCCTAAAATAACTCCGAAAATTGTTAAAATGATTGGCATCATGACGCTTGCGCCTAAGCCGTTAATATAACTGAAAAAATCAATAACTGCCTGCATGATTTTTCTCCCTTCTTATCTCTCTTTTTCTGATAGTTTTTCTTATTTATTCATCTGTTCTTCAACGTCGCTAAATAATTTGTCTGCTCCAACACCAGTTAATAATGGAAGTCCTGGTAATACTGGGCAAGGCATGTTTGCTCCAACTACTGTTGTTGCGATCGCGAAGTCAGCACTCTTACCTTTTTCAGCAAGTTCTGATACCTGACACTGTTCGATCTGATATTTTCCTGAATATCCATGTTCATCCAGATATGCTGATACCTTCTGATTTGCCACTGTTGATGTTGCTACTCCTGATCCACACGCAATAATAATTCTTTTCATATTAATTTCTCCTTTCTATGTATGCGTTTTCTCATTTTTCTCTATCAATAAAGTCATTATTTCTCTACCAGAGCTGTCATAACCTCATTAATCTTGTCCTGATCTTTTGCCAGAATTTCTTTCAATGTATTCTGATCCTGACAAAGACTTATTAATTTCTGCAGCATTCCCATCTGATCTTCTTTATGTTTGATGGAAAGCATAAATAATAATGAAACTTCTGTTGTCTCTCCTTCCATTCCCATAACATTAAATGTTACTGGTTTGTCTAAGATTCCCAGACAAACTGCTGCATTGTTTACATGTTCTGGATCAGTATGCGGAATTGCTACATTGATCTCTCCTACAGGAAGTCCTGTTGGATAAATACTTTCTCTTTTTACAATTGCATCTGCGAAAGTATCTTTTACATACCCTTCTTCTTCCAGTGCAGATGCCATCTGCTTAATTACTTCCTTGTCGTTGTCTCCTGATAAAGTAACTGCCAAATAACTTTTTTCTTTGTTACTTATTATCTTGTCCATTTTAAGCTCTCCTTTTTATTTATATTTTTTGTTTCTGAAAACTGTTGATCATGTCTAAAACTGCCTGCTCATCTGGGAGCGAGTCAAATTTATTCATGTTGTTTTCATCTCCAAAAATTTTCATCATATCATAAATGGCCTGATTGATACTTTCTGCACTTTTAATGCTCATTCCTATGACGTATCTGACCGGGTCATTATAAACACTTCCAAATTCAATCGGTGTTTTCAATCTGACAAATGAAGCCGCCTCCTTGATCGCACCTTTGCTGCAATCTGCATGAGGAAGTGCCATTCCCTTACAAACAACAATGTATGGTCCATGTTTTTTTACACTGCTTACCATTTCTTCAACGTATTGTTCTGTTACTGTGTTTGTATCATAAAGAAGTTTTCCCGCACATCTTATGGCATCTTCCCAGTCTTTTGCCGGATAATCCATTTCAATGCGTTCCTTGGATAACAGATTGTAAAAAGCTCCTTGAATATCTTTTTGAGGATTTTGTTTTATCACTCTGTTTTCCTGTTCTTCTATCTCTTCCTGCTCTTTTTCTTTCAATTCAAATACTTTTTGTTGTATTGTAAGAATATCCTGATCATCAAGCATTGGGCTTCTCACTGCCACATTTGGCAGTTTTGAATTCGGTAATGGAATAGTTGAAATTATCATCCTCGCTCCAGACTGCTCGATCTCATTCATATTGTGATGAGATGATACACTGACAATATCTATGATATTTTCTAATATCTTAAGTTTTGCCAACATAAACTGAACAGTTCCTCTTCCTGTCGCACAAACAAGTGCTACCGGAATTTTCTTATTTTTATTACTTTGTATCTTTTCTTTTTCTATCACTGATGCAAAATACAAAACAAGAAACATCACTTCATCTTCTCTAAATTTCTTTCCGATAAAGTTCTCTAAATTTTCAAGTTCTTTATGTACGATCTGAAGGATTTCAGGATAATCATTGATAATCTCATCTTTAAATGGATTTACAAGAACTTCTCCATTCATAACTCTGTAAACTGCAGATTTCATATGTGCAACCATCAGATCATACAGTCCAAAATCCAGATAAAAATCGATTCCTAACTGACCTGAAATCAAATGAATTGCTTCTGCGATCATCACATTGATATCTAATGAGGTTGCACTGTTTCGCTCACCTTTTAAATATCTTTTTCCTCTAAGATGTTTTGTGAACATCAAAATTTCTTCTTCTGTTATCTTTACATCATATTTTCTTCCAATTTTATTTAAAACAGATTTGCTGAAAGGATATTTTGAACTGATCTCTATTTCTTCTTTTAATTCATCATTGAAGCTTATAAGATATTTACCCTGATCTAATCGATTCAAAATGATCATCAATTCAATGCCTGCTTCATAAAACGAATAGTCTTCCAGGATAACACCTGTCTCTTCTTCCTCTTCCAGCAGAATATTCTTAAGATTTTCAAAAGAGTTCATTGTATCGAGTTGCTTTAAAAGCAGCCACCAATATACATTCAACGTATATCCGTTTTGGTAATATTCTTCACTGTTAACTTCCATAAGTTTCAGAATATTTTCACGGATCTGTGTCTCTGTTGCTTCGATCACATATCCAACATGTGGTTTTGCTTTTAAAGTCATTTCCCTGTCTTCAAACCAGCTTTTCAACTCCTGAAGATCATTTAAAATTGTATTTCTGCTGACTCCAATTTCATTTTTAAGCATATCCACTGTGATGTATTCTCTGCCGTTTAAAAGTATCAAGGCTAAAATTGTATGTCTCTCATTTTTTGTCATGGTGTAAGAATAGAAATTATAATTTTGAATAAATTTTTCAAACTCTTTCACAGCGATTTGGTCTTTATCTTCGATACTCAGTTCTCCTTCGCTGTTCTCAAAGATTGTTGGTAATCCAGCTTCCATAAGATCATCATTGATACTCTTAATTGCTAATCTTATAGAGCGCTCCTGAACATTATATTTATCTTTAAATGCTGCTACCGTTGATTTATCATTCCAAATCAGCTCGCTGAATATTTTATTCTCTCTTCGGTTCATCTTATCACCCATTTCCCTTCGACTTGTTTTTATTATAATTTCTGATTGGATCTATTTGAAGTCCAAGTTAACGTCAAACGTTTTTATCAATTTGTACTAATTCTACGATTTATTATCTTATTTTTTGTATCTTTCTACCAACAAACGTCCAATTTACGTGGTTTGTGTTTTATTTTCTTGCAAAAAATAATTGCCAGATTTTGAAAAAAATCTGACAATTATCATACTTTATAATTTAATTTTCTTCATATATCAACAGCTTTAGCTACTCAATTAATCTTTTGTAAATTACTGCTGAAATGCATTCAGTAAGTTAGGAATCATCTGTTTCTTACGTGACATAACTCCTGGTAATACTGCAATCTTATCTTCTGGTGTTACATCAAATCCACGCTCGATCACACCTTCTGCATCTGGTCCGCAGATTAATAGATGTGTTGTCTCTTCTAAGATATTTGTTAACATAAAGAATACATAGTCAAGTCCCTGTTCTTCTTTTACGGAATCCATATACTCAAGGATTGGTGCTTTGATATCATCTAATTCACCCTGATCCATAGATGTAATCTGTCCAACACCGAAGTTAATTGTATCAGCGTTGAATTTCTTGTAATCCATATAGAAAATTTCGTTTGGAGTCTTACCACTTAAATCACTTCCTGCACGGAACATAGCTTTTGCATGCTCTTCTACATCAACACCTGCGATAGCAGCTAACTCTCTTGCGATCTGCTCATCAACTGGTGTGCAAGTTGGTGAACGGAACATTAATGTATCAGAAAGGATTGCTGAACACATTAATCCAGCCATCTCTTTTGTGATCTCGATTCCCTGTTCACGATACATCTGAGCAATAATTGTTCCTGTACATCCAACTGGCTGATTTCTGAAGTATACAGGTGAAACTGTTTCCACACTTCCGATTCTGTGATGATCGATGATCTCCATGATCTCGCATTCTTCTAATCCTTCGACAGCCTGGGATACTTCGTTGTGGTCAACTAAGATTACCTGTTTCTTGCTGAATTCTAAAATACGACGTCTGGAAATAAATCCTACGAATTCATTATCTGAATTCAATACAGGGAAATAACGGAAACGTTTCTTTGTCATCTCTTCTTTGACATCATCGATATAATCTGTTTCATTAAATGATACAATCGTATCTGTTGCCATAATGTAAGATACTGGCATAGCCTGGCAGATTAAACGGCTTGCTGTAAATGTATCGTATGGTGTTGTGATGATTCTGCAATTTTTTTCTTTGGCAAGTTCTAATACTTTATCACTTACTTCTGTTCCCATACATACAACGATACACTGTACTCCTGTCTGAAGTGCACCGATCTGTGCATCTTCACGGTTTGCAACGATCACTGTATCTTTCGCTGTTACAAACTCTTCCATTGTGTCAACACTTGCTGCAGATACTGTTAATTTACCTTCTGTGATATATCCTTCAATATCTCCTGTCTGAAGTGTTCCATCTAATGTTTCAACTACATTCTTGTATGGTGTTTTTGATTTCGCAAGAATCTCATTATCATAAACATCCATGTCTGCTTTTAAAACATCACTGATAGATACAAGTCCGATCATTTTCTTTCCATCTAATACTGGAAGAGATACAATCTTCTCTGTCTGCATCATCTCTCGTACAGATTTCAGTGAATCTGTTGGTTTTGCCCCTTTAACAGAATTTAGGTTAACATCTGTAAGTCTTGGTCTTACATCACTAACATATTTAGGATCTTTGATTCCAAATGTATCGAGAACATATCTTGTTTCACCATTGATATTTCCGGCACGATATGCTTCGTATCCATTCCCTTCCACCTGATTTTTAAGATTTGCATATGCGATCGCAGAACAGATAGAATCTGTATCTGGATTGCGATGTCCAATTACATATACTTTTTTCATTGTTCCTCCTTCTTTCTTGGCAGCCTTATTGTGAATGTCGTATACTCATTCTGGCTGGTTGCTTTAATAGTTCCATCATGAAGCTCGATGATCTCTTTGGCAATAGCAAGTCCAAGACCTGCACCACCTGTTTCGGATGATCTCGCTTCATCTAATCTGTAAAATTTCTCAAACAGGTTGTTTAATTGATGTTCTGGTATCGTCTTGCCCTGATTCCTTACAATAACATCTGCCTCATCTCCATCGATCATCCCATAAACCTCGATCAGAGAATTTGGATAGCAGTATGAAACTGCATTCCGAAGCAGATTCTCAAAAACCCTGGCAAGTCTGTCCGGATCACCATAAATTAAAATTTTATCATCTACCTCTATCTTCCACTCTAATCCTTTCTGCTTAAATACCGCAGCAAAAGAATCCATCACTTGTTCAAGTAGAACATAAAGATAAAATTCCTTCTTATCCAATGTGATATTCTGAAGATTATATCTTGTAATCTCAAAAAATTCATTGATCAGTTCGCCCAGTCGTTTCGCTTTCTCAAGTGAAATCCCGGTATATTTTGCTCTCTGTTCCACCGGCATATCCGGTGCTTCATTGAGCAAGGATAAATATGCAATAATTGAAGTCAGCGGTGTCTTAAGATCATGAGCAAGATATACGATAATATCATTCTTCCTTTGCTCACTTTCCTCTGCGATCCGTCGCTGCTCTTTCAATGTTCCTTTGATCTCATTTAACTTATTCTCCAGTGGATTCAATTCTGGAGGGAGTAAAATATGATCTTTGGACTCATTTAAGATCATCTGAATACCGCTTTCAACCTGTTTTAGATAAGTTGTAAATTTTGACATACCCAGATAAAAGCTTAACAAAAGTAACAGAAAAAATCCAGCACCAATGATCATTGTTTTATTCTGCATAAAGATCAGACGATATATACGGATTGCTTCTATCTCATCCATGCCAAGCCGTTCAAATATATAAACAACCGTTTTGGCAAACGGATCCTGAAACACCCCATCTACAAAAATATCAAGTATAAAATATCCGATAAATGCAACAATAAGGCTGATTCCCAGTGTCTGCAATATAATCCTTATCTTTAAACTTCTGTATTTACTCCTCAACTTTGTATCCAACTCCCCAAACTGTCTTGATCAGCTCTTTGTGTCCCATGACATCTCCAAGTTTCTCCCTGAGATGTCTGATATGTACCATAACTGTGTTGTTATTGTTCTTAAAATATTTTTCTTTCCACACCTGCTCAAACAGATTCTCGGAGCTTATTACTTTGCCTCTGTTCTGAGTCAGGATCCAAAGTATAGAAAATTCCAATGGAGTTAGTGTAATTTCTTCTTCTCCATAAGTGCACTGATGTGTCGCACGATTCAGAATAAGTCCTGAAATCTCCAGAGTATCTTCCTGATCAGATCCAGAACCATCGTTATATCTTGTAAATCTTCGTAGCTGTGCTTTTACTCTCGCCATAAGTTCAAGAGGTTCAAATGGCTTCTCAATATAATCATCAGCTCCTAATGTCAATCCATTGATCTTATCCATGGATGATACTCTTGCAGTCAGCATAATAACTGGAAAATTGTGCTTTAATCGGATCTGTTTTAAGATTTCAAATCCATCAATATCCGGCAACATCACATCAAGGATCGCCAGATCAATATTCTCGTGCTCTACACATGCAAGTGCATCTTTTCCATTGTAAAATTTAAATACATTATAATCTTCATTCTTTAAATATAATTCAATAAAGTCAGCAATTTCTTTTTCGTCATCTACTACTAATACTGTTGACTGTCTCATCTGCTTCCTCCTTGTTTACTCTTTACCCCCAGGGATCACCTGAAATCTGTGGCCTGTTTCTTCCTCTTCCAGTTCTTCTCTTGTATGACCTTTTAGTGCATATACAGGAACTGTCTTATAAAGTTTAAGAATCAGGTCACAAAGGGTTCTCTGTTCTTCTCTTGCATTATCTTCTAACAAGCCTGTATACGCCTCTGTAATTTCTGTATATGTTACTCCGTTTTGAATCTTTACAACCAGTGATTTTACGATCATCATAGCCTGATACTGATCATCCTCTATATTCTGCATGACAAAATCAAATAACTCTGGAATACCACTCCAATTTCCAACTCCATTTGACAAGGCTAATTCTTTGTACTGATCTTCACTGTAAATCTTCCAGGAAATATCTTTGTTAATGGTCCATTTGATAAACACATCATTCCTGTCATCCACCTCTCTGCTTGCATAGATCAGTCTTAAATTCGTCTGATTTCTCAATAAGATACCAGACTGCCAGAATACAACTCTGTGCATCACAAATTCTTCCAACTCATCATATGTCATATCTTCTATCATGTTATCCCTGATGATCTCACAACATTCATAAATATCCAGAATACCATATAAAAATAACATTCCAAATAAAATATTCTCAAGTCTTGTGTATTCTTCCATCTGAGCCTGTGTCCGATGACTCTTAAGCGAAAAGAAAAATTTGTCTTTTGCCTCCATATTAATATAGATCGTATCATCTTCATAAGAGAGAAATCCAAGAAAATGCAACTGTTCCAGTTCTCTTAAATACATCTGCGCGATCAGGCTTTCTCCTTCCATCTCCCAGCACTGTAATAAAAATTCAATTGCTTCCTGTTGCAGCATCTTCGTCACAAGCTGTGGTCTATCATAAAGTTTCTCTGCAACTTTAGCTGCCAGAGATATCTCTGCTTCTCCATCATTAAAAGGGGCACCGAGTCTCTCGCACACAACCATAAGGTTCACCTGCGGATTCGTTGCGAGTTCTTCTACAAATGTTCTTCCTGATGCTTTTATCAATGACATAACTATCCTGCCCTCCTTCGTTTCAATCTTATAAAGTATATCTTATCAGACCCCTCCCGTCCAGTGGGACATTTAAAAAGATTTCTTTAAAATAATTCTCTGATCTTATCAATCTTTTCTTTCGTCATACGATATCCCATATCATATGTCTGCTTCAATACATCAATATCCTTTTCCAGACTTTCAATTGGATATTCTGGCCTTAAGATTACTGCTTTTCCTTCTTGTTCGAGTTTCTCACAATATCTTACTGTTTTGTTATATTCGATATGTCTCTTCATTAAAAGTTCCGGCAAATGTGGATATTTTCTCTTCAGTAGTTTCGCTGTGATCTTATGGCTTCTGCTTAGTTCTTTTCTATATCCCTCAGGTCTAGTTAATACGATCAGATTCTTCTCATTGCCATCTTTGATTGACTTTCTGATCGGGATCGGATCTGCCAGTCCTCCATCATAATATGGCTTTCCATCAACATAAATCGCTGGAAATACAAGTGGTATCGCACATGTTGCACGAAGCATCATACACTTTTTGTCTAATTTCATTCCATCTTTATATTCTACTTTTCCTGTCCATGCATTGGTCACTCCAACTCGGATTCTTCCTTCGTATTCATAAAATGTCTTCCAGTCAAATGGATATAACTTATTCGGAATCGTATCATATACAAAATCAAGTCCAAAGAGACTTTTATCTTTTAATAAATTTCCTGCTCCTAAATATCGTTTATCATTTCTATGATTCATAAGAATCTTTAAATTACGTTCTTTTTGTTTTGAAATATACGAAAATCCATCACAAATCCCCGCTGATACACCGATCATATATGGAAACATGATATCTTCATCTAACAATGCATCCATCACTCCGGCACTGAAGATTGGACGGAATGTTCCGCCTTCTAAAATAATACCTGGCATGTTATGTCCTCCCATCAAGTAAAAAATATCACTTTATCTCTCCTAAATTTTATAATAAGTGACACTTGTTAAATATTATATCACGTTTTCATAATAGAATGTTACATTTACTCAAAGAAATTATGAAAAGAATTCGAATTTTGTGTGAACAAAAAATAACCTTTTTTGTTGATATATCGTGCCCTCGATGGTACAATGTTGATGTAACTGAAATGGGAGCTTAAAAGGTGATACCTTAGCTGAGAGGAAACTTACGTTTCGACCATGGACCTGATACGGGTAATGCCGTCGTAGGGATTTGGATGCTATGAATACAAGACGAACTGTAAACGGGCATCAGAATGTACCTTTAGTTTGTCTTTTTTTATCTCAACATATCTATTTTAGATTTTGACGATAAAATTATAATTTAAACCGAATAAAGTCTCCCAAAATTTTATATTTTGGAGGTATACATTTTATGAATTACACAACTCAGATGAATGCAGCAAGGCAGGGAATTATAACAAAAGAAATGGAGGCTGTTGCTACTTATGAAGGAATTGATGTGAAAGATCTTATGGCTGAAGTTGCAGCTGGCACGATCGTTATTCCTGCCAACAAGAACCATAAGTGTTTAAAACCTTTTGGTATCGGAAATTCCTTAAAGACAAAGATCAATGTAAACCTTGGTACATCCAGAGACTGTTTAAACTTAGATGTTGAGATGGAAAAAGTAAATAAAGCTGTTGAGATGGGTGCTGAAGCGATCATGGATCTTTCTTCTTTTGGACATACTCACGTATTTCGTAAAAAACTTGTCAATGAATGTCCTGCGATTCTTGGTACAGTTCCTATCTATGATGCGATCGTTTATTACAATAAAGCACTCAAAGACATCACATCTCGTGAATGGATCGACGTTTTCAAGATGCATGCCGAAGATGGCGTTGATTTTATGACGATCCACTGTGGAATCAATCGTAACACTGCAGATCGTTTCAAAGCGATGAAGCGTAAGATGAACATTGTTTCCCGTGGTGGTTCCTTAATCTTCGCATGGATGGAAGCAACTGGTAATGAAAACCCATTCTTCGAATATTATGACGAAATCCTCGATATCTGTAATGAATATGACGTAACTTTAAGCCTTGGTGATGCATGCCGTCCTGGATGCCTTGCTGATGCGAGTGATATTTCACAGATCGAGGAACTGGTAACACTTGGTGAATTGACTGCACGTGCATGGAAAAAGGATGTTCAGGTTATGATCGAAGGTCCTGGACATATGCCAATGGATCAGATTCAGGCGAATATGAAGATTCAGCAGACGATCTGTCATGGAGCTCCATTTTATGTACTCGGACCTCTTGTTACAGATATCGCTCCTGGATATGACCATATTACTTCTGCAATCGGTGGTGCGATCGCCGCTGCATCTGGAGCAAGCTTTTTATGCTATGTAACTCCTGCAGAACATTTACGTCTGCCTAATGTTGACGATGTAAAAGAAGGAATCATGGCTTCTAAGATCGCAGCTCATGCAGCAGATATCGCCAAAGGTGTAAAAGGTGCCATGGACTGGGATAACCAGATGGCAGCTGCCAGACAGAAACTTGACTGGGAAAAACAGTTCGAACTTGCTCTTGACCCTGAAAAGGCAAGAAGATATCGTGCAGAATCTACTCCTGAAAGAGAGGATACCTGTACAATGTGCGGAAAGATGTGTTCCGTACGTAACATGAATGCCGTCCTTGCCGGAGAAGATGTGGACGTCATCTAATACTTTTAAGCATCCAGACTGTTTTTATTTTAGACCTCCGGCACATGTCAGATTCTATTTTTCGTATCTGAATATATATATGAAAGAAGGTACTTTATATTATGAGTAATGAAAGAAATGGCTTCTCCAGCCGCTTAGGATTCGTCCTCGCAACGGCCGGATCTGCCGTAGGTCTTGGAAACATCTGGAGATTTCCATACCTCGCTGCCAAATATGGTGGAGGAACTTTTTTATTGACTTATTTAATCCTTACTTTAACGTTTGGATTTTCATTAATGATCACTGAAGTTGCATTAGGAAGAAGAGCTGGAACCAGTGCGATCCGTGCATTCGGACATTTCAATAAGAAATACACATTTATCGGTTATCTTACAACACTGATCCCATTTATCATTTTCCCTTATTATTGTGTGATCGGTGGATGGGTAACAAAATATGCACTTGTTTCTATTCAAGGTGGTATCCACGATGCTGCTTCTGATACATTTTTTACAGGATTTATCAGTAAATCTGCAGAGCCTATGATCTATGTTCTTGTATTTTTGATCGTTACTACTTTAGTTGTTGCTGGTGGTGTCAAAGGTGGTATTGAACGTGTCAGCACGATTATGATGCCGGTACTGATCGTCTTACTGATCGGTGTATCCGTATTCTGTATTACAAGACCAGGTGCTATGACCGGAGTTGCATATTATATCAAACCAAACTTAAAAGATTTCAGTCCAACAACGATCTTAGCGGCACTTGGACAGCTGTTTTACTCTATGTCACTTGCCATGGGTATCATGGTAACCTTTGGTTCTTACATGCCAAAGAAATCCAATCTTGAAAAATCTGTAACACAGGTTGAGATCTTTGATACCGGAGTTGCTTTCCTTGCAGGACTTATGATCGTTCCAGCTGTATTTATATTCTCTAACGGAGATTCTTCTATGCTTGCGAAAGGACCATCTTTAATGTTCGTTATGCTTCCTAAAGTATTTAACAGCATGGCATTTTCAAGCATTATCGCAGCTGTATTCTTTATTTTAGTGTTACTTGCAGCACTTACTTCTTCCATTTCGCTGCTTGAGACACTCGTCGCAGTACTGATGGATAAGTTCCATATGAAACGTGGTACTGCCTGCATTACGATGTTTATTGTTGCTCTGTTACTAGCAGTTCCATCTTCTTTAGGATTTGGAGCATGGAGCAATATTACGATCCTTGGATTTGATTTCCTTGATTTCTTTGATTTTATCAGTAATAGTGTATTAATGCCGATCGCTGCATTCTTAACATGTATCTTTGTTGGTTATATCATCAAACCAAAAGAGATCATTGATGAAGTTGAAAGTTCTGGAGAATTTAAGAGAAAACCTTTATTCCTTGTTATGGTTAAGTATATCGCACCTATTTGCATTGTTGCTATTTTGGTGTTCTCTGTACTTGAAGGACTTGGATTTATCACAGTCTAAAAAAATAAATACCTCATGGAAACGCGCTCATACGGTTTCCATGAGGTATTTATTTTTTCCTGGAGGTCACTGGCGAAATTTATGTGTTGTTTGATAAGATTTTTACTTCTTAAAAATTATTTATGCTTTTTCCATCCATTTCATCGCAACATCTTTCCAGAAATTCCTGTATCATCAATGTTTTATCCACAAAGTAATAGTTTTCTTGTATTAATTTAGGAAAACTATTGGTCCCTATAGGTATGGCTTTTTATTCTACCGGATGTAAATTCTTCAATGAAATGTCCATAATAGGCGCTGAATGTGTTAACGCTCCACAAGATACATAGTCAACCCCAATCTCACGGATCGTCTTTAAACGTTCTTTTGTAACGTTTCCGGAACACTCTGTCTCGGCTCTTCCGTCGATCAGTTTGACTGCTTCTTTCATTGTGTCATCATCCATGTTATCTAACATGATGATATCTGCTCCTGCTTCTACGGCTTCTTTTACCATGTCAAGATTCTCTGTCTCTACTTCGATCTTTCTGACAAATGGTGCATAGTCTTTCGCCATAGCAACCGCTTCTTTGATTCCACCTGCTGCTCCGATATGGTTATCTTTCAGCATAACTCCATCAGATAAGTTATAGCGGTGATTATGTCCTCCACCAACTGTGACTGCGTATTTTTCAAATGGACGCATATTTGGTGTTGTCTTTCTTGTATCTAATAACTTTGTTTTATATCCTTCTAATTCTTTAGCTAATTCACTTGTCATTGTTGCGATACCACTCATTCTCTGTAAGTAGTTTAATGCAACACGTTCTCCAGATAAAAGGGCACGGATATCTCCTTTGACAACTCCCATCAGCTGTCCTTTGGTTACTTGATCTCCGTCTTTTAATTCTGTCTCAAAAACAACAGTATCATCTAAAAGTTTAAAAACTCTCTCAAATACTTCTAATCCACAGATGATCCCATCCTGCTTACAGATTAAATTCACTTCTCCCTGTTTTGGTTCTGGCATCACTGCGTTTGTGCTGACATCTTCCTGTGTGATATCTTCTTTTAATGCATTCATCAGATATTCATCGATGTTAATTTTCATCGTTACACCACTGATCATAAAAACTTCTGTCCTTTCGTTTGATTTCATCAAGAACAAGCTGTTCATTCTCTTTTTCACGCTGTTCTTCATTCTTATACTGACTTAAATCTACTTCGACTGTCTCGGCTTTTGATGGATGTTCTGTGATGTCTTTCGCTGCTGCCTTGGCAAATACAAGTGATTCCAGTAAAGAGTTACTTGCCAGACGGTTTCTTCCATGAACTCCATTACAACTTGTCTCACCAACTGCATATAAATGATCCATAGATGTCTTACTGTCTAAATTAACCTTAATTCCACCCATAAAATAATGTTGTGCTGGTGTTACTGGAATTGGTTCTTTCGTCATATCATATCCTTCATCTAAACACTGTTTGTAGATATTAGGAAATCTATGTTTGATCCTCTCTCCGTCTAAATGTGTCACTGTAAGATACACATGATCGCTTCCGTCTTTCTTCATCTGTTTACAGATCTCACCTGTTACAACATCTCTTGGCTGTAATTCATCTGTAAAACGTTCTCCATCTTTATTTAACAGGTAAGCCCCTTCTCCTCTGACTGATTCAGAGATTAAGAATCTTCTTCCTGGCTTCTTTGAATAAAATGTTGTTGGATGGATCTGGATATAGTTAATATTCTCCAGTGTCACATTATGACGCAGACAAATAGCCAGACTGTCTGCTGTCAGATGTCTGAAGTTTGTGGAATGTTTAAATAATCCTCCCAGTCCTCCAGTTGCAAGAACTGTATCTGGAGCTTCGATCGTATCGAAATTACCATCTTGATCTTTATATACGATACCTTTACATTCTCCATCTTTCTCAATGATATCGATCATCATACAGTTTTCCATGATCGTGATATTATCGCGTTTCTTTGCCTCTTCGTATAAATGGCTTGTGATCTCTTTTCCTGTCAGGTCTTCGTGATGAAGTATGCGGAATGTAGAATGTCCACCTTCTCTTGTAAATTCGATCTCTCCATCTTTCAGGTCAAATCTTACACCAAAATCTTTCAGATCCTGAATGATCTGTGGTGATTCTTTGATCATCTTCTCGACGGCACCTTTGTCGTTCTCATAATGTCCGGCTTTCATAGTGTCTTCGAAATAAGAATCATAGTCTTCTGGATTCTTCAATGCAGAGATTCCACCCTGCGCTAAGAAGGAGTCACTCTCCTCAACTGTCTTCTTAGTAATAACGATTACTTTGTAATCCTGTGGAAGAAATAATGCATTAAATAGTCCTGCCGCACCGCTTCCTATAATGATCACATCTGCTGTTTTCATAATTCTCTTTGTCCCTTTCTTAGAACTTTCTTGTCTTACTGTGCGATTCTTAACATCTCGTCTAATGCTTTCTTAGCATTTAATCGCAGATCTTCTGGTAATTCTACCTGATTCTTCATGTCTCTTAATGTGTCTCTTACATTCTCTAAACTGATACGCTTCATATTTGGGCAGAACTGACGATGTCCTACAGAGTAGAATGTCTTTCCTGGATTCTTCTGTTTTAATTCATATAAAACACCCATCTCTGTACAAATGATAAATACGTCCTTATCAGATGCTGTTGCGTAATCAATGATTCCTGATGTACTTCCTACATAATCTCCTAAAGCAACAACGTCTGGTGTACATTCTGGATGTACTAAAACTTCTGCTTCTGGATGTACTTCTTTGGCTTTCTTGACATTCTCAGCTGTGATACTTCTATGTACATGGCAGAATCCATCATTGTAAATGAAGTTCTTCTCTGGAAGTTTGCTTCCGATATAACGTCCAAGATTCTCATCTGGTACGAAGAAAATATTCTTCTGTGGAAGTGCTGTTACAACTTTCAGTGCATTGGATGAAGTTACACAGACATCAGAATGTGCTTTGATCTCTGCTGTAGAGTTAATATAACAGACAACAGCAAGATCATCATATTTTTTACGTATCTCTTCAATCTTCTCTACATCAACCATATGAGCCATTGGACAGTCTGCCTTCTGGTCTGGCATGATAACTGTTCGGTCTGGATTTAAGATCTTGGCACTCTCACCCATGAAATTTACTCCTGCAAAACAGATCACATCTTTAGATTCTTTTAATGCAACCTTTGCAAGGTAGTAAGAATCACCAACATAATCAGCAATCTCCTGAACCGCATCGTCTACATAATAATGTGCTAGTAAAACAGCATTTCTTTCTTTTTTTAATTGTTCGATCTCTTTTTTTAAATTTTCCATCTTTCTCTCCTTGTTATTAAACTTAAATATACCACGAGAAATATGTTGATTCAAGTATTTATCGCAAAGTACGAGCAGAATATTTGTAAAATTGTGATTGAACTAAATCGCTGTGATCGGTGGACACTCCTTTCCGAACGTGCTCTGGAATTATTGAAAGAATACTGGAAAAGTTATCCGGTAAAAAGAGACCATCTGTTTGTTTCTTTGGATGTTCCTCATGATCCATTAAAAATAAGATAAGAATATAACAAATACCAGCCCTGAAATTACTTCTGTTGAAGTTGTTTCATGACTGGTATTTTAGATTCTTTTTAATGAATTTTCCTTAATTGCCTATTAGAACCTTTTTCCCTTCAAATGCAAATCCGTAATGTCTGATATTTACCTTTGATATTTCCATGTAACATTGCTTTGATAAATGCATTATAGTTTGATCCTGTATTCTGAAACCATCCAGCAAACATCTCTGAGAACATACCATTTAACATACACACTGTATAGTGGTTTCGATAGACTTCTGTTTTATGTGACTGAAATAAGATAACAAGAAATATTTCAGTCACATATACGAAAGACTACCGTCGCAAATCAAAATTTAGTAATTTTCTTCATGTACCTCAAAATAGCTCTGTGGATGTGCACATACAGGACATACTTCTGGAGCTTTCGTTCCAACTACGATATGTCCGCAATTGCGACATTCCCATACTTTTACTTCACTCTTTTCAAATACCTGTGAAGTCTCAATATTCTTAAGAAGCGCACGATATCTTTCTTCATGATGTTTCTCAATCTCTCCAACTGCTCTGAATTTGGCAGCTAATTCAGGGAATCCTTCTTCTTCTGCAGTTTTTGCAAATCCTTCATACATATCTGTCCACTCGTAATTTTCCCCTTCTGCAGCTGAGGCAAGATTTTCTTTTGTATCTCCGATTCCTGCTAATTCTTTAAACCACATCTTGGCATGTTCTTTTTCGTTATTCGCTGTCTTAAGAAATAGTGCAGACATCTGCTCATATCCTTCTTTCTTTGCAACAGATGCGAAATAAGTATACTTATTTCTTGCCTGTGATTCTCCTGAAAATGCTTCTAATAAATTCTTCTCTGTCTGTGTTCCTGCATATTTATTAACTCCCATGCTTGTTTCCTCCTTAATGGTTCATTTAAATTACTCTATATTTCCCCAAAATTTATGATTTCTATTCATTAGATTTCCATAATCCATGCAGATTACAATATTCATATGCGGCTACAAATTCATCCCCGTCAGCTAAAGTAAATACTGCCTCTGGTTTATCTCCTGGTGCAAATTTATGCAGCTGCCCACCATTCTTTGTTTCAATATATACACCCATAATATAATGCTCTGGAAGCATTGGGTGCTCTACGGAAGATACAGCTACTGTGATCTTATTTCCATCCTGTGTAACGACTGGTACATGTTTTTCAACTGCTGCATCGGTTGTATTTGCCTTTAAACTTCTTAAATTCTCTACGGAGCTTCCTGCTCCAAATAATTCTAATAATACAGTTCTGTCTTCTGAACGATAAAATTTAGCCATAACTTCTTCCCCCTTCTATTACAATATATCTATAAAAACCTGTGCGACCAGAAAGTCAGCGGAAACGCCAGCAGTGAGCTGTTCAAGCTGGAACTGCTCCTCAATCAGGCAGGCCTCACCGTGGGCAGCCGCCCGGTAGAGCAGCAGTCTCACGCTGTCTCCGAGAAGACCGGCGGTGCTCCCGCTGCCGCCATCCAGCTGCCGGACGGTACCGTTGTCACCGGCAAGACCGGCCCTCTGCTGGGTGCTGCTTCCTCTGCCCTGCTGAATGCCCTCAAGAAGCTGGCCGGCATCGACCAGGAAGAAGACCTCGTCTCCTGCCGCGCCATTGAGCCCATCCAGACCCTGAAAACCAATTATCTGGGCAGCAAGAACCCCCGCCTGCATACCGACGAGATCCTGATTGCCCTTTCCAGCTCGGCTGCCGAGAACGAGACTGCCGCCAAGGCCCTGCGCCAGCTCTCCATGCTGAAAGGCTGCGACATGCACTCCACCGTCATCCTGTCCAGTGTGGACACCGATACCATCAAACGGCTGGGCATGTACCTGACCTGTGAGCCGGTTTATGAGGAAGAGGACCGCAAGTACCACAAGCGCTGATTTTCCTCCCCTATGACACAAAAAGCCCGTTCCGCGAAGCTTTCACGGAACGGGCTTTTCTGATGCGTTTTATTCGGAATAGTGTGCCAGGAACTGTTTGGTGCGCTCCTCCTTGGGATGGTCGATGAGCTCTTTGGCAGGGCCCTCTTCCACCACCACGCCGCCATCCATAAAGAGGATGCGGTCTGCCACGTCGCGGGCAAAGTGCATCTCGTGGGTGACGATGATCATCGTGGTCTTCCGATCGGCCAGGTCTCGCAGCACCCGGAGGACTTCGCCGGTCAGCTCCGGGTCCAGCGCGGAAGTGGGCTCGTCAAAACAGAGGATGTCCGGGTGGAGAGCCAGCGCGCGGGCAATGGCCACGCGCTGCTGCTGGCCGCCGGAGAGCTGGTGCGGGTAGTGGTTTGCCCGCTCCGAGAGGCCCATCTGGGCCAGAAGCTCTCTGGCCTGTGCTTCCAGCTCGGCGTGGATGGCCTTTTTGTTGGCCTTATAATCCGGCCGCTCCTTTGCCAGCAGCTCCCCGGCCAGCATGACATTCTGCAGGGCCGTGTACTGCGGGAAGAGGTTAAAGTTCTGGAACACGAGGCCGAAGTGGAGCCGCTTTTTGCGGATCTCGCTCTCCCGCTGGGTGGCGGGGTCGGCGGCATCCCACATGGTCTCACCGTTGACCTTGATGACGCCGGTGTCCGGCCGCTCCAGAAAGTTGAGGCAGCGCAGCAGCGTGGTTTTACCAGAACCGGAGGAACCAATGATCGCCAGCGCCTCGCCTTTTTCCAAAGTCAGTGAAATGTCCTTGAGGACCTTGGTGTCCTCAAAATTTTTCCCGATGCCGGAGGCTTCGAGTAATGCCATAATGTTTCGCCCTCCTCAGCAGCGGAAATAGTCCATCTTCTTCTCGGCCCAGTTGAGCAGGAGCGTGAGGGCTCCCACAAAGACGAGGAAGAAGATCGCGGTGGAAAACAGCGGCCAGATGAGGCCCTTTGCGCTGTATTCCTTTGCCATCATGATGATCTCTTTGTTTGCAATGGTGTTGGCCAGCGAGGTATCCTTGACCAGGGTAATGATCTCATTGCCCATGGGAGGCAGGATGCGCTTGACCACCTGCAGCAGTGTGACCTTGAAGAAGATCTGGGTCTTGGTCATGCCCAGCACCTGCCCGGCCTCCGTCTGGCCCTTGGGCACCGCCTCGATGCCGCCGCGGTAGATCTCCGAGAAGTAGCAGGCGTAGTTGATGGCAAAAGCCACCACCGCTGCCACCAGACGGCCGTTGGAGCCGGAGGGCCAGGGGTTATTGAAGCCCATCAGGCCCGGGCCTAAATAGATGACGATGATCTGAAGCATCAGCGGGGTGCCGCGGATGATCCAGACGAACGTCTTGACCGCGCCGCGCAGGGGGGCGCAGCGGCTCATGGAGCCAAACGCCACCACCAGCCCCAGCGGCAGGGAGAACACCAGTGTCCAGAAAAAGAGCTCACAGTTGAGCAGAAACGCGCCGGAAAGGCGCTCAAGAATCACAGCCACAAATACACACCCATCAATTCAAACGTACGTTCGGTTTTTACTCCGCCAGAGTCAGACCATATTTCTCGGCCAGAGCGCCCATGGTGCCATCGGCCTTGAGCTCGTCAAAGGCGGTGTCCACAGCGGCGGCCACATCGCTGCCCTTGCGGAATGCCACGCCGTACTCTTCCACGTTCAGCTCGTCCACCATTTTCAGGTTGGCGTAATCGGTGCCCTCGCCGATCATGGCCGAAGCCAGGGTCAGGTCCAGCACAGCAGCGTCGGCGGTGCCGGCGGCGACTTCCATCAGGCAGTCCGTCTGGACGCTCTTGGAAACGTAATCAGCCTGTGCCAGGTTCTCGTCCTCCTGGATGGTGGTCTCACCGGCGGAACCGGCCTCGGCGACCACGGTCTTACCCACGAGGTCTGCGGTGGAGGTGTACTCGGTGCCATCCTTGACCACAACGACCTGTGCGTTCTTGACGTAGGGCTTGGTGCAGGCCATGTTCTCCTCACGGTCATCCGTCAGGGTCAGGCCGTTCCAGATGCAGTCGATGCTCTTGGCGGCCAGCTCGGTCTCCTTGGTGTCCCAGTTGATCTCCACGAACTCCGGCTCCACGCCCAGCTTCTCGCAGACGGCGGTTGCCAGCTCGGTGTCAAAGCCCGTAAAGTTGCCGTCAGCATCGGTGTAGTTCATGGGCTCATACACGGTGTAGCCAATGACTATCTTGCCGTTGGACTGGATGTAGGCCAGGTCGCTGTTCGCGTCCGAGACAGCGGAAGCAGCGGCAGAACCAGCCGCCGCGCTGGAAGCCGTGGAAGAAGCAGCCGTGCTGGAAGCACCACCACAGGCAGCCAGGCTCAGTGCCATGGCACCGGCCAGAAATGCAGATACGATTCGTTTCATAAGATATTCCCCTCTCATTGTCCCATGGCACCAGCCCCGTACCGATCGGGGCGGGCGGCTTCGTTTCACCGCTTTACCATGCTAAATTGTTAAACTGTGACTATAGAATAACGCGTTTGCCTCCGTTTTGCAAGAGGCAAACGCGTTTTTTCGCAGTTTGACGGTTTGAGAGGGACATTCCGCCCTTATGGCGGTGAATCTGCACAAGTACCGCGGGGTTACTCTGCCAGCGCCGCCTCAATGTTGGCCAGCACTTTGATGCCGTGCTGGCGGGCATATGCGATATCCCATTTCTTTGGCTGGCATTCTATCCAAAGAACACGCCGCAACTTCGAGCATTCTGCCAAAGTTTCCTCCAAAACATCGCAAAAAGCCGCCCTTTGCAGAGCGGCTTCAAAAACCATCCTTTATTTTGCTTCTTCCAGCGCTTTGGCGGCGGCTTTTTGCAGCTCGGTCACATCAATGGTGCACAGGGCAGCCAGGTCCGCATCCGAGCCCTCCGCCGGGAGCTTTGCGATCTCTGCAGCGGTCTTTCCCTTGAGGTAAGAGCAGAAGCCATCGCTGTGCTCGTACCATTCCTTGCCCAGAGAGGAAGCACCCCGCATCCCGTAGCTGTCGCCCTGCTCCAGCTTGGTTTTCACGGCGTCCGGAGCCATGACATTGCCGTCCGACATCACGGTCAGGGCGGGCTCCGCCATATCCCCGATGGCACTGGTCACCCGGCCATCGGAATCGGTGGTCAGGGCCACGATCGTCACATCCACCTGCGCGTTGACATCTTTGTCATCGGTGGCCGTCACGTCCGAAGAAGCGTTGGCTGCCTCAATCCCCAGCGAGACCCGGTCGCCTTTGGCGGCACCCAGCGCCTCGGCGTTGGCGCAGGCTTTCGCAACGGCGTCCCGGTAACCGTCAATGGCAATGGTGCAGCTGGAAAGCAGGTCGGCATCCTTGGGCTTTCCGTCTTCCTCCGTCTCCAGCTTGGCAACTTTTTCGGCTGTCATCCCTTTGAGGTAGTCGGCAAAGGCATCCGCCTGCTCCGTCCACCCTTTTTTGATGCCGGAGGCCGCCGCCAGCGGGTAATCGTCCCCTTTCTGGCGCTTGGTGCGATAATCCGTAGGCATGGAGAGCACCCCGCTGCCATCGGCAGAGATGGTGCTCTCCAGCTCATCAAAGGTCACGTCGATGATCTTCCCCTCACCGTCCAGCAGAACAGCCGCCGCCACAAGGTCGATCTTGCCTGTGCGGCGGTCGTCCGTTGTCTCGGTCAGGACTCCCAGGCCGGTTTTCCAGGCCCCATTTTGAGCCGTGCTGGCGGTGCTGCTGCTCATGCCAGATGAGCTCATACTGCCGGAGCCGGAATTCGATTTGCCGCAGGCCGTCAGCAGCAGCGCCGCTGCCACCACTCCGCTCCAAAGCGCCGTGTGTTTCAGTTTCATTTGTTACGCTCCCCTTTCCATCCGCCCTGATCAGGCGGAGGCTTTTGGGGAAAGTTTACCCGGAGGCTCCCAAGAATATTCATGGTTCAGAATCCAACCGAATCACATCAGGGGGCTGAGCAGGCGGAGCACACTGTCCAGCAGGGTGCCCAGCAGGTTGGTTTGGCAGTCCGAGAGCTGCACTTCCCGGCATTTGCGCAGGGTGTTGAGGACATCGTCCCGCAGGGCCAGGATCTGGCTGTTGCGGTAAAGCAGGGTGCCGCACTCAAAGTGGAGGAACAAACTGCGGTAATCCATATTGATGCTGCCCACCACGGCCACATGGTCGTCACTGACATAGCACTTGGCGTGGAGGAAACCGGGCGTGTACTCGTATATTTTCACCCCGGCCCGGAGGAGAGGCACATCGTAGGAGCGGGTCAGCCGGAAGACCAGCTTTTTGTCCGGGATGCCGGGCAGGATGAGCCGGACGTCCACGCCCCGCTTGGCCGCGCCTTTCATGGCCCCCAGCAGCTCCTGCCCCACGGAGAAGTAGGGCGTATAAATATAAACATAGCGCTTGGCCTGGGCCAGAATGTTCAGGTAAACCGTCTCCGCCACGTTTTCCTCGTCCAGCGGGCTGTCCGCGTAGGGCTGCACCAGCCCGTCCGAAGTCTCGGGCAGCTGCTCCGGCGTTGGGGCAAAGGGGGTATAATCCGTCTCACTGGGGCGGAACGCGTTCCAGACGTTGAGGAATGTGACCGTAAAATTCCAGGCGGCGGCTCCTTCCAGCCGGATGGCGGCATCTTTCCAGTAGCCAAAGCGTTTTTCCGCGTTGATATATTCATCCGCCAGGTTGACGCCGCCCGTGTAGGCCACACTGCCATCCACCACCACGATCTTGCGGTGATCCCGGTGGTTCATCACCACGGAGACCAGTGGCACCACCGGGTTGAACGGGATGCAGCGGATGTGATGCCGCTCCATCCGGACCACGAAATCCTTGGGCAGGCCCAGAAGACTGCCAAAATCATCGTAGATCAGGCGGACATCCACCCCCTGCGCGGCCTTGCGCATCAAAATCTCTTCCACGCTACTCCACATTTTGCCGGAGCGGACAATGAAGTATTCCAGAAAGATGAATTTCTCGGCTTTTTCCAGATCGGCCAGCAGCTTCGGGTACATGGCCTCTCCGCAGGGAAAGTACCGCGCCTGTGTCTTATCCCATACCGGGAACGGACCGTACCGGGCCACATAGCGGCTCAGGCCAGAAAAATGATCCCCCGCCAGCTGCCGCGCCGGCCCGGGCTGCTGGGCCAGATCTCCCGTGTGGGCTTTCTCCACGCTCTGCATCCGGCGGCGCATCCCTTTGGAGGGTGCTTTGTTGCCAAACACCAGATACAGGGCTCCGCCCAGCAGCGGCAGCAGACCGATCAGAACGATCCAGATGATCTTATAAGAGCTGTCCTCATCCTTGCGGACCAGATACAGCACGATGAACAGACTGAGCAGCCGGAGTGCCGCATTGACCCATATCCGGCCTGTGGTCAGGTAGCTGAACGCCCAGAGCAGCCAGCCCGCCTGCAACAGAACAAGGGCCACCGTAATGGTAGCCCTGTTGAGAAGTCTGCTGAAAAATTTTACGATCGGCAGTCGAAAGAACATCCGCGCCACCTCTCTCCCCGGTCAGTTTCTCTGGAATGAAGATAGTATAGCGCGTTTTTCCGGTTTTATCAAGCTCAGGCTTCGCCGTCCTCATAGCCCACCAGCAGGCCGCCCAGCTCTGCATAGTAGCTGCACAGGCCGCCGCAGGGCGTCACCGTCACCTGAGCCCCGTCAAAGACCGCCTGCACCATGTGCTTGAGGCGCTCGGCCGCCGCAGGGTTGTCGCAGTGAGAGATCTGCAGTTTGCCGCCGTTGTAGCCGTGGTCCTTGAGCTCCAGCACGATGCGCTCCAGAGCACCGTGCTCCCCGCGGGTCTTGCAGAGAACATCCAGCTCGCCGATCTCGCTCGCCTGCCCGATGACCCGGATGCCCAGCATCCGTGCCACAGCGGCCACGGCGGGCTTCACCCGGCCATTGCGGGCCAGATTGGCCAGCGATTCCAACGAAAAGAGCAGATGGGTGTGCTTGTGGTAGCGCAGCATCTCCTCACAGACGGCGTCAAACTCGTGCCCGGCGGCAAGCTCGCTCTGCAGGTGCTCCGCCAGCAGGTACTGCTCCGGGCCGGTGGAAAGGCTGTCCAGCACGAACACCCGCTTGCCGGGGTTCTCCTGCTGATACTCCTCCGCCGCCAGCTGGGCCGCGTTGTAGCTGCCTGAGAGAGTGCCCGTG
>ENA-ORSM01000813-ORSM01000813.1-human-gut-metagenome-genome-assembly--contig:-NODE-813-length-27057-cov-6.612473_pt1 | contig 27057 bp, 24 predicted proteins | sample MGYA00241903_ERZ509170 | MGnify/ENA primary metagenome ERZ509170 (study PRJEB26280, sample SAMEA2338784) | human gut metagenome | biome: human gut; feature: human-associated habitat; material: faeces...
AAAGCGTCTGGAAGCACGCGACTTCAGTCGTGTGAGGATAAAGTTTTTAATTCACAATGCAGATGTAGACTGGTTACATTGCATTGCCGCTCATCGAAAGAAAAAAATGTTCATCGAAGTTGAACGTGAAATGGCAAGGTATGATATCATTGCAGGAAAGATTGCGGATGATGCAACAAACGCTACCCTTACTGCTTACCTTGCCGGGGTTTTCGGGACAGCAGGCGATAAGGAAGCAGACGATTTCTGTATCAGACAGTTGCTGCCCAATAAACTAAAAGATCAATATTGCTTCAAAACAGAAGCCGCTATTAGGTGTCTGAAATTTGTGAAAGGTGAGAAGATATGGCTGAGGTAACAATTCCAAAAGAAAAAATGAATTATACAATAGATCTTCTTATCACTATGGTGACAGATGAGATTGCAGAAGAAACGGGCAAGGACAGAAAAGAGATATTGACAGATTTTCTATGTTCAAAGACAGGAAAAGCACTGTATGATGAGAAGACAAAGCTGTGGTGCACTGGTCCGGCATATATAGCTGAACTGTATATGGAAGAATTAAAGAAATCCTGATATGGGATGTGAGTTTAAATTTATACGACAATATGGTGATAAAAAACTTCTATTTCGAGGAAGTAACAAATAAACCTATATTATTCACGGCATAGCCGTGAATAATATAGGTTTATTTATAAATTTTTATGTTACAGAAAATTACTGTGTTATGCTAACGGCAGAGAAATCTGAAAAGTAGAACCACCGCCCGGGGTATCCAGTACAGAGATTGTTCCTTTATGAAGTGAAATGATCTCATACGCAATACACAGTCCCAGACCAAAATGCTGCCTGTTATTTCTGGCAGAATCTGCCCGGTAAAAACGCCGGAAAACAGAAGTCTTGGCAGAATCCGGAATACCGGGTCCGTTGTCTTTGACGCGGATAAGAAAGTGCGTTTCGGTCTGTGAAAGGGAAAGAATAATTTTCCCGTTTTCGGGGACATAACTGATGGCATTGTCAAGAAGGATTCCAAGCACCTGACTGATCCTTTCCGGGTCACAGGGACAGGAAGGGATTTCCTCTTCCGGAAGTTCAATGAAAAATTTCATATGGTGGTCCTGCATCAGGGGTTCATACTTTTCGTAGGTATCCAGAAGTAAAGTATCCAGTTCACAGAAAACCGGATGCATTTTCCAGGAATGGTTATCTGCATTTGACAGAGAGAGCATATCATTTATCAGGAGGGACATTCGCGTCCCTTCTTTTTCTATGACTGAAAGAAAATGTTCCTGTTCTTTCGGATCTGCCTTTTTCATGGCAGAGATTCCGGACAGGATTACTGCCAGAGGGGAGCGAAGCTCATGGGAGGCAGCAGCGATAAATTCGGTCTGTTCCTGCCTGCTTTTTTCCAGGGGAGTGATCATTCTTCCGGTAAAGAACCAGGAACAGATACTCAGAGCCAGAATTGCCAGAAAAGCTGCGCCGGAGAATGCAAGTCTCTGTAACAGAATCCTGTGTTTTACAGAATCCAGGGAATACAGGATGATCATACTGACGGTTCCGTGGCTCTTGGGGATCAGAGCAGTGGAAACATAGAAATCTTTCATCTGAAAAAAGATCCGTTTTGTCAGTTTACTGACCGCACCGGGATTGGAAAGATCAAGTGCATAGGAAGCAGCAGAGATTTCTTCTGCCTTCCGGAAAATCGTTTCATCCAGAGAATCCGTCTGTAGTTTTTTCAGATAAAGAGAATTTCCGTTGTCTCTGATATCCATGGAAATATCATAATTTTTTTCTGCCTGCAAAATCCAGTCACTGCTGATGATACTCTGCGTTTCCAGATGAGAGATACAGGAGATGGCGTTGTTCTGAAAGGTATTCCACGCATTCTGGCCTGTGCTGTTTTCTGCGATGAAATTACAGGCAGTTGTCATAATAAAAATGACGATGCCAATGATCAGAGCAGAGAAAAAAGTCATTTGAATATGAAGTCTGTGAAACATGAAATATTTACTCCTTTATGAGATTGTATGGTAATTGTATCATGAAAACCTGTAAATAATCTCTAAAAAAATTCCTGTAACCGAGTATAGAGACAATTTAGAGAAAACTCATGTATAATGAAAGATCAGGAGGATGAAAACAGATGAAAATTTTACTGATAGAGGATGACAGGGAACTGGCAGATAGCATGAGATTTCAGCTCGAAAAAGAAGGCTATGAGACAGATATCTGCGATGACGGAGAAGAAGGGCTTTATTATATGAAAGAACGAAGCCATGATCTGGTGATCCTGGACCGGATGCTCCCGTCCATGGATGGCATCACTGTTTTGCAGGAAGCCAGAAAGAATCATGTTTCCACACCGGTGATCATGCTGACTGCACTGGGAGAATTACAGGATAAACTGACCGGACTGAAAGGCGGCGCAGATGACTATATGGTGAAGCCGTTTGCCTTCGAAGAACTTCTGGCAAGAATACAGTGTATGGTTCGAAGACCCGGAAGATGGGAGGACACGGCAGTATTATCGCTCGGAGATCTTATTTTTGATCCCGAAAGCGGCAGACTGGAAGGAAACGGAAAGGAATGTACCCTTTCCAAACGGGAAGGAGCACTTCTGGAGCTGATGCTTCGAAACGCCGGTCAGACACTTCCGAGAGAGGTGATCCTCAACCGTGTCTGGGGAGCAGACAGTGAGGTGGAGGATGGAAATCTGGATAATTATATTCATTTTCTGAGGCGAAGATTAAAAAGTGTCAGAAGTACACTGAACCTGAAAACCGTCCGGGGAATTGGATATCGGCTGGAAAATTAGAGAAAGTTTAGAGATTTGCCTGTTACAATCCATTTATCCTGAGAGGGACAGAAAGAAAATAAAAACATGGAGGTATATCCTGATATGAGAAAAATAAAAAGGTGGAAACAGGGAATCGCCGTTGCCGGAGTGATCGCACTTACTGGCAGCCTGCTTGCCGGATGTGGCGGTGCAGATGGAAAAAATTCCGGAAGCAAAGGAGAAACAGGAAGCATCAATCAGGCAGGGAATGCAGATACAGCAGATCTTGTGAATGTAAATACCGACAATTCAGATGGTAAAAAAACAAAAGATGAGAGCGCAAAAGCAATGGGACGTTTTCTGGAAAATGATCTTACAGTACCTGAAAACAGCCAGTTTCTGAGAGATGTCAAAGTACTCGACTCAGGTGCATTGCGCATGGTTTATTACAGTACAGCAGATAACTGTTATTATGCAGCAGATTCTGCAGATAATGGAGAAACCTGGACGAATGGAAAAAGTCTGGAAGAACTGTTGGGGCTTAAGGAGAATCTGGGAGAATATATCAGCGTTGTTTCTGCAGCAGCGGATGGAAGTATATTTGTCGGGGCAGATCTGTCTCCTGACAGGGACAATGAAAATGCACAGACAACAGCCGACAGTGGGGAAGAGGATTCTGCGTATGACAACCTGAAAATGGAATTTTTCTATCTTTCCCCTGATGGAAATGTACAGAAAGTTGATACCGGAGATACGATTCAGTCTTCCTATACATTTCAGGCATGTTTCACAGAGAATGGGACAGTTCTTATCGTAGATCCAGGCAATGGCGTAGCAGAGATCAATCCTTCAGATGGAAGTCTGGTGAGAAGATATGAGGAAGGAATCCGTGTTGATTTTATCGGAACAGCAGGAAAAATGTTGTTTACCATTCAGGATCAGACTCTTCACGGATATGATCTGGATACTGGAAAACCACTGGACAATATCAGCGCGCTTACAGAGCAGATCCAGTCTGATGAGCAGGATGTCAACTGGACAACAACCAGCAGTTTTCCGCTTATGTTCTTAAAGGGAGATGAGGATAACAGCCTTTTTTATATTGATCATACCGGTGTTTACAGATATGTTCTGGGAGGCAGCACAGTGGAACAGATAATCGATGGTTCCTTGAATTCGCTCAGTTCACCGGATACAGGAACTGTAGCATGGGGGCAGGACAGCGATGGAAACTTCTATGTGGGCTGCAATGCAGGAGAAGATATAAAAATTTATTCTTATGTATATTCTAAAGATACCCCAACGACGCCGGATACAGAGCTGACTGTTTATTCCCTGAAAGATAATGATTTCATAAAACAGGCAGCAGTGCTTTTCCAGAAGAAATATCCGGATGTTTATGTAAATATTGAGACGGGAATGTCGGGAGATGATTCTGTTACAGATACAGATGCGCTGAAAGTTCTCAATACAGAGATCATGGCAGGAACAGGGCCGGATGTCCTGCTTCTGGATGGTATTTCAGAGGATACTTATATAGAAAAAGGAATGTTGGAGGATTTAAGCGGGGTATTAAAAGATACAGATATCCTGTCCAATATCAAGGACGCATATACAAAAGAGGACGGAAGCATTTATACCATGCCTGTCAAGTTCGGCATTCCGATGATAGAGGGAAATAAGGATATCATAGCCGGAATTACGGATCTGACAACAGAAGCTGATGCAGCGGAGTCGCAGAAAGATAGCTATGGAAAATTACAATTCTTCAGCGATTTTTCTATAGCACCATCCTATCTGATACAGGGAACCATAGATAATAGTATACCTGCATGGATGAACGAAGACGGAACTCTGAATGAAAATGCTGTGAAAGAATATCTGGAACAGGTAAACAGGATCTGGCAGACTCAGAAAAATGCGATAGAAGAAACAAAGAAAGCTTATCAGATGGGGGATGACTGGGCAGATTCAGATCATTCAGGATATATGGACATTTCAGGATCCGTAACCAGTCTGCTTGCAAAAGTTGATACAGTAGCAGCAGGAGGCCTGCTCTCACCGGAAGGTCTGGTATCTTTAGATTCTGCAAGAAAAGTAGATCCGGATCTGGATTATAAACTTCTGAACGGACAAAGCGAGAACTGTTTCTATCCAAGGAGTGCTGTCGGGGTCAGTGCAAAGGCATCCGAAAAAGAAGCGGCAGAGAAGTTTGTCAAGTTTCTGTTTGAAGAGGAATCCCAGAGAGCAAGTAATACGGAAGGGTTAGCTGTAAATAGTAAAGTTTATGAGGATATGGCTTACTGGAAAATGGGAAAATCCAGCGGAGATACCATTGGCTCGATCGGGGCTTCCTATGATACGGGAGATGGTAATATCAAGCAGATTGAGATGGACGAGATCATTCCGGAAGATGAAGCAATACAGAACATCATGGATCTGGGAAAAACACTTACTGTACCTGCAAAGAGTAATCAGATCATCCGAAATGCAGTAACGGAATCCGGTGAGAAATACCTCAATGGAGAAACGGGGCTGGATGATGCTGTGAAAGAGATCATGCAGGAAGTAAATCTGTATTTATCTGAATAAGCGGCTGTCTGCTGCTGATTACCCAACACTGCAAGGTAAGGGAGTTTAAGAGAATGAAGATTAATTTAAAAGAACACTTATCTTTAACAGAGAAACGGAACGCAAAATCAGATTTGCTGTTTAGTCGGAAACGAAATCGCAGAAGATGTGCAGCTTTCAGAAATACAGAAAAAGGTCTGGCTTTTATTCTTCCGAGTTTTGCAGGTGTCTGCATTTTCTGGCTGATTCCGTATGTGGATGTGATCCGCAGATCTTTTTGCGGGGCAGTGAATGGAGAATTTGTGGGGATAGAGAACTACAGGACGATATTTGCAAACAAAGCGTTTCGTCTGGCAGCAGGCAACACACTTCGGTTCTTCGGAGTGTGTGTGCCGCTGCTGGTGGTATTGTCTCTGATCATAGCAGTCCTGCTTGCAGGGCAGAAAAGATTTACGCAGATTCTGAAAAGTTTCTTTCTTCTGCCAATGGCAATCCCTGTAGCATCAGTGGTACTTCTGTGGAGACTGCTTTTTGACGATCAGGGCTTATTGAATCACCTGCTTCATATGTTATCTGTTCAGACGACTGACTGGATGAATACAGGTGCTTCTTTTTATGTACTGGTGATCAGTTATATATGGAGAAATCTTGGATATGATGTAGTGCTCTGGATGGCAGGATTGTCTGCCATTCCGGCGGCACTTTACGAGGCAGCAAAAGTGGACGGGGCAGGGGAGTGGAAATGTTTTACGAAGATCACACTCCCGAATCTGCTCCCGTCCCTTTTTACGATCGTGGTACTTTCTGTACTCAATGCATTTAAGGTTTTCCGTGAGGCATATCTGGTGGCCGGTGATTATCCACAGGAAAAAATGTATCTGCTTCAGCATCTGTTTAACAACTGGTACAGGGACCTGTCGCTGGATAAGATGTCGGCTGCGGCAGTGGTGACCGGACTGGTGATTTTTCTGCTGATCCTGGGATTGTGGAAAGCCTGGGGGAAAGGCGGGGCAGAATGAGAAAAGTTATGCAGATATTCCGTATCAGGAAGATAGGAAGCCTGCTCCTTGTACTCCTTGCACTGGTGGCAATATTTCCGGTATTTTTTTCAGTTACAGGATCACTGATGGGGCAGAAGGAATTAAATGATCTTCTGGGGGCGGTACTGACAGCAGACAGTGGATCTGCTTCCGGTCAGGCAGTCAGTTATGTATTCTGGAGAGTACTTCCGCTTTATCCGACGCTGAGATCCTATGTGAAAGTCCTGCTGGATTCTCCGGAGTTTTTTGTGATGTTCTGGAATTCCGTAAAGATTACTGTCGGAGTTCTGGCAGGGCAGATCCTGGTGGGAGTACCGGCAGCGTGGGGATTTGCCAGATATCGTTTTCCGGGAAAAAATCTGCTGTTTATGATCTATGTGGCATTGATGATGATGCCCTTTCAGGTAATGATGCTCAGTAATTATCTGGTTCTGGATCAGATGAAACTTCTGGATCATCTGTGGGGGATTATTCTTCCGGCGGCCTTTTCCACGTTTCCGGTTTTTATCATGTATCGTTTCTTTGAGAGTATTCCGGAGGCACTGATGGAATCTGCGCGGCTGGACGGGGCGGGTGAGCTGCTTATTTTTATCAGAATCGGAATCCCTCTGGGTTCTGCGGGTATCATTTCGGCACTGGTTCTGGGATTTCTGGAATACTGGAATCTGATCGAACAGCCAATGTCATTTCTGAAGACCAAAAGTCTGTGGCCGCTGTCTCTGTACCTTCCACAGATCGACATCTCCCAGACAGGAAAGGCATTTGCGGTATCTGTTCTGGTTCTGATCCCGGCAGTGATCGTTTTTCTGGCAGGGCAGGATTATCTGGAACAAGGGATCATATCCACGGCAATCAAGGAATAGAGCGACAGAAACGAGAGGATTTATCTATGAAGAAAATAAAACTGATAAAAATTCTGGCAGGATTTTTTGCCCTGATGCTTTTGTTTACTTTTCTGTCCAGGGCGGCAGATTCGGTGAATGTAGCACAGGTAGAGACAAAAACAGCTCAGAATCAGGTGATCACGCATGAGGTGACCGGCACAGGTAAAGTGATGGGAACCAGAGAACGGGCAGTTTTTACCCAGGAGGGACAGAAGGTGGAGCAGGTTTATGTGCAGGAAGGACAGAATGTGAAAAAAGGGGATGCGCTGCTGAAGTTTTCTGTAAAATATCTAAAAAAAACCATAAAGGAAAAACAGGATGCCATAGATGTTCTGCAGGGGAAGATCAATGATCTGATCAGTGCAGAGTCTGTGAATCAGCAGAAGAGAAATAATGAGTTTTCAGATGCACAGGAAAATTATAACAGTGCGGTTTCCAGCGGAAATTACAGTGTGCAGGCGGCACAGAATGAGGCAGCCATAGCCAGACAGAAGCTTCAGGATTATTACGCACAGCGGGATGCGGCGCAGAATGACGTACAGGATAAGATACCGGATGAGGAGAAGTTCAGTGATTCCAGCGAGTTTGATGATCCGGGAAATACAGACGATTTCGGGAATACAGATGATCCGGAGAACTCCGATGATTCCGGAAATACGGATCGCACAGATGGCGAAGGGAATAAAAATACATCAGGAAACGGCGACAATTCGAATGCGCAGGACAATTCTCAGGAGCAGGCATTGATTGATGATATCCGGGCGAAAGAGGAGGCGGTCAATGAAGCCATGCTCAGCCGCAGAAGAGAACTTCAGTCAGCAGAGCAGGCAATCCGGGATACGCAGATCGGTGACGCTTCGGATTCCACGCTGGAGAATACGCAGGCGGAACTTGAGACTGCGCAGAAAGATCTGGAAACGTTGCAGAAAGTGCTGGCACGAAAGGGAAAAGTGAAAGCACCCTGTGATGGTGTGATAAAGAGTCTGAGTGCAGTGACAGGAAGCCAGACAGGAGCGGAAGCTGCGGTTGTCCTTTATGAAACCAAAGGAACCTTTCGGTTTCAGGCAGAGGTCAGCAAAGATGATCTGAAATACATAAAGAGTGGCGGAGAGGTAATTTTAAAAGGTGCGGATGAAAAAGAGATTACAGGAGCGAAAGTGGAGTCTGTGAAAGAGGACAGCAGTAATGAAAATCAGTACATTCTTTCTGTACAGGTACCGGAGGGAACTCTTTCCATAGGAGATACTGCGGAATTTACAATCTCTCAGGATGCAGGTCCTTTTAATGTCTGTGTTCCGCTGAGCGCATTGTATGAGGAAAATGGCAGATACTATGTTTATGTGACAGATACACAGAACACCGTCCTGGGTGAGGTACTGGTAGCGCGAAAAACGTATGTGAATGTGAAAGATAAAAATTCTTCCACTGCTGCGCTGGAGAACGGGGATTTATCAAGTGACCAGAAAATCGTGACTTCCAGTGACAGAGAGATCAGCAGCGGCAGCCGGATCAGGCTGCTGGAGGAATGAGTGTCAGAAGTCAGAGTGCCTTTTTAAGGAAAGCCGGTACTCTGACTGTGTGGCTGATTATTTTCTGTATTTATTTTCTGGGAGTCTATAATTATGTGCAGATCAGAAATGATATAGCAGTATCGGTGTTTCTGTCCGCAGCTTATCCTGACAGGAAAGGAGCAGAAAATATCCTGAAGCAGGAAAGAAAAAGTGAGAAGCCTTATGATGTATGTTTTTATGCAGATGCAGGGTTGAGGGAGATTTCTGCGAAAGAAGGAAACCGGCAGGCACAGGCGATGACTGTGTATCTTAAGGGAAATCCCGCAGGGTATGACTGGCAGGCAGCAGCTCTGACAGAAGGTGATCCGGATGGCTGCGTGATTGATGGTACAACTGCCTGGGAGCTCTTTGGCAATAAGGTTCCGGGTGGTCAGATTCTGTTTCAGGGACGTACTTATACTGTCAGGAAAGTTGCGGACTGGGGGCAGAAAATTCTGGTTTTCGGGGCGGCTTCTGCGGATGATACCGAGACGGAACTTTTTTATAATCGTTTGTTTATCAGAAGGAGAAATGGAGAAACCGAAGAAAGTACAGTGAACGGATTTCTGATGAAATACGGACTTCAGGGAACTGTGGTATCCTCGACTTTACCAAAAAATGCAGGACTGGCGGCATTACTGCTGCTTCCGGCGGTTCTTTCTGGCAGTCTGTGGACGGAAATAAGCAGAGAAAAAAAGAACTATATAGTGAAAGATGCAGAGTACTGGTTCTGCAACCTGCTGTACAGTGTAATGGCAGGGACGGTGGTCTGGCTTCTTTTTACACATCTGACCTGGCCGGAGGGATGGATTCCGTCAAGGTGGTCTGACTTTGGGTTCTGGAAAGAAAAGGTGAATCAGGCTGTGGCAGAATTTAAGCTGTATCTGATGCTTCCGAAGACGGTATCCCAGACGGAAGGTATGATTCTTGGCGGGAAAACGGTTTGTGCAGGAGGGGGTTCCTGTTTTCTGTATTTCTTGTGGAAAGTATATGAAAAGGGATATGACAGAATCTCTGACAGAGGAAGGCGAGGGAAGGATTTTCCAGTGGAGCAGAATTTCAGAAGCTGATTTATCGAGATCAGGTACAGAGTGGAGTGATCAAAAGAATCTATAATCTGCTGATCACACAGCCAAAAGTTCACCGAGAGGCATATGAACTAAATAAACAGCCTGTGCGGTGGATCAACTTCAAAAATGGATATTATGATCCGGTTACGGGTGAAATAGCAGGTCAATGGCCATTGGAGTCCGAAATAATTCATTAGATGGAGGAATAAAGCAATGAAAAAAGGAAAAATGATATTTTTATTGACTATGATCAATTAAACTGCAAAAAGATCGTTACGGAAATAAAAGATGATGGGTCATTCACTGCAGTTGATCTGGGAGAGTGGTTAGAAGAACAGGATATTTATGATATTTCGGTAATTGAAGATGATGAAAATACCGGCTATAAAAAAACGTTTTATGAGAGAAATCCAGAAAAAGAGGCATCAGATGAATTTTATGATTCAGAAGATACTTCCTACATTAATTTCCAGGGATTAGTGTATGTGGGGGATATCATCCGTAGTACGGATTCTTTCCGGGAAACGGTAACGGAAGTAAGTTTTGATGGAAGCTTTTATACGGAGACGGAAATGACAGGTCTGTATGTGGATGAAGAAACAGATTTGGACTTTTTTGATGAAGAGACAATGTACGATGATGATTCTTCGGATACAGATATAGGAAGTGGACAGTATGTATATGAATATGATATGGTGGATGGCTCACATTTGTACCTATGTGGTTCTGAACTGTCTGTACCGCCAACAACTATCTATATTGTAGCTGCAGATGGAAAGACAACGCAAATCAAATAATTTATGGAGAATATAAGGGGCTATCGTGATGATATGCTCCTTTTTCATGCTATAATTAAAAAAAATATAAATTTTTTGAGACGATCATCAAAAAAATACGACTTTATAATTGAGAACATTTTGGAGGGGGTGAATATCATAGACGATATAAGAATCATAGAGCTCTATTTTGAAAGAAATGAGCAAGCGATTAAGGAAACGGATATAAAATATGGAAAACTCTGTCATAAACTTTCCTATAATGTCCTGAATAATCGCCAGGATTCGGAAGAGTGTGTAAATACCACTTATTTAGAAGTGTGGAATAGAATCCCACCGACAAGGCCTGCAAAATTTAAAGCTTATATTTCTATAATTGTCAGAGATATTTCTATAGATAAATTAAGGCATCTGACAGCTAAAAAGAGGTCGGCTGATATGGTTATGGCATTGGATGAACTTACAGAGATACTGCCAGATGAAAGGCATGCGCCTGGAAGGAACGATGAAGAGATTGGAAAATTGCTCAGTATTTTTCTTCGTAAACAAAAAGAAGAGGTTCAGAGGGTGTTTGTTCTAAAGTATTTTTATTTCGAATCTAACAGGGCTATTGCGGAAAAATATGGTTTTACTGAACGTAAAGTAACGAATATGCTGGCCCGTACCAGAAATAAATTAAAAAAATATCTGATTGAGGAGGGAATCTACATATGAATATACCAAGAATTGTAAATGCTATCGGTTATATTGATGATGACCTTATCACGGCAGCACTGGAAGATCCGCCGAGGAAAAGGCATAATCTTATGATTAAATGGATGCCGGTTGCCGCTTGTTTGGCGCTGGTCATGATTGCAGGTATTCTTGTTCCACATTTTTTACGGACTGCTACAATAGCTGAAAGTAAATATAAATATCATGTTTCTGAAACAGAACGGGCGATAGAATGGCCATGGAAATACAAGACTCCTGCTGAAAAGTATCCTGTTGTTAAATTTAATGGAAAACAGTTTACTGTGAAAAGTCAGAATTCTATTCATACAGAGGTAATGGGGGAGGTAATTGGCAACTGTGTGGCAGAAGGGCTTGATTCTGATACAGGAAAGGCATACACGGAAACATTTGAGGTGCGGAAGATTAAGGGCATATCAGAGGAACTGATGATTGCCGTAGGCAATGAGGATGGATTTTATGTTTATGCGGCTGATGAAGAGGCGGTTCCAGATACGTTAAGTAAGTTACTGGAACTTTATGAACTTTCTCAAAACTTAGAGTTGAACTATGCGACAAAATGTGAAGGTTATGAGGAAAAAGAGGAGCTTTTGCTGGATAATGATGAGAAGATCTGGCGGATCCTTTATGGCTGTGGCGATGCAAAGCTTGATGATACAATTGACTTCTTTGAAAGAGAGAATCGAAGATGTCTGGCTTTTACGGCAACTTCTGAAGCATTGGGTGTCTATAACCGGGTAATCTACATTTCTGAGGATGGTTACTTTGCTACTAATATTTTTGATTATGAATATAGTTATTTTATTGGAAAAGAGGCAGCAGGACAGATCATCAGTTATGTACAAAAACATTCCACGGAAACAATGTCCAGTACCAGTCTGCCAACCATATCCGGAACTGTTACAGAAATAGGAAATGGATATATTATGGTTGATGACACCGTTTTATGTAAGAAATCAAAAGCAGGAAAGAAATATAAGGTATATACAGATGATATAAAAATAAGAAGATGGATTGAAAGCGGAGAACTTAAAGAAGGGGATCTGGTAATTGTTGAATATGAAGGTGAAATTTCCAGTAACTATGAAGTAAAGGGAGCGTATTCCATATTTACAGGAACTCTTGAAGAAAATGGTATTTTAAACCAGGAATAACAAAAACAGGAAAGGGAAGGTTACAGATGTGAAGATAAAACGAAATTATTTGATAAAGATTGCACCGGCTGTTTTATTAGTAGTTGGTGCTTACTGGCTCCTCGGTTCTGATTTTTTTACATTTCTGATCTGGTGGGAAATGATATGCCTGCTAGGTCTGGTATTTATGCCGGTAACATCCCGTATATTCAGGGGCTTTGATGATAATGGCTGGATGTTTTCTAAAGTACTGGCAGTCGCTGTATGCGGATATGTGCAGTGGCTGCTGGCCTGTTTAAAAATCACTCCATTTACGGGAATGACCTGTGTTATCATCACGGTTATTTGTTGTCTGGGCAGTATTTTGTATGGAATCAAATGTAAGAACAGAATCACGAATTCTCTTCCCTGGGAACAGACAACCCTGGTTTACCGGGAAGAAATTCTGTTTTTTCTGGTGTTTCTTTTCTGGACATATCTGGCGGGATTTCATCCGGCGGCTCATGGAACGGAAAAATATATGGATTTTGGTTTTATGCAGTCCATGATGAGAAGTACAACCTTACCAGCCCAAGATATGTGGTTTGCCGGAAAGTCTTTTAATTATTATTATGGTGGACAGTATCTGGCCGTATTCCTTACGAAGCTGACCGGGACAAGCGTGGAGATCACTTATAATCTGATGAGGACTATGGTCGCCGCTTTTGCCTTTGTTCTTCCCTTTAGTCTGGTACGCCAGATGCTGAAGGACAAATTAAGGGCTGGGAGAAAATGGTCTTTAGATCTTGGTGGTATCCTGGCAGGGATGGCGGTGTCTATGAGTGGGAATCTCCACTATATTATTTATGGAATCATCCTTAGACTGCTGAAAATAAAAACAGATTACTGGTTTCCAAGCTCTACCCGTTATATAGGTTTTGATCCGGCTGTGACCGGGGATGAGACAATCCATGAGTTTCCGTCCTATTCGTTTGTACTGGGAGATCTTCATGCCCATGTGATCAATGTCTTTTTGGTCCTGACGGTACTTGGAATCCTTTATTCCTGGATGAAGACAAATTCGGGAAAAAGTTGGAGACAGAAAGAAATCGGACTGCTTGGATTGCTTCTGGGAATGTTCCTTTTTTCTAATACCTGGGATTTTATGATCTATTACGTTGTAATCTGCGGAACATTGCTCTTGGGAAATCTGAAACGTTATTCCTCTGATCCTTTTATAAGCCAAGCATTGAAATGGAGTGTGATACAGTGGGGTGAACTGCTAGCTGCTGCTTTCCTTGCATCACTTCCATTTCATCTGTCTTTTGAAAATGTAATGGTCCAGGGAATTGGAATCGTAAAAATACATACTGCTTTTTACCAGTTCTGTGTATTATGGGCATTCCCGCTTTTGGTCTGTGTACTATTTGTTATTGGAATTCTGAAAAAAATACGGACATTTCCAGATAAAAAGATACGAAGTTTTTTTAGCAATGTAAAGTATCCTGATTTGTATGGGCTGGTTCTTGTACTTTGTGCTATGGGACTGATCTTTATTCCTGAAATTGTTTATGTCCGGGATATTTATGAAAAAACAGCTCCAAGAGCCAATACCATGTTTAAACTGACTTATCAGGCATACATCATGTTTGGAATTATGATGGCATATATATTGGTTTCATTTACAGTAACCAGGATAAAAAGATGTAATGGTGCTGACAATGCTGTAATATGTAAAGGACTGCTGAGGTGCCCAAGACGTCAGGTCCTGACAGGGATCATTGTGATCCTGCTTCTGATTTCAACTTGCGGATACCTGGAAAATGCAATCATTCATTGGTTTGGAGGATTCCCGAAAAGAAGTGCATACCAGACACTAAACGCAACGAACTATTTGGAAAATGCGATTCCTGATGATGCCGCTGGAATCCGCTGGCTAAATGATAATGTCAATGGGCAACCTGTTGTTCTTGAAGCCAGTGGGGACAGTTATAAGGATTATGATAACCGTGTTTCGGCAATGACAGGACTGCCAACGGTTTTAGGCTGGTATGTGCATGAATGGCTGTGGAGAAATAATCTGGAAGAGGAAAATCAACGAAAAGAAGAGGTGCAGACTATATACACTTCAAGCAACGTTGAGCAAATAAAATCTTTGATAGAAAAGTATAAGATTTCCTATTTATTCATCGGCAGTTGTGAAGCTGAGAAGTATGGAGAGATCAATAGCGAATTATTAACTTCGCTTGGAAAAGTTGTTTTTCGACAGGGTGAGACGATGATAATTGAGGTTTCCGATGGGGAGAGGGCTGATTGATATAAAAGAGATAAAATTTTATAAAATGTGTTACCTTATGCAAAAAATACGATTAATTATATAGATGGCAAATTTTGGTAAAGGAGGTTATGCATGATTGTTTATCAGCCATATAGAAAATGAAAGGAGCTTAATCATATGAAACATAAGGTAAAGATTACAATACTTAGTGCTTTAGGAGTTTGGCTTGTAGGATCATCGGTGGCTTATGCGTACTCACAAAAAGGCACTCTGATCTCACAGAAAACAGAGGAGCTGCCTGACGGAAATATTTATGTTGAAGAATTATATGAAATAGACCAGTAGGATAGAAAAAGAGGGGATGGCGTATTGATACGACATTCCCCTTTACATGGCGAGAGTTGTTAATTTCTTTAGAAATAAGTTAAACAAACTGAAGTGGAATATGCATTATATAAGCAAAAATGTTTTTTTCGAAGAACGAATAATGTTAAACTCAATTCGCCATTCAGTGTCGTCTGATACTGGTTTGAAGTGTAAAGCTGTGAGAGGCCTGCATTGTTTTTCCATTTAATTTTAAACAAGGAATAATATCAAGGCAAAGAGGGTTGGCTAAATCTATTTGCAGTTGTTGTTCTTGTGTAAAATTTAAACAGGAGTCATTTTCGGGGGTTAAATCCAACTTTTTCATGAATTCGCGAATATCTTCAGCCGGAGTACACATACAAAAATCCAAGACAAGACCCTTGTTGCAAGAATACGCCGCAGGAATAATCCAATGATGCCCAGCCCATTCAAATTGCCTATCCAACCGGATTTCTGTTCCGGCATGGCCTTTTCCTGAAGGCTCCCAGAAGTTTCCGTCAAAATAAACCTTCCATTCAGGGATTGGCACTTCTGCATCCGGGTTCATATCAATATCATGTGTATTATCTTCACGGCACTTTGCTCCCACAGTGGAAAGGTCAATTACGCTTTGCAAAAATTTCTGAAATATTCTGTTCATAATGGTCTCCATAATTCTGATTTTCTGAGTTACTTCAATTATGATTAATGATATCATAAAAATGTTTTGCTTTATATTTTTATTTGCTCTCTTCATTTTGTGTTCCGAAAGGAAATTTTCTACTCATACTATATATCGTAAAAAATTCCGGATGGTAACAAAAACTTTAAAATTCTTTTAAAGTCAAAAAAGAAGTCCACTATTCAGACAATGGATTTTTTACGTTGATGATTTGTCAAATATATATTACAGGAGAGATCAGCATATTATAAGGATTTATCGGCATACTGGACATGAAAATAGAAGAAAAGTAAAGATGGTAAGTGCACTCAAAAAATGATGCAGCAACAAGATATGGTGTTTCATTTACTGTTTTTTATTGACGAATGCAATATATTGTGTTACCATATAAATGGATTATTTTTATGCATGGTTTGCCACGCAGTAAAGTTTTTTGTTCCGGATATGCTGTTCCGGGAGCAACATTTAGGCGAAGGCCTTTTATCAATAGGAAGACATCAAAAATCAAAAGAAGATTTTTGGTGTCTTTTTTTGTTGCCCAAAAACGAAATGTGGGGTGTACAAAAAACAGGAAGGGAGAAAATATAAAATAATCCATAAAAGATGAACAGGAAAATCAAAAAAGGAGGCAGAATATGGGACAGGATATATGCATTCGAAAAGATGAAAAACCATTGGGATATGACTGGGAATGTGGACATGAGGAATTATATGTCAGAGTGAATATGTACTACAACGGATCCCTGTATGTCGGATTATGGCAAAAGCAAAAGGAATGTGAGGAAAATCTGGAATTATTCGGAGACCTTACAATTGGAGTTATGGGATTCCTAAGGCCAGGGCAGGCAATAATCTCGGATTGCGGAGCAAAAGCGAAGGTTGCGTTTGTTGAGAAGTATAAACTCGGAAAAGTTGTAGGTAAGAGGAAAATCAATTATGGCAGCTATTATGTCGTAGAGTTTAATCTTGCACGACTTGCACAGCTCGATCCAGAAGGTACGGAAAGATATCTGCTCGAAAATGGTCTTGATCAAAAAGAATTTAAAGCAGATTAGGGTAAAGAGGTACATTTGAAAACCAGGCAATAAAGGTGGTGCGGCATGAAAGACGACGAATATAAAGGATATTACTGTCTGCTGATTGCAATTTTGTGTGATTTGAATGCAGCGGAAGCCAGCACAATGTACGAATACGGACCAGATCATCCGCTTTGCCGGAAAATCCTGAAAAAGAAAGTTCAAAAACCGTCCATAAGAAAGCTAAAGGAAACAGAACAGGCAGCGGCTATGAAGGCTCTTCTTGATCAGGGATACAGCCAGGATGCAGTATCGGAAGCATTTCAGTGTTTTCCATCTACGGTCAGGCGCAGAGTAAGAAAATTAACAGAAAGGAAGGAAACGAATGACAGATCAGAAATTGATTGCAGGAATATTTAATGATTTTTTAGGACTTTATACGGGTAAAATACAGACCGGTATCCGTCCTTTGATTGAAAAATATAAAAACCATCCCATGCTGATGGGGCTCCTCTCCAATTTGGATGAAGCGGCAAAGATTCAGGCACCAAAAGCCATGAAAGAAATCTATTCTTTCTATAAGGAATATCGTGGCAGGGATCTGGAAGATGCTGACTGGAAGGAACTGACAGAAAAAGCCCGCCAGATCAGTGCAGGATGGGAGGAAAATGAATGGGTTCGCCGTATTGTACTGGAAATGATCAGCCTTTTGGATTCTGATGATGCAGAGAGACGCAGGATTGCATTGGAAGTAGAAAAAGAAATGGAAGCGGCTGAACAGAAAATGAATGCGGCATAAAAAGCAGGCAGAGGCAGGAGATTTTTTCTTCTGCCTCATGTTTTTATCAGGAAAGAAGGAATCGATTATGTTAAATGAGATCATAAAAACTGCAGAAGAATTAAATACAGCAGCATTGTATTACCGCCAGAGCGGGAATATGGATGGTGTGCGGGAACTTGCCAAAGCACATGCAGTTTCCCAAAAACAGACAGAGAAATTTATTCAGGGCAGCCGCTATCAGCTGGTTGATATACCGATTGAGGAAAGAAAGTTTGCGAATGCGTCTGAAAAACTGCGTGCAGAAATGTTTGCCTTAAAGGATGCAGGCTTTGCAGACATCATAGGACAGTATCTTGTAAATCTTGCCAAAACGGATTCTGCTTTAGATGCACAGGTGTTAAAAAAACATAAGATGCTTCAGAGATGTTTGGATTATGTGACGCAAAAAGCCTACAACATTGCACTGGAGGGAGCGAAAAAAAAGGGAGAGAACGGCATTCGGGCCAATACAGGCCTGGCACTCTCCGGCGACCAGGTTTTTCCCTGGGTACTTGAATATTATGCGAAAGATGATGAAAAAGAAATAGCAGAAAAAGAGCAGGAAGAAAAGAAAAAGATTCAAAAGGAATGGGATTCGGTAAATAAGAGAACGAAAACAATACCGAAAAACCAGGGGACAAAGAAAGATTCCGAGGTGTATCCCAAAGAAGCAGCGGAGCAGGAAGAAAAGCATATCAGCAAGAAAAAATCAAAAGATTCCGGGCAGATGTCCTTGTTTGACATGATGCAGCCGAAAGAGAGTTAAAGGAGAAGGATATGATCGCATATAAAGGATTTCAAAAGGATTTGAAATGTCGGGGCTTTCAGTTTCAGGAGTATGGCATAAATGAAACGGAAAAAGCAAACTGTAGACAAAATGGATTTCATTGTGCAGAAAACCCACTGGATTGTCTCTGCTATTATCCGAATTGGAAAAATTCCGTGTATTACATAGTAGATGCATCAGGGGATTTGGATGAAGATGGAGAAGATTCAAAAATCTCCTGCACAAAGATGCGCCTGTTAAAGAAAATTGAATTGAGAAGCCTGTTATTACATGGAGCTGCTTACATGGCGAAATATCCAAACCGGAAATGGAACTCCCATGTTGCAAAAGAAAACGGGACCAGCTGCAACGGATTTTGCATTGTACGTGGAAAAGACCCCAAAGCCAAAGGACAAAAGGGCGATTTACTGTTACTTTTAAAGGAGCAGCCTGGTAACAGCCAGATACTGGAAATTGGGGTCATCTGTATCGATGGTCAGAAATATCCGGAGGAAGCATGGATTGATGTGACTGGAAAGCTGGTGGAGTTATGAGAAAAAAGAGGTTGATGGAGTTAAAACCATTAAAAGTGATGAATAGGCATATCGCCGATGCAAAGAAAACGGAAATATCTTTGAGTACACTGGAGAAACAAAGGGGTGAACCCGGAAAATATCGGATGTATTGTCGGGCAGCAGTAGAAAAAGGAATTTTAAAAGTGTATCTGTTTGCCGTAACGGATATTGAGGAGAATATAAACTTTCCAAGGTACCGTCTGTTTATCAGCAGAAAAGAGAGACGGTTTATTACCTATGATGAAAAATTAAAAAAATGGAGAAAGGCACTTCTTGAAAGTATCTTATGGGATGTAAGAACTAATTTGGGCAACATCTATGTAAATGGCTGTGATACAAAGATCATCCAAAAATATTTAAAGACAATACAGCCTGCAATCCGGGCACTGGAAGAGTTTCAGGCGAATATCCGTAAAGAACAAAGGATACGTCATGATAAAAAACTTACAGATTCATGGGACCAGGTGATGAAAACTGTATCTGGACTGCCTAAGAACTGGATCGGATGGGTTTCAAAATATGGAATTACGGAACACTATATCTTCTACAAGTATCAGAAAAATGGTGCTACAGAAGGATACTGTACATATTGCAAAAAACATGTTCCTATCCGCTCACCCAAATATAACCAGAAAGGACAGTGCAATGTGTGTGGACAACCGATTACTTTTCGTTCTGTGGGAAAGTCTGGAAGATTTTGTACAAAGTGGTACAGAGTCTATCTTATCCAGAGGAGACGCAAGACTTCTGGTTTTGTGCTCCGGATCTTTCATGCCAGAACGTGGTATAAAAGGGGCGGCTATACAGATTGCGAAACTACCTGCCATGAAGAGCAGAGAAGAATCTTCTCTGCAAATGGAAAGGAAATTTCCAATTTCGTTTATGATCTGTTCAAACAACGGGAAATGCGTTGGATTTCGTGTAGAAGTTCTTGGTATTATACTTGCTGTGACAGTCAATATAAAGGAATGGTTTATCCATATACCCTGTCGGATCTGTCCAGGCATGAATTAAAAGAAACAGGTCTGCGTGAGTACGCCCTTGGTCAGAAAAAGATAGATCCTGGAAAATATCTTTACCTGTGGAAGACGTATCCGGTACTGGAACAGATTGTAAAGACAGGGCTTTTCCAGTTAGTTGATGATGTACTGGATTACAGGACAACAGATGCAATAAAAAGAAAAGGTAGAAAACCAACAGAATTCCTGTCCGTAGATAAGAAAGAGTTTCGAAGACTCCGAGATATGAATGGCGGGGTAAAAGAACTTAAATGGCTGCCACTTGAAAAAAGTACAGGAAGAACAATCGGGGATGAAGAAATATGCTGGATGGTAAAAGAAGGATTTGAACCAAACGACCTGAAGTTTGTTCTGGATCAGATGAGCATCTGCCAGATTCGACATTATCTTGTGAAACAATCAGAAAAATCCGGGGATGATATCAGCCATGTGCTGCAGGTGTGGAACGATTATCTTTCTATGGCAAAAAGACTGGGAATGGATATACATGATTCCATTATTTACCGTACCAGAGATCTTCAACTGCGCCATAAAGAGGCGGTTTTGAAGATAGAAGAAATGAAACGCGGAATCCGACGCAGGGAGCTGGAAGAAAAGTATGTCGGATTTCAGAAACATCTCATTGATTTGAAAGAAAAATATGAGTTCAGTGACGGTGAATATCAGGTTATTGCGCCAAAGAGTATCGATGACATCCTATATGAAGGTGATACGCTTCATCACTGTGTAAATAAGACGGATACTTATTTTGACCGGATCGTTTCAAAGGAAAGCTATATCCTGTTTTTGCGGGAAAAAGAGAATCCGAAAGTACCGTTTTATACACTGGAAGTTGAACCAGATGGAACCATCCGGCAAAAACGTGCGGAATTTAACCGTCAAAATAAGGACATTGATAAGGTGACTTCTTTTTTAACATTGTGGCAGAAGGAAATTCAGAAACGATTAACCCAAAAAGATCGTAAGAGCACAGAAGAAAGCAGGAAGCTCAGGCAGCAGAACTATCAGGAGATACGTGATAAGAATGTAGTTGTCCATGGCGGAGCATTTGCTGGGGAACTTCTGGCTGATCTTTTAGAGAAAGACTTAATGGACCTACCAGTGGAATCGGCAGAAAACGAAGAAAGCCCTACTGAAATAGCGGCGTAAATAAAAGGATAAAGTGGATGCGGCAGGGAGTTCCCCTGCTGCATTTTAGCAGAAAAGAGGAATGATATGGAAGACAAGTATAATCTTGTAACACAGGAACTTTTGCTTGCAGGATATACCGCTGAAAATCATCCGGACTATGTAAGGATTCCGAGTGGCGTATACGGGAAAAGTCCGCTTGATAACATTTACGGTGGATTTGAGTACACACAGGATTTTCTTAACAAAAAAGCTTTTCGAACCGGATGCGGCCTATATGTGCAGGCATCCAACTGTATTTCTCATATGGATTATATGGGAGTGAGCTGGTGCTATGAAAATGATAACGTATTGATCCGTTGTCCATATATAAAAAATTCCTGTGAACAAAACGATCCATTACTAATGGAGATGATGAGCGACTTTCATTTATGCGCGTGTCATATTACAGGCGACTACAAGTATGTAAATAGTGTAGAATATCTGGAAGAACTGGCAGCAGAGGAAGAAAAGGCAGCCTATCAGGAGTTTGAGCACAGCCATAAGGGAAGAATCTGCAGAAACCATATGCGTTATTGCAGGAAACAGAAAACATGGGGATTTTCCTATGATCCCCTGGTGTGCGTGCGTTCGTGTTACTCAGAAGGCTACTGTCCCGTAAGAGGGCGGATTCTTACAAAAGAAAAAGGAAATGTATTTTATGATGTCAGGGTTTCAACAATTCGTAAAGATGAGACCTTATTTGATGGCGAGAAGAAAGTCCTCATAATAAAAGGTAGAAAACTGTTGGAAAAACAGATTTCTATGGACATCTGTAAATCCATCGTATCTCTTGGAACAGACCACATTTATCAAAAAGAGTGGAATAACACGTATTCCATGCGTGCCCTGACCGACCCGGATCTTACGATTGAGATTTTAAATGTCCGTGCACTTAAAAGAGATAAACGTGATGATAACCATACATTGCTTGATCGAATTGAAGGAACACAGATTATATACGAGACAGATCAGGAAAAAGAAATAAAGAAACAGAAACAGGAACGTAAAAAAATGAGATTAGCAAAGTTACAAAGGAAACTGGTCATGCATGGGTTTGAAGAACTTCAGGATTCAGAAAAGCGGCTGCTGCAAAGGCAACTTAATGCAGAGCAACTGGAAGAACTTGATCTTCAGCACAGGGAATATATACAAAGGAAACAACAGTCCGAAAATCAGTATCAGCAAATGACATTGTTTACAGTAGAAAATGAAGGAGAGGACGGAAATGAATAAAAAAGAATTGCGTAACATGAAATTGCTGGAAGCTACGGATGAACTGATAAAACTTGCAAAAGAAGATGTGCCAGTAAGAGATGAAGGATACTATACGGAGCAGCTGATTTATCAGAGGGGGCTATATTTACGTGCAGAAGTAGAAAACAATATTTTAAAAGTAGCATTTTATCTGGCAGAATATCTTTCCATGGACTGTCGGAAACCTGTATATACATTATATATTGATAAAAAGAACGATGTTTTTAAAGGGTATGATTACCGGACAAAGAAATGGTCAGATAGTATGCTGGATAAGACCATTTTCTCAAAATGGTTATATCAGGAAAATTCTTATATGAAAGAGGCGGATACAGCGTTGATCCAAAAGTATCTTGAAAGTGAATATGACGATGCTTTTTATGCACTGTATGTATATCAACGTGAGCAGAGACACCGGAGGCTGGGAATGAAATATGAAAAAATTCTGACAAGCTGGGATCAGTGTATGGATAGACTTCCAAAAATTCCGAAAGACTGGCTGAGATGGCAGAAAAAAGTTGGAATTACCCAGAATTTTATCTTTTATCATTACAGCCGCAGGAAAGATCAGACAGGATATTGTAGCTGGTGTGAAAGCGAAGTTCCAATCAGCCATCCTCACCATAATGCAGTGGGGCATTGCCCAAAATGCAGACATCAGATTCAATATAAAGCATTAGGGCGGGCCAAAAATATAGAAACCCCAAAAGAGACTGCATACCTGCTTCAGACCTGTGGAGATAATGTGTTTGTTTTGAGAGAATTCCAGCTTCAGATGCTCATAGTAAGCAGCTCATATAAAAAACCAGTATATTCTTTCTTTGAGCGCCGGAGAATCCTGTATGATGAAAAATTAAATACAAAAGAATATTATTTTGGCCGTCATCATTGGACAAAAGAAAGCCGATGGATCCAGGGTAAATTACAGGTTCCACTGTATCCAGGTTACGGTGGCTATATGACATATGAAAAATATAATATGGGAAATATTTATGGAAAATCACTGTATGGCATTAAAAACAAGACATTCCGTAGGACAGGATTCTACGAATATGCAAAAGTCAAAAGGTTTTTAGATCCGGTAAGTTTTTTTGAAATGGTTAGAGAAAGGCCCTACCTGGAACGGCTCATTAAAGCAGGACTTTATCATCTGGCAGAGGACATTATGGATAATAAAGCACAGATCTATTGTGAAGATTCCGGAGAACTTGGAAAAGCACTGGGAATTGACAGATTCCGCTTAAAAAGGTTGCGTACAAACAATGGGGGAGAAATTTTCCTTCAATGGCTGTTGCTTGAAAAAATCCAAAACAAGTTGATTTGTGACGATGTGATTTCATGGATGTGCCTGGAAAAACTTAAACCAGCGGATCTTATGTTCATTATGGACCGTATGGCTCCTTTACAGATTAAAAATTATCTGGAAAAGCAGGCAGCAGAAAGTGGGGAATCCGTGAAAAACCTGATCAAAACATGGAAGGATTATCTCAATATGGCAATTCGGGTCGGAGTGAATGTGCAGGATTCTGTTATCTACCGTGCACGAAAGCTCATGCAGAGACATAATGAAATGATAAAAGAGATAGAAGCAAAAGATTTGATTTTAAGAGCCGGAGAGCTGGAAAAGAAATATCCGGGTCTGAATCGTATATGCAGGGATTTGAAAAAATATGAATATGCGGACAAAGAGTATCAGATCATTGTGCCGGAAAAAGTGGATGACATTTTGTATGAAGCAAAGCTGATGCATCACTGCGTAAACAATACAGAAACCTATTATGAACGAATGAGCCAGCAGGAATCCTATATCCTGTTTTTGAGAAAGGCAGAACAACCAACGGAGGCGTACTATACGCTTGAAGTGGAACCGGATGGGACCATAAGGCAGACACGTACTTTTTATAACCAACAGAATGAAGATATCGAGCTTGCAAGGGATTTTCTTGTAAAATGGCAGAAACAATTAAAAAAGAAACTGGCAAAAGAAGATTATAAACTGGCTGTAAAAAGTCAGAGTCTCAGGAAAAAAGAGATTGAAGAACTCCGCAGCAAGGGCATTCGTGTAAACGGTGTTGGCTATTGCAACAAATTGCTTGCTGAAATTCTGGAGGAAGATTTAATGGAGGCAGGAAATCGGGAACTGGAAGAACAGGCCGCATAATAGCAGATTGATATATCACAAAAGTAACTTTAACAGTAAAAATGAAATTCCTGTGAAAATTTGGGAATATTTACAGAAACAGCTCTGAAATTCTCTTTTATTTAAGTATAAGGGATTTTATGGAATTCCTTAAATATACTCGAAACGGAGGATGAGATTTGGAGGAAAAATTGAAGCTGCTTTGGCTGATATTGATCTTTGTTGATTTTGGACTTATGTTTGTTTCATTTCCAATCCTGATTTATGTGATTTTTTGTATGACATGAATACAAAAAGCCTTCTGTAAGTGCCCTTTTCCGGTGAAAAGACCGGAGGGGCATTTACATGTATGCAACAGTTTATGTATGTATCTGCAGGAATACGAGTAAAATACTACCCAGCTGCTACTGTTTAAAGACTGTAGTGAAATTGACATTAAGTATCTGGAATGATACGATAAAATTGAACATTTTGCAAGGCAGATTGCACAAAATTTTATTCTGATACGAGGTCAGAATTTTATACTTTATACCGCGTCTGCGGATCAACCGATAAAGACACAAAAAGAGTAAAATGGACTCTTGGAGTGTCTTTTTTTGTTTGGCAAAATGTTTTGACATGTATCAGATCCAATCACGCCAAAAGGAGGAAAGAAGTTTTTATGCCACGTAAAATCAGATCAAATTACATGGAGAAATTCAAATTTGTGTACAATGGCAGAACTTTTGAAAGTAAGCATAAATGCTGTAATTTTTATGGAATATGTTACCGTAGTGTAATGGCGTATCAGAATCAATATAAATGTAGAACTGAAGAAGCGATTACACATTTTATTGAATTGAAAAAAAGTAAAGAGATCATATTCCGAAATCGAAAATGGGCCAGCATTAAGACTTGTTGTGAATTTTATGATATAAACGAAGCTTCCGTTAAAACAGATATGTGGAATCGAAAGTGCACACCACAGGAAGCAATTGAACGGGCAATAGAATGGAAAAAGGCACATGAAATCACATATCATGGAGTGAAGTATCCATCACTTCCTCAATGCTGTGAAGAATTGGGAATAAATCCTATATCCGTACGTTTGTATATGGAAAAGAATGGAGTTTCTTCTACACGTGCGATTACACATTACATTAAATCTAAAAAGCAAAGAATCTTTGCATTCCGGGGAAAAGAATACAATAGTTTCACGGAATGTTGTCTCGCGTATGGCCTGAACCCCAAAATTGTAAGAAGTGCTGCCTATAGAACCAAAAGCTCCTTGCCAGAGACGTTGGAAAAAAATGTTTCTCATATGGAAGGTTGCGTGCCACAGGAATCCACAGGAAATGATGAGAATTCTGGAAACAAGGTAATATCAAAAAAAAGGCACCGCGCAAAAGAACCATTCTTTTATGAAGGGGAAAAATATGTTTCCCTTGGACAGTGTTGTGAGATATACGGAATTAATGAAACCAGTGTACGGGCCAGAGCATGGCGGATTCATTGCACCTGGGAAGAGGCTGTAAAACATTTTATAGAAAAAAGCAATGCGGATGAACTTAAAAAGATATTTGTATATAAGGGAAAAGAATATCAAAGTGTTGCTGAATGCTGCAGAAAGTATGATGTTCGTGCCGCCAGTGTCCGTAACCGGGCTTCCTCGACTGGATGTAGTATAGAAGAGGCCCTGGATCATTTCATAAAGAAAAAAATAGTGACAAAGAAAAATGAATTTGTATTCCGAAATAAAAGCTATGAAACGTTGGAAGAATGCTGTGAGGTTTATGGTGTGAATGCAAACAGCGTATCTTCAAGAAAGTATAGATTAGGGTGCAGCACAGATGAATCGTTGGAACATTTTATTGCAAACAAAGAGATAATCGAAGAAAGGATACAGAAGTTTACATTTAAGGGGACGGAATACCCCAGTCTCCGAGCATGCTGCAAAAAATATGGCATTGAAGATGCGTGTGTAAGGCAGAGAGCCAGAGATAAAAACTGTTCCATAGAAGAATCATTTGAGCATTTTATGACAAGAAAAAGAAAAAAGATGCTGGATAATCCTGAATTTGATTATCATGGAACCCTTTATCCATCGCTTAAGGAATGCTGCGAAAAATTAAAGATAAGTAAAAATAGTGTAGTAAGCAAAAGTCGTCGGAGCGGATGCAGCTTACAGGAAGCGGTAGAATATTATGTAAAAAAGCAGCACAATAAATAAAACAAAATCACAGGGACTCGCAGGAAGTCCGTTTATAGAATCCATAGGAGAGGAGGAACAGCCAATATCATCTGCCTGCAGATATTGGCTGTAATTATATATGATACATAAAAAGAAACAACCGGCAGCAGATAACGATAAGATTCTTATATCAGTTAAGGAAGCCTGTGAACTGACAGGACTTTCTGAGAAAACAATGCGAACACTTATGAACAATAATACCTTCATGGTACGAATTGGGCGAAGAACCCTGATTGATAAGAAAAAAT
>ENA-ORSM01000824-ORSM01000824.1-human-gut-metagenome-genome-assembly--contig:-NODE-824-length-26812-cov-3.219045_pt1 | contig 26812 bp, 26 predicted proteins | sample MGYA00241903_ERZ509170 | MGnify/ENA primary metagenome ERZ509170 (study PRJEB26280, sample SAMEA2338784) | human gut metagenome | biome: human gut; feature: human-associated habitat; material: faeces...
CCGGCAAACTGGCAGCCCGGAGATGCTGTAGTCATGGGGGCTCCATTGACAATTGAAGAAGCTCAGGAACGTCTTGAAAGTTCAGACAATACCATTGAACATCTCGACTGGTATCTTACCATGAAAAAAATGAAATAATAAATAATGATCAAGCGGCTGTTAATAAAAAAATTTTGTTGCGGTCGCTTTTGAATGGTATGAGAAGGCTATATTACTAATGTCGCCTATTATGCGACGCAGAACCATCTCAAATATGTTATTATAGGAATAATAAAAATATTTCTTTAAGGGATGGAACAATTATGGCAGATCAGAAGCTAATTGAAGCAGTTGGAAAGTATATAGATAAATACTACGAACCGGCAAAGGATGACATCAAACTTGATAAAGAAATGTTATCGGTGTTTGATAAGATAACAGAATTTCGACAGAAAAGAGTACAGGAAAAGGCGGCAGAATATAATCCAGAATCAGAAGCTTATGAACTAGGTGAATCTGCAGTGGAACAGTTTGATATATCCACAATGAAGAAGACAAAGATAAAGAAGGGAATGTCTTCAACTTTACCGAGTAGTCGTAATCTTGATAATTTGATGAATCAGCTCGAAGAAACTTTTTCACAGAGACTTCTTCGGATGATTGATGAGCGTGGAATGACAGATTCACAGGTGTATACAAAGGCTTATGTAGACCGCCGTCATTTTTCAAAAATCCGGAAAGATATCAATTATGTGCCAAATAAGAAAACGGTATTAGCTTTTACAATTGCTTTGGAATTATCGTTGGACGAAGCAAAGGATTTACTTGGGAGCGCCGGTTTTGCATTATCTCGGAGCTCTAAAACAGATATCATAGTAGCATATTTTTTACAAAACAAAATATATGATATGTTCGAAATTAATGATGTTTTATATGCATATGGACAGCCGGTATTTGGCTGAATAATATATTAAGCAGGCGCAATGTCGCCTGGTATGCGACCAACCCAGTTGGTTCTGTAAATAAAATGTGAGTAACAATAAATAGTAAAGAGACTTGTTTAACAGGTTATGAAGGAGGTTACCACATGAATACAGAATTAACTGAGTTGGTTTTTATTTTGGACAGAAGTGGATCTATGAGCGGATTGGAAAGTGATACAATCGGTGGGTTTAATAGTATGATTGCCAGGCAAAAAGAACAGAAGATTAAGGCAAATGTTACAACAATACTGTTTGATGATGAGGTCGATATTATCCACGATAGATTTCCGGTGGAAATTATAGAACCTCTTACAGAAAAAGAATATTTTGTACGTGGCTGCACAGCTCTTCTAGATGCGGTTGGAATAGCCATTGAGAAAATTGATAATGTACAGAAACATCTTCCAGAGGCACACAGAGCGGGAAAGGTACTCTTTGTCATTACGACGGATGGTTTGGAAAACTCTAGTGAGCATTATACGCAGGAACAGATCCGGAGAAAAATTGAAGCCAAAAAGGAATGTGGATGGGAGTTCCTTTTTCTGGGAGCCAATATTGATGTAGGAAGAGAAGCTGAGAAAATTGGAATAGATAGGAATAGATCAGTGACGTACGAGAATGATTCAACAGGAATAGAGTTAAATTTTAAAGCAGTGGGAAAAGCAATTTCAAGGGCAGTAGCAAACAAAACAGCAGAGATGGTGGATGACAATTGGGCTGATGAAATTCAAGCATATAAAGAACGAGGAAAAAATAATGGATGACATCATGAAAAGGCAAATAGAATTTCTTTTTCTGGATATGGAATGGAATCAGGAGCCCGGAAGCACAGAACTTGAGGGAAGAGAAGCAATTCAGATAGGTGTAGTTGCAGCAGATAAGGATTTACAACAGACCAAAATTTTTTCCAGTTCTGTGCGCTTGAGCAATTTAGAAATTTTAAATGAAAAAACAGTCAGACTTATTCATATGTCAGTAGCAAATATTATGCAGGGAAAATCAGAAGAAGTAGTTTTAAATAAATTCACACAAAATTTTCCGACATATAATTATATTGTAGTATGGACTAGAGATACTTATGAACTATTTAAAAGGGATATGAAAAAATATAAAATTCCTTTGAAAAAACATAGAGTAGTGATTTTGCAGGAAGTACTAGGAATTGTTGCGTTTAATGGTGAAGGAAAAATGGGGTTTGAAAGTGCTTTAAATTGTGCGGGAATAAAGTATGACGCGAATAACCTGCATCATTCAAAACATGATGCCCAATATCTGTTTCAGTTATTTGGTAAGTGCTATAAAAAATACGTGGAATATACGGCATTGGAAGATCGTATGGTAATTACAGCAACAGGAAAAATCCACAAAGAAAATTGCAGGTATATAAAAGATACACCAGTAAAAGTCCTCTTAATGAAACCAAAAAGTGCTGTTTTTAAGGGATTTACTGTATGTAAATTTTGTGGAACCAAAGATATATGGAATAGATTGGAATGGAAATGTGAAACAGTAAAAAAACAGAATCGTAAACATTATAATGAAATGCAATATTTACCTCTTACGGAAAAGAATATAGGCGCGATCTGTAAACATTTTCAGGTGTCATATAGTATAGGTGAAAAAGTTGTTTTTGTACGTACTTCATTTACAAGTTGGATTGTATGCCTTGATGGAAACGCTGTGTCAAAGCTTTTTCATGAGAATTATAAGCCATGTAAAAATGAATATTCAAAAAGATCTAAATTGAAAGGAATTGAAGGATATCATGTGCAAAAGATGCCTTCATCCAATTTTTATAGAGTAATTTGTTATATAAAGAAACACGATGACAGTCTTATAAAACAGTGGGGTAAAAGAAACAGAATAGAGAAAATTTTTGACCAGATTGAGGAAGAACTAGAAAAAACTAAAAATCAGATTTCCTAAATATGACATTTGAAAAGTCGAATAATCCGTTTGAAATTGTAATTGAAGATAAAGTACTGCTATGGTACAATAAAAACAAGCAATTTACCAAACAATTTCGATAATAAAGAGGGAAAATATATGGCAGTATCATACAACGGATTATGGAAATTATTAATCGATAAAAACATGAAAAAAGTTGATTTGATGAACCGTATTGAAATCAGCAGCAGTACCATGGCAAAAATGACAAAAGAAGAACTGGTGTCTTTAAAAGTTCTGGAAAAAATCTGTGCAGAACTTGACTGTGACTTTGGAGATATCATCCATTATGAGAAAAAATCAGCTAAGGATGGTGGACAGTAATGGAATACAGTGCAGGACTTACATCAAAATTATTCTGGCTGCAGGAATCCAGAAAGACAGCAGGTTATATTCTGGATGGATATAGTAAAGCAGATATCCGGAAGATTGCCTGGGAAGAGAATATCTATCAGGTAAAAGCAGAATATCGTGCCTATGAGGTACTGAACGGGACTTACCGCAGAGTATCCGCTTTACCGGAAGCAGTCCTTAAAGCATTTACTACCTGTGATGTGGAGACAGCCAAGATTCTGAATTTAATTGCAATTTTGCTGGACAGCCGATTGCTCTTTGAATTTCTTCATGAAGTTTATGATGAGAAGATTCGGTTAGGTGAGAAAGAAATCACAGACCGTGATCTGAATGTGTTCTTCTCAGATAAGGCAATGCAGAGCGATATAGTAGCAGGATGGACAGACACCGCAGTGAGGAAACTGAAACAGTGCTTCACAAGAATGATGTTTGAAGCAGGACTACTGGAGAGCAGTGCTAAGCCAAGAACCATCAAACCAATCCATATTGACTATCGCACAGAAGAATTACTGACTGCAAATGGCTTGGGAGAATACTTGAAGGCAGTGAAGGGAGTCTAAGAATGGCAAGATTAAGTTTGGAGGAAAGACTGAACCGGATCGAGGATAAAATCTCAGAAAAATCATTCCGTGAGAATAAAGGTCTTGGAAACGAAGTCGGATATTATGTGTTTGATTATGATCCGAGAGCAGAACTGGAAGTACGGAATCATATCGCATACTTAAAAGACAGAATCAACAATGGCAATAAAGATTTTAAAATCATAGAATTTGACCTGTTTCATACGATGATTCAGGTACTAGAGGAAGAAGGATATCTGGAAGCCTTCTTTGATCTGGAAAAAGAAAATGGATTTTTTGATATGGCAGAAAGTCTGGTAGAGACATTGGGATTGGATGAGACAAATGAACTGAATCTGATCATCTCAAAAATTCTGCAGGAAGATCTGACAGACAGCGTAGTTTTTCTGACAGGAGTAGGTAAATGCCATCCGATTATTGCTGCCCACAATATATTGAATAATTTACATCAGGTGTTTGATAAAGCACCAGTGGTTATGTTTTACCCTGGAGAATACAGTGGTCAGGATCTAAAGCTTTTTGGATCCATTGATTCTAAGAACTATTATCGGGCCTTTAGGCTTGTGTAAACACGAAGGAGAAAATCGTATGCAGATTAAGGACATGTTTGAAAAAAAGATTAATCGTGATATTAAAGGCGTAATCAAAGTTGGTCAGTCTGATGAAGAAAACGTATATCAGGAATTGGACGAATATGTGGTAACAAAAGAACTGTTAAAGCATTTTCGTGATTTTTTCGATAACTATGAAAAGGGGATCAATAACAATACGGACAAAATGGGTGTCTGGATTTCCGGTTTCTTTGGAAGTGGTAAATCTCACTTCTTAAAGATTCTTTCTTATCTGTTAAAAAACAGTGTGGTAGAAGGAAAGAGAGCCATCGAATACTTTACAGATGGAAAGAAAATTGATGATCCGATGTTGATTGCAAAGATGACCAATTCCGGAACCATTTCTTCTGATGTCATGCTCTTTAATATTGATTCCAAAGGATCTGCAAAGGTTGGATCAGGGAAAGAAGCCATCGTGGAAGTCTTCATGAAGGTATTCAATGAAATGCAGGGATACTGCGGATCCATTCCATATCTTGCAGAATTTGAACGCCAGCTGGATAACGAAGGCAGATTTGAAGAGTTTAAAGAAAAATTCCAGGAGATTGCAGGCGCACCTTGGGAGAAAAAGAGACAGGCATTTGCAGTTATCCAGGATAAAATCGTAAAAACAATCGTGGCTATGGATTTCATGAGTGAGGAGGCTGCCCGCAACTGGTGCAAGAATGCCAAGGGAAGTTATGATCTCAGTATTGAGAAGTTTGTATCTCTGGTCAAAGAGTATTGCGAGAAAAAAGGACCGAACCATCACGTTATTTTCCTTGTAGATGAGATCGGACAGTACATTGCCGATGATACCCAGTTAATGCTGAATTTACAGACTATCGTGGAAGATTTAGGAACTGCCTGCAGAGGAAAAGCATGGGTGATCGTTACCAGCCAGGAAGATATTGATTCTATCACAAAGACAAAAGGAAATGACTTCTCCAAGATTCAGGGACGTTTTGATACCAGATTATCCTTGTCTGCATCCAATGTAGATGAAGTTATCCGGAAACGTATTCTGGAGAAAAATGAGATTGCAGAGTCTGCATTGAAGCTGTTATATGAGCAGAAAGAATCCATTATTAAGAATCTGATTACATTTACGGCAGATACAGCAGATAAGAAATTATATACAGATAAAACGGATTTTGCAGATTGTTATCCGTTTATTCCATACCAGTTCAACTTGCTTGGACAGGTACTGACAGCAGTGCGTACTCATGGAGCCAGTGGAAAGCATTTATCTGACCAGTCCCGTTCTATGTTGGCACTGTTCCAGGAGTCCGCAATCCGGTTAAAAGACAGCCAGGAAGGTGTACTGGTACCGTTCAGCTATTTCTATGATCCGCTGCATAAATTCATTGACCATCAGCACAGCCAGGTTATTACGGATGCAGAGGATAACAGCAGACTGGATGAGTTCGATGTAGAATTGCTGAAAGTGCTGTTTATGATTAAATACGTCAAAGAGATCAAAGCAAATGTGGATAACCTTACTACGCTGATGATCTCTAATATAGATGATGATCGTATTGAAATTCGTGGAAAGATTGAAGAATCCTTAAAGAAACTGATCCGAGAGACGTTGGTGCAGAAGAATGGAGAAATCTATATCTTCCTGACCAATGAAGAGCAGGAAATCAATAATGCCATCAACAACGAATCAGTAGAAATGGGTGAGATTATCGGAGAAGCTTCTACCGTAATCTTTGAGGAAATCTTTACAGACAAGAAATATCGTTACAGCAGCCGGTATTTATTCCCATTCAACCAGAAAGTAGATGATCGTTACTTCAAGGGTAATCAATCCAACGATATCGGAGTATCCATCATCACACCATATGGGGAAGATTATCCGGATTCTGCTCTGCGTATGCTTTCCGCACAGGAACATAGTGTGATTGTAAAATTACCGAACGATAGTACCTTCCTGGATGAGATTACCGACTCCATTAAAATTTATAAGTTTTTGAATAAAAATGCTTCTGGTGCAAAAGGAAGTTTTGACAGTATCCGTCGTGCAAAAGAAGATGAACGTATTGAAAAGAAAGACCGTATCCGCATCTTTATTGAGGATGCCCTGAAACATGCAGATATCTATGTGAATGGAGATAAAGCAAATATCTCAGCCAAAGAGCCGGCAAGTCGTATCAATGAAGCACTTGGCAAGCTGGTAGCCATGCAGTATAACAAGCTGACCTATATGGAGACAGCACCGGAGCTCTCTGATATTGCTGCAGTATTCAATGGCAACGATGGACAGCTTTCGTTCCTTGGAACCAGTGATACTACACCAAATAAACTGGCACTGGAAGAAGTGATTCAGGTCATCGGTCTTAATAATGCAAGACATATGAAAACTTCCCTGAAATCCCTGCAGGATAAATTCGGGGCAGCTCCGTATGGTTTTGATCCGAAAGATGTGCAGTGGCTGGTTGCTATGCTCTTTAAGATGGGGAGAGTTTCCCTTACCTATAACAGCCAGAGTTTATCCATGTTGTCCAATACAAAAGATGAACTGGTACGTTACCTGACAAAACGTGAATTTGTCGAGAAACTGCTCATTGATATCAGGGAGAGAGCAACAGACGGACAGATCCGTTCTGTAAAAGAAGTATTGAAAGATTATTTTGGTTTCTCCGTGTCCAGTGATGATGACGATACTATTATGAGAAACTTTAAGAATAAAGCACAGGATAAGCTGGAAACATTTGGTGAAATCATGATTGAATATCGTGTAAATCCGAAGCTGCCATGTAAATCTCTGATGGAACAGGCGAAGAAGAATCTGGAAGAACTTCTAGTCATCAAAGAGCCGGTAGAGTTCTTTAAAACAGTAGATAAAAAGCGAGATGATCTGTTAGACGATGCAGATGATACTGCACCGGTATTTGACTTCTTTAAAGGTGGTCAGAAAAAGATTTTTGAAAAAGCACTGGAACAGATCCAGATGTTTGAAAACAGTAAGACCTATGTCCGTGAACAGGAGATCATGGATAATGTTGCCAAGATGGAAGCTATTGTGACAGCGAAAAATCCGTTTAGCCAGATTCAGAAACTGCCGGATATGTCTATGAAGTTTGTACAGCAGTATGGAGCCTTACTGGAAAAAGAAGCAGAAGAGATGCGTCCGGTTGTGGATGATGATCTGGAAAAAGTGTTGCATACACTGGATGAGAAAGAATTTGCACCTATTTTCAGAGATAAGTTTGTAAATGCTTTTGCAGAACTGAAGCAAAAACTGGATACATCCCATGAGATTGCTGCAGTAAAAAATATCAGACTGGAAAGCGATACATTGAAGCTTCGTTGCATGGATGAGATTAGAGACTATGAGGAAGCACATTGTCCGCCAGTAGTTCCAAAACCACCAATTGATCCGGTAACACCACCAACAGGTGGAGGCCATACAGAGCCACAGAAACCAGTAACCCCACCAGTTCAGCCGAAGCCAAAGAAGCGGAAGAATGTATCCATCAGTAATGTAGCAGGTGCAAGAACTTATACGCTAGAAACAGAAGCAGATATTGATAAATTTGCAGAAGAACTTAAAAGAAAATTAAAGGCACAATTGGAAGATGACACAATAATTATTTTAAGTTAGGGAGGCAGATTACATGATAAAGAGTTTTATTTTTGAAAATTTTAAAAGCTTTGAGAAAGCGGAATTGAACATAGAGTCGTTGACGACTCTGATCGGAACAAATGCATCTGGAAAAAGCAATGCAATAGAAGGAATTACCATATTAGCAAAAGCAGCTACAGGAATTGACTTGAGTACGATGCTAGACGGAACGAAAAGTACAGGTGCTGTAGTGCGTGGTGGAAGTCGGGGATGTGCAAGATTTAAAACCAATTCGTTTAAACTGGGCTGCTTGATTGATCTTGATGAAACAAAAGATTTATTATATGAAATGAAGATAGCAGTTGGAGATCGAGTTGGAATTGAAGAGGAAGGACTGTATCTTGTAAAATGTGATAGCTTAGGACCGAAAAGCAATAAAATATTCAAAACCAAGAAAGCAGAAGCAGGGCGAGCTGAAATTAAGGTGCAGTATAAAAATGGAATCAGAGGAAATGATCCGGATACTATTTGCGTGCGTTCTTCCGCTATTCTACCTCAAATGGCTGTTAAAATGCGTAGAGATACAGAAGATGAGAGAATGATTGTTGCATGGATGGAACGTGTGATTAATCATTTAAAAAATATTCGAATGCTGGATCCGGTTCCTTCAGCAATCAGAGAATATGTAAGAATTACAGATGTTGAACTACGGCAGAATTGTGATAACTTATCGGCTGTTTTGAATGAAATGTGTAAAGATAAAGATAAAAAGAAACAGTTGTTGAACGTAATTAAAGAGTTACCGGAAAATGATGTTGAAGACATTGAGTTTGTTGAGACAAAAATTGGAGATGTGATTTTTGCATTGCGGGAAAGAAATCTGAATTCAACGGAATTAGTAGATGCACGTCAATTATCTGATGGTACATTACGATGTATTGCGGTGCTAACAGCCGCAATGATTGGTGAAGAAGGAAGCATGGTGTTAATCGAAGAATTAGATAATGGTATTCATCCGGCTCGAGTTTATAAACTGATCGAACAGTTGATTGCAATAGGAAAAAAGAGAAATATTGACATTGTTATTACAACACATAATGCCACGTTATTAAATGCATATAAAAAAGATGAATTAATGGGCGTGTCTGTCGTTTATAGAGAGAAAGACAGAGGTACAAGTAAAATTAAATCATTTATTGATATTGAAAATTTTGCAGCAATGCTGGCAGCAGGCGGGCTGGGAGATGCGATGATTGATGAAAGTTTACTTGATTCGCTAAAACAGTCAAAACAAACAAAAGATTATTCATGGCTGGGGGTGTGATCAATGAATGTCAGATTTATAGATACCTCTGTTATGGCGAATATGTTAAAAATTCCAGGAAGATGTAATCAACTGGAAAATGAGTGGTACATCAGAAGATACGGATAAACTGTATTGCAAATTATTCCTAAAACAGTGTCATCAGTTGCATGATATCCTGCCAGGACTTTTTGAGGCAGACTCTGACTATATGGAATTGCTGTTTGGTATTTCTTATACGAATAAAGACGATGTAATCTATATGCTGGTAAATCCGGAAACAGGTATTCCGGAAGCTGATTTTAATGTATCTACACTGGATGAAGAAGGAAATCCAACCGGACAGGTGGAGATTATTGGATGGCTGTATCAGTACTACAATACAGAATTGAAAGATGATACTTTTGCAAAATTGAAAAAGAATATAAAGATCACGAAAGAGAGAATTCCGGCAGCAACTCAGCTTTTCACACCGGACTGGATTGTGCGTTATATGGTTGAAAATTCAGTGGGAAGAATCTGGATTGAACATTTACGGGCAGTAGATCCAAGTACAAATGAAAAAACAACTGCAGAAAGATTTGGATGGAAGTATTACCTTCCGGAAGCAGAACAGGAAGGATCTGTTAATATAAAACTGGCAGAAATCCGTACTACATACAAAGATTTGAAACCTACAGACATTACCTGCATTGATCCATGTATGGGAAGTGGACATATCCTGATTGCAATGTTTGAGGTACTGATGGATATCTATGAAAATGCCGGATATGACAAGAGAGAAGCGGCATTTGAAATTGTAGAGCATAATGTTCATGGACTAGATATTGATCAGCGAGCATATCAGTTGGCATATTTTGCAGTTATGATGAAAGGCCGTGGCTATAACAGACGGTTCCTGCGTGGAAGAGATGGGAAACCAGAGCCGAAAGTGTATGCAATCGTAGAGAGTAATGATATTAACAGAAATCATCTGCAGTTCTTTGGAACACATTTGAGTGAGATGGAAAGAAATCTGGCAGTGATGCAGATAGAGGGATTGCTGGATACATTTAAAGATGCCAGAGAATATGGATCTATTTTGAATGTAGATGCATGTGAGTGGGATGTGCTGGGTAAATTTGTAGATGATTTAGGTACAACTGGTCAGATTTCATTTGAGAGTGTGGGAAGTGAAGAAACACAGGAACAGTTGAGAAAACTGATAAGAATAGCACGAAATATGGGGAAAAAATATGATGCAGTGGTGACAAATCCGCCGTATATGGGATCTTCTGGAATGGGAGCCAAGTTGTCAAAATATGTGAAAGACAATTATCCAGATAGTAAGAGCGATCTGTTTGCTGTATTTATTGAAAAATGTAGTCTGATGGCAAAGAAAAATGGTTTTGAGGCAATGATTACGCAGCATGCATGGATGTTCCTTTCTAGTTTTGAAAAACTGAGAAATAAAATACAGTTAAGTGATATCGTAAATATGGCACACCTTGGACCGAGAGCGTTTGAAGAAATTGGCGGAGAAGTTGTGCAGACAACAAGTTTTGTGATAAGAAACAGTCATATTAAAGGATATAAAGGAACATATTGTAGACTAATAGAGCCAACTACACAGCAGGGAAAAGAGAAAATGTTCCTTGATGCTGATAATAGATATTATTCAGAGCAATATAATTTTTCAAAAATTCCAGGTAATCCAGTCGCGTATTGGGTATCCAATGCAATTATTAGGTCATTTGGAACAGATAAGATGATAAAGGATTATAGCGTAGCTTCGGTAGGAATTCAAACAGGGGATAATGAAAAATTTTTACATTTATGGTGGGAAGTTGAGTATATTAATATAGACTATAAGGCCCAAAAGGTTGAAGATTCATTTCAAAATAAAAAATGGTTTCCATATAATAAAGGGGGAGAATTTCGCAAATGGTATGGAAATGATATAGCAGTTATTGATTGGAAAAATGATGGAGAAGATATTAGAAAAAATAGCCAATTAACAGGACATCATTATCAACAGTATGCTGATGAACTTAAATTTAAACCATTAGTAACATGGTCAAGAATTTCATCAGGATTACCAGCTTTTCGAATAAAAGAATATGGATTTTTATCAGATATGGCAGGATTTAGTATGTATTCTACAAAATTAGATTTACGTATATTGGTTGCATTTTGTAATTCTATTGTTGCTATGAAATTTTTAGAATTTTTAGCACCTACGTTAAATTATATGATTGGACCAGTTACATCCATGCCTATTAAAGTACTTGATAGTAAGAACAAAAGAATTGAAGACATAGTTGATAATGCAATTAGATTATCAAGGGATGATTGGGATTCATTTGAGATATCCTGGGATTTTCAGTATTACCCACTGATTCGTGGAACTACTACCATTGCTGAAGCTTTCAATCAGTGGCAGGATGAATGTGAAGAACGTTTCTACCAGTTGAAAGTCAATGAAGAAGCGCTCAACCGTATTTTTATTGACATTTATGGATTACAGGATGAACTTACCCCGGAAGTAGAAAATAAAGATATCACTGTTCGCAAAGCAGATTTATCCAGAGATATCCGTAGTTTTATTTCTTATGCTGTTGGTTGCATGTTTGGACGTTATTCTCTTGATGAAGAAGGTCTGATCTATGCTGGGGGTGAATGGGACAGCAGCAGATATCAGACATTCATTCCAGATGATGACAACTGTATCCCAATAACAGATGAAGAATATTTTTCTGATGATATTGTTGGACGCTTTGTAGAATTTGTTAAAACAGTTTACGGTGCAGATACTTTAGAAGAAAACCTTGATTTCATTGCAAATGCATTAGGAAACAAAGGTGATACTTCCAGAGAAGTCATCCGAAATTATTTCCTGAAAGATTTTTATGCAGATCATCTGAAAGTATATCAGAAGAGACCGATTTACTGGTTATTTGACAGTGGCAAGCAAAATGGATTTAAAGCACTGATTTACATGCATCGTTATGATGCTGATACCGTGGGACGTGTAAGAACAGATTATTTACACCGAGCACAGAAATATGTAGAGACAGCGATGCAGAGTGCTCAGTATACCATTGACAATGCATCATCAGCCTCAGAAAAATCTAAGGCAACCAAAGCAGTGACGAAATATACAAAACAGCTTGCAGAAATGAAGATCTATGATGAAGCCATTGCTCATATTGCGAATAAGAGAATTGAAATTGATCTGGATGATGGCGTGAAAGTAAATTATGAGAAATTCCAGAGTGTAGAAGTTGCTCAGGAAGGAAAGAAAGCTCTAAAAGTGGATCTTCTGGCTAAGATAAAATGAATATAAACGGGAGTATAAGGATGAATTTTGAAAATATAACAAAAGATATGGGAAAAGCAATAGATAAAGTTCCTGAAATTTATGATGATGGATTAAAAAAGACTGTCACAGAGTCAGGTGAAGTAGTTGCCTTAATACCAAGAACTATTAAAGCAGCACTTGCGCCGCTAAGAATATGGATTGCGCAAAAAGAATATAACGTGGCAGAAACAGAAAAGTTACTGGAACAGAAACTAAAAAATGTAGATGAAGAAAAAATTGTTTCACCAGAGTCATATGTTGCAGTTCCAGCAATCCAAGCAATTTCTTACAGTATGAATAGTGATGAACTTAGAAATTTATATGCTAATTTGCTTGCAAAAGCAATGATAGTTCCTACAAAAGATGCAGTTCATCCATCTTTTGTAGAAATTATAAAGCAGATGTCGCCATTAGATTCAATAGTATTTAAAGAAATAATGGAAAGACAAGTTAATCCTATGTTACATTTGACTATGAAGAATTCGGATGGAGCATTTACGACATTTATGACAAATGTTACAGATATTAACCTGGCTTCAGACAATTTAATAAGTGTTTCTATTGATAATTTGGCAAGAATGAAGTTGATTCAAATTCCGGAAGATAGATTCTATACAAATGATAAAATTTATGATCCAATTTTTGAAACAGACTATTATAAAAAGCAAAAAGAAAGACATCCTAAAACAGTGGACGGATTTGAATTTAGTTATGTTAAGAAAATGATAGAAAAAACAAATTTAGGAAAATTATTTTATGAAATATGTGTAAAAGAATTATAAGAGTTTAATTTGGTGAAAATTATAATTGTGTTAATTAACTATACAAATGAAAATCGGCAGATGGGTAAGTTATAAACAAGGAAAAATGAATTGCTTCAAGTTGACAGAGGAGGATACCGTAGTAGTATCAGATTCTATTTATTGTTTGCTGGAAGGACATAAAACAGAGGAAGTATTGGTACTGATTTGGGTAAATCAAAAAAAGGGCGGCAGAAAATCTTATATTTTTGTGGTAGGATATTGCTCGCAGTGTCAGAAGTATTATATGGATATTGATGATTATAATGTGATGTACTCTTTGGGAAGACCAGAAGTTACAATTATAAGTGATGTAAATGAAGCAGATTATCAAATTACTTCAGGTGAAGTATTTAATTTGGAAAGAAATCACCTTAATAATATAGAGTCAAGAATTACTGGTGAGATTAAAGAAATTCATGGAAGCACGGATTACGTAAATCCATATGCAGTAGGTGATTATGATGACGGAAATTTATCCTTTGCAAAATCGCTCAGTGCAAATAAATACGGGAAAAGATTAGAGGAGTTAGAAAATTATATACCAAAGCCATATTCATACAGAGTGGATATTTCAGCAGATGGTGAGACAGAAACATATTATATCGGTGCATCAGATGTTATTTTGAAAGATGGTAAAAAGGTAATTTCAGCTAATAGTGATTTGGGATATGAGCTGATCAATTATCAGACCATAAAGGTTCATAAAGATGGAAAAGAATATGGCATTAAATTATCCAGACAATTTGATATTGATCAGGCGTCTTTATATGGATATGTGAATTTACGAACGGATGAGGATGTAATATTTCAAAGTGGTATTACGGATCCATTTCTGGTACGTGTGCTTAATATGCGTAAAAAACAGCATAGCCTTACAGATATTTTTGTAACCATTCAGGAAAATCAGAATAAGATTGTTAATACAGATTTTAATAAGAATATTATCGTACAGGGATGTGCAGGATCAGGAAAAACAATGGTTTTACTGCATAGACTTTCGGCACTAAAATATAAGCAACGGTATTTTGACTTTTCACAGAATGCTTTGATTTTGACACCAAACGAACAATTCAGCTTGCATATTAAAGGACTTGCAGAAGGTTTGCAAATAGGATCTGTACATAGAATATCTGTTGAGCAATACTATTTATAGCAATTCCAGAAAATAATGCAAAAAATTCAGCACTGCAGAACGTGAATTACTGCGTCACAGATTTTCGTCGTACCCCGGTACGCCTTCAAATCCGTTCCTTGTAATTCGCGCCCTGCCGCCCTGCCTTTTTTGCGTTATTTTCTGGTCTTGCTATAGATATGCTTTTACAGTATGATTCTGCATTTAAACCGGAAAACAAAATTATTTCTGAAATGCAGGTACGTCAGGATTATGTGGATTACATTTATTCTGATCAATTTAAAAATGATTTTGAACGTGCATATAACGATATTCTGGAAAAGCGTAATGGATTAGTAGACATTCTGATTCAACTGCAGGAGGCGATGAATCAGGAAAAGAAAACTATTTCCTGGACTGAAGAGAGCAGATTTACAATCCAGATGAAATATAGTGTAGATGCGTTGAATGATCTGTTAAGAAAAAAAGAACAAGATTTTGCATCTGCCCAAGATAGAATTACAAAAGCAGAAGAACGTAGGGCATTTCTGGAAGATCGAATTCCGGCTTCAGAACAGTTTGCAAAGAGCGTTGTACAAGAATCTTTGCCAAGAGTTAATACCAAGATTGGTGAATACGTATTGGAAAAGCAACAGGAGATTGAAGCACTTAATAAGAAAATTCAGGAGTTACAGGAAGAATATGCCCGTATTCAAGGTGCATTGATTATTTTTGGAAAACGGGCAAAGCTGGAAAAACTGGATGCAGATATTGAAGAAGTCAAAGCCAAGGTAATTCCTTTACAGACGCAATTAGATGAACAAAAGAAGATTTTGTCTATGAGCCAGGATGGAAAGGAAGATGATGAAATCCTTGCATGGATGAAACAAGTCTCAGTATATGTTAAAAAAGTACAGGATGAAGTACGATTATGCAGTAATGCAAAAGATGAATATAGTCGTTTTTTCAATGAGTTGAGTGAATCTGATGATAATATTAAAGCAGCCTACGAAGAATATCATCGTGTTGAAGCAGAACAATATTCGGAAGAGATAAAAAAGACAATTCAATATCTGTACGAACAATTAGAAAAATATTCTTTAGTGAATATATATCAGCAAATATATGATGAATCCGTGCAGGTGTTCAAAGAGAAAAATGGTGTTAAAAGCATCACAGGAAAATGTCATAGATATGACTTGTATGTACAACTGATGTTTGCAATGAAGTATTTTAATAAGAAAATTGGAAATATGCAGTTTATATGCGTGGATGAGGGACAGGATCTGGCAGTAAATGAATATAGATTATTGTCGGAATTAAACCAAAATAATGTGGTTTTCAATATTTTCGGGGACACCAATCAGTTAATGAAATCTGGTAGAGGTATATCAGATTGGAATCTGTTGCTATCGGAGCTTCAGGCAGAACAATATGTGTTGAATGAAAATTATAGAAATACGAATCAGATTACTCGTTTCTGTAACGATAATTTTGGACTTAAAACACTGCAAACAGGCGTAGACGGACCAAAGGTACGAGAAATCTCACGAAGAGATCTGGAGAAAGAACTTGCAGGGTTAATGGTAACAACCGAACGAGTTGCTATTTTATTACCAAGAACTGTACAAAAAATGAAATACCTTGATATGGATATTTTACCAGAAAACATACGAAATATGATAGGTGAAACAATAGATAATGGTTTTATATCTGTTATGTATGTTGATGAAGTGAAAGGTATTGAATTTGATAAGGTTTTTGTTGTAAGTGCCAAAATGCGACGTAATGAAAAGTATATAGCCTATACCAGAGCATTATCAGAACTGATCATTGTCGTGGATGAGAAAATATCAGATTATAAAGATGACGCTACTTCAAAAGAAAAGAAAAAATTATCCAGTTCTACAAAAATTGATATTCAGAAAAAGAAATCAACTACATTGAAGTGGGAGAAAAAAGATGGAATGCTTTATGGATAGTAGCTGCGGTAATCAGAGCAGTAAATGAAACTGGAAAACCAATTATTTTTGCAACTCAGCGAGGATATGGTGAATTCAAAGATGGATGGGAATTTCCCGGTGGTAAAATTGAAGAAGGAGAAACTCCACAGGAGGCATTAAAGAGAGAAATCAGAGAGGAATTGGATACAGAAATCTCTGTAGGTGAATTGATTGATACAGTTGAGTATGACTACCCGACATGCCACCTTTCTATGGATTGTTTTTGGTGTGGAATTGTCAAAGGAGATCTTGTGATTAAGGAACATGAGGCAGCACGGTGGTTGGACAAGAAGTCACTTGAAGAAGTGGAATGGTTGCCGGCGGATATTACTTTGCTTGGGAAGGTTAGAGGAAAGTTATAATTTTGTAGATAATTGGGCAGAAGAATGAGAGGATGAAGTATAATGAATGATTCTCATGAAATAATTATGGGTCTTGGTATAGATGAACTTGAATTATCAGTACGGTCTTATAATTGTCTGAAACGAGCGGGAATTAATACAGTAGAAGAGTTATGTAATATGTCAAATGAAGATATGATGCATGTGAGAAATCTTGGACGAAGATCTTTAGAAGAAATTCTTCAAAAACTGAAAGATCTGGGAGTGGAATTGAAATATAATGCTCAGGAAACATATACAGAATTCAATCATCCAGGTAGAGAGCGATGTGATCAACTTCGTGAGATACGAAGTAAGATTGCCAAGGCAAATAATATTGAATTTGAACCAATAGAATGTCATCACACAGAGCCGTGTCTTGGAACGTGCCTGATGTGTGATTATGAAGTTGCTTATCTGGATAAAAAGCTTCAGGAAAAGCAGGAGCGTGGGGAAAAGATTGAACTTAAAGGACTGATGTCGGGAAAAGATGAATGATATAAAGTATCCGATTATACATATAGGAAGGCATAGAATCGATTCGGATGGAGAAGGTGTGAGAACACTTATATTGTTAGAAGGATGTCCATTGAGGTGCAAGTATTGCATTAATCCGTTTGCATGGAATGGAACAGTAGACGCGGAGTATCTGACAGCAATGGAAATTTATGATAGGATTAAAATTGATCGACCATATATGTTGGCAACAAATGGCGGCATTACATTGGGTGGTGGAGAACCATTGCTTTATCCGAATCTTATTAATGAAATGAAAGTTATTTGCGATAAGGGAATGACAATTTATGTGGAAACTTCACTATATGTGCGGTGGGAAAATATTGAAGCAGTAGCTGAGAAGATTGATCGATTTTATGTTGATATGAAAAGTATGAATCCACTGATTTATAGAAAATATACGGGAAAAGATTTGGAACTTTCAATGAGTAATCTCAGAAAACTGATCGAATTGAGAGGAAGAGATTCGGTTATAGTAAGAGTGCCGGAAATTCCTAAATTTGCAGATAAAAATAGCCAGAGAGAATCAGAATATTTATTACGAAAAATGGGTATTGAGAAATTTGATTTATTCAGATATTACCATAACAGTTTGTGAGAGTTGAGGGATAAATCAGTATATGATTCTGCAAGACGACAGGGATATGCAATTTGGAAGCATTAGAATGAAATGGATGCAGATAGAATTGAAGGAAGGTGTGCGTTATGCGAAAGAATATAATAAAAATTAGCCTAATAGGAATTGTAGCAGGTATTACTGCCTCTACAACATTTTTCAGTGTTGCAGCTTCAACTGTTTCGACTGAATCATCAGCAGAGTCAACTAAGGAATATGACAATCTGCAAAAGATGTTTCTGTCAATCGATAAGGATACGACAGAGGATGCTCTGTTAAAACTGATCGAGGAATACGGTGTTGTATATACTGCCGAAGACTATAATGGAACACCGAAGAAAAGGTGTTATAATATCGCATTTGAGGAAGGGGTAGCACTTCAGCGGTATGCAGATTCCGGAGACACTCTGGAGGTATCTTTTGACCAAAATGATGGTACGATATTATACGCAGAATATTTTAATGACGAGGCTTTTATGGATGCGCTTTATTATAATTATGGTACACATTGGGATTTTAGTGAGGATGAGCCGGGGAATGTATATTCGGGATATTATTACTATAAACCTGGCGATACAAAAGGCGGTATTACTATGAAGTACAGTAATGGTAATACGAAAGACACAGGATATCATAGTGTTGACAGCGCAGAAGATGCATTAATACATATTTTATAGTCAGTATAAAAATTAGAAAGATCTCGAACCAGAATTCAAGAATGACGCTGCATTCTTGCCAGAAAGTGGTTTTTAGAAAAATATGCATTGTTGACTTAGAGAGGAAGGAGAAAGTTTTGGAAAAGAAATATCCAGTTAATACTGCAGTATGGATAGCTACAGCGCTTTTAGCAGCTGAAAAATATGAAAATGATCCTTTATGTAGCAAAAGAGACATGTATTTTAAGCAAAAAGTGATACTGCATAGAGCTCAGGAGCTGGCAGAAGGCACAGTGGCCAGTGCAAGATGTTCGCAATGGTGTTGTGCGGATAACAGTAATTCATCGAACAATTATTTGAGAGGAGATTTACGGGAAGATCCTTCGTTAAGAAGATTAAGTCTTATGAAGGAATTTGCAGAAAAAACATATCCTGAGAATCTTGAGATGTCGGATGAGTTAATGATGAATGGAAATTTAATAACAATGGAAGAACTGTTCCATTTTGTTCGCGAACAATATCCGGCTATTATCAATAGTGTAAAACTGGAGTATTATCCAAGTCTGGTAGAATATGATCCTGGTATTACTGCAGAAGAGTATGAGAGAATTCTTGGCGATGAAAATATTGTAAAACGTGCATGGTTAGATACCCTTCATTACTTGTATCTGATGGGAGGCATAGGCTCCTGTAAGCAGATCGCGAATAAATATGGAAATGGTGCGGCACATTATAATACAAATGCAATTAATATAGCGAAGGCTGTGTATAAGGAAACAAAATGCCCATTACGTGCAAGAGATACAGGAGAAAATCAATACTGGCCAGTTCTGTTCTATGGACGAGATTTGGCAGACAGTGCCGAGGGTGTGTTTTCTTATAAAATGAGAGAGCCTTTGATGGAAGCAATCAAAGCCTTAGAAGGAAAAGGGGTATTTCGGGAAGTGAACGAAGTAGAGACAAACATAAAGTATGATAAAAATTTAATATTATATGGACCTCCTGGAACAGGTAAGACTTATAATTCTGCTACATACGCTGTTGCAATTTGCGATGGGAAGTCTGTGAATGAACTTACAGATTATAATGCAGTTATGAAACGATACAATGAATTAAAAGAAGCTGGAAGAATTGCGTTTACTACATTCCACCAGTCATATGGATATGAAGAATTCATAGAGGGCATTAAGCCGGTAGTAGATGATGAGGCAACAGATATATCTTATACGATAGAATCTGGTGTATTTAAAAAGTTCTGTGATGTTGTCGGAACACCAGAAAATATGGAAATTGACCACAACGCGCAAGTGTGGAACGAAAAGCCATATGTATTTATCATAGATGAAATCAACAGAGGAAATATTTCCAAAATTTTTGGAGAGTTGATTACTTTGATTGAATCAACCAAGCGTGCCGGAATGGAAGAAGCTGCATCTGCTATTCTGCCATATTCAGGAAAACCATTTAGTGTACCATCTAACGTGTATATACTTGGAACAATGAATACAGCAGACAGATCAATTGCATTGATGGATACGGCCCTTCGTAGAAGATTTCAGTTTATTGAAATGATGCCGGATTCGGATGTGCTTAGAAAGATTCATGCTGATAAGGTAGAGGATCTGGATGTGGCAGCAGTGCTTGATAAAATCAATGAAAGAATCACATTCTTATACGATAGAGAACATACAATTGGACATGCATTCTTTACCGGGCTTAAGGATGATGCATCACTTGCAAAGTTGCAGTCCATATTTGAGAAATCCGTAATTCCATTATTACAAGAATATTTCTATGAGGACTATCAGAAAATACAGCTTGTTTTAGGTGATAACGCAAAGAGTGATGACAGCCTGAAGTTTATTCTTGATGAGAAAGTAGTGGCAAAGAATATTTTCAAAGGTAACGCTGAAGATGTGATTGATCTTCCAGAAAAGAGATACTCAATCAATAAGGCAGCCTTTGGTAATATCAACAGCTATAAGGAAATTTTGTAAAGTGTGGTGATAGCATGGGTAAACCATTTGAGGTAAAAGAGTTTGACTCCATTATCTGTAATGTGGATTACAAAGATGATGAAAAATATAAATATTTGAATCAGAAAGAATTCGAAAATCTGGTGGCGTTTATCCATGAGTTTACCGGAGACGCAGATAGTTCAGACGCATTAGATTTTATGAAGATAGGCTACCGACGTAATGTTGGAGAAGTGGTTTCAATAAAGAACTACGTTGGCTTGATTCAAATGAAGAATGGTTTCCAGATTCAGGTACTTCCAAAGATATCGTTTGGAGAGGAAGATGAAGGAAATGTTCAAACCAAAAGAGTTTTTCTTAGAATGCTTCGAAGCATGAAGGATTTTCCAGGCAAGGTGTTTAATGAGGCTTCATTAAAAGTTGATCAGATGAATTTGTATGAACTGTTCATCAATATGTATCTACAAGAAGTAAGACAGTTAGTGAAGCGCGGGATAAAGTCAAATTATGTCGGGCAGGAAGATAATTTGCGTTATTACAAAGGAAAATTGCTTGTAAATCAGCAGGTGAGGGCGAATTTGACTCACAAGGAGCGCTTTTACGTAGCCTATGAAGAATTCCATCCCAATAGGGCAGAAAACCGGCTTGTAAAGGCAACACTCGTAAAGTTACAAAAATTGACGACAAGTGCAGAAAACTCAAAAGAAATAAGACAGCTACTAACAGCTTTTGAAATGGTAGATGCTTCGGTAAATTATGCGAAGGATTTTTCACAGGTGGTTATTAATAGAAATACCAAGGCTTATGAAAGGCTTATGCAGTGGTCAAAAGTATTTCTGATGAATAAGAGTTTTACTACATTTTCAGGCACAACAGCATCAAGAGCATTGTTATTTCCGATGGAGTCTGTATACGAAAGTTATGTGGTCCGGCAGATGAAAAAAGTTATGAGTCCGGAAGGCTGGGAGGTTTCCAGCCAGGATAAGGAACATTATCTTTTTATGGAACCAAGGAAGCAATTTGCACTCAGACCGGATATTGTTATGAAAAGAGAAGGGCGTACAATAATTCTGGATACCAAATGGAAAAGCCTCGTTAATAATGAAAGAGTAAATTATGGCATTTCACAAGCGGATATGTATCAGATGTATGCATACTCAAAGAAATATAACACGCCTGAAATATGGTTATTATATCCGGTCAATGATGAAATGAAAAATCATTATCCGATCCGATTTAAAAGTGGAGATGGAACTATCGTGAAGTTACATTTCGTGGATGTCAGTAGAATAGAAGAAAGTTTGCAGGAACTAAGGGATAAACTGGAAGAGGTGACGAGAGATGAATGAGGAATATGATACATGGCTTGGTGAAATTGGTATACCGAGAGGAACTGTTAATTGTTTTAAACGTGCAGGAATTAATACAATAGGAGATTTGTGCAGTAAGACTCCGGAGGAGGTAGGGCATATACGAAATTTGAGTCGGAGTCAGTTGGAGTTGGTTCTGGAAAAACTTAAAGAAAGAGGATGTATGCTTAAACAAGTGTGAGGTAAGTATGAAAAAGGAAATTTTACTGGGAGCAGCATTAGTAATAACAGTCATAGCCGTTCCGTTTATTTTTATTAAAGGAGAGGAACTTTCGAAAGCTCGGGCTGAGGAATTCCGGGAAACTCAGAATAAGGAATTGTATCGAGAAGCAAATACATATATGGATTCAAAGAAATATGAAGAAGCTTTGGAAGTACTGAATAAGCTTCCGGATGATTATGAAGACGCGAAATATATGGCTTTATATGCTGAATTTTGCGAGGCTGTTGAAGAGAATGAAAGCATTGAAGATCTTTACAGACTTACATGGGATTTTCCAGGCGAAAGTAAATATAGTGGCAAATATGCGGAAGAGATGAGAGCGGCCGAAAAGGATATAGATGCTCAGTACGAAGAGTATACAGCACAGAAAGAGAAAGAAAAAAGAGAAGAGATTAAGAAAGAACCAACCTATAAGGGAATGGAAGAAAAATATATCAACAGCACGAGTCTCGGAAGATCACAGGAAAAAAGAAAAGAACATTACTGGCGCAATACACCTGGAAAAAGGACGCAGGATATCCAATACAGATATATGTGGTATGACAGTAATGGTGCAAAGAAATTTATGGCACTTTGCAGAAATGGACGGGTAAGCAGTACTGTAACATTTGTTCATACTTCTAGTAGTGGAAAGAAAAGTAGTTACAAAGAAATGTATGATGGTAAGGACATGTATGATGTTCAGGATTACGATGATCCGGAGGATTTCTATTACGATCATATAGATGAATTTGATGATATTCAGGATGCGGAAGATTATTGGGAAGAATCTTTTGAATGACATATGAAACGAAGAGAAATAATGATTGCTGGTGATAGAAACGGCGGAATTTTACTGGAAGAAAGTCGCAGAAAATATCTGACAGAACTGGAACAGACTGGCACAGGGGATGTACAGCATCAGAAAATTATGAATGTTCTGGAAAGAATATTTCAGGAGGAAAAAGCATTTCTGAAATTTCTGCAGGAATTCGACGTTTTTGTAAAGAAATATCAGATAACTGAAGAACTGCTGTTGAGAGGAATCAAGGGATAAAATTACAATGTGTAGCAAGATAAAAATAGTATCAGGAGGCGCAATATGAAGAAATTAACAACAGCAAAAATATGGCAGTTTGCAGCAGGACAGTTTGGATGGGCGATGTTATCTGGAATCATATCCAACTGGCTTGTGTATTTCTATCAGCCGGATAAAACGGCAATCAGTCAGGGACAGACGGTGTTTATTCCACAGGGACTGGTAGTTCTGGGGATTTTTACGATCATTGGCGGAATTACAGCGTTTGGAAGAATTTTCGATGCATTTACAGATCCTATGATTGCATCCTGGTCTGATAGATGTACATCAAAGAATGGCCGGAGAATTCCTTTTTTAAAATGGGCATCTTTGCCGCTGGTGCTTTCTACAGTATTGGTATTCTGGTCACCGGTCAATAAAAACAGTTGGATCAACGCAGTTTTTCTATTGGTAATGATCCTGGCATATTATCTTTCCATTACTGCATATTGCACGCCATATAATGCACTGATTCCGGAGCTTGGACACACGCAGCAGGAGAGACTGAATATTTCTACCGTGATTTCATTTACGTTTATCGCAGGAACAGCAGTGGCTTATCTGGCACCGATGATCTGGGGTGTATTTATTCCGGCATTTGGCAGAGTTGGAGCAATTCGTGTGACGTTTACATTGATGGCTACGGTAGCTTTTATCTGTATGTTGGTACCGGTATTCTGCATTCGTGAAAAAGATTATGTGGATACAGTTCCGGCAAAAGAGTCCGCGTTTCGTTCATTGGTTGCTACATTCAAAAACGGTGAGTTCCGTAAATTTGTGGGTTCGGATATTTTTTACTGGATCGCACTGACGATGTTTCAGACGGGCCTGCCGTTTTTTGTTACCAGTCTTTTGAAACTTCCAGAGACAATGACAACATTATATTTTGTTGGAATGACTGCACTTTCACTGGTATTTTACGTACCTGTAAATAAGCTCACTCCAAAACTTGGAAAGAAAAAGATGATTCTTTTTGCATTTGCCGTATTCAGTCTGGCTTATTTTTATACAGGGTTTATGGGAAAAATGATCTTTATTCCGGCAACCGTACAGGGACTGATCCTGACAGTTGTGGCGGCACTTCCTATGGCAATTTTCGGAATTCTTCCACAGGCAGTAGTGGCTGACATTGCACAGAGTGATTCGATTAGGACCGGAAGTAATCGTGAAGGAATGTTTTATGCAGCAAGAACGTTTGCGTTCAAACTTGGACAGAGTCTTTCTATGCTGATTTTTACAGCTGTGTCTACGATTGGTGCAGGAGATGGAACAGGGTATCGTGTGGCTGCTTTTGGCGCAGCAGTATTTTGTTGTATTGGCGGAATTATACTGGTATTTTATAATGAGAAAAAGATTAATGGAATTATTGGTGGGCAGAGATAATGAAAATTATACAGGAAGATAACTTTGCGGACATTATGAAAGATGAAGTGGAGCCGTATTTGTATGCACATTGCAGGGAATGTTATATTACAGGAGCAAAAGAGCCTGAACGAAGAGAAAAAAACGGCAAACTTCATGTGAAATTTTATGAGACAGACAGGCCAAAGGGGGTTATTATCATAAGTCATGGTTTTACGGAGGGTGCACAGAAATATGATGAAATGATATATTATTTTCTGAAGGCTGGATACCATGTGTGCATGCCAGAACATATGGGTCACGGTTTGAGTTATCGACTGACAGAGGATCCATCACTGGTACATATTGATACATGGAAACGTTTTGTACGAGATTTTCTGAAGGTGTGTCATGTAGTAAAAGAGCAGTATTCTGAGCTTCCGTTGTTTTTGTTTGCACATTCTATGGGCGGGGCGATTGGCACGATCGCAGCTGCATGGGAGACGGAGCTTTTTCAGAAGATCATACTCAGTTCGCCGATGATACGGCCGCTTACCGGAAATGTGCCATGGTCGGTGACTGTTGCAATTGCACAGGTAGAATGTCTGGCGGGAAGAAATGCAAGGTATGTGATCGGTCAGAAACCTTATGACGGAAGTGAAATTCTTGAGACAAGTGCTGCAGTTTCAGAAGCAAGATTTACCAGGTATAACGAGATCCGCAAGCAATCCAGAGAAATCCAGACAAGTGCAGCCTCTTATGGATGGCTTCTTGCTTCAATAAAAATGAGCTGGTATCTGAGATATCATGGATGGAAAAAACTTACTGCACCGGTACTTTTATTTCAGGCAGAGAAAGATGCGTTTGTTTCTGTCCGGGCGATACAAAAATTTGCGAAGAAACTGCAGCGAAAAGGGCGGACTTCATGTGAATATATGTATATGCCTGGAAGTAAACATGAAATATTTGGAAGTGATGACGAGACGATGCAGACATATGTAGAACGAATTTTGAGTTTTTTGGAATAAAGAAATTGAGAAAAGCAGGAATTGGTATGGACATGTAGCAGTGAATTTTTTGGATATGTTTACAACGAAATAGAAAAGGAGAACACGATGAACATACAGATTTTTGGTACAAAGAAATGTAACGATACGAAGAAAGCAGAACGATTTTTTAAAGAACGTGGTATTAAATTTCAATTTATTGATATGAAAGAAAAAGGCATGAGTAAGGGTGAATTTACTTCTGTTGCACAGGCAAACGGTGGTCTTGAAAATATGATTAACTGGGAATGCAAGGACAAAGATAGGCTTGCATTGATTAAATATATTGCCAATGAGGATAAACTGGAAAAGGTACTTGAGAATCCGCAGGTGATCAAGACACCGGTGGTCAGAAATGGAAAGTAGTCTACGCTCGGATATCAGCCGGATATATGGAAGGATTGGAAATGATTTTATGAACCAAAATGAAACACAATGGGATAAATTGCTGAAGATCAAAACCACCGGACGGGACGATTCTCGTTCGGATCAGTATCGATATCCATATGAGCCGACGCAGTATTGTGTATTGGAGCGGCTGGCAAACAATGGCTTGATAACGAAGAAAAATGTGCTTCTGGATTATGGTACAGGAAAGGGACGAGTATGTTTTTATCTGTCTTATCAGACGCGATGCAGATCTATTGGTGTTGAGTATGATGAGCGAATTTTTGAGAGTGCCGAAGCAAACCGAGAACATGCTGTATCAGGCAGGAAGGTTTCGTTTGAACTGACCAGTGCAGAAAAATATACAGTCCCGTCTGAAGTGGACAGATGTTATTTTTTTAATCCGTTTTCTGTGGAGATCCTGCGCAAAGTTCTTGCTGGAATTTATGAGTCATATTATGAGAAACCAAGAGAAATTTTACTGATGTTTTATTATCCGTCAGAAGAATACCTTGGCTGTCTCATGACCGAAGAACAATTGATGTTCTACGATGAGATCAATACAGAAGATTTGTTTGAAGGGAAGAATGATCGAGAGAAAATACTAATATTTTCAGTTGATTGAATAAAAAATTAACCTCAAATGCCTTTGATCCACTTGTATAATAAAACTATAAAC
>ENA-ORSM01000825-ORSM01000825.1-human-gut-metagenome-genome-assembly--contig:-NODE-825-length-26803-cov-3.526245_pt1 | contig 26803 bp, 20 predicted proteins | sample MGYA00241903_ERZ509170 | MGnify/ENA primary metagenome ERZ509170 (study PRJEB26280, sample SAMEA2338784) | human gut metagenome | biome: human gut; feature: human-associated habitat; material: faeces...
TTAAGCACATCGTTGTTTAATTTACAAGGTACAATCTGCTGTTTTGCGCTTGTTTCTGAACTTTTCAGCTCATCAACTCTCGCTGACAGCTTATTTAGTATACCGCAGTATGCGCCTAATGTCAACACTTTTATTCAACTTTTTTCAAAAAAATTTTACAGGAAATTTGTACACTCTATATATACCTATATAATATATTCCTCCTGTCCAAATGTCCTGAAAATAAAACACCACCTGCCGCTGTACACCGACAATCGCGGAAATAATGCAGCACACCATCTTTCCGAGGATGTTTCAATATTCGGTTGTAATCTTTATCACATATTACTAACTTTTATACCGTATTTTTAATATTTCCGCGGAAATTGTGCGCTGCTCTGTGTCTTTTCCGCTGTATGCAATATGTATCGCACATACAAAAAATTTTTCTTTTATTAAAAATCACGTTTGGAGTTAGCTTATTCTAACTTATTGCAGGATTTTGTGTACTTTTGTGTTGTTTATGTGATACGGCCGTTCTTTCATGTAAATATCAGGATTTGACAACACAAAATCTTTATGGTATTTTATTACCGCTTACGAGTTAGCATATGATAACTCACTGTGATCACGCTCCTTTCCTATGGAAAGGAAAATTTTTACCGGTATAGTTAGCCCAGTCTAACGACAAGGAGGAAAATATACTTGAACAAAAAACGTACCCTTGCGATGCTTTTGGCAGGAGCTATGCTACTGCCAGCGAATGCATTCGCTGCCTCGCCCGAAGACTTTACCGATTTCCCGACCGACTGGTCCGCAGCCGGCCTGCGCAGCGCTGTACAGAACGGCCTGCTGAACGGCTCAAACGGCCAGATTAACAGCTCCGGCCTGCTGATTCGTGCCCAGATGGCTGCTATCGTCAACCGTGCCTTTGCCGCTCGCAAAACAGCTGATCTGTCGGTTTACAGCGATGCAAACACTTCTGCATGGTATTACAACGATCTCGAACTGGCCGTTGCCATGCGCACATTTCAGGGTGCAAACGGCAAACTGAATCCCGAAGCGCCGATCACCCGTGAAGAGGCTTTTGTTGTCCTCGCGCGTGCATTTGCACTTGAAAGCGGCGATACGTCCGTTCTGAACAATTACACCGATGGTGCTTCGGTCTCTGCATGGGCACAAAGCAGTGTAGCTGCATTGATCGAAAACGGCTATGTCAACGGTGCAAATGGTAAGCTGAACCCGAAAACCAGCATCACCCGTGCGGAATTTGCCAAGGTCATCAGTGAAATGGCCAGCACCTACGCCGATGCAGACGATTCTCTGTCTGCCACGGTGGACGGCAGCGTTATTGTGCGTGAAAACAGCGTTTCCCTGTCCGGCAAGACCATCAACGGCGATCTCATCATTGCAGACGGCGTCAGCAGAATCGACCTGACGGGTGTTACTGTCACCGGCCGCATTGTGCTGCGCGGCGGCAAAAGCGGTGTAACCTTCAAGGACACCAAGGCCAGCAAGGGCATTATCGCCAATACCGACATTGCGGTTTCCGGCTCGGTTGACAACATCACAGTCGCACAGGGTTCTGCCATTACCGTAAACAGCGGCGCGTCTGTCGGTTCCATCAACGTCAACGCAGAAGGCGCAAAGATTACCGGTGCAGGCAAGGTTGGAACCGTAAAGGCGAACGCCAATAACGTAACCGTTACCACCACCGGCACCAAAGTTACCGCAGCAGACAGCGTTTCCGGCGTCAAGGCCGGTGATAAAGCGATTTCCGCAGGTCAGACCGAGACGGTTGGCAGCACGGCTTCTAGCGGCTCGAGCGGCGGTTCGTCGAGCGGCGGTTCGTCCTCCGGCGGCTCTTCGAGCGACGGTTCTACTGCACAGCAGAATCTTGTTGTGGCTGAGCAGACCAAGCTGGTTGATATGAACACCGTAAATCTGGGTGCACTCGGCCAGTTTGTTGTGGTGCATTTTGAAAAGGGCAATAATCTGGATAACTGCACACTGACCGTTGACGGTGCAGAAATCAACTCTGCCTGCACAGATGTCTCGACCGATGGCAGCATTGTTAAGTGGCAGTCTACCGTTCTCAACCCGAGCACGCTGACCGTTACCAACAAGAGCACTGGCAAGACCCAGACGATCCATCTTGGCGGCACGAATACCGCAACACCGACCGTAGCTGGTAAACCGCAGGATTACAATCTGCTCGCACACGGTCCGGTTTATGTTTGGGACTATCATCAGACCAACAAGGATAGCGCCGGTAATGTCCGCGTTTCCCCGTCTCACACCACCATTGACACAGCAGAGGCTTCCAACGCGATCCGCTTCTACTCTCCGGACGCAGTTCTGACGAAATCCGAGAATTCCGGCAATCTCTACGGTGTTACCGGCACCGTAGAACTGATGTTCAACTACGCAAACGGCACCCAGGCAGAGCGTGACTGGGTAGACGGCATTAGCAGCGTTGTACTGCTCCAGGATGACGAAAGCAACAGCGAACTGAATACCAATCTGACGTGGGAGCTTGACAAAGCCTATCCGCACGGTAAAGCTGTAGATGGTGTACAGCCGACGGTTGCCTGCATCAAGGTTCCGATTGGCCAGATCAACTTCTACTCCAACGGCCGCTACAAGCTGCGCGTTGTATCCAACGGCAAAGCCGAGCTGTTCCCCATCCATGTGGTAAACGAAAAGACTCCTTCTATGTCCCTGAGCGACATGAGCGCCAAGAGCGGTGTCAACACGCACTTTGAAGTATCCGATATGCTGTACGGCATTACCCAGCCGATTTACCGTGTAGAGCTGACCGACCCGAACGGTAACACCTCTGAGCTGACAAAAATTGATGACTGGTACCTGATCGGCGATACTTTCGTACTGTACAACGACAACACCGATCATCTTTCGGTTTCCGGCAACTATACGCTGACGATCTATGCAAACGGCTTCAAGAAGTTCAACAAGACCTTCTACGCATCCGGTGCAGACAATCAGCAGGTAGTTACTCCGGCGGCTCGCGCAGCGGCAGCAGGTGTCGATGCACTTTCTGCTGCAACCAGCGGTGGCGGCGGCGCTACCTCGTCCAGCGGTGCCGAGGGCGGCAGCAATACCATGAACGCTAACCTTGTTTTCAGTGCCGACCTGCTGACCAATGCTAAGATTGTAGAAGAACTGAAGCTGGATAACACCTACGCTAACGCAATCTCCGAGCGCTGGGATAATATGATCTCCGACTCAATCTATTATGAAGGTGCAGAAAAGGTTTACACCCGCACCGGCTTCTTTGATGCAGCAAATCAGGCCCGCACCCAGAATCAACTTCTCACCTTTGCAGAATATACCGCACGCGAAGATGCAAAAACCACGCCGAACCGTCCTTATGCAGTAAAGCAGGTACTGGAAGATAATCTGCTCGGCGAGGCCACCTCGTTCAGCGAGGCTTCCTCGTGGGCTGCACCGTATCTGGTTCCGGTTATTGAAAACGAAGATGCCACTTTCGATCGCGTTACCTCGATCAGTGAAGGTCAGGATGTTACTTTGCTTGCTTCCGGCAGCGATGTAGCCGCATATCTGAACAAGCTGCAGGACAACGATAAGGCTCAGGTATACCTGAATCAGGGTACCAGCACGCTGTCCCCGCTGGTAAAGGGTACGGATTATACCATTGATACGGCAAATGGCACCATCACCATCAAGGCTGATAAGCTGAAACTGGGTGATAATGACCTGAAGCTTGTTGTAGAAAACTATCAGCCGGTTAAGCTGACGCTGACGGTAAATAAAGAACAGGAAAACGTTTCTCTGTCTGCACCGGAGTCGATTGAACTCGGCAATGATGTTACGATCACCTGCAACAGCGCAGACCATGTAGATGGCGTTTGCGATTTCTTCAAGTATCTGAATAAGAATACCGCTGTTCGCATGACCGGTCCTGACGGCACGACTCGTAATGTACTGCCAGATGGTCAGGAAGGCACGAACCTTGGCTGGAAGGTCAACGGCACTACGCTGACGATTGGTGCAAACCTGTTTAAAGAGACGCAGTTTAACAATGCAACCGGTACCTACACGCTGACTCTGGCTCCGGATTATTACACTGAGCAGACCGTTTCCTTTGAAGTAAAGGCTAAGGATAACTCTGGTAATACTGAGGTCACCACTAAGGATGCACCGACTCCGACAAGTGCTGAAAAAGATTTCTCCCGTGATTTCAAGATTACCTTCGGCATGAATAATGACGATTACATGAAAGCCATTACTTCAATTAAAGTAAACTCAACTGCTTACACCTCTGGTTCTGTATGGAACAACAATAAGTATTCTATTGCAGTTACCGATGGCTTGATTTCTCTCGGTAACTCCGCTTTCACCGAGGACAACAATATCGTTACCATCACCGCTACCGACTACAAGGAACTGACGGTTACCATCACTAAAGACGGCAAGCTGGTTGTTGACAACAACCCCGGCAGCGATAACGGTGAGAATAATGGTTCTCCCGAAGACAAAGACACAGAAACCGGTCTAACTCCGCCGACTGTTGAATTGAGTGTCCCCTCTATGTTTAGTGATTATTATACACTTAATTTGGGCATGAATGAAGCATATTGTAATGCAATAGAATCTATTGCTGTCAACAATACTACCTATACTAAAATCAATTATTCTTTTAGTATGACGGCTACTTCTTGGTATATTGCAGAAAAAAGTCCCTATAAAATTAGTATTGGTGCAGGTGCTTTCGTAGCCGACTCTACCAACACCATTGTAATCAAAGCAAATGGTTATAAAACACTTACTCTTAATTATACTAAGCAGTAAACCCCCACAAAAAAGGAAACCCACCCGGGTTTCCTTTTTTCTTACCTATATTCCCTCAGCAGCGCCTGACACCCTTCCAGCAAATCCTCCCACACGGCATCAAAATCGCCGGTATACCACGGATCGGCGACCTCCTCGCCTTTTCGGTCGGTAAAATCCAGCAGCAAATGCAGCTTTCCGTCCGGATCGCCGCCGCAAATGCGCTGCATGGTGCGCAGATTGGACCGGTCCATGCCAATCAGCAGATCAAACCTGTCATAATCTGCGCGCGTCATCTGCCGCGCCGCATGCTGCCCGCACGGGATTCCCTGCTCAAGCAGCTTGCGCCGCGCCGGCGGATACACCGGATTGCCGATCTCCTCACGGCTGACAGCCGCCGATTCGATCTCCCAGTCACCCGCGACGCCTTCTCGCTTTACCAGTTCCTTCATGATATATTCTGCCATCGGACTGCGGCATATATTCCCATGGCAGATAAAAAGTATCCTCACTCCAACGCCTCCTGCTGTTTTTCTCCATCATATCACACAGAGCCGCAATCGTCACGCAATTTCAAAACCCCGGTGCTCCACCATTCCTGTGAACGGCATGCGCGCCTCGTTTTTTCGTGCAAAACAGTACCCCGCCGAACGGAATTTTACTCGCTTTCCATCCGGCGGGGTATCTCAATTATGAGGAGTTGTTCTTTATATTGCGGAAGCTGCGACCCTGCAATTCATCAGCCGGTATCGAAGAAGCTGTTACTCGACGGTGCTGTCCGCTCCTTCCGTGTTGTCTGCTGTATTTATACCATAGCAGATTTTCGATCAGCCGGAACGTCTTTTTCACGAAATGCAGTTTTACGGGAATGAAATGCAGAAAGCCCCTACCAGAAAGCAAAAAATTGGAGGTTTACGCGTCCGGCGAAGCTCTTTCTGTAGAAATTCCGGCAGATTATTAAGAAACAGGTACGAAAAGATCATAAAAAAGGGTTTTCCGATAGGAAACCCTTTCATTTCGCAATTTTGCGACCGGTTAGAATGTAGGCAGATTCTTTTTCCACGCACCGGACTTATAGAAGAACACCGACAGACCCGAGCCGAGGAACCAGCCGATCGGCCAGCTGAGCCAGATACCGTGCTCGTTGCCGACCACATAGAACAGCGCAATGGACAGCACCACGCGGATAATCAGGTCGGAGAACGTCGTTACCATGAACGGACGCATTGCACCGGCACCGCGCAGCACGCTGTCGCACACGAACTTGGTGCATACGACCAGATAGAACGGTACGACCGTGAACAGATAGCCTCGTGCGACATCGATAACGCCGGAGGCACTGCCCGCCGGAACGAACAGGCTGATAATCTTGTTCGCAAACGGCAGATAAATCGCCATAAACACCACGGACAGGCCGAGTGAATACACCGCACCCCATTTGAGACCCGGACCGATGCGGTCCAGCTTGCGGGCGCCGATATTCTGCGCAACATAGCTGGACAGACCGGACGCGAACGACATGCAACAGGTCAACGCAAACTGGTTGACGCGGTTTGCCGCCGAAAATCCCGCGATAACGGTCGCACCGCACAGATTGATGTAATACTGGATGACCACATTGCCGACCGATACAAAGCTCTGCTGTGCGATGGACGGCACGGCGTAGTTGGTCAGGCGGCGCAGCATTTCAGGCGCGAACAGCACGAAGTGGTGGCCCGTATCAAACGAACGCACGCGGCGCAGCAGCAGCACAAACGCCAGAATACCGGACGCGCCCTGCGCGATAAACGTCGCCCATGCAACGCCGGCAACGCCCCAGTGCAGGCCGGCAACAAATACCATATCCAGAATGACATTGCCGACCGAGGACAGCACAAGCAGGATCAGCGGCGTTCGGCTGTCGCCCATGGCATTGAAGATACCCGTACACACGTTATAGATAAACAGGAACAGCAGACCGAACACATACACGCGCAGATACAGCGAGCCGTCCGCAAAGATATTCTCCGGCGTGGACAGCGCGTTCATGATGCCGTGCGTACCGATGGCTCCGATCAGCGTCAGCAGCAGCGCTACCGTCGTGGTGGTGAGCAGTGCGGTCGAGATGGCGGTCTTCATGCGCAGATAGCGCTTTGCGCCGAACAGCTGCGAGACGAGTACGCCGGTACCGATGTTGATACCGGTTGCAACCGCAACGAACAGCTGCGTGATCGGGTAGCTCGCGCCGACAGCGGCCAGCGCCAGCTCACCGGCTTCTACGGTCTCGGCAAAACGGCCTACGATGATGGAGTCAGCCATCTGGTACAGCTGCTGGAACGCAACGCTGAGCAGCAGCGGAATCGAGAACCAGAACAGCTTCTGCGACGGTTTTCCGACGGTAAGGTCAGTGGTCAAATGGGATACCTTCTTTCAGGAGTCTGCTTATCCAGTTTTGACCGGATAAAATGGGGTTTATTGCAATTTTATGCTCTCCCCGAAGGGAGAGCATAATTTTGCGACTTTAATTGACGTTATTACGCCTTTTTCTTCTGACGTGCGGTAATAACCGCAACGGTGAGCACCAGCAGCACCACACCTACGCCAAGCGCCAGAATGTCGTTTCCGGTCACACCGCCGACAAGGAAGCCGACAAAGCTTATCGCCGCGATCATCAGCGCGTACGGCATCTGCGTGGAAACGTGATCAATGTGGTTGCACTGTGCACCCGCGGATGCGAGGATGGTCGTATCCGAAATCGGCGAAATGTGGTCGCCGCAGACCGCACCGGACAGGCAGGCTGCCACGGTCATGATCAGCATGGTGGACGGTGCATCGCCGAATACCGCAATAGCGATCGGGATCAGGATGCTGAACGTGCCCCAGGAGGTACCGGTCGCGAATGCCAGACCGAGCGCGATGAGGAAGAATACCGCCGGCATGAACATACCGATGGTGGATTCCGCATTCACCACAGAGGATACGAAGCCGCCGATGTTGAGGTACTCTTCACGGCAGACACCGGACAGCGTCCACGCGAGTGTCAGGATGAGGATGGCCGGAACCATCGCCTTGAAGCCCTCGGTGAAAGCCTCGCAGAACTGGCCAAAGGACAGCACCTTGCGCGGGATGTACAGCACAAAGGTGAACAGCAGCGTAAAAAACGAGCCGAGCACCAGCGCGGTGGAAGAATCGCAGTTTGCGAACGCCTCAACGATGTTCGCGCCTTCCAGAATGCCGCCGGTGTACAGCATGCCTGCAATGCAGAGCACGATCAGTACGCTGATCGGCAGGATCAGATCGTAAACCTTGCCCGAGCCGGCTACAACGTGAGTCTCCTCAATCAGAGAGAGATCATCATCCTTATGCGCGAGCTCGTACTTTTTCATCGGGCCGAAGTCGAAATCAGCAGCCATCAGCCAGATGAGGAACGCGAGCGTCAGCAGCGCGTACAGGTTCAACGGGATGGTCTTGAGGAACAGCGAGAAGCCGTCCAGCGTGCTCGATTCCGGCAGAGACGAGCCGACCGCCGCCGCCCACGAGGAGATCGGCGCGATGATGCAGACCGGAGCCGCCGTTGCATCGATGATGTACGCCAGCTTTGCCCGGGAAATGCTGTACTTGTCCGTCACCGGGCGCATGACCGTGCCGACGGTGAGGCAGTTGAAGTAATCGTCCACGAAAATGAACATTCCGAGGAACGAGGTCGCAAACGACGCGCCGCGCCGGCTGCGAATGGTTTTGACCGCCCACTCACCGTATGCGCGTGACGCGCCCGATTTTGTGATCAGTGAAACCAGAATACCGAGCAATACAAGGAAGATACAAATATTGATATTATCTCCCAATTTACTGCCCATGATGGTGAAAGTCGTTTCGACGGCTTTCAGCGGATGGAAGCCCGTATAGAGCAGCGCACCCGAAAGAATACCGATCATCAGCGAAGAGTAAACCTCCTTCGTGATCAACGCAAGCGCGATCGCGATGATCGGCGGCAGCAGTGTCCAAACAGTTGCCGTAACGTCCATTCCTTATTTCCCCCTTATACACAGACAAATCGTGTCCGCAATTCCATTCTATTTTATATGGATTTAACCGGATTTACAAGTGCTAATCCTGTTTTTTCCGTCCGAAAGGATATTTTTGTGCAACTTGCAATGGTTTAACGTCATAAATCGTGTTTATAGCGACACCATTCCGCAATCACCTGCCGCCGAAGTGCCAGCACGCCCGCCAGATTAGGCAGCGCCATCAGGCCGTTGAACGTGTCGCTGAGCGCCCACACCGGCTCAAGCCGCATCATGCAGCCCGCTACCGCCGCCAGAAGAAAGGCCGCCTTGTAGACCGGAATTACCCGCTCCCCCATCAAATAGGCCGCTGCACGCTGCCCGTAATACGACCAGCCGAGCAGGGTCGAGAATGCAAACAGCGCGAGCGACACCGCAACGAAGCCCCCGCCGAACCGTCCGAATACGGTGGAGAACGCCTCTGCGGTAAGCTGTGCACCGGTTGTCAGCTGAGAAAGCAAAGGCGTGCCGGACGCGAGCGCGTAGCGGCTTACGTCGTATACCCCGCTCGTGAGAATGACGAACGCGGTGACGCTGCACATCACAATCGTGTCGAAGAACACCTCAAACACCGCCCACATCCCCTGTTCACACGGCTCCCTTGCGTCTGCGGCGGCATGCACCATGACGGACGAGCCCAGTCCGGCTTCATTTGAAAATATGCCGCGCGACACACCCGCCCGGACGGCCTGCGTCATGCCGTAGCCGAGCACGCCGCCCGTGCCTGCCCTTGTATCGAACGCCATCGAACAAATCTGCGCGAACGCCTGCGGCAGATTCGCTCGATGCACCCACAGCACAACGACCGCGCCGCCCATGTAGAACAGCGCCATGAACGGCACGAGTGTTTCCGTCACGCGGGACAGCCGTTTGAGGCCGCCGAGAAGCACCGCGCCGAGCAAAACCGCTGTCACCGCGCCGACGATCCCGCTCGGTATGCCGAACGAGCCGGAAAGTCCCTGCGCGATTGAGTTGCACTGGCTCATGTTGCCGATACCGAACGATGCCAGCACACAGAACAGCGCAAAGGCTCCCGCCAATAGCGGACTGTGCAGACCGTTTTTCAGGTACAGCATGGCTCCGCCGCGCCAGCTGCCGTCCGCTCCCCGCTCGCGGTAGAGCATCCCGAGCGTATTCTCCGCAAAAGCCGTCATCATGCCGACAAAGGCGCTCACCCACAGCCAGAGCACCGCGCCCGGACCGCCGAGCGTCAGCGCGGTTGCCACGCCTGCGATGTTGCCCGTGCCGACCGTCGCGGCAAGTGCGGTGCACATGGCCGCAAACGGAGAAACGCCGCCGCTTGTCCGTCTTGCGGCACCGGTAAAGCAGGAAAACAGCGTTTTCCGCAGCCAGAGCGCGCAGTACCGCACCTGAAAAACTCCGGTCACCGCCGTGAAGTACAATCCGGTGCCAAGCAGCAGAATCAGCATGGGCGCGCCCCATATCAGGCCGCGCAGCCGCTCATTTACTTGTAAGATATCGTCCATCGGCATCCCACCTCTCCCCTGTTCCGCATTATATGAACCGGATTTCAGCGGCAGAACGCCCATAATTACTCATTTCTAACGACTAATTTCTACTTCAAATAACAGAAAGCCGCCCGGACAGGCGGCTTTCTGTTATTTGCGAAATTATTCCATCATACCAACGCAGTCGAAGTACGGCTTCTCTGCAATCTTGTCCTTATTCTCCTTGAACAGCGTGTGACCGAGTGTGATGACCAGATAATCTGCCTTGAGAACCTCCTCGAACGATACGTTCGGGATGTTCTGCACCTCAGTGTCCTTGGCAAACGGCTCGCACGCGATAACCTTTACGCCCTTTTCCTGCAGGATATGGCACAGCTCGATAGACGGCGACTCACGCAGGTCGTCAACGTCCGGCTTATAGGACAGGCCGAGCACGCCGACCGTGTCGGTTACCTTCTTCATCTTTGCTACAACCTTGTCAGCGACGAAGTGCGGCTTGTTCTCGTTGCGCTCGCGTGCCGCAAGGATAACCTTTGCCTCCGCCGGGAACTGCTCGTAGATAAACCACGGGTCAACTGCGATGCAGTGGCCGCCAACGCCGACACCCGGGGTCAGGATGTTAACGCGCGGATGACAGTTTGCCAGCTTGATCAGCTCAAAAACGTCAATGCCCATCTTGTCGCAGATGACGGACAGCTCGTTTGCGTAAGCGATATTGACATCGCGGAAGGTGTTCTCGGTCAGCTTGCACATTTCGGCGGTCAGGTCGTCGGTCTTGTGAACGACACCCTTCTCAAGCACCTTCTCGTAGATGGATGCCGCCATTTCAGCAGCCTCCGGCGTGCGGGCGCCAACGATGCGATCATTGTTCTTCAGCTCGTACATCATGTTGCCCGGGATAACGCGCTCCGGACAATGTGCAACGTGAATCTCATTCATCGGGATGCCGGATTCCTCGCTCAGTACGCGTGCGAGCATCTCGGAAGTGTGCGGCGGCACGGTGGACTCCAGAATGACCAGATTGGACGGCTCGAGCACCTTACCTGCCATACGGCCTGCAGACTCTACAAAGCGCAGATCAGCCTTGTGGCTGCCGTTCTCGTCCTTGAAGAACGGCGTCGGCACCGAAATATAAAATACATCGGACTTGCCAAGCTCTTCGGAAAAATGCAGATGACCGTGTGCAACAGCCTTTTCAAATGCTTCCTGCAGACCCGGCTCTACAATATGGATATGACCGCCCTGCAGGGTTTCGATAGTCTTTTTGTTTACGTCAAAGCCGCAGACCTCAAAACCAGCCTCAGCCAGCGTGATCGCCGTCGGCAGGCCGATATAACCCAGTCCCATGACAGTAATTTTCATAATTTTCGTACCTCGTTCAGCATAATCTTCTTACATTATACCACTTTTTTCACGAAATTCAACGTAGTGTTTGAATTTTCACCGAAAAGAGTCTATAATGATACTATCGTTCGTTTATGCAAATATCATAAACGGCTGTCGGAACCTTTTATCTTCCGATTACATATACTGCTTTATACCCCTAAAGTTTGGAAGGGATACTATGATTTTTAAGGGATTGCTTGAAGATGCACGCTCGATCCGGGACCGCGACCCGGCAGCACGCACCACACTGGAAGTTGTTTTGCTCTATCAGGGCTTTCACGCCCTGTTTTACCACCGTCAGGCGCACTGGCTGTACAAACACAAGCATTTCTTTCTTGCGCGTGCGCTGTCGCAGTTTGCGCGGCATATGACCGGTATTGAGATCCACCCGGGTGCCAAGATCGGCAAACGCCTGTTTATTGACCACGGCATGGGCATCGTTATCGGTGAAACCGCTGAGATTGGCGACGACTGCACGATTTACCACGGTGTAACGCTCGGCGGTACCGGTCACGACACCGGCAAGCGTCACCCGACCATCGGCAACAACGTGCTCATTTCGACCGGCGCGAAGGTTCTCGGACCGTTCAAGGTGGGTGACAACAGCCGTATCGGCGCGAATGCTGTCGTACTGCAGGAGGTTCCGCCGGATTCCACGGTTGTCGGCATCAAGGCGCGCGTCGTCAAGATTGCCGGTCAACGTGTCGGTCCGTCTCCGGCGTATGCGCTCGACCAGATCAACCTGCCGGACCCGCTTGCACAGGAACTGTGCCGTCTGCAGAACCGTGTTTACGCCAACGAGCAGAAGCTCAAAAAGGAAGAGGAACGCGAGCGCGAAGCCGACAAATAATACACATAAAAACAAGCCCTTCGGTGCAAACTGTCACCGGAGGGTTTCTTTTATGAAAATTTCAGTGAAATATGCGGTCACAGGTGCTCTTTCCGGTGCAGCAAACGGATTTTTCGGGGCAGGCGGCGGGTTATTTCTTGTACCGCTGCTGATTTCCTGGTGCGGCATGGAGCAGAAGCGCGCGTTTGCGACCTCAGTCGCGGTAATTTTCCCGCTGTGTGCGGTCTCGGCGGTGATCTACCGACTGAAGGGTGGTCTGCCGATTGCGCAGGCGGTGCCGTATCTGCTCGGCGGCGCGGCAGGCGGCGTGCTGGCCGGAAAGTTATTCGGCAGGGTAAAGGCAGACTGGCTGCGCCGTGCATTCGGCGTGCTGATTCTCTACGGCGGCATCCGTGCCGTCCTGCTGCTGTGAGCGCGGTACTTGCGGTCGCAATCGGTCTGCTGACCGGTATTTTAAGCGGCTTCGGCATTGGCGGCGGCTCACTTTTGCTGCTGTATCTGACGCTTTTTGAAGGGGCAGGGCAGTATCAGGCGGGCGGCATCAACCTGCTGTATTTTCTCTCGTGTGCGCCTGCAGCGCTGATTTCGCACCGCAAAAACGGACTCATCGAAAGGGAAGCGGTCAAATGCTGCGTACCGGCAGGCGTGGTGACCTCAGTCCTTTCGGCGCTGCTTGCCGCAAGAGTGGACACCGACCTGCTGCGGCGTGCTTTCGGCGTGGTTTTACTCTATATCGGCGTAAAAGAGACCTTTTTGCGCAAAAAATAACACCTTCTTCACATTTCGTGAAGAAGGTGTTAGGCTGTCGCGAAACTACGGTTTCGCCGACAAGCAGGAACGGACCGTGGGCCGTTCCAAAGTCGTTCAAAAGTTCCTATACAGAAACTTTTTCCCTCCAGAAGTGTAAAAACCGAGATACATGCTCCCGGTTTTTACGAATTTGCGAAGCAAATTCTATTTTATGCGCGCTGCCGCGCGAATTATTTAAAATTGTGGGAATATGGACTTTTTCGACAAACTAAACAGACCGCAAATGCGGTCTGTTTTTACGTTTATGCGGTGAAAAGCTGCGCCCAGTATACGGTTCCGTTCACAACGGTACAGCCGATGCCGATGGTGGTGAAGCTGCTGCTGAGAATGTTCGCGCGGTGGCCGGACGAGCTCATCCACGACTGGACAACAGCCTCCGGTGTGCTCTGACCATAGGTGATGTTTTCACCGGCACGGGTGTAGGAAACACCGGCCTCGGTCAGCGCGGTAAAGCAGGATGCGCCGCTTGGACGTGTGTGCGAAAAGCTGGTTTGCAGTTCTCCGGCGCGGGTCTGCGCCGCCTGCTGCACCGCGGTGCTGATGGTCAGTGCGGGCAGTCCCTGCCTGGCACGCTCGGCGTTTACCAGAGAGACCACCTGCGCGGCGTAGCTGCTGTTCGCGGTGGTGCTCTGTAAGGGCTTGCTCGCAGAAGGACGGCTGACTGTCTGTGTGTAACTCGGACGCACGGCGAACGAAAAGCGGTTCTGCGGCAGACGTGCAGCTTCTGCAGCGGTGGTGGATGCGATGGCAAGCGCCAGTGCCAGCGGCATGATTTTCTTGCACTTCATAGGTAGGTACCTCCTTGGATTTTATGGGAAACTCCCATGCACCGTATGATAGCGGGTTTTGTAACCGTTTTGCAATGGAAATCCAAGGAGAAACTGCCGGAATACGGCAAAAACCGACCGAAACAGGGAAAACTCGGTCGGTTTGGTGAATTTTATCCCAGCTTTTCGATGTCGTACAGGCTGTTCAGCACAAGCCACAGCTGCGGAAAATACCGCATGATGTTCCAGATGCTGACGCCTGCCAGCTGATATTCTCCGGCAAGCGCCAGCTTGGCGCGGACAGAACGCGCGTCCTCGAACCAGACCTCGTGCTCGGCACGGTCGCGCCAGTAGTTGTAGTGCGGAGACTGCGCCGTGGCATCATAGCGAATCGGCGCACCGACCTGAATCGCCTGCTCGACGGCCTGCACGCTGCCCAGACTGCGGGCGCGCGACTGTCCCTGCACATAGGGCAGCGTCCAGTCGTAGCCGTAGTTCGGGATGCCCATGAACAGCTTATCCGGCGGCACCTGCGACACGGCAAACCGCACGACCTGCTCTACCTTGTTAATCGGCGCGACCGCCATCGGAGCGGACAACGCGTACCCCCATTCATAGGTCATCAGCAGGGCACGGTCCGCCGCAGCGCCGAGCGCGGCATAGTCATGCGCTTCATACAGAAGACCTTGCTGCGCGGCGGAGGTTTTAGGTGCGAGTGCCGCGAAGACCGTGTATCCGGCGGGCGAGAGTCGCTCGCGGACCGAGCGGACAAACGCGGCATACGCGTCCGCGTCCTCCGGCGGCACATACTCAAAGTCAATGTCCACACCGGCGAAGCCCTGCATGGCAAGCACCTGTGCCAGATTTTCAATCAGCGCCGCGCGAGCCGTCGGGGTGTTCAGCAGCCGGTGGGCGCGTTCGCCGGAGAACTGCCCGTCCTCGCCGAGTGTTGTCAGCACGAGCAAAGGCTTCACCTGATACTGCCGCGCCATGCGCACGAGCAGCTCGGCAGAGAACGGTAAAATGCGTCCTGTGTTGTCAAAACCGACGGAAAATACGGATAAGTACGTCAGATAGGGCAGTGTGCGGCGCAGAACGCGCAGGTCGATGCTCGGATAGGCGTAGCCGTTCACCGCAAAGCGTCCCAGCTTGTTTCCGTAGCTGAGTACAAGCATCTGCCCCGGCTGAATGCGGTCGGTGCCGCCAAGCTGCGGATTGTTCTGCCACAGCTGCATCACGGTTGTGCCGTTCTGCGCGGCAATGCTGCCGAGCGTGTCGCCGCGGCGGACGATGTACGTCTTTTCCGGCTGTGGAACGACAATGGTCTGCCCGGGCGTAAGCCGGTACGGCTCGTGCAGCTCGTTCTGCTGGATGAGGAACGGCAGGGGAACACTGTGCAGCTGTGCAATGCGGTACAGCGAATCGCCCGGCTGAACAACATGGATCACCATAGAAAAACCACCTTTCTTCCTGCATTTTATGCAGGGGAAAGGTGGTTTTGTGAATTGAGAATGGATAATTGCAAATGGAGAATGAATGTTGCGGCGCGTAGCGCCGTGATTTAATCATCGCGCAATGCGCGATACCACAATTCTCCATCCTCCATTCTCAATTTTCAATTATAACAGAATTGCCGAGCCGATCGACACGATAAGTGCCGTCAGCAGACCGGCAACGCCGATCGCCAGACCGGAAATCGCGCCTTCGGTTTCACCCAGCTCAATGGCACGCGAGGTACCGACCGCATGGGAGGCCGTGCCGATGGACAGGCCCATCTGCACCGGATTGCGCACGCCGATGCACTTGAGGAAGGTCGGCAGGATGATTGCGCCGATGATGCCGGTGATGACAACCGCAATCGCGGTGATGGAGGTTACGCCGCCGAGCATTTCGGATACCGCGACCGCAATCGGAGTTGTTACCGATTTCGGCACGAGAGAAAGCGTCGTGCTTTCGCTCAGACCGAACAGATGGCTAAAGAGCAGCACGCTGCCGATGGATACCATCGAGCCGACGAACGCGCCGAGCAGGATAGGCAGCAGGTTTTTCAGCAGTACATCCAGCTTGCGGTAAATCGGGATCGCAAGTGCTACCGTTGCCGGTGTCAGGAAGAACGAGATCAGCTTGCCGGATTCCTCATAGGTCTGGTAGGAGGTGCCGGTTGCGATCAGCAGCGCACCGACCAGAATCGAGGCAATCAGCAGCGGATTGCAGACCGGAGAGCCGGTTTTCTTTTGAATCTCTACGCCAAGCGCATAAAAACCGATGGAAATCAGCAGCCAGAACTGCGAGGAGGAGAGAAGATCAGTCATGGTCGAACGCCTCCTCGGTTTCACGGTGCTGCAGACGGAACACGATATGTACGGTCAGTGCGGTAGCAGCAGCAGTACACAGCGTGGTCAGCAGGCAGACGGCAAGGATGGCAAGTGCTTCGCTTTTGATGTCGTTCCAGATTTCCAGCACGCCCAGCATGGCGGGCAGAAAGAAAAATGCCATGTTCTGCAGCAGAAAATCCGCTACGCTCTCTACATGGTGCAGACGAACCGCACCGAAGATGAGCAGGGCGAGCAGCAAGGTCAGACCGAGCACGTTGCCGGGCAGCAGACCGCGGAGTAAAAGGGAGAGCAGTGAGCCGCCGACACAGCAGGCAAGCAGCACACCGAGTTGCTTCATGTGTTTCAAGGTTTTTGCGCTTCTTTCTCGTTTGCGTAGTTTTTGGTCATTGCGGTGAGCAATGTCTGGTAGACGGCCTCGGCGTTTTCCTTAAAGGTACGCTCGAGCATGGCAGCCTGTCCGTGACTGACGACGTTCATTTCCACCGCGAACACCTGCTCCATTTCCATGCGGACGGTCAGGTCGTTCGGGCCGTGCTCGGTGACGGCGGTGTGGATGCCGGCGTCGCGCCGGATCTGGCGGACGACACGCAGCGCAGAGCGCTGTGCGGCTTCGCGGACCGGATAGGGAAGCTGCTTCTCGAAAATGCGGGTAGCCTCGCGTCCCTTTTCGGTGATGGCGTACAGGGTTTCTCCTTTGTCGGGTATCTCCTCGATGTGCCCGGTCGGGACCATCTCGTAGAAAGCCTCGCTCAGCTCGAAGTAGCCAAAGCCTTCGTCACACCAGGTCGTTAAGTCCACAATGGTGCTGAAGCTGACCGGAAATGGCAGCAGATCCATGGCGAACAGGACCAGAAACTTGATATCCTCTTTGGTATGGATAAAACCGTAGCGAACCATATGCGCGATGCCTCCTTCTCTTCCCCGGCCGGGCGAAACGCCGTTTTCGTCAGTGCTTTTCATAGTATACTACTCGGCAAGGCAAAATGCAATCGGCTGAAATGACAAAGAATATTATATAGAACGGCAAGAATTATACTGTAAAAAAATCAGCAGATACAAGGCGAACAAATGTGCGATTTTTTTGATAATCTCCTATTGAACATAAAAAATGAATGCGGTATACTTATATCGAGATTATGTCGAAACGAGGAAAAAATCATGCCGGAAGTTGTTCTGCGTCCTGCAGAGGAAGAAGATATTGCCGAGATGCTTGCGCTGTATGCGCCGTATGTTGTTCAAACCACTGTGTCGAGCGAGTACGATGCTCCTTCAATGGAGGAGTTTACCCGCCGGTGGCACACCTATACCCAAAAGCTGCCGTGGCTGGTCTGCCGCATCGACGGCGAGGTCGTCGGCTATGGCTATGCTGCGCCGCACCGTACCCGCGCCGCCTATCAGTGGTCGGTCGAAACATCTATCTACGTTGCACAAGAGCAGCACCGCCACGGTATCGCCGGTGCGATTTACGCCGCGCTGTTTGAACTGCTGGCGATGCAGGGATACTATAATATCTACGTCGGCATCACTTCACCGAATGAGCGGTCGATGAAGTTCCATAAAGCCATGGGCTTTATCATCTCGGGCGCATATCAGGAGAGCATGTATAAATTCGGTCAGTGGCGCGATGTCCTCTGGATGGGCAAGAGCCTGCGTCCGCATGACGGCGCACCGCAGCCGACCATTCCGTTCCCGGAGATTAAGGACAGTCCGCTGGTAACCAGAGCGCTCAATCAGGCGGTGGAGAAGATACACTTTTAATGGAGAATTGAGAATGGATAATGGAGAATTAAGGAAACGCCGCGAAGTGGCGTATTAACAATCGCGCAGAGCGCGATACTGCTTTCAATCTTCAATTTTCAATTTTCAATTCTCCATTCTCAATTTTGTACAGGGGGAGGGAATACAGATGCCAGACAACCCGCATATGGGTCACCGACAGCGCATGCTGGACAAATTCCGCCGGTTCGGACTGGAGATCTTCAGCGACCACGAGGTTCTGGAGATGCTGCTGTATTTTGCGGTGCGGCAGGGCGACACCAACCCGACAGCACACCGGCTGATGCAGCGGTTTGGTTCACTGCATGCGGTGCTCGAGGCAACCGAGGACGAGCTGCAGACGGTCGAAGGCGTCGGTCCGCGCTCGGCGGAGCTGCTGCACCTGTGCTTTGCCCTGTTTCACCGTTATCAGGCGGATGTGGCGAAAATGGAGCAGTTTACCGATAAACTGAACACCTATGACCGTATTGGCGCATATTTCGTGCCGCAGCTGTGCGCCGAGCGGGAGGAAGTGCTGCTGGCCGCTTATGTGGATGGCGCGGGACGTGTGCTCAAGTGCGAGGAGATCGCACGCGGCGGACATGCGCGGGTGCAGGTGGACAGCTACAAGATTGCCCGCGGTGCCTTGATGGCCGGTGCGGCAGGCGTTGCGCTGGCGCATAATCATCCGAACGGCACGCCGACACCCTCGCAGGAGGATTTTGATATGACTGACCGTCTGCAGCGCACGCTCTCCGAACTGGGGTTGGAGCTGGTCGATCACTGCGTTGTGGCACGCAGCAATTTCACATCTATCGGCAGACTGAGAAGCGGAAGCCTAAGAAAACGGTACTGATTTGTAAACGGTCGAAGTAATGGAAAATTGAGAATGGAGAATTGAGAATTAAGGAACCGTGCATAGCACGGAATTTGATACGCCGCTGTGCGGCGCACATTCATTCTCCATTTTCCATTCTCCATTCTCAATTACTGCACACGCTAAAAGCAAAGAGGGAGGTCTATTTCCTTGCCTGATTTCAAGATACACAGCCCCTACCAAATGGCAGGCGATCAGCCGGAGGCGGTAGCCAAACTGGTGGAGGGCATCAACAACGGTCTGACCGAGCAGACGCTGATGGGCGTTACCGGCTCGGGCAAGACGTTCACCATGGCGAACATCATCGAGCAGACCCAGCGCCCGACGCTGGTGCTCGCGCACAATAAAACGCTGGCCGCACAGCTCTGCACCGAGCTGCGCGAATTTTTTCCGGAGAATGCGGTAGAATATTTCGTATCCTACTACGATTATTACCAGCCGGAGGCGTATATCGCCTCGACCGACACCTATATTGAGAAGGATTCCGCCATCAATGATGAAATTGACCGTCTGCGCCACTCTGCGACATCGGCGCTGAGCGAGAGACGCGATGTGATCATTGTGTCCTCGGTTTCGTGCATTTACTCGCTCGGCGACCCGATCGACTACAAGAGCATGGTGATTTCCATCCGTCCGGGCATGGAGATGAGCCGCGAGGAGCTCATCCGCCGACTGATAGACATTCAGTACGAGCGCAACGACATTGCGTTCGAGCGCAACCGCTTCCGCGTGCGCGGCGACACGGTGGAGATCTGGCCGGTATACTCGGATGAGGATGTTGTCCGTATCGAGTTTTTCGGTGATGAGGTGGACCGCATCAGCCGTATTAACCCGCTGACCGGCGTTTCTCTCGGTGAACTGGGGCATATTGCTGTTTTTCCGGCGAGCCACTACGTTACACCCAAGGAAAAGTTGGAGGAAGCCATCAAGGACCTCGAAGAAGAACTGGAACAGCGCGTAAAATACTTCGAGGAAAACGGCAAGCTGATCGAGGCACAGCGCATCGCGCAGCGCACCCGCTACGACATTGAAATGCTGCAGGAGATCGGTTTCTGCTCGGGCGTCGAGAACTATTCGCGCGTGCTGTCGCGGCGTGCGCCGGGAAGTGCGCCGTACACGCTCATCGACTATTTCCCGAAGGATTTTCTGCTTATCGTGGACGAGAGCCACGTCACGCTCCCGCAGGTGCGCGCCATGTATCACGGCGACCGCGCCCGCAAGGAAAGTCTGGTCGAAAACGGCTTTCGCCTGCCGAGCGCGTATGACAACCGTCCGCTCAATTTTGACGAGTTCAACGACCGTCTGAACCAGATTGTGTATGTTTCCGCAACACCTGCCGAGTACGAGCTGTCGCGCTCGGGTCAGGTGGTCGAACAGGTCATCCGCCCGACCGGTCTGCTTGATCCGGAGGTCGTTGTCCGTCCGGTTGATGGGCAGATCGACGATCTCATTGGAGAAATCAACGCCCGCACAGCCAAGGGAGAACGGGTTCTGGTCACCACGCTCACCAAGAAAATGGCGGAGGATTTGACCGATTACCTTGAGACCGCAGGCATCAAGGTGCGCTATATGCACCACGATGTTAAGACCATCGAGCGGCAGGAGCTGGTGCGCGATCTGCGTCTCGGCGTGTACGATGTGCTTGTCGGCATCAACCTGCTGCGTGAGGGTCTCGACATTCCCGAGGTGTCGCTCGTTGCCATTCTCGATGCGGACAAGGAGGGATTTCTCCGGTCGGAGACCTCGCTTATCCAGACCATCGGCCGCGCCGCACGAAACGAGCACGGCATGGTCGTGCTGTACGCGGACAGCATCACGCCCTCGATGAAGCGCGCGATGGACGAGACCGAGCGCCGCCGTGCGCTGCAGGACGCGTTCAATAAGGCCCACGGGATTATCCCCAGGTCTGTGCATAAAAAGGTGCAGGATGTTATCGAGATCACCTCGAATGTGCCCTCGAGCAGCAAAAAGAAAATGCGCTCCAAGGGCGAAAAACAGCAGGAGATCGCCCGCCTGACCCGCCAGATGAAGGAGGCCGCGAAGATGCTCGAGTTTGAGATCGCAGCACAGCTCCGTGATCAGATTAAGGCGCTGGAGAACAGTTGACGAAGATGACCAATGGATATGAAAAACGCAAGCATTCGCGGTTGAAAACATACGATTATACGAACAGCGGTTGTTATTTTATCACGTTTTGTACAAAAGACCGCGCACACGTTTTATCCAGTATCGTAGGGCGGGGTGCCCTCACCCCGCCGCGGGTAGAGTTAACGAATATCGGTAAAATTGCAGCGGAAGTAATTGAACGAACATCTGTGGTTTATCCGGGAATTTCAATTGATAATTATGTGATTATGCCAAATCACGTTCATTTGTTAATTCGGATTTCACCGGTAGACGGCGGGGTGAGGGCACCCCGCCCTACGGAAAATGGTTCGGTGAGCATCACAGAGGTTATAAAGGCGATGAAGAGCATAACAACACGGAAAATCGGAACAAAGATATGGCAGACAAGTTTTTACGACCATGTGATTCGAAATGATGAAGATTACCAAACCCGTTTCCGCTACATCAAAGAAAACCCTGCAAAATGGCAGCAGGACAAATACTATTACCAAGAGGTATAAAATGCAGGAATACATTCACGTTAAAGGTGCGCGAGAGCACAACCTGAAAAACATCGACATCAAGATTCCGCGCGACAAGCTGGTGGTGTTCACCGGCCTGTCCGGCTCGGGCAAATCGTCCCTGGCGTTTGACACGATCTACGCCGAGGGTCAGCGCCGCTACGTTGAATCGCTGTCCAGCTACGCGCGGCAGTTCCTCGGCCAGATGGACAAGCCGGATGTGGACTATATTGACGGTCTGTCGCCCGCCATCTCCATCGACCAGAAGACCACCTCACAGAACCCGCGTTCGACGGTCGGCACTGTCACCGAGATCTACGACTATATGCGCCTGCTGTGGGCGCGCATCGGCACGCCGCACTGCCCGAAATGCGGCAAGGAGATCCACCAGCAGACCATCGACCAGATCATTGACCGGCTGATGGCGCTCGAGGAAAAAACGCGCATGCAGCTGCTCGCGCCGGTCATCCGCGGCAAAAAGGGCGAGCACGTTAAGGTGTTCGAGAACGCCCGCAAGCAGGGCTATGTCCGCGTGCGCGTGGACGGCGAGATTCACGACCTGTCCGAAGAATTTAAGCTGGCAAAGACGAAAAAGCACAACATCGAGATCGTTGTTGACCGTGTTGTCATCCGTCCGGATGCCCGCGGGCGCATCACGGATTCGGTCGAAACCGCCTCGGCGCTGTCCGGCGGTCTGGTGATTGCGGATGTCATTGGCGGCGAACCCATCACGTTCTCGCAGAACTACGCCTGCGACGACTGCGGCATTTCCATCGAAGAGCTTACCCCGAGAATGTTCTCGTTCAACAACCCGTATGGCGCGTGCCCGGTGTGCACCGGTCTGGGCATCCAGAAGCGCGTTGACCCGGACCGCGTCATTCCGAACCGCCATCTTTCCATCAAGCAGGGCGCTATCCGCGCCTCCGGCTGGGGGAACGCCGACACGGGCAGCATCGCGGCGATGTACTACAACGCGCTCGGCAAAAAGCACGGCTTTACGCTGGAAACGCCTATCGAGGAGTTCTCCGAGCAGGCACTCGACGAGCTGCTGTACGGCACCGGAGATGAGCCACTCGAGCTGTCGGTCAGCCGCATTTCGGGCGGCGTGATGCGCCAGCCGTTCGAGGGCATCATCCCGAATCTGGAACGCCGCTACCGCGAGACCAACAGCGAGTGGTCGCGCGGCGAGATTGAAGAAGTGATGAGCGAAAGTCCGTGTCCGGCGTGCCACGGCCTCCGTCTGCGCCCGGAGGTGCTGGCGGTCACGCTCGGCGGACTGAATATCGCGGAGTTTGCGGAAAAGTCGGTCGTCAAGGCGATGGAGTTCCTCCACACGCTCAAGCTGACCGAAATGCAGCACAAAATTGGTGACAGAGTAATCAAGGAGATTATGGATCGCCTTGGCTTTTTGCAGTCGGTCGGACTGGAATATCTGACGCTTTCGCGCTCGTCCGGCACACTGTCCGGCGGCGAGAGCCAGCGCATCCGGCTGGCAACGCAGATTGGCTCATCGCTGATGGGCGTGCTGTATATCCTCGACGAGCCGTCCATCGGTCTGCACCAGCGCGACAACGACAAGCTGCTTGCGACCCTGGGGCGGCTGCGTGACCTCGGCAACACGCTCATCGTGGTCGAGCACGACGAGGACACTATGTTTGCAGCTGACCACATTGTGGATATCGGTCCGGGTGCGGGACGCAACGGCGGCGAGGTCGTGTTCGAGGGCACGATAAACGAGCTGCTCAAAAGCGACAAATCCATCACCGGACAGTATCTTTCGGGCAAAAAATTCATTCCGGTGCCCGAAATCCGGCGCAAAGGCAACGGCAAGAGCATCACGGTCAAGGGCTGTGCGGTGAACAACCTCAAGCACACGGATTTCACGATTCCGCTCGGCACGCTGACCTGTGTCACGGGTGTTTCTGGCTCGGGCAAGTCCTCGTTCGTCAACGAAATCCTGTACAAAAAGCTGGCAGCGGAGCTGAACGGCGCGAAGACTCGAGCCGGCGCGTACGACGAATTCATCGGCATCGAGAATCTGGATAAGGTCATCGACATTGACCAGTCGCCCATCGGGCGCACGCCGCGCTCCAACCCGGCGACCTATACGGGCGTGTTCAACGACATCCGCGAACTGTTCGCCAAAACGGCAGACGCGAAGGCACGCGGCTACAATGCAAGTCGTTTCTCCTTCAATGTCAAGGGCGGCCGCTGCGAGGCATGTGCGGGTGACGGCCTGCTCAAAATCGAGATGCACTTCCTGCCGGATGTGTACGTTCCTTGTGACGTGTGCAAGGGCCGCCGCTACAACAAGGAAACGCTCGAGGTGCGCTACAAGGGCAAGAACATCTATGAAGTGCTGGATATGACGGTGGATGAAGCATGTGAGTTCTTCGCCAACGTGCCCAAGATCGCACGCCGATTGGAGACTATGCGCGAGGTCGGTCTGGGCTATGTTAAGCTGGGGCAGTCCTCCACGACGCTGTCCGGCGGTGAGGCGCAGCGCGCCAAGCTGGCTACCGAGCTGTCCAAACGCTCGACCGGCAAGACCATCTATATTCTCGATGAGCCGACCACCGGTCTGCATGTCGCAGATGTCCACAGGCTTGTGGATGTTCTGCAGAAGCTGGTGGACGCAGGCAACACGGTCGTTGTCATCGAGCATAATCTGGACGTTATCAAAACGGCGGACTATATCCTCGACCTCGGTCCCGAGGGCGGCGATGGCGGCGGCCGACTGGTCGTTTCCGGCACGCCGGAGGAGGTTGCACAGTGCAAGGGTTCGTATACCGGACAGTATCTCGGACCCATCCTCGCCCGCAAAAACGGCGGAAAACGGGACAGATAATACAAAAATATGCAGCAAAATGGGCGTTTCGACAGGAAACGTCCGTTTTTGCTAAGGCGATGCCGCGTGAATAAACAAGAGCGATTTGCGAGCAAATTTTGTGTGCTGACAAGACGTGGTTTTGCGGTAATACTTGATGTATTACCGTGAAATCGCAACAAAGTCAGGGTGCAAAATTTCCGTAAAGCGCCGCAGTTTTAATCATGCGGCATTGCCTTACACATTGTGATAAAAATGTTGTGATTTTGGGCGTGTTTTGGTATAATAGTGATAATATAAAATCGGAGTTACCATACGCAGGCGCCGGAAGGCGTGCTGCTGCCGTGACTCAGGAAGGGATCGTTCAATATGAGAGCAAAGCGATGGGTGATCGCCTCGCCGGACACCGAGCGGGTGCGGGTGCTGTCGCGGGAGACCGGCTATACACCGCTGACGGCGGCGGTGCTGTCGGCGCGCGGCATCGACACACCGCAGGCTGCGGCGGATTACCTGAGCTGCGATGTGCGCGGACTGCATGATCCGTTCGGTCTGACCGATATGGATAAGGCAGTCGAGGTCGTCCGCGAGGTAATAGATCGCGGAGAGAAAATGGTGGTCTACGGTGATTACGACGTAGACGGCATCACGGCAACGTGCACACTGGTGGATTATCTGCGCAGCAAGGGCGCAAAATGTGAATATTACATTCCCAATCGTCTGACGGACGGCTACGGTCTGACCCGTTCGGCGATGGAGCAGCTGTATGAGCAGGGCACGCGCCTGCTCATCACGGTGGACTCGGGCATTACAGCCAACGAGGAGATTGCCGTCGCACGCGAGCTCGGTATGCAGGTCGTCATTACCGACCACCACGAGTGCCACGAAAACCTGCCGGACGCGCAGGCGGTCGTGGACTGCAAGCGGACGGACGATACCTATCCGTTTTCCAGCCTGGCGGGTGTCGGTGTGGCATTCAAGCTGATCTGCGCACTCGAGGGCGACACGCTTTCCGTGCTCGACCGGTACGCCGATCTTGTAGCGCTCGGCACGGTGGCCGATGTCATGCCGATTGTCGGTGAAAACCGCATTATCGTGGCGGAAGGACTGAAAAAGCTGTCCGTGACGGCGAATATCGGTCTGGAAATGCTGCTGCGCGAGGCCGGTATGAAGAACCGGCGCCTGACCTCCTCGACCATCAGCTATGTGCTCGCGCCGCGCATCAACGCGGCGGGCCGCATGGGCAAGGCCGAGCTTGCCGCCGAGCTGTTCCTCACCAAGGACCCGGTACGGGCACAGGCGCTTGCCGCTGAGCTTTGCGAGCAAAACAAGCTGCGTCAGAACGAGGAGAACAAGATACTCGAGCAGACGCTCACGCGTTTGCGCCGGGAATACAACCCGCTTGAGGATAAGATCATCGTGCTGGCCGGAGAGGGCTGGCATCAGGGCGTGATCGGCATCGTGTGCTCGCGGCTGTGCGACCGCTACGGCTGTCCGGTCATGCTCATCTCAGTGGACGAGGACGGCGTAGGCAAGGGCTCCGGCCGCTCGATCGGCAGCTTCAATCTGTTTGAGGCGCTCACCTCGTGCGAGGATTTGTTCGAGCGCTACGGCGGTCATGCGCTTGCCGCAGGACTGACCGTGCAGGCGGACAGGATCGAAGAACTCCGCACGCGCCTGCGCAAGTACGCGGAAACACATGTCACCATGGCGGAGCTCGTTCCGCAGCTGCACATCGACTGCATGGTGCAGTCGGAGTGGCTGACGCAGGAGAACATCGAATCCCTGAGCGTACTCGAGCCGTACGGCATGAAAAATGCGGAGCCTGTGTTCTGCATGAAGAACATGACCGTTGAGGAGATTACGCCGCTGTCCAGCGACCGGCATGTTCGTTTGTCGCTCATCAAGGACGGCAAGCGGTTTTCCGCGATCTGGTTCGGCATCGGTGCGGGCGGTCTCGGCTTTGTCGAGGGCAACACCGTGGATGCCGCCTTTCATCTGGAGATCAACGAATTTCGAGGCCGCCGCTCGGTGCAGCTGACCATCTGCGATGTGCAGCTGAGTGACTGTGAGCATCTGGCGGATCAGAAGATTCTCAATCTGTATAATACACTCATGCAGGACGGCCCGCTCACCGCAAGGGAAGCGCGTCTGCTCCTGCCCGACCGCAAGGATCTGGTCGCTGTCTGGCGGCATGTGACCTGCCGCGCGGAGGACGGACGGCTTTCCGTACCGGACGGGGCGCTTTCCCGCCGGGTTGCGTGGGAA
>ENA-ORSM01000852-ORSM01000852.1-human-gut-metagenome-genome-assembly--contig:-NODE-852-length-26249-cov-5.540964_pt1 | contig 26249 bp, 23 predicted proteins | sample MGYA00241903_ERZ509170 | MGnify/ENA primary metagenome ERZ509170 (study PRJEB26280, sample SAMEA2338784) | human gut metagenome | biome: human gut; feature: human-associated habitat; material: faeces...
TAGGGGAAAGACGCATGGAAACGTATACAAGATCCTGCATGGTCACTTTGGAAGCCCGGTTCCCGGAAGTCACAAGGTACTGAACATCCCTGGAAGAAGACTGCAGTTCGGGCAGATCTTCCAGAATGGCCAACCGGTGATCCGGGTTGATTTCAGCCAATTTTTTCAAAATGGCGTTGATAAACGTAGTCTTACCGGATCCAGTAGCGCCGCAGACAACCAGATTTTTTCTTTCTTTGATAAAAGAGCAGATCTTATCGTAGTAAAACGGGGACAAAGTACCATTTGCCACATATTCTTCCAAAGAAAATATCTTTCTGGGCTTCTTTCTGAAGAAAAATGTAGGACAAGGGGAGCAGGGCGGGTACAATAACTGGGCACGAATCTTCAAAAGTGAAATTTCAACCCCCAGCATGGGATGATCCTGATTAATAATCTGATCATTCATCCCGGCCACAATCTCGCAGATACGCCGCACCTTATCCGGCGTAAGAACAATATTCGTGGCATACCGTCCATGCATAGAATCCACACGGACAACATAATCTGAATTAACATAGACTTCTGTAATATCATCATCATCAATCAATTTCTGGATATCCGGCCCCAAAGCAGTTCGGAGCATGGCCCGATGACGGGCAAAGGTATCATCCATTAGTCCTCACCGACGGCGGATGCGGCAGAAGCTTCATGCTGAATCACATTAACAGGTTCTACGAAAGCTTCATCAGGCACGGAATCGGGAAAGTGATGATGAACATAGACGCAAGCTTTAATAATATCCTTGACAGAATAATGAACGCCTTTCAAATCAAGCTGGTTCAGAAGAAAGTCATAAATGGAAACTTTGTAATCCTTATCCCCTTCATCAGCCTTTTTTCTGGCTTTGTTGTATTCATCCTGTTTAGCCTGGGCATCCGCACGAAGGGAAACCACATTATCATAGGATTTTTCAAGATCTGCAATGAGTTCATCAAAGGTCTTATCTGTCTTTTTTGTTTTTTTAGCCATAAAATCACCTTCCTTAAATGTTTAATCCCTGTCAATCAGGCCCACTTTTTGAAACGGATCAAGAGCGTGGCCCTGGTCAATCTTGGAAATCATATCTGGCATTTCATAAAACTTATTTTTAGGAGAGAGAACCAATAAGCCCTCAATCTGCATAGCTGATTTATTGGCAAGGAAGGTTGAAGTCTCATCAGGCCGTAGAAGCGGCCTGTCCTTTTCAACATAGGTGTAATCCACCTTGCCGAAAATCCCGGCATCAGCATGACGCTGTTTTACCATGATGGTTTTGGAACCCAGCAATTCAGATAAATGTTTCCTAGTATCGTTATCGTTAGGCCCAAAATAGACTTGTGTCTGACAGTTAGTCAAAAGATCCAGATTCTTGTAAATCTTCTTGAGCTGTTCCAAGCCCTGGATGATCATAAGCGCCTTCAGCCCGTAACCGGCAATGTAGCCGAGTTCTGCCAAAAGGTTTTCCATCTTGCCAAAGGCCGGAAATTCATCAATGAGAAGCAGACACTTGTATTTATCCCCGTTCAGCTTCTGGGTGGAAGAAACAACCATCAGCTCTATAATGAGCCGGAAGATCTTCCCCACACGAGCAAGGTCAGAGGGAGGTGTAACCAGAAAGAGATCCACCGGGCGATCGCTGTTCCGGATATCATGAAGATAGAAGTCCGATTTTGACGTATTATCTATAATCGTCTTTTCGGAGAAAATCATAAGAGAAGTCACCGCCGTAGAGAGGACGGAACCGGCTTCATTCGGCGGCTTGCCAATAAAAGAATTGAACTTGGCCACCACAACCGGGTGAAGATGGGGCGTAAGCCTGGCTTCCGGCGTGAAATGGGTCACTTTATCCGCATTTTCCGGTGTAATACGGATTTTCAAAAAGGCATCGGAAGACGTACCGTAAGGATTAGGGACCTCAAAGACTACACCGTTATCAGGGAAATGCTGGACAGCCTTATTGCCCTTTTTCACCACATTTCCATTCTTATCCACCTTATCCGGGGAATCTACAATCTCATCACGAAGCACCTTTCTAAAGCCTGTCGGAGCATTCGGATTTTCCTCATCTTCCTCATCATCGGAAGCCGTCATACCTGCCGCCATGAACTGATAGACATCATACATGGAAGTTTCTCGATAATCCTTGTCTCCGGGGTGAAGATCATGCACCGTATTGTAAACACAATCTTTGTACTTCAGATGGGTAATGCAGCCGATAATCAAATCCTTGCCGTTTTCAATCCAGTGGGCGTCATTTCCTTCGCCCTGCCCCACAAGAACCTGGACAATGTTAGAAACGTCACGGCCCTCATTGGGTGTCCCCCAGCGGACTTCATTCAATGGATTCCAGCGGTAGAAATTTCCTGCTTCAGCCGGATCAAACTTGATCACCTTATGATGAAGCACCTTTTCAAGATATGCGCCGGTGGTATCAAGGTTTTCGCCCTTTGGATCGGCACAGACCATAGAACCCTGCCAGTTGATACAGGTAGGAATAACAACGCCGATACCTTTACCGGAACGGGACGGGGCGCACATCAGGATATGCGTTTTTTCGTTGTCAACGATGTACCAGCGCTTTCCCGGAATGAACTTCAGCACCTTCCGTATATCCCAGGCCCTGCCGGAGCCTTCATGGGCCTTCCAGCGGTATTTCCGGGTAAAAGGAAGATGGTTTAATAGAAACACCAGAGGAAATGAAATTTTTCTTTCCAAGGAATTCAGAAACAACGGAAATTTAGAAATAACACCGGCCATCTTATACCGGAATTCATAGTTAAGGCCGGAATCCCAGGCACCTACAATCACCCCGTCTTCCGGCTTGTTCGGGTCTGAAAGCAGGTGCTTTCTTTTCAAATCGGCTTCACTGGCCCAATGGGCCGTGCCGCTTGAAGTCAGATCCAGGGATTTGTCCCTGGTTGCATACCGGTAAATGCCGGGTCCAAGGATGGAGACAATGAAACCGATAAAGAAAATAAGGAAACCGGAAGAAAGTAACGTGGGATATGCGCCCTTGTGCCTGAGGTATGTAAGGATAAAGGTAAAAGGAGGGTAAAATACCATTTCCCCTATCTGCAAACTATGAACAAACCCAGGAACGCCGCCCACCTTACTTACAAAGGAAGCATAGGCCAAATGGGAAGAAATGAGATTGACAAAAAGGAAAAACAGAATGCACCATCTCATTTCTTCCACCAGCCCTTCAGAAAATAACGGAACATAGAGAAAATAACCGAAAGAGAAAAATATAAATCAAGAGAAGTGAAGCAATAAGAAACAAAACGTGAAAGCCCTTCATGGGTATCAAACCTTCATTCCATGCTTGTAACAGTACAGAACACGACAGGTATAGGAACAGAAGTTACGACGAATATCGTCGGAATGGGTAACTTTCACCAATTTATGGCATTCAAGACACTTGAAGCGGCGGTAAACCACCGGGGACGCCCTGGCCTTATTCATAACTATCACCTTATTTCTTCAGGGAAGCGGCTCTTTCAACCGATTTTGCCGTATCACCCTTTTGGGTATTCTTTGTAATCTTGGAAACCGGAAGGGATTCATTACGGGATTCAGCAATCTTCTTCAGTTCGGCTTCATATTCATCAATCTGTTTCTGCGGAACCGGAAGGCCCCGTTTCAGGGCATTGTAGAGCATTTCGGCATATTCATACCTTGTCATGGTACGATCACCCTTGAAATTGCCATCCGGGTAGCCCTGGACAACATGGTTGTCATGAAGGGTTGTCACCGCCTGATTAGCCCAATGGCCGGTGGGAACGTCGGGGAAGGTCTTTTTATCCGAGATTTCGGAAACCTTCAGCGAATCCACCTTATTGGCTTTCAACGCTTCAATTTCCTTCTTCATCTCAATCATGTTCTTGACCATAACTTTCATGGCTTCACGGTCTGTCTTCAGCATTTTCGACATTTCAGCCCTGGAAAGGGTCTTGCCGGAACCATGACCAAGTTTGATAGAAAGGCCAAGATTCATCATGGGATCACCATTACCCATGGTGCTTCCAAGAGATACCAGGGTATCTTCGTTAGGATGATAATACACACCCAAAGCCGCACTATTGGCATCATGGTAATGACCCATACCAGCCGCAAAATCCCATTTATCATCAGGATCAAAATCCTGCGGATGGAGAGCGGCCAAGGCCGCTGCCCCTGCCGCCGCCTTGTTGATATTCTGGTTCAGCCGATGGCTTACGGAATCAATCTTGGCATCCATGGCACTACCCAGATTATTAAGAGTGGAATTAATGGACTTACCGCCAATAATGGCATCAGAAGCAGAAATGACGCCGGATGTCGTGATATTCCCGTCAACAGAAAGATTCTTGTCCATATGAACATCATTCTTAAAAGTAGCCGGGCCGGATACGGAAAGGGATTTTCCAATATTGGTATCCCCCACTAAAGTGGTATTTCCAGAAACAGAGAAATCCTTGAATACGGAAGCACTACCCTTAACGGTCATATTCTGATTCATAATGGCATTTCCTTCAGCAAGAAGATCACCTTTGAGATCGGTAGCACCACTTACAGTCAAATTCTTGCCAATCACTGCATTTCCTTTGGTTTCGGTATCACCATCAAAAGCAGCATTCCCCGTGGTTTCAAAGGTGCCATCCACTTTGGTGTTCTTAAGAGTGGTGTCTCCCTGCACATCAAGGTTTCCGGCCACGTTGGTGTTCTGAAGGTTCGTGGTGCCGCTTACAGTCAGATCCTTGCCTACGGTTACATTGCTATCAGCGGTGACATCGCCCTTCAGATCAGAAGTACCGTTCACCGTCTGATTTCCCTTGGTTTCGGCATTTCCAGATACATTCAAATTCTTATCAACAATTACATTATTCTTAAATTCTTTATCTTGAGTAGACGAAGGAACAGACAAACCTAAAGATTCAGCCGTTTCATTAGGAACTGTATAAAGAACATTGTAATGAGAATACCTAGAATCATTTCTAGTGCCGGTTGGCGAAGCCAAAAGTGAAACAACTTCAAAAGCTTTATTAGACGAATCATAAACTAAATAATAATCTAAAAGATAATGTTCACCACTCCCTTCCGAATCATCGATAAAAGGGAAATTCAACGGATGAGAAGTAATGCCACCGCTCGAATTAGTATCATAAGTACCAGAAGTACCTAAAAATAAACCATTTTTAATTGCAGATTGCTGAGAAGTACTTAACTGAGATAAATCAAAATTATTTCGATTTGATGTACCAGATACAAAAACACCAGCATAAGAAACATTATTAATTCCACTAAATAAAATTAAAGACAATACACTTGCTGCCAATAACCTCTTATGGGATTTAGAAACACTTGTACAAGACTTAGCAATTTCCGAAACAACCACCCTGCATTGCTTAGCCTTAGACCAGATGACCTTAAAAATTCGATTCATAGAAATTCACCTCTCTTGAAAATCCAGGGAATGGGAATAGTGATTCATACAGGCCGTAATGATTTCACCCCCCTGGACATTGAGCACTGTACGAAGCAGATCAATAACATAATCAATAGCAGCTATAAAAGCTACTGCTTCAACCGGAATGCCAATGGCAGTCCAGAGAATGGCGCAGTCCATAAGGGTGCCGCCGATAATTCCCGGCGCACACATTAGACAGATAACTGTCAGGAAAGCGGCCAGCACTATTTGATATCCACTAAGTTCCACATGAAAAATGGAAGCCGCAAATACGGTATACATACCAACGCAGATGGTAGAACCGATACGAATAAGAACAGCGGTTAGAGGAATCAGAAGGCAGAAGACGCCAACCGGAGCCAAATACATGACAAAATTCACAATGTGAACGCAAACTTCCTGGGCTTCTGTAAAGCCATAGGATACTTTTTCATAATCCTTAAGTTGAAGAATGCCAAAGCCTGCCACAAAAGAAAGGACAAGCACCTGAAGCATATTGCCAGTAACCAGAGAATTAAAAGGATTTACCGGAATACAATTTCTAATAAACTGAAGCACCGTTGGCGCTTCCACCGGTTTCACTGACACATTCTGGACTTCAAAAGACGGTATAGAGAAACAGGACATCATGACAAAGCCCAGGGTAAATCCTATGAAACACATACAAAGCGTCAGAAGAATAAACCGATAAGACAACTTACGAATCCGCTTCACTCCCATCTTTATAACCGCCGACGTGACGGAAATAAAAGCAAAGGGAACCACCAGCATTTTCAGAAGATCAAAGAAAATACCGCCTACCTGATTAAAGGTATATTCCATGGAAGGGAGCGGCCCGAAAAACGCCGCACAAAGAACAGCCAAAATAACGGAGCTGAAAAGGAAGAAAGGCAGACGATAAAATTTAATCTTCATAAAAACCACCTTTTACCTTTTCATACAAGTCCCATAGTGGTATCTGAAGAGCCTGTTCAATATCCCTGATTAAGAAATCCGGATCTTCAAGGCCTATGGAAAGCCTGGTACAGATACCCGACTTATAATAAGAATCACTCCGAAAATAATTAGCATTAGAATAGGTACAGCCAAATGTGCCACAGGTAACAAAATGCTTAAAACGACTGCAGAAATCCGGCTTCATTCCCCAAAGAGTAATCAAGCCGCCTACACCCGGATAAAGGACCTTGATACCAGCCGCCTTCAATGTTTTAAAAATTACAGTAGCCGATTCCGTATGACGCTTCATGCGAACCGGAAGGGTTTCCAAACCACGGGATACCTCATAGGCACTAATAGGATTAGCAATATTTCCCCGGCGGCTTACCACCGTCATAATGGACTTTAAACCGCATACAGGAACCGGAACTTTTTGATCATCCAGCCATTTCATGGATTCAGAAAGAGCAATACCGCCGGCAAACGTATCCCCATGGCCACAGACATACTTGGTATAACTTTCAGCCACAATATCCGCACCATCCTTTAGGGGATTGGAATAATAAAGAGAAACAACAGAATTGTCCATCAATACATAAGCCCCAAAGGAATGAGCAATTTCAGCAATCTTTTTCGTATTCTTCCAATGAGCAAAGGTGGAAGGACTATCACCGCAGATAAGCACCGGCTTTTCCTTACCCTGAATAGCCTGTATTAATTCACCTTCATTATCCAAACTGGAAAGCTGAATATATTGGCAGTGAACCCAGTCAGCATAATATTGAAAATTCACACGGGTTTCATAGTAAGTCTCATCATCTACAATCAAAGTACGGGGTTTCACAAGAGCAATAGCCGTATTTACTGCTTCCAACCCGGAATTACAAAGAATCACTTTCCATGCCCCGTAAAGCTGCCGGAGCTGTTCTTCCGTTTCAGCAACCGCCGTATTATGAGTACGCTTATATCTGGTAGTTTCAGGATCAACCACATTCAGATTTATTTTTGGAAGCAATGAACGGGCACCTCTTTTCATTCCAATCCCGAATCAGAGAATCAAAATAAGCCTGTTTCTTCTGATTCATAGGGTTGATAACAAGTTGGTAAATCAACTGTTTTCTCTCTTCCGAAACACCGGAAATATGAGAAGAAGGATAACAGTGATAGCCAAAATGCACATAATCGGTAAAAGCTTTGGCAGAAAACAGAGGATCATTTTTATATTCCAAATACTTCTTAATTTCGTGGTTTCTTACCGCTGATTCAGGGAAAAAATCCGGAAGGCCGGAAGCCCATTTTGTTTCACAGTTATGGCATACGCCACAAGGCTCTTTATCGCCATAATCACAAGTCCAGGTATGTTTAAACACATCTTCATAGTGATATTTATGAATAAAAGGAAGCATATCCGTTTCAGAAATCTGAAAAATAGGAAAACGGAAACCACCCCAAAGAAGATCCAAACCGGAATCCGCATGAGAACATTTAAAAGACGTAGAACCGTCTTCATGATCTAAAAACCGAAAACCATGATTCATTAAAAAACGGCGTGTCTTACCATACTTAATTCCCAGTTTCCGTGTTTCCAGGGTCGCCCCTTCTATGCAGTATTCCAAATGAGGAAATAAACGGGATAACTTTGAAATACAACGAATCTGCCCCGGCGTTTCAGGATAATGGCGCCATTTTTGGAAGGCTTCATCCAAATCCGGAGCTTCCGGAAGGTCATATTCATGAACACGAATCGGGTTTAAAAGAACCGCTTTCGTATCCTTTCTCTTACGAAGCATAGAAAGAATGGTATCCTGAGCATGAATTTCATTCTTTTCATTAGACCTTGCAGGACTGAAGCAGTGATACACCGGCTGGACTTCCACCCCTTCCATTCTTGAAAGCTGACAGAGACGGAAGGTAGAATCAAAACCACCGGTAAAAAGAAGATTATGTCTTTCCATAGCCCTATCCCCCATAAGGTTTAATGCGAATATCCGTATTAAGGATCACATTAAACTGAAATCCTTCCCGAATGGTCCCCGTAGGTGCCAGGTTTTGATTATTCTGTCTCACCATGTCATTAATCCCATTCAGCAGTTCAGAAATAGCGCCCTTCTTTGCTTCCGTGGAAGCAGAAGTATCATCATCATCGCTGGAGTAATCAGAATCATCATAAGTGAATCCACTGACCGCACCGGCAGAAATAGCACCTACCAGAATGGAGCGGAAACGAAGCCAGGAATGAGTATCATACTTATCCCGAAGGCCCGAATAACCAAGACCATCAACCGCCCTATAATCCGGAAGATCGACAGAATGACCGTTAGGAAAAATGATCCGGTTAAATGAAATATCTATTCTTTTTCCGGCCATAGTCATAGGGTCGCCGATAAGTTTGGAACCGGCCGGAATGAGGAGATTATCACCGGTGACGGAATCATAAACATTCTGCCTGACCACCGCAATAATGGTGGTCGTCATATTATCAGAAATAATAGGAGTTAAAAGCGTAGCAGGAATCACAGTTCCAGCCTGAAGCACTTCATCTGCTTTCACAAGCTGTCCGGAAACGGCTGAAGCGGCATAGGTATAACCCATGCTTCCCAGGGAAATAGCCAATCCACAGAGAGCGGCAGCTACACATTTCTTTAACATGGAATCACCACCTGTCTTTCTGCTGGCGTGGGCCAACCACCTGAATATAATCATCATCGGAAGAATTTTCAGGAACCGTGCCATCGTTGTAATACTGATTCGCCGCTGGTTCTGAAGAAGAATTTCTTTTTGTCTGGACCTTTTTCTCACCATCAAGATTGAAGAAGATCTGCGATTTCTGACCGCTTCTTTCATCAGAAGCCGCCGTTTCTTCATCAGATAAACGGCGCTTATAATAAGCCTTCTGGGAATCTTCCTGATACTTTTCATAAGGCGTAATGGGCGCCGGTTGAGAGGACGGAGCCGCCGCATAAGAAGAGGAAGAAGAAGAATTATAGGAAGGTCGAGAAGAAGCAGAAGAGGTGGAAGAAGGCGAAGAGGAAGAAGAATCACGGGCAATATAATTACCGTTTTTATCAATGTAATATTTCTGATTTTTCCCGTTAGAAGCAGCATTTTTATTCTGCTTATCGTTCTCCGAGCCATCTTTATTTTTCTTTTCCATAGCCGCTTTCTTTTCCAGATCATCCATCTGCCGATCCGTCAAGGCTTCATCCTTTGTTGTGGAAACGTCCACTTTAGTCTTAGAGGGAGACGGGCCATCACAGGAATACATGGTAGCGCCCAGGGCACCAATGAAAACTACACACACCAGGGTGATAATCCCTCTGTTGATCCGTTTCACCGGTTCCGATTGAGGTTCTACATCAATGCCGCCCTGCTCTTCATCCATCGGTTCCTGATTCAATTCATCGTCCGGAGAGGGACGATCTTTATGAAATTTCTTGAGTAAGTTCATCTGCCTTCACCGCCTTTAGAAGCCGGAGCCGGTGCCGAAGGAGCTTCCTTCTCATCGTCTTCCGCAAGAATAGCGGCCAGGCGATCCAGCGAAGTATCATCTGAAGGATGGGCCGCCTTTATTTTTTCAAGAACTTTCTTTTCCTGCTTTTCACGAATCTTGTCTTTTAAAGAAACCGGAGCTTCTTCATGGAAATCCACGGCTTTGGCCTGGCGTTTTCCAGCCCTTACGGTCTGGAAGGCAAGATCCTGATTTGACTGTTTGTTTAAAGTAATCTGATCCGGTGCCGGTACAGTATTCTTTTCATCATCCTTACGAAGTACCAGATAGGATTTTTGGGAATACACCAGTTTAATCTGATCCATAACCCGGTCGATTTCCATAAAATTGCCTTTCAGCCTGTAATTAACAAGCTGAAGTTTTTTCTTATCCCACTCATCAAAATAGAAAACAACAGGCATGTTCTGCCGATTATCCGGAGCAATCTCAATATATGTTTTCCGGCCATCATCAAATACAGCAGGTGGAATATATTTTTCCAGCACATTTTCATTTTTCGTGACTACATAATGCTTATTAATCAGCTTTGCCCGAAGAATGGACTTGATTACATTCTGCAATTCCTGTTTCTGGTCAGCCGTCTTTTTAACAAGCAATTTATGGTATTCCTCTTCCTGATCCTTTGGGTAATTCCACTTAATAATGAAATACACATCACTGTTATAGGTGGTAACAATCAGGCGGTAACTCCTTACGTTCGTATTCACAATCATGTTGGTAACGGAATCGGAAAGCGGTTTGATGTACACATGGGAAGTACCGGCTACAGAATCTTTTTCAACAGACCACTGCACCGTATTTCCGGCAGCTATCTTCTGCACTTCTTCCCCTGGTTTCAGTTCCACATCTGTCACATATCCCAGCCGGGCATTCACAAGGAACTGGGAATCAGGATCGTAATCATAGATTTTTGCAGACTGATTTACGGAAACGGGATCATACACATAGCCATGATCATCCGCAAAGGCAGGGGCCGAAAAGCAGGAAAGAATGATGAAAAGGGAAGCCGCTTTTGCGGCTGATTTTTTTGAAAAAGTACGATGGGAAATCATTCATTGCTTCCCCCTTTCCGCTGGCCCTGTTCTTCTGAATAGGAGAAATCTGTAATATAAAGTCCGATGGGGTTATAAACCAATTCTTCCTTTTTGGAAATCTTTTTCGTCTCCACAGTGAAATTCCCGGAATAGTATGTATCTTCCGAAACACCACCAGTGGAAGCACCCGTGACAGATTCTTTCCAACGGACAGTATAGGTATCTTTGGCATTGGAAACCGGAAGACAGGAAAGAACTGTAACCTTGGAAACTTCTTTTCCGATTTTCTTTGTAAAGCTGTCCATATACAGGTTTTTATATTTCTTTGCCGCTTCCGGAGACATGAAACGAACCGCACGATTCACATTGGTCTGAAGAACATTTTTATCCATGGGAATAGACCTCATGCCTTCCACGAACCGGGAAAGAAAATATGTAATTTCAGCATCTGTTGGCTTTTCATTTCTCTGTGTCAAGGCACCAATAGCCTGGACATAACCCGTCTTTTCATCCACATGAACAATGTAGGGAATAAATGTGGACTTGGTGCCTATGTAGGTTACGCAAAGAACAGAAGCGAAAGTTGTGGCAATGCACGCATAGGCAATTCTTTGCCATTTCACAATCTGCCTGTCCTTCATTGCGAAGATATTTGAAAAGGCATCTTTCCCCAAATCCTGCCGTTCTTGATAAGTCTTCTCCTCTTTCATAGGCCACCTCATTCAGTTTGAAAATTCATTGACGCAATTTCTCAATCGTGCTATCATGCAGATAAGAAATATACAAAATAAACTTTTTAAAAGTTCATATTATTTACCCGAATTATACGATGATTCCCGACAAAATGGAAGAGCCTGAAACCGGGAGTGAATTATTAAAAACCACGGAAGTTGCATATTTATACATATATTAGAAGTATATTAAAAATTGGCCTGATGCCGAAAAATCCGAGATTCCCGACAAAATGGAAGAACCTGAAACCGGGAGTGAATTATTAAAAACCACGGAAGTGCCCACTGACTCATAGAATATCCGTTCCGGATATTCTATGAACGTGGGTCCTCTCCTGCCGAGGGCTTGCGTCCGTGCCGGACGCCGAAAACCCAAAACCAGAAAAAGAAACTTTAACCTTCATTATTTGAACAATCAGGATGGTAAAAACCATGGGATTTTACAGCTCACATATCGCCAAATCGTACCCAGCGGCTACCATGAAACACATTGATTACATAGAAAGAAAGAATAAATTTAAAAACCTCACGGATCTTCTTTACACAGAAAGCGGCAACCTTCCCGACTGGGCAAAGGATGAACAAGACTACTGGCAGACCGTCACCGATTACGAGCTTCAAAGGGAAGAAGATTTCAGAAACGGCAAAAGAGGAAAACCCAGCTATGCTGTCCGGAAATACAACTTTGCCCTTCCCAATGAAATGACAGAAGAGGAAATGATCACCTTTACAGAAAAGTTTCTGGAAGAAAATTTCAAAAATTATCCCTATACCTTTGTCATTCACCGAAAAGATTCTGCCATTCATGGCATTCCCAATCCCCATGTGCACCTCATCTTTTCAGACTATGAAAACAATGAAAGAACCAAAACTCTTGATAGAAATACCTACTTCAAAAGACATGGAATCAGCAAATCCGGAAAAGAATACGGCGGTGCAGCCCGTAACCGGGAATATGCAGATATACCACCGAGAAAGTATAGAATGACAAGGAAGAACCTGGCCGATCGGATCAACAGCTGGTATGAAGAGAGGGGCATAGATAAAAGGGTCAGCGAAAAATCACTAAAAGAACAAATGCAGGAATCCGCCGACCGGGGAGATTTTCTTACAGCGGAAACACTGAAAAGAGATAAACCCTTTCGCCTCTCTCCTGAAAAATTCAAGAAGTACAAAAGGGTAATCCAGGAAAAAATAAAGGCCGGGTGGCGCCATGTAGAAACATTAGATGACATACCCGATCCGGATGTTAGGAACCGAATCCTTCAAGAATTTGAAAAACAGATCAAGGAAGAAATGGCCGAAAGCATTAAAAAAGAGCAGACCCAAAACCAGCCCACTGTTAGAGACAAACTCAAGGCCATTGAATACAAAATTTCTGAAATCGAAATGATTCAGAAATTCTCCCCCAGCCGGGAATCAGTCACCGGACTTCTGAATGAAATCCATAAAGACAGGCTCATGAAGGAAGCCGAACGGCTCAAGCTGGAACTCAAAGGGGACGAGACAGCGAACTATTATCTCACGCAGAAGTATGAAAGTGAGATTTCCGAAAGTTTCCAGAATGAACATATCCGGCAGCTTACCGGAATGGATGAAAAGACAAAAATCAAGGAATACGCCATCTCCGCTTATACGATCCGTGAAATGAGGAAACGTATGAACCGGCTCATCAAGCAGAGGGAAGAAATCATGTTATTGAAAAAACTTTCTCCCCAGCGGAAAGCGGAAATTCAAAAACTTTTGAAGAAGCTGGACAGTAAGGAATCCCTTATTAAGTACAGAAAAAAGAAGGGCCAGGGCTATGAAGACCTGACCCTTGAGAAAGATACAATTCAGAAAGAAATCAAAGAAATTACAGAAAACTCCCTCTCCCCTTCCGAGAAAGAAGAAGTAAAAAAGGAATACCAGAATATCCAAAAGGAAATCTATGAACTCCGAGAAGTGTCCTCTATATATGCCAATCGAATCAAAGATTCAGGCATTGATCAAGCCTTCCGGGAAAGTCATAAGAGGGAAATTCAGGAGTATATGAGAAGCCTGGAAAGGCTCAATGAAAATCAAATTTCCGAAAAAGAAACGGTGAAAGAAGAGAAATCTCCCCTGCACCTTTCCCGGCAGGAAGTGATAAATGATACCGTTTTACGCCGTATGGAAAAGCTGAAAAGACTTCTGAAGAATGAACCGGAAAAGAACTGGAAGACTGCTTTGGAAAAGGCCATGGAAGAGAAAACAAAGGGTTCTTACATGGCCCTGAAGAAAGAAAAAGAAAGTCTCCTCTATGAACAAAAGCTCCTTCCAAAAGGTGAGTATGAAAAGCAGCTTTCCATCAGCCAAGAGATCAAAACCATAGACAAAGAACTTTCTGCCATTGAAAAAGAAGAGGGGCCGAAATGGAGAAAAGAAGCCAAAGCCCTTCTTAAAGAATGGAGAAAAAACCGGACTGCCATGGTAGAAGAAATGGAAAATCTAAAAGTCTTGCTGGAAAAAGACAAAGGCAGAAAACATCTGAATCCTAAAATCCGGAAAGCGGCCAGATCCCTTTTGAAGGGTGCCGATGAGACGATCAGAGGTATTTCCATCCGGACATCGGCAAGCCCCAATGAAGAAAAAAGAATCGGTTTAATCAACCAAAAGGCCCAGGAGGAGACAGCCGACTTTTTCAAAAAGTACCAGGAATACGCTCCCCACACCACCCGTTATTACGAAGAAAAAATCATCGATAAAAAAACCGGCGGCATGGTAACTTCCATGAAAGAAGCCCTGTGGAATCTGGAAAAAGAAAAGCGGTTTAAACTCCTGGCTGATCCGGAAATGGACACAAAGGAAATAGATAGAAACATCCAGAACATAAAGGATGGGATTGAACGATTCGTATACCAGAACCTCACTCCCGAAATCAGAGTAAAAGCACAGGAAGAAAGAGAGAACTCCTGGAACCGCTTTGCCGTGAACCGCAAATCGTTGGTCAGAGAAAGGGACAAGGTACGAAAACTAAGAAAGCTTTCCCACCTTGAATTAAAGCCCCTGAAGAACCTGGACAGAGTAAAAAAATACACTGACCGGCAGCTTTCCCGGCAGAAACTTTTAACCGATACAGTCAATGAGAGAATCCAGGCTTTTCACAAAAAGGTGCTTTCCACCATACCAAGAAAAGAATCATGGTATGTAGAAACCATCATCAAAGAACAGGATCATGGAGAGCTGGAACGTAAAGAAAAATCTATCCGGGCCGCTGTAAAGCTCATCAAAGAACTGAAAGCCAAATACCCGGAACAGGAAGAAAAAATTCAAAAACTCACGGAAAAACTCAAAGCAGATATGGCGGAAAAAGAAGCCTACATTGCTTCACATACCACTTCTGCCGTTCGTGAAGAAGCGGCAGAAAGAAGGAACGAAGCCATTGAAGAAAGGAAAAAACACCTGACATCGCTTCGGAAAGAATATGTCATTATCCAAAAAGACGCCTTGAGAAAACACCTTCCCCCCACTGTCAAAAAACGGAATGAAAAACTAATGGAAAACCTGAAAGCCATTCTGGACACTTCAGAAAGAACCCATTTCCAGAAGTCAAGAATCCATGAAGCGGAAAACCTCATGAGAGGAGCCAGGGACATAATGAACGGTCTGGAAGATCTTACCGGCAGAACTATAGGCCGGGCCAATATCCGCACAACAGATGAAGGAAGAGATTAAAAAAGAGAGGAATGTCATATGGAACAGCTAATCATTACAGAAAAACCATCAGTAGCACTGGCCTTATCCGAATACTTCGGACGCCATGGAAATCCCTGCTCAAGGGAAAAAGGCCACTACCTCACCCAAGACAAGAAAACCTGTATCGCCTGGGCCAGCGGCCACCTTCTTACGGATTATGAACCGGGAGACTACAACAACGAATGGGAAGGAACATGGTGGAAAACCCCTCTTCCCATGGTGCCGGACACATTTAAAAGAAAAGTCATGAAGGATAAAAAACCCCTCTATAACCACATCATGGAACTTTTGAAAGACGCCAAAGTAGTGGTAAATGCCGCCGACCCCGATCGGGAAGGACAGACATTGGGTGATGAAATTTTAGAAGGAAAGACGGAAGGAAAGATAGTAAAACGTCTTCTTCTGAACGCCCTTGACGATGATTCCATAGCGAAAGCCCTTGCGTCCATAAAAGATGATAAAACCTATGAAGGGCTGTACAGAGCCGGAGCCACAAGAAGTAACATTGACTGGCTGATAGGAATGAACCTTACCCGTTTTTTCACCGTCAAAGCTCATGACGGCGGCTATCCGAAGAATGAGACGGAAGCCGTGGGAAGAGTAAAAGGGCCTACAGTCAATCTCATCGTAAAGCGGCAAAAGGAAATAGATGAGTTTAAACCCGAAACCTACTACACCATTTCCGCACTCCTTACCATCAACGGCGCAAAGGTAAAAGCGGAATATGACACCAAGGACAGAATCACAAACGAGCTGGAAGCATCCAATATAGTAAACCACTCAACCGGAAAAGATTTCGTGGTCAGCAATAAAGAAACCGAGCACCATGAAGAAGCGGTAACTAAACTTTACTCCCTGGACACCCTGCAGATTGATGCAGACAAGCTGGAAGGAATCAGCGCCAAAGAAACGCTGGACGCCCTGCAAAGTCTTTATGAAAAGAAATATACCACCTATCCCCGTTCCGACTGCAAGTTCCTTCCGGAAAGCCAGAAAAAGGACGCCATAGAAATAGCCAAAGCCATCAACAGAAAAATGGCAACTGAAATAGGACTAATCCCCACCCAGGCAGACAATCCTTCCCTTATGCAATCTGCCGTATGGAATGATAAAAAAATCACCGCACACCATGCCATTATCCCGACTAAAAACGTACCGGACCTGAAAGACCTTACCGACACGGAAAAGAAAATCTATCTCCTCATCGTCAGGAAATACGCCGGGATCTTCATGAAGCCCCATGCCTATGAAGTAACAAAGGTGACGGGCCGCATCGAAGGATACCCCTTCAAGTTCCAGGCAAAGACTATCACGGAACCGGGATACACTCTCTTCTATCCAAAGAAAAAAGAAGAGGAAGAAGTAATCAAAGGAGATATACCGGTCAACAAACACTACCCCGTAGAAAAAGTAGAAAAAACTAAAAAGAAAACCCAGCCACCAAAGCCCTACACGGAAGGGACGCTCATTGCCAAAATGGCCAATATTGAAAGTGACAAAGAAGAATACAACAAGATACTGGGAAAGATCAAGGGCATAGGCACCCCGGCCACCAGAGCGGAAATCATCAGCAAAATTATAAAGGTGGATAAGCATGTAGAGAAAAAAGGAAAATACCTCTACCCCACCATGAAAGGGAAACAGCTCATTGAAATCCTTCCAAAAGTCTTAACCGAAGCAGACTACACAGCCCAAATGGAAGAAGATTTGACAAAGGTGGAAAAAGGAGAGCTGACGCCGGAAGAAGTCATAAAGAAGGTAGTGGAAGATATAACTTCCATTGTGAAATCCGACGTGAAAATTATTAACAAACAGTACCCCTGCCCCAAATGCCATAATGGATATCTCTTAAGAAGGACATACAAGAGCAAGTACTTTGGAGGAGAAACCCAGGACGAATACCGGTGCTCCAATCCGGAATGCCGCATGGCATTCCCGGTGATAAAAGACAAGCCAAAGATCGTCAAATGCCCAGAATGCGGCGAAGGGTACATGGTACAGCGTCATGGCAAATATGGCATCTTCTACGGGTGCAGCCGCTACCCGGACTGCAAAAAAGCCGTAAAGGAAAAGGATTTTGAAAAAATGAAAGGAATCATCTGAAAGGAATTCCCCTTCAGATTACCATAAACGCCATGAAAGGAGGTGAGACTATGGAAGAAGACTTGGAAGAAGACTTGGTTCTTGAAAAAGGAACCCACGTCATACGGAAAGAAGATCTGCCGGAAAAAGACCAGGAAGAACTGGAAAAGCTCATAGAGGAAACAGGCGATGAACTTTCCGCAGATGATATTCCCGACGAACTTCAGCCGGAACTTCCTGAAGAAGAGGAAGAAAAGCTGAAAGAAGAGCTGGGATTGTAGTAGAGCTTTAATCATCCACTCATTTAGAAAGACATTTTTAATTATCTACACAGTTTATGGGCGGTCGAATGCGAACCGCCCAGAAAGGAAGAACACCATGAATTACGGAATGACCGAAGACGCAAAGAAAGTTAAAAATGAAGTCAATAATGAAATCATTGCAGAGCTGGAAAACGGCGGCGGCAAGTTTGTAGACAACATGGAAAGCCTGAAAGGCCCCCTCTACAATGCAACCACCGGCACCCAGATTCAGGACAAAAAAGCCATTGAAATCATGACCCAGGCAGAAGGATTGGAAGATCAGCGCTTCATGACCGGCAACCAGGCCATTAAAGAGGGCGTCCACATCCATGAAGGAGCCAAGGCGGTAAGGGCCATCAACTTTTCCGCTGAAGCTGAAAAAGACGAATTCGGCAACCTTGCCAAAGATGAAAAAGGAAACGTAAAAGGGCGGATGATGGGCCGCACCTACAAATATTTCAATGCCAAAGACCTTGACTTAGGGAATAAAGGAAAAGGCGAATTTCAGTACAAGGATTTTGAAAAAGCAGACATTGAAAACAACCTGGCCCAGCGCATGGCAGAAATGCACAAGAGCCGCCAGTACACCTATGAAAGAGCTGCAAAAGAAGGCCGCACCGGCGTAGCAGAACCCATGCCCCTTCCGGAAGTAGAAAAATACCATGGCAATCGGGAAGGCTTCTACAATGCGGTAACAGAATACGCCGTAAAAAATACCCTTGCCATGGGCGGCAACAAGGACCTGGAATCCGGAGAATACCTTCAGGGAAAAGATGGAAAGCCCGGTGAAAGAAAAGTAATCTCAAAAACAGAAAAAGCGGCCAGAATCGAATTTCGGACCAAACTGGGAACCGCTCTTATCAACCGTGAAATGGGCCTTTCCAACAAGCCTTTCAAAGAATGGGTATCCAGGGAAGAAGGCAAGAAACTGGCCAAATACTACAAAGAACACCCGGAAAAACTCAATCATGATATCAATGCCAGTGTAAAAGCTGCCGCCAACGTCAAGGAAAAAGTCATGTTCCTCACCCGTACCCGGAAGACCAGGGAACAGATCCGGAAAATGGAAAACGATTTCCACGCTGATGCGTCCAACCAGGGTAAATCCATTCCGGCCAGCCATTATTATGACTATGCCCCCATCAACGTGCAGAAGATGGAAGAAAGAATTAAAGCCGATCCGCAGTTCAAAGACATGGCCACAAGGAATCAGATCAATAAGGCCCTCTCCCGTTCCATGAAGACCCTTGACACCCAGATTAAGTCCATTGAAAACGAGTTCGGAAATACCGTAACCATGAGTAAATTCCTTGAAGCCAAGATTTCCGAAACCAGAAAGAAAATGGGCCTGGAAAGCGATCCCAGAAAGTACATGAAAGACTACCATGAAAATACACCGGTCATGAAACAGCAGAATGACGGTAAAATGCGTATCGTGAAACAGACCATTTCTTTCACCGCCGATATGGATGAAATCCGGAAAAACAACATGAGCCAGGAAGAAATCATCAACAAATTTGCTAACGGCAAAGAAGGCAGGGAAGGCCTGGACATTGTGAAAGAAGTCAAGAAGAATGAGACAGAAAAGACCATTGCCAAGACTGAAGCGTACATGAAGAACCAGGCCGGGAAATGGGCACAGGAAAACGCCCAGGCCAAAGCCATGAAGAAAGCCGACTGGAAAGCAAGAATGGCCAAAGCTGCGGAAAAGACCAATACCATGAACATGAACAAGGCCAAATCCAAGAGCCATAGCCGGAAGAATGCCGGAAGGGACGACAGATAATAAAGAATAGACAGTTCATCTTTTGATTTTTCGGTAGAATCCATCCCGGCCAGGGGCCGGGGTGGATATTCTATCCTATGCATTCAATACCAAGGGGAAAGACCATGGACATTACAAAGAACCACGAAAATCCTGATGACATAAAAGAAAAACCGATGCCGGAAGTGGCCGCAGAAGATGATCCCACCATTCCTGAAGAGGAAAAAGCCAAAGCAAAAGAAAAATCGGAAGCCGAAAAGACACCGGAAACACAAAAAGAACCGGCCAAGAAAAAACCCGAAACCATGGAAGTCCATGTCAATGTTTTTGATAAGCTCCTTTTGGCCCTGCTGGATATCAAAAACCAGATGTACAGACAGGGAAATGAAATAGCGGAAATCCGAAGCCGATACGACATAGTACAGGAAATAGCCGGACAGTTACAGATAAACGCCACCGACATTTCTAATAAAATCCAAAATATCAGCAAACTCACTGATACCAATAAAACCCTGGCCAATAAAGTAGAAAACATGGAAATCAAATGGAACCTCACCTTCCGTCCCATTACACCCGAAGAAATAGCGGAGAATATGAATGATACCAACACATACAAAGAGTACTGGAACGAGCTGAATAACATCATCACCGCCATTTACAACCTAAAAACCAAGGTTTCCGATGAACTGGATAAACAGGCCGCAAAAAAAGGAAGCAAAGAATACCGGGAAATTTATAAAATCGCCCTGTACATGGACAGGATCTTCAACGAGTACCCACCGCAACTTAAATACTTCGGCAGAAAGCGTAAAGACAAGAAAGACTGGAAGAACCCGGAAAAGCCGGATTATGAAGACCATGAAAACTGGCTGGATCTTGAAATTACCGCAGAACAGGCCAAATTAATTGATGTTTCCGAAAGTCAGACAATAGACGAACAAATGGAGAAGTTTAAAGCCATGGGGTACTGATATGAATTTCAAAAATAATATAAAATCATTTTTAATAATAACAGGTATGATATTTGCACTGCCAATAAACACCCATGCCATGACCCTTTCCGAATACATAGCACAATATAATCCTGAAGGAGCCGATGGAATCGCAGGGGCCATCTACCAGACTTCAGCAGAGTATGGCATAGATCCCCTTTTCATGGCCAGCGTCTTTTACGTCGAAAGCCGCTTCCATAATTCTGCCGTTTCTTCTGCAGGAGCCATGGGCATTGCCCAGCTAATGCCCGGCACTGCTGATTACCTTCAGGTAGACCCGAGTGACCCATATCAGAACATAGAGGGCGGCACAAGGTATATGAAAGAAATGCTTGACAGTCAAAATCCCAACAGTCCCTACCGGTATAATCTGGCCCTTGCCAGTTACAACGCCGGGCCGGGAAACGTAAACGGCTACGCCCCCTCTTATACATGGGACTACATTGAAACAATAAGGCAGGAATATGACAAGCTGAAAACCATCATAGACGGAAACCCTGGCACATGGAATGTGCCTATGCCTGACGAATATCCGGAAAGCCCAGAAAAACAGGAATATAAAAAACAACGCCCCACCAGGCGGCAGCGGCTGGCCAGGGCCATCATGCAGCTTCGCCGGGAAAGAAGGCTTGAAAGACAGAAAAAAATATCACCTGAAAACAGAAGCTGAAAAGAATTGAAAGCGCCGGGCCGGGGACGGCTTGTGTGTCATTTCTCCGGGGCGGCGCTGGTGATGTGGTTTAAAGCCCCCTTGGTATTTTTCCGCAGAGCGGAAAAATGGGGTGTATATCGTGCAAATTACTGGCACTCATTTAAACAGATAATTTATTATTTAATAATATGAAATAATAGAAATGAATTGACACAATGGGGATTTTACTGTATAATAATAGATGAAAGATAGCCGATAATATCTAGCTAAATCGGCATTTTAAAAAAGGAAAGAGGAGAAGCATGATGAACACCGAAGAATTGAAAACTGAATGGGAAAAAGAAATCACCACATACAACGGAAAACCGGTCATTTTAAAAAAGGATGATGTGAGGACCATCATCACCGACGCCATTGATGGGGCGTCCGCTTACTGGTGTGACTATTGCGGTATCGAAAAGCCGGTAAAATTTGTATCATCCCCGAACACCGAACCAGAAGCCGAAACACTGGCAAACGGCGGCACACTGGCCTTTTATGTGTCCGAGCCTTTCGAAGATGATGAAAAGGGCAACAGGATTGAAAAATATATCCTCACTTTGGACAAAATGATGAAGGGAATAGCAGAGTGCATGAATGAATGCGCTGAAGAAGAAAAAGAATACCTGCTTAAATGGCATACAAGGAAGGGTAAATATTATTTAGACCTTTCCTGCATGGATGGTTACATTGAGGATAGTATCTTACAAGCGTCCCTTTTTGGGGAAATCGTATTTGGCTAAATGAGAGGAACCTAAAATGAAGTATGAAAAAAAAGTATTGATTATGATTTTTGATGAAAGGAATTGTGAAAACAATCCGGAAATCGTTGATGGCAGCATTGAAAACAATGCTTATGTACTCTACAGAAAGTACATGGATAACGAAATAACCGGGGACGAAATCTACACGTTTGAAACTGTGGGTGCAACTCCGGAAACTTCAGAAGAGAAAGCGGCACTTGAAGCCGACGTTGAAAACGGCAAGGCAGTAAAATTACCTTTTGTAAAAAGTGTATCAAAAGGTGAAGCGACACATACGAAATACATGTATTTCAAATCAAATTATGAAAACCTGGAGGGCCCGGAAGATTTCGCAACAAAGATAATATATGTCGTGACAAACGGTGAGCAGGTTTACATTTCTTACAACGGCACCATCCCCTACCCAAAACTGGGAACTGTGTCCGTCAATGTAACCATCATGGAAAAGAATTACTCCCTTTCTATTCCGGCAGAGTTTGATGAATTCGGAAACCCATGGAAGAAGGATGATTTGGGAACGGTAACTGATGAGAGCGGAAAGAGTTTTGACCTCAACAAAGTCAGCGTACCAAAAGTCCCCGATTTGCTTTGGTTGGATATTGCGGAAGAAGTTGTGCCGAATCCAAATTGGTAATTCGCTAAGAATTTTTAAGGAGAAACAAAAAATGAAATATGCAAAGGAAATTGAGGATGCCGGACTGCACAATGCGGTAGATAAAATTTTAGTAAAATTTCCCCATTTAAGAGGACTGGCCGAAAACGATGCGAAAAATTTCGCTAATGACGCCATTCGTTTAATACTGCCGAATGGTATTACCTTGAAAGAATATTGGAAACTGGCCGGAATAGCCGCTGGACATATAGAAGACCTGCCATAACGGATATATTTGTTACAATTTATCACGGTTTGTGACAAATTAGCACTCAGGAGGAGTAAATATGAAATCTGACTTTGAAAAAGCACTTCCAAAGTTTGATGAACTCATCTGTAATTATTACAGTGGAGATGAAACGGTTGGAGATAATGAAGAAAAGAAGAAAAAATGGAATCTGCGAGATCTGGTCGCAGAAATGGATTACTGCTTGTTCCGGTATTATGAAGAAGGAAACGCGAACTTCGAGAGCCGGAGATACAATTATAAGGAATGGCTCTCGGACGTCAAGAAAATGAAAAGGTTCATTCAAAGGTGGCTTCCTGCATGCGAAGGCATGAAGCCATATGAAAAGCACTGCAGTCATTATGATGACCCCGGTGTGAACCACTTTATCAACTACCATGTAAGATGAAAAATAGAAGACCTGCCATAACGGATATAACGGATAGCCGGGAACCTTTAGGATCCCGGCTATTTTTTATATTATATTGTCAACCTATGAGTGGCGAAAAATCGGCGGACGGCATAGCCGCCCGAAAATAAAAAATAACCCGGAAACCTGAATGCCGGGAATAAAAATAAGATCCTGCCCCATAAAGTATAAATATAGGGTGTGGTTCAAATTTAAATGTAAAAAGTATAAATTTGAAATCCATTTTCTATTTTATTTACGAAAATTACATAAGGTCTTTGAATCTAAATTGAAGAAATACTATCAAAATGGTAAAATAACTATAACGAGGTGAAAAGCACAATGAACATTGCCTATGTCCGTGTCTCAACCGCAGACCAGAACCCAGAACGTCAATATGAAGACCTGAAGAAATACCATATAGAAAAATGGTTTGAAGAGAAAGCATCCGGAAAGAATACGGAAAGACCTGTTCTTCAATCCATGCTTTCCTTCGCCAGGGAAGGTGATTCCATTTATGTAGAATCCTTCAGCCGCCTAGCCAGGAACACCATAGACCTTCTAACTATTATGGATGAACTAGAAAAGAAAAATATAAAAATCGTCAGTCAAAAAGAAAATCTGGATTCAACCACCCCTACCGGGAAAATGATGATAACCATGATCGGAGCCATTGCCACCTTTGAAAGAGAATTAATCCTGGAACGGCAAAGGGAAGGCGTAGCAATCGCCAAGGCAAAAGGCCGGTACAAGGGCCGGATCAGCATGAAAGCCCCGGATAATTTCAAAGACCTATATGATCTTTACATGACAAGACGAATCAAAACTAAAAAAGAACTTGCCAAAAGATGTAAATGCAGTATGCCCATTCTTTACCGGTTCATAAGAGAACTGGAAGAGAAACAGAAAAAAGAAAAATAAAAGAAGCCGCTCACCACAAGCAGCTTCTTTCCTTCATCAAATCCTGAAAAGGACAAGATGAACACCATTTTTATTATACCTGATAAAACCTTCAGGCGCAACGCAGGTAAAGGAGAAAATCATGGAGACGCTAATCCACATTCTATCCTGGATCTGGACTAATGCCGGAGATACCATCATTTCATTCATAGGGGCCTACTTTGTCCTGGGCCTGGCCTGTGCTATCATCATTTTCATATGCCAAATCATGCTGGCCTTCGGACTGGCAATCGGCGTATTCTTCATCCTCACCAGATTTCTCCCCCCTGAAGAATGTGCATTCATAGCGGCATTCGTTTTCATAGTCGTAAAAATTGTGCTTTTCATGCACAAACGGACGCAGTAAAAATGCCTGGCGAAAACCTTAAAGGAAGGCCAACGCAACACCCCACCCACTTACCCCTGCCTACAATCACCATAAAAGAAATCCCTATCCCATCCGCTGGATACCAGCAGACAGGATAGGGATTTTTCATTGATTCTTTTCTTGAAATCCATGCCCTGACCGTCCCTGCAGAAAAACGCTCCGCCTCCCACGCCCCGTCCTAATTCCATGTCTGGAATGCCGCTTTTCTCTTTCTCGCCATGTACCGCACAATGCAATCACAATATACACATAGCGGCGTTCCAGTCATTCCATTGTCCGTGGCGTGTTCAGCTCCGCTTTCTTTCTGCTGGAACGGACAGCGCACTTTTATAACTTTATCGTATTTAATCTTAAATAGTAATAAAAATGAAACCTTTTACCTGCATGGTAATGAAGTATGGCACCACCGCCATGCTTCAAAGAACCATTCTTCAGAAGCTCTGGGTATAAATTATGATACGACCAGGCAGAAACCTTAAAGGAAAACCGATGGAGACACCCCACCCACTTACCCTTCCTTCTGTCACCCAAAAAGAATGCCTGTCCCGTCAGCCCTGCGGCAGACCGGACAGGCATTATCCATTACTCTTCTTCTTCCCCTGCACCGCCATTTCCAGAAAATTGCTTGCTCCGTCATTACGGCCCGTCCTGATTCCGTGCATGATCAGCCGCTGTTTCCATGAAGCCATGTGCCGTAGAAATGAATTGCAGTGATTTCCTGCGGCTGTCCATGCACTTCATCGTCCGGGCCGTTCTTCCTTCACTCTCCCTTTTCTGGAAATAGCCGTGCATTTTTATAACTTTTTCATATTTAATCTTAAATAATATCAAAAATGAAACGCCGGAAGCACCAAAAAGAAGCTCCTTCCGGCCATGACCTTCTTCCTTCCGCTTAACCGCTCCACTCATCCGGTCATGGCCGGACTTCTCTTCTTTCTCGTGCTTTCTGAATAAAGATATTTCTTCTAAAATCAAAGCTCCTTCCCTGGATCATCCGCTACGCTCCTGACACGGGGAAAGAGCTAAGGAAAACAAAAATAGGAAGCGGCTTCAGCCCATGGGCCGCCCCCTTTTGTAGTTCCATGCAAAGCATGGAAAAGACCTGCCAAAAAGCCGGATATAAGATTCATAGCTGCCAATCAAAGGCAGGGCGCCTGTCTTTAAACGCCGTTCCGTTCGCTTCCGCTTCGGACTGCACGCCGGACGTACAGTCAGGCACAAAGGATAGACACCAAGGTACTGCCTGTCTGTACGTCCGGTATTCCGTCCTTTGCTCCTCTCTCTCCTCTCTGTCTAAAGACAGGCGCCCTGCCCTGGAATAACATAGGGCCATTATAAATGGCCTGGAATAAAAATCACCCAGCGGCCCACTGCCCCATGAAATGGCGCAGCGGTTCCGCTGGAAAAACTTGACGCCGCCTTATACCTGTAGGGCTGTTTCACATCCCCACACGAATAAGGCGGCGTCTTTTCTTTACGGGCCATCAAAAGAAAACTTTCGCTGGAAAGGGTTATGAAAGCCGGGCCGGGGACGGTGTGGGTGTCATTTCTCCGGGGCGGCGATGGTGAGGTGGTTTAAAGCCCCCTTGGTATTTTTCCGCAGAGCGGAAAAATGGGGTATATATCGTGCAAGTCACTGGCACTCA
>ENA-ORSM01000854-ORSM01000854.1-human-gut-metagenome-genome-assembly--contig:-NODE-854-length-26234-cov-5.830666_pt1 | contig 26234 bp, 19 predicted proteins | sample MGYA00241903_ERZ509170 | MGnify/ENA primary metagenome ERZ509170 (study PRJEB26280, sample SAMEA2338784) | human gut metagenome | biome: human gut; feature: human-associated habitat; material: faeces...
GCTGTATTGGCCGTTTTGGCAGCTTTCAGATCAATTACAGTTGCCAGATTGCGATCTTCAGCCAAGCGTTTCTCACATTCTTCCGCAAGTCGTTTTTCCAATGCAGCGCAGCATTCCTGCAGTTCAGCGATTTCCTGTGCCTGCTTTGTATTTACTTGCTGCATATCTCCAATCTGCTGAGCCTGTTCCTCTGTCTGACGCTGCAGGGCAGCAATCTGATTATCCTGTTCCGCATTGTTTTCAGATAATTGTCCCAGCTTTATGTCCTGTTCATCATCCTTCCTTGTTTTCTCTGCTAATAATCTGTCGTGCTCTGCGTCTTTTGCTGCTTGACGTTTCAGTTCTTCATCTTGACTTTTGTCTTTATGAGCTTTTTCCTTGAACAGTCGATCATGCTCTGCATCTTTCGCCGCTTGTCGTTTCAGCTCTTCATCTTGACTTTTATCCTTACGGGCTTTCTCCTGAAACAGCTTGTCATGCTCTGCATCTTTGTCCGCCTGACGCTTCAGTTCTTCATCCTGTGCCTTATCCTTGCGAGCCTTCTCTTGAAACAGCTTGTCGTGCTCTGCATCCTTTGCAGCCTGACGACGCAAGGTATTATCCTGCTGTTTTAATTCCTCATCATGTCCATGGACAATCTTTGATAAATCCTCCTGCTTGAGCATGATATCTTCTTGATCTTTCAGTTGTTTGATAACCGATAGAAATTCTTGCTGCGCCAAATTATCCAGTTCTTCTTCCGAAGCGCCCTTCATCTTCATTTCTAGCGAACGGCTGAGTGCTCTATTGATCGTCATATTACGAGCGCCCAATCCTAATAAAAATTTCGAAAAATTAGCCAACTGCTTCTGATACTCAAAGGAAAGTTCTTGTGCCTCAGCCGCAGACTGCTGCGCCTTTGCCACATCGCTTACAGCATCTTGAAGCGATTCAATCGCTGCTCTTTTCTGAAATAAGCCTGCAGAGTGTTCACTCGCATACCTTGCGGATTCCTGTGCTCTTTTTGCACGTTCACTTGCTTGAGCTACCTTGTTCTTCGTCTGTTCTAATACAGTAAACTGCTTTTCTAAGATAACAGGAACGGTATCAACCAACTTTTCATTTGTCATACTCTCAATATTGTTTATTGCTGGTAAATAATTCTTGTTGAAAACTTCGATATCCATAATCAAACGCCCCACTTTAAAATGTCCAGTGCCTCTTCAACTAACTTCGGATTTTTCTTCTGTATACCAGGTATGTATCTTTCAATAGCATCCAAATCTGCTTTCATTTCTTCATAAGCTGCTGCAAAGTTTCTTCCGGTCTTCTCCATTAAGGAATAGACCTCCTGAATGCTTTTCCCTGTATCCTCGGCCGCAATCCACATATTCGCCTGCTTGTAGAATGTCCTTCCATTCATTAAAAACAGCCGCTCATTCATCAGTGCAATTCTCTGATTACGCAGCTTACTGCGTTTGATACCCATGGCTGCATCTGTTCCGACTGCTACTGCAAATCTGCCCAAACCAACAAAATTAACCTTTACAAGCATATTAGGAATCATAGCCGGCGTAATACCGCCCGATTTGATTGCCGACTCGATTGCAGCATCCGCCAAGTCAATCGCTGTCATGGTGCCGGTTGCGATAGTCAGCATGCGAACGATTGTCCGATTTTTGAACGGCAGCGTGCCCTGCCAATCTATCTTTTTCAAATCACTGATTTGACGAATATCCTGCTGTTTCAGCTCTGCATACAAACGACGAACAAAATAGAAGCCTCGCACCATACATTCGTTCACGATGACCGGAATCGCCTGCTTTCCCAACTGTTCTGTAACGCCAATCTCCGTCCGCAAATCAAATTTAATGGGATCTCCATTGCTGTTTTTCAGCAATGTGCCGTTAAACAGTTTAGAAATCCATACCGAAACTTCGCGGTTTCCATCCTCATTGAGATTACGGAAAACCGGAAGCGCCGACAATTCCTTAAGCAGCGAAACGATTGTATGGCCTATCTTCTTTGCAGTCTGCTCCAGACAATACACTAATTCCATGCTGTACTGATCCAGATAGTCTTTGTCATCTTCTCTTTCTACTTCTAATTCTGCATTTTCACTTTTCAGGGAAATTTTTGCCGACCAACGCTAAACCGTTTTGCGAAAGTGGCACAACTTGAAATACGCCTGCGCGATTCGTGCCATAAACCATACCTGTAAATTGCGTCAGCAGTGAGAAAAACAGTCCGACCGGCGTCGGATGATGCGAAAAATCTCTTAGATGATGCTGTAACCCGCTACCAAATTGATCCGTTACCGTATCAGCAGCCAAGGGGGCTTTCTTTTCCATATACCGCACAGCGCCATACAAATCATCACCGTTATAGCCCTGCATCTTTGCAATTTTCGTAACAAAACCATTAATTTTATCCTTGCCCCATTGATTTGCGGTATCCAGAGAAAAATCTCCTACGCAAACAACATCAATAATGCCAGATAAAACGCCGCTACCAACTGCCACCATATAGTCCAAAGCGTCTGCTCGGTTTGTAAGCCTGTCAATATCTGAATTCAACCGATCAAGAACCGTCTGTGTTTCCGCTAATTGGTCGTCTATCGACGCCAAGCCGCATGCAATTCGTTTCTGACGCTCATCGAGCTGTTTATGGAAATCAATCGGCGTTATGACTTCAAACTGCACCTCAAAATCATCGTATATATCCTTTAATGCAACTACTTCGCCCATCAAATCACCCACTTTACTATTTGTGTTTATGAAATCTATTATTTTCCCAATTTTCGTGTCTGCTTTTTGTTGACCGGTACAGTGTGATGCTATTATAAAAGTAGACACGGAAAGGTAGAAAAAAGTCTTTCCGAGAGTTATCATAAAGACGAGTATTCTACCAGAAGGGAGAACGTCTTTATGGGAAAACATTTAAATCCGCTGGAAAAAGAATTTTTAATCCGGAAGTACAAAAGCAATCCACGATTGAAGATGACGGATTTCTGTATAGCAAATGACATATCAATCAGCTCCTTTCCGAAGTGGCTTAAACAGTATAATGAGGGTGGCCTAGAAGGCCTGGCCCGCGCTGACAGCAAGATCAAGGATGTACTTCCAGAAGAACAGAAGAGTCATACAAGCGTGAAATACTCAAACTGCGAATCGAGAACGAACGGCTTAAAAAAAACTATGCCGTGCGGAAGACGAATGCTGGAGAACTGGAATATATTCGTTTAAAACCGAAGAATTCGAAATTATAGAACTTCTTTCCAGAGATTACGATATAAAGACTCTGTGTCAGCTTATGGGAGTCAGTCGTTCAGGATATTATAAGTGGAAAAATCGTGACAAAAGTGGACGAGATATAAATCGTGAAGCAATGATTGCGCTGGTATCTGAAATTCATGAAGCTCATCCATCTCATGGATACCGCTGGGTTGCTGCTTTTCTCAGATTGAATTACGGGCGGTCATGCAGCGACAGTTATATTTATAAAGTCTTTCGCTGTTTAGGTATTCAATCCCAGACAAAACATAAGCCGCATTACAGGCCTCGCAAAGTACGAGATTTGTATCCTAATCTCATTTTTACAACGTGGGAAACGGTAGATCGTCCCCGGCAGGTCATAGTATCTGATATGACTGTATTAAAACCGTGGATATTCTATTTCGAACTGACACTCTATTTCGATGTATTTACCAAACAGATTCTCTCTTGGAAGCTTTCGAATCGCAGAGGCGGACGCGAGCAGTATCTAGATGGCCTTTCGGATGTGATAGAGCTGTTGAATGGCAGCAGGGAGCCGACCATTATTCATACTGACCAAGGCTCTGTATATTCATCTAAAGCATACAACGAGCTGATAAAAGATAGTAACATTATCCGTTCCATGTCTCGAGCCGGTAAACCAACAGATAATCCCGTCAACGAGGCATTGAATGGCTGGATCAAGGAAGAACTGTATATGGATTTTCGCTTAGAGGAATGTCGTACTGAAGATGATGTTAGAGAAGTGCTGCATCGCTATGTTAACTTCTATAACAAGCAGCGTCCCTGCTTTGCCCTTGATTATGATACGCCTGACCACTACTGTGAACGTTTTAATCGCGGTGAACTGGAACATCGAGATACCTTTTCGCAGCGTGTGCTGAGTGAAAAGCCAAAATTCATGCAGAAGAAACGAACCACCAAAAAATAATGATAGCTCATGTTCGACTTTGCCCTAACTTTTCAGAAAGCATATTGCATTCGATCAGCTTGAAAATTCATATTTTTTGACATTTTCCGAATTGTGTCCACTTTTGAAAATTTTAAATCAATAAAAATAAGCTTTGTGTCTACTTTTGGAATATACATAGTTGATAAAAATATAGCTAGTGTCTACTTTTGAAAATTAAATTTAAAAAATAATATTTTTCGTGTCCACTTTTATTGACTGGTTCAGTGATATCATCTATAGGTATTATTATACAATACTCATAGTGTTTTGCGCAATACCAATTGTCCGGATAAGCTAATATCAAAGGGCAGGTGACGATGATGTATTGCGAAGTCAATGTAGGCGAGCGAATCCGATATTTCCGAAATTTGCGTGGCTGGAGCCAGGAAACGCTGGCGCTGCAGGCAGAGATCAACCCGGCTTTTCTCGGGCATTTAGAGCGCGGACTCAAGAGTCCGACGATAAAAACACTGGAAAAGATCGTGCGGGCGCTCGACATTTCGCTGGCGGAGCTGTTTGCCGATCCGCAGCCGATCAATAATGCAAAAGATGCCGTCATCACACAGGTGTGCGACCAAATCCGCGACCTCCCGCTCGAAAGCATCGAGCGTATCAACGTGATCGTACGGAATGCTCTGGCGATTGAGAAGTAATTTGCAGGTATATTATATCAAATGAGGTGGACAGAGATTGTCCACCTTTGATTTTATATAAAAAGATAGAGAAGCCTGCATACCGCAGACTCCTCCGTGAAAAAGAGTAGAGAGATGGATAGTATCAAAAATTACTTAGCAGCCAGACGGCGAGCCTTAGCAGCCATGCGCTCACGAGTAACGTCGAGCAGTACGGCGCCGATGATAACCAGGCCGAGTACGAGGTTCTGTACTGCCGAAGAAACGGACAGCAGGGAGAATCCGTTACGCAGAACAGCGATGATCAGCGCGCCGAGCATGGTACCAACCATGGTGCCCTTGCCGCCCATGAAGGATGCGCCGCCGATGATGCAGGCTGCGATTGCGTCGGTATCGTACGGCTGAATAGCGTTAACGCCGTTGCAGATACCAGAACGACCGATGGAAACGATACCAGCCAGAGCTGCCATGAAACCGGACAGGGTGTAGCAGAAGGTCAGCACGTTAGCGGAGTTGATACCGGACAGACGAGCTGCTTCCGGGTTGCCGCCTACACAGTAGATGGAACGGCCCAGAGCGGTCTTGGTCAGCAGGATGTGCATGATAACGTAGATGACAAGTACTACGATAAAGGATACCGGGAAGCCGGCTACGGTCGAAGAACCGAGCCACATAACAGCATCATTACCGGAGAAGGATACCATCTGAGAGTTGGTGATGATCAGCGCACCGCCCCACAGTACGTTCTTCATACCGAGGGTAGATACGAACGGATGCGGCAGGTGCAGACGGGTAAGAAGCATACCGTTGATCCAGCCGATCAGGGTGCCGCCAACGATGGCAACAACCAGCAGCAGAACCGGATTGTTCATGCCCTTGTTAACCAGCATACCTGCAAGGCAAGCTGCAAACGTTGCGTTTGCACCTACGGACAGGTCGATGCCGGCGGTGATCAGGCAGAGCAGCATACCGGTGGATACCAGTGCATTAAACGAGGTCTGCTTGAGAACAGACATCATGTTGGAATACTTAAAGAAGTTCGGCGAAGCGATCGCCAGAACTACACAAAGGATTACCAGTGCGCCAAAAGTACCAGCATAAGACATCAAACTGCTGGATTTCTTCGATTTAGTCATCTAATTTACCTCCCCAAGCTGCCTTCATAAGGTCTTCCTGATTGAAATGTTCGCTGTCACGGTCTACTTCGGCCATTACTTCGCCGCCGCGCATTACGATTACGCGGTCAGACATGCCGAGGATCTCAGGCATTTCCGAAGATACCATGATAACGCACTTGCCCTGCTTGACAAGGCTGTTCATTACGTTGTAAACCTCGACCTTTGCGCCGACGTCGATACCACGGGTCGGTTCGTCAAAGATAAAGATCTCTGCATCCGTGTTGACCCACTTGCCGATTACGACCTTCTGCTGGTTACCACCGGACAGCTGGCCTACGATCTCGTCGATCGACGGGGTCTTGATGCGCAGCGACGCAATATTCTGCTCGCCTGTCTCGAGGATCTTCTTTTCGTTCAGGAACAAGCCCGAAGAGAAGCCCTTCATGTTAGCAAGAATCAGGTTGGTGCGAATGGTCTGAGCCAGTACCAGACCCTGTCCCTTACGGTCCTCAGTGAGGAACGCAATGCCGTGCTTGATAGCCTGACGCGGGGACTTGATATGTACTTCCTTGCCCTTGATCTTGATCTTGCCGCTGTCGATCGGATCTGCGCCGAATACTGCGCGCATAATCTCGGTACGACCGGCGCCGACCAGACCTGCAAAGCCCAGAATCTGTCCGCCGTATGCCTTGAAGGATACATTGTTCAGGACGCCTGCCTCAACAACGTTGTCAACCTCGAGCATCGGCTCCTTGGACTTTTCGCCGAATTCCTTCGGGAACTGGTTGTCTAGCGAACGACCTACCATTGCGGTGATCAGGGAGTCATTATCCCACTGATCGATCGGCTTGGTTGCGATGAACTCACCGTCACGGATAACCTCAACGCGGTCGCACAGCTCGAACAGCTCCTCCAGCTTATGGGATACAAAGACGATGCCGATGCCGCGTGCCTTCAGATCACGGCAGGTCTTCATCAGCTGCTCAACCTCTTTCTCGCCCAGAGAGGAGGTCGGCTCGTCCATAATAATCATTTTTGCGTTGATCAGAACCGCCTTCGCGATCTCGATCATCTGCTGTACGCCCATACCAAAGTTACCTGCCGGCTTGGTCGGGTCTACGTCCTGACCGAGCGAAGCCATAACTTCCTTTGCCTTTTTGTGCATGGTCGGATAATCCAGCAGAGTACCCTTTTTGATCCACTTGTTGATGAAAATGTTGTCAGTAATGCTCAGCAGCTTCTCAATGTTAAGCTCCTGGTATACGCACGCGATGCCAGCCGCTGCCGAATCGTTCGGGTCCTTGAAATGCTGCTCGACGCCGTCTACATAAATCTGACCCTCGTCTGCCTGATGTACACCAGTCAGCACCTTGATCAGCGTAGATTTGCCTGCGCCGTTCTCACCGATCAGGCCGAGGATCTCGCCCGGCTTGACGGAAAGCTGCATGTTTTTCAGAGCCACTACGCCCGGAAAACGCTTGGTCGCGTTTTTCAGTTCTACTACGTATTCACTCATTTGCATATCACCTTTTCTTCTCCGAGATGAAGTGCGGGACAAAGTAAACTGTTCTCGGTTCAGTTCCCTAAGGAAAAGCCTGCCCAGTGCAAGCTCTTTACCATTTCTTGTCCGCGGGAGCATGTTTGAAAAGAGAACCCCTGCAGAGATTGAAATCGAGCAGGGGTTTCTTCTCGTTCACTTAAATGCTGGAACTAATGGAAAACCACAAGCGTGTGGGATGGATTGCTTAGCCGATGTAGCCCTTCAGCTTATCCAGGCGCTCCTGAGCGTTATCCTTGGTGACAACGGAGCAGCCGGAGTCGATGAACTTCTCCAGGGTCTCACCGTTAACAGCCTTTACAGCAGCCTCAACTGCCTTGTAGCCCATGTCGTATGCTTCCTGAGCAACGGACATGGTCTCCTCACCAGCGAGGATAGCGTTGCAAGCGGACTGAATGCCGTCGAAGCCAACGAAGATGGTCTTCGCGTAAGCAGCGTTGCCCTTTGCAGCACGAGCAGCAGCCATAGCCATATCGTCGTTGTTGCAGACGATGATAGCGACGCCTTCCGGATGGTTCTGCATGATTGCTTCCATCGAGGTAGCAGCCTTATCAGCAACAGCGTCAGCGTACTGGATCTCGTCCTTCAGGAACTCGCCGCCAGCCTCGGTAACGCCCTTCTCATAACCGGTCAGACGTGCGGTAGCAGTGCCGTCGCCCTGTACGCCGGAAATTGCGATTGCCTGAACCTTATCCCAGCCAGCAGCCTTAGCAGCCTCTACGGCAGCCTTGCCGCCTTCTGCAGCAGCATCCTCGTTGCCGGTACCTACGAAGGACAGAACCTCAGGTGCGTCGATGTTGGTATCAACAGCAACGATCGGTGCGGTCTGGCCAGCGATCAGGGTCTTAACGAGGTCAGCCTGCAGCGGAGCGATAACGAATGCATCGTATGCGCCGGAGTTCAGGTCGGTCTCGATCATATTCTGCTGCTCGTCGTAAGCGGTCTCGGAGGTAGCGCCCTTAACCTCAACCTTTACGTCCGGGTTGTCCTTGGAGTAAGCCTCAGCGCCAGCCTTAACGTAGCTCCAGTACTCGGAAGCAGTCGTCTTCAGGATAACGTCAACAGAGCAGCCGGAAGTGGTGCCAGCCTTATCGCCGCCATCCTTCTGGGTGTCGCCGCCAGCCGGGGTAGAAGAACCGCCGCCGCAAGCTGCAAGGCTTGCAACCATAGCGCCAGTCATCAGCATAGCAAGTAATCTCTTCTTCATGATAAAAACCTCTCTCCTTTTTCATGCGGAGCAAACAGACTCTCAGGTTGTCTGCTCTGCGGTCGGTTCCCACTGCTGTGGGACTTAGGAACGCTCCAACGTTCTGGTAATATTTTAATGCAATAATACCGTTTTGGCAACCCTTCGTTGTTATTTTTGTAAGAGGTGGTGATTTTCGCATGTTTCGTTTTGTGCACATTCACAAATTCCTGCTTTGACAATCGAAAACCAGACGCTGTGCATTGTGCATTTTTATTTTTCTTACGGCATTTTTCCTATAAAATCATGGGAATTTCATGGTCGTTTTGGGCATATTTTGGAGACATCTCTTGCCAGCAAAGGTTACAATGTGGTAAAATTACCGTATCCTAATGAGAGAAGGAATATGACAATGAAGCTTGCTATCAAAACCTGCACGCTGGATATGCCCTATGAGCAGATGCTCGACTTCTGCGTGGAGCAGAAAATTGCCGCCATTGAAATCGGCACCGGCAACTGGTCGGGTGCGCCGCACTGTGACCTCGACCTTCTGGTAAGCGACAAGACCGCCCGCGAAAAATGGTATGATGCCATGCGTGAGAAGGGTCTGGAGCTGTGCGCGCTCAACTGCTCAGGCAACCCGCTTGCGTATGAAAAGGACATGGATGTAACAAAGAAAACCTTTGAGCTGGCGCATCAGCTCGGAGTAAAGAAGATCGTTATGATGAGCGGTCTGCCTGTCGGCTGCGAGGGCGATAAAACGCCGGTGTGGATCACGACCTCGTGGCCGCCCGAGACGCAGGACATTCTGGATTACCAGTGGAATCAGGTTGCGATTCCCGCATGGAAAAAGCTCGTTAAGCTGGCAGAGGATTGCGGAATCGAGCGGATTGCGCTCGAAAACCACGGTATGCAGCTGGTTTACAACCCGGAAACGCTGCTCCGTCTGCGTGAGGCTGTCGGCCCGATGATCGGCATGAACCTTGATCCGTCCCACCTGTTCTGGATGGGCGGCGATCCGATCGAAGCAGCCCGTGTGCTCGGTGAGCACGGTGCAATTTACCATATCCACGGTAAGGATTCACGGCCGGAGCGCCGCTACTGGCAGCCGAACGGCATGCTAGATACCAAGCCGATCGACGCATTTGCCCGCCGCTCGTGGAACTATGTTGCCGTCGGCGCGGGACACGATGCCAAGTGGTGGAAGGAGTTTTTCTCGGTTGTCCGCATGTCGGGCTACAACGATGAGATTTCCCTTGAAATGGAAGATTTGACGCTCTCCATGCTCGACGGTCATCTCGCCAGCCTGCAGGTGCTGCGCGAGGCACTCAACATCGGCTAAACGCTCCATATAGAAAGAACACAGGCACCGCTGCTCTCTCTGCGATGCCTGTGTTCTTTATTTTATGAAGTTCTGCGTTATCTTTCTTTAAGAGCCACATACGGCTCGGCGGGCTGCACGCAGCGGTACGCCGGACGGATGATCTTATCCGTGTTGATCAGCTCCTCCAGGCGATGCGCGCTCCAGCCGACGATACGCGCCATGGCGAACACCGGCGTGTACAATTCCGGCGGCAACCCCAGCATAGAATACACAAAACCTGAGTAAAAATCAACATTTGCAGACACGCCCTTATAGATGTGGCGTTCCTGTGCGATAACCTTGGGCGCCATCTCCTCGACCATGGTGTACAGCGCGAAATCCGCGTCTCTGCCCTTCTCGTGCGCCAGCTGACCGACGAAGGATTTGAACACCTGCGCACGCGGGTCCGATATCGAGTACACAGCGTGGCCCATGCCGTAGATGAGTCCCTTCTGGTCAAATGCCTCACGGCGCAGCAGCTTGACAAGATAGTCTGCGACTGCCTGCTCATCCGTGGTGTCCGACACGTTTTTCTTCATATCCTCGAACATCTGCACGACCTTGTAGTTCGCTCCACCGTGTTTCGGGCCTTTCAGCGAACCGAGCGCCGCTGCAATAGCCGAATAGGTATCCGTGCCGGAGGACGTGACGACATGTGTTGTGAACGACGAGTTATTGCCGCCGCCGTGCTCCATGTGCAGCACAAGCGCCAGATCGAGCACGCTTGCCTCAAGCGGCGTGTACTGCATATCCGGGCGCAGCATGCGCAGGAAGTTGGAGGCGGTGGAAAGGCTGTCCGACGGGTAGTGAATGTACATGCTGCCGCCGCACTCGTAGTGATTGTAGGCGTGATAGGAATACACCGCCAGCATCGGAAAGACCGAAATCAGCATCAGGCACTGCCGCAGCACGTTGGGCAGGCTGATATCATCCGCGTTGCTGTCGTAGGATGCCAGCGTGAGCACACTGCGCGACAGGCTGTTCATCATGTCGCGGGTCGGTGCTTTCATGATGACATCGCGGGTGAAATTGGTCGGCAGCGTGCGGCCCTGTGCCAGCAGCGCCTTGAAGTCGCCCAGCCGCTTTGCATCCGGCAGCTCGCCGAACAGGAGCAGGTACGCAGCTTCCTCGTAGCCCTTGCGGCCGTCCCGAACAAAGCCCTGCACCAGATCCTGAATGCGAATGCCGCGATAGTACAGCTCGCCCTCACAGGGCACGATTTCGCCGCCTATCTCCTTGCGGGAGATAATGTCCGAAATGTTGGTCAGACCGGCCAGTACGCCCTGTCCATTGATGTCGCGCAGACCGCGCTTGACATCGTACTTGCGGTACAGCGCCGGATCAATGCGGCTGTTCGAGCGGCAGAGCGCCGCCAGCGCTTCCACGCGCGGCGTGACCTGTAAAATATCGTGTTCCGGTGTCATGATGATTCCTCCCTTTGACTGCATTGTGTGATATATTTATTGTATCAGAATCCACTCGCGTTTACATGACATTTTTTGCACAGTTCCGTTAACAATTCGTGAATTTTTTCGCACATTTCAGCAGTTACACAGGATATGCCCACCAATTTGATAAATTTATGCACAAAAAGGCACAATGAGTTTCTCATTGTGCCTCAGCTTGTCGAAAAAGCAATATTCGATTTTTATGCTTCGTGCGGCAGCACGCATTCAATCGAATTTGCTTTGCAAATTCATAAATTCCGGGAGCATGTATCTCGGAATTTATACAAGGGAAGAAAAAATGTGCCCGCAGGGCGCGGTTTTTCTTCAGTATTCGCTCGAAAGCGTGGTTTCGAGCGAGAGGCTGCTCGAAAAACGATAGTTTTTTGACAGCCTCAAAAAGGACGCTTTATGCGTCCTTTTTTGCAGTTCGGTTATTTTTCACCCATTCGGCGATCGTCTGCTTGACCTTCTTTATCTGCAGCGGCTTTGCCAGATGGGCATTCATGCCTGCGGCGAGGCACTTCTGTGCATCCTCGTAAAAGGCGTTTGCGGTCATGGCAATGATGGGCAGCGTTTTCGCGTCCGGTCGGTTGAGCGAGCGAATGGTCTTCGCAGCGTCAATGCCGTTCATCACAGGCATCATCACATCCATGAGAACCGCGTCGAATGTGTCCGGTGGATTGTTCTGCACGATTTCCACAGCCTGTTTGCCATCCGTGACGACGGTTACGGTCGCTCCTTCGTCGGTCAGCAGAATCTGTGCGATTTCGGCGTTGAGCGCATTGTCCTCGACGAGCAGCAGCCTGCAGCCTGCAATGCTGATATCCGGCGCGGCATGTGCGTCCGGTGTCTGCTCGGGAGATGGTGCAATTTCAAATGGCAAAGTGATTACAAAGGTGGAGCCGACACCAAGCTGACTCGTGACCGCAATCGAGCCGCCCATCCGGTCAACAAGCTCCTTGGTGATGGTCATGCCGAGACCGGTGCCGTGATAATAGCTGCGCGCGTCCTGCTTTTCCTGTGTGAACGGTTCAAAAATATGGTCCACAAAGTCCGGACTCATGCCGATACCCGTATCCGAAATCGTCCAGCGATAGGTGCATTTGCCGTCCTGTTCACCGAGCGAGTCCGTATGGGTGGTGATTTTACCTCCGGGACGGTTGTATTTGATGCAGTTGCTGTAAATATTGAGGAAAATCTGCCGCAGATGCAGCGGACTGCCGTAAATATACGGGTACGGAATGATGGATTTGTCCTTTTCGTACTCCCACTCAATGCCGGCTTCTTCGGCGCGGCCGATGATAATGGTAATGATATCGCGGGTCAGCTCCACCAGACTGATGCGCTCGTGCGTGAGGACGGTCGTGCCCTCCTCCAGCTTGCTCATCTGCAGCACATCGTTGATGAGCGACAGCAAGTGATTGGCGGAAATCTGCATTTTTTTGTGATTTTCCAGCAGCAGCGCCTTGTCATCAAAGTGGGTTTCGTCCACCTGCAGCAGACCGATAATGCCGTTGAGCGGTGTGCGGATATCGTGACTCATGCGCGAGAGAAATTCGGTTTTGGTGCGGTTCGCAATACGCATTTCATCGAAGGCGGCCTGCAGACGGGCGTTCTCTTGCTCGTCGCGGGCGTGCATCTGCGAGGTATCCTGCAGCAGGATAATCGTCGTGACCATCGGCATTTCGGCATTGATTTCCGGATCAAACATGGTGGTCTGCGTCATCAGCACGGTTTTCTGTACCCAGCGGATAGCGCCGTCATCCTCCTGCACGCAGTACTCCACCGTGATGTGTTTTTCACCGGCGGCAAAGCGCTTGAGCAGACGGGCACTGGTATCTGCCGTGCGGTAGCTGCCGAGTGTTGCCGGTGTGACGCGCTTGCGGTACTCGTCGCAGTAGTCGCGGTAGGAGCAGGGAAGCGGGTAGTCGAGGAACAGCGCCCGGTCCGAATCACTCTTGCCCGCAGGTGAAATGTTGCGCTCGAGGGTGTCGCGCGTGAGGTTTACCGTGTAGATTGTGCCCGCCATATCGAGCAGCGCGTCCACATAGCTGTCGTTCTCAAGGATAGACTGCTTTAGCTGCTCGTAGTACAGCGTCAGCTGCTCCTTCGGGTCGATGGCTTGGTCGGCGTTCAGCCGGATGGTCTCGAACGCGAGGATAAAGTGGTGCAGCACACCGGCTTCGTCCCAGTCAATCGGAAGAACGGTCAAACGGCTGTAGCGGCTTTCCTCGGCCGCGTTGTACTGCAGTTCGAGGGTATCCTCTGCGCTGTGCAGGCTGCGCTGCAGTACGTCAAGCTGCAGCGCAGAACGGACGCGGCTGCGCTCGCTTTTAGCAGCCTGTTCCTCGGCAATCTGCTCGACGGCGCCGGTGTAGCTGCCGTCCGATGCCAGAAAAAAGCTCTCGCACGCGCGGATGGTGCGGTAGGTGTCCAGACGCGCATCGCAGTACAGGCAGTCGGAAAAGCTGCGGTGCAGGCGGTTGACCTGCTTCAGCAGCTGAAAATCCAGCCGCTTTTCGGCGGCGGCTTCCTCGCGCTTGACGTGGTTTTTGTTGATGTACATGTTTTTGTCCGCAAGGTCAAACAGATCGCGCATATTGCTGTCCGGATTATCCGATGCAAGCGCAAAGCCGGCCGCATAGCTGAGCGGTGTATCCGGATGCTGTCGGGACTCCTCAGCAAGCTGTTTACGGACATGGGAAAGCAATTTCTGCAGCGCATCGGCATCCGGTCCGTGCGTTATCGCGAGGAACTCATCGCCGCCTGTACGGCCGACAAAATGCTTCTCGGGCATGGCCGCACGCAGCGCGACCGCAAATCGCCGGATGTATGCGTCACCGGCCTCATGGCCCATGCTGTTGTTGATGCGGCGCAGATTATTCAGGTCAAAGCTGCACACGCCGGTTTCTGGCGCAGGCGGCGTCGGATCGTCGAGCAGCTCCTCGCACTTGTTCTTGTTGGGCAGGCCGGTCGCGGCATCCAGATAGACCTTATGCTGCAGAGCGCGGTTCATCGCAGCCGTGTGCAGCGCCTGAAACAGCTGGTAGCCGATCAGCAGCATGAGCACGACGATATCCGCGGTGATGTACTTCTCCAGAGCGGAAAGCGAGGTTGCCTTGCGCTGCGAGTACGCCTCCGCCAGACCGGTCGCGTCGTCGCAGATGCCGAAAAAGGTTTCGCTGATGGGAATGATGTCCGTGTTATTTGAGCCGACTGCGCGCACACGGCCGATCTCCTGCTTGAGTGCTTGAAAATAGTCATCCAGCTCCTGCATTTTGCTTTGGAAGGCGTCATTGTTCAGCCGCACGAGGCTGAGCTCGTCGCTGCCGAAGCGCAGTCCGTCGATAAACGCGTCAATATCTGCGATCATGCCGTCCTGTGGCTGACCGGAGATTTCCAGCTTGACGATACGCTGGGTCTTGCCGCGCACGAGTCCGGCGTAGTTGATGATACGCGCGGTGCCCTGAATACCGGAAACGAGGTTCATCATCCAGACAATCAATATAGCCAGCACGACTGCCAGCGCGCCAATGGCGGCGTTGACGATGCCGGTGCTTTTCTTTTGGGGGTTGCCAGCCATGTGCAATGACCTCCTTGCAGGCTGTCGAATTTTGTCGAACAAATTAGACAGGTGAGAAAGTTATATGAAAATCATTATATCGTGAAAAGGGAACAAATGCAATGACAGAAGCGGAGAATCACACGCTTCACAGAGATATCCACAGACTTGTGGATACATTGCCGATTTTGTGCTATAATGCAGAAAAAGCAATCGGAGGAACAGAGGATGAAGCTGCGTTATATGATTATCGGTGCCGGTGGCGTTGGCGGACCGGTAGGCGCGTATTTGAGCAAATCCGGTGCGGATACCACACTTATTGCACGCGGAAAGCATCTTGCGGTCCTGCAGGAGCACGGCTTGACGCTTGTATCCGGAGAAAATGAGCGCGAGAGCATTCCGGTCAAGGCGATCGACATGGATGGCTTTCTTGCCGCGCGGGAGCAGGGCGCTCCCGCGCCGGATGTGATTTTCGTGTGTGTCAAGGGATACTCTCTCGCGGATACCGTGCCGTTCATCCGCAAGGCAGCAGGCAGGGACACGGTAGTTATTCCGGTGCTCAACATCTACGGCACGGGCCGTGCCCTGCAGGCGGAGCTGCCTGAGCTGCTCGTCACGGACGGCTGCATCTACATTTCGGCCAACAGGATTGCGCCGGGCGTCATTCAGAAGCACGGTGCGATCTGCCGTATCGTGTACGGACTGCCGAGCCACAAGACCGATCATCCGGTGCTGCAGCAGGTCGAGACTGACCTCAAAAACGCCGGAATTGACCCGGTTTATTCTCCGTATGTCGAGCGCGACACGCTGCTCAAATTTGCGTATGTGTCGCCGAATGCGGCCTGCGGACAGTATTATCACGCGAAAGCTGCGGAAATGCAGCATCCGGGCGAGGTGCGCGACAGCTTTGTACGCCTGATAAAAGAGGTCGTTGCGCTGGCGGACAAGATGGGTATTCCGCTGGAGAGCAGGCCGGGGGAGCTGGTCGAGCGCAACCTGCGCATTCTGGATGCGCTTGCACCGACCGCGTCTACCTCTATGCAGCGCGATATGGAAGCCGGCAAGCAGTCCGAGGTGGATGGTTTGATTTATCAGGTTGTGTGTCTGGCGGAGCAGTACGGCGTGGATGTGCCGGAGTATCGTAAAATCGCAGAGGCGGTAAAAAAACAGACGGAAAATAAGTGAAAACGGCAAAGACCCGGAATCTTCCGAAAAAGATTCCGGGTCTTTGCGCTATAGGTGGTGATGCTGTTTCGACTGTCATTGTAAACAACGACAAGAAATTTCACTGCACACCGTCCGACGGACGGTGACATTCGCAATCCTTTTCGAGCGCCTGAAGCTGCTGCTCCATGGTTGGCACCTCACACTTGCCGGTGCGGATGGCTTCGCGCACGACTTCGGGTGTGGCGGGCACCTTATTGATGCGCACGCCGATGGCACGCGACACAGCGTTGAGAATCGCCGGTGTGACGGGCACGGTCGCAACCTCGGAAATGCCTTTCGCGCCGAACGGGCCCTGCGGCTCCGGGTCCTCGATTAAAATAATCTCGTAATCCGGCGTATCCTCGGCACGCGGCAGACCCAGCTGACGGTACAGCGTCTTGACCGGATAGCCGTTTTTCGTCGGATATCCCTCGGTCAGTGCATAGCCCTGTCCCATCGAGCACGAGCCGTGCATCTGACCCTCGATGATATGCGGATTGATGGCGCGGCCGACATCGTGCGCCGCGATGATCTTGAGCAGCCGGACCTTGCCGGTTTCTTTGTCCACCTCGACAATGGCGGCCTGCGTGGCATACGCATACGCCGGAAAATTGCGGTATTTTGCACCGCGCTGCTTTGCACCCTCAAAATCACCGATGGCGAAGCACGGGTCGGATGCATAATAGTATTCCGCGCGGCGTTCCTCGCCCGGCCGCCACGGACGGCTGTCTAAATCCTGCTTGAGCTTGACGCACGCCTCATACACCGCCCGGCCGCCGCACAGCGTCTGCCGCTCGGAAACCGATTCGCCGGTCGGGATGGTCAGCTCGGTGTCGCCGTTGGTGATGTAAATATCCGCGATATCCATGCCGAGCGTTTCCGCCGCGATCTGCGTCATGGCAGTGCGGAAGCCCTGTCCCATATCCGTGCCGGAAACGATCATGTGCAGGTGGCCGTCACCCTGCAGAATCAGCCTGCACGCACCGTCATCGGTGAAAATACCCTTGCCGACGCCTACATTCTTGAATCCCGAGGCCATGCCCCAGCCGAGCACCTTGCTGCCCTTGGGATACTGTCCTTCGTATTCCTTGAGTGCTTTTCGCAAACTTTTTTCGCACTGGTTGATGGTATCCATCATACCCATGCTGTATTTGAGCACCTCACCGCCGACCGAGGTCGCACCCGGATAGACGGCATTGCGCCGGCGCAGCTCGAACGGGTCGATATCCAGCTTTTCCGCCATCATGTCCATCGCAGTTTCAATGGAGATCGCCGCCTGATTGATGCCGTAGCCGCGGAACGCACCGCCCTGCAAGTTATTATTGCGAATCGCCGAGCCTTCCACCTTGACATTGGGAATGATGTACGGGCCGCCGCTCATCAGCGCGCCGGTCATCAGCGTGCCGTAGCTTTCGCACTCGTACGGTCCGCCGTCCGAGAACATTCGACAGTCCAGATACTGGAACTTGCCGTCCGGCGTAAAGCCGATCTCGTAATCCGTATGGTAGCCGTGGCGTTTGGTGGTGAGGATCAAATCCTCCTTGCGCGTCAGCGTAATCTTGACCGGCTTGCCGCAGGCGTGAGCGGCAACAACCGCCGGTGCTTCAAGAAATGAGTCGCATTTTTTACCGAAGCCGCCGCCGAGCGGCGTCACGATAACGCGGATATCCTCCTCCGGCTTGTCTAGAATCTTTGCCAGCATACTGCGGATTTCAAACGGCGCCTGCGTGCAGGAATAGAGGATCGTTTTGCCGTCCTGCACCATGCCGATAGCCGAAACCGGCTCCATGCAGGCGTGCTCCTGCGGCTCAATATCCTTGGAGACATTGAGCTTGACAATGTCCGTCCGCTGCTTTGCCTGCTCCACATCGCCGCTGACGCGGCCGGTGTGCACGATGAAGCTGTTTTTGCGGTAGCCGTCCGCCATGGTGTAGATACCGGGCAGTTCTTCATAGTCGATTTTGACCAGCCTGACGGCCGCTCTCGCGTGCGCCGCCGTATCCGCGACAACCAGCGCCAGATGGTCACCGAGAAACCGCACCTCATCCGTGCAAAAGACCGGCTGCTCCGGCGTCCATGTGCCGACCTTGTTCATGCCGGGCACGTCAGCCGCCGTCACGATGCGCACCACACCTTCCGCCTGTTCGGCGGCGGAGTAGTCCACCGCGTTGATCTTTGCGTGCGGCACCGGCGCCCAGACAAATGCACCGTGCAGCAGGGTATCCGCGCCGATGTCCTCCGCGGTGTAGTCGTCGCAGAATTTCAGTTTGCCGCCGGTCTTGTCCATGCCGTCCACATCCCAGACCGACTTGCCGACTGCGGAACCGGTGATTTCGGGCACGACCTGATTTTCTCCGACCACAATAACCGTGCTTTCGTGGCTGCGGAAGCTGTCGATATCCGGATCTTCCCCGCGCAGCCGCGCCGCTGCCAGCTTGACCGCCTCGATAATTTTGACGTAGCCGGTGCAGCGGCAGTAGTTGTTTTTCAGCCCGTCGCAGATTTCCGGCTCGGTCGGAGCCGGATGGTGCAGCAGCAGCGCCTTTGTCGCCATCACCATGCCCGGTGTGCAGAAGCCGCACTGCACGGCGCCGACATCGAGGAACGAGTGCTGAATCACCTGCAGCATGGTGTCATTTGGTGCGTTTTCGATGGTTTCGACGGTTTTGCCGTCCAGTCGGCGCACGAGCGTCACGCATGAACGCGTCAGCCTGCCGTCCACCAGCACGCTGCACGCGCCGCAGTGACCGGTGCTGCAGGCTTCTTTTGTGCCCTTCATACACTTTACATTGCGGAGATATTCGAGCAGGGTGCGGTTTTCGCCGTCTTCTATTTCAATTTGTGTGCCATTGAGCGTAAATCGTAGCATGGGATTTCGCCCTCCTGCCGTTACTTGATTTTTGCTTTGATGCGCATGAAGCGTCTGTGACCGGAGTCAAGCGCCTCGTAAAAGTCCTCGCTGTCCTTCGGGTCGTCCTTTGTCAGCTTAGAGACCACATACATCAGCACGAACGCGGTCGCCAGACCGATCGTGCCGTACCACACATAGCCGAGATCCCAGACGAAGAAGGTCAGGCAGATGATGATCGCACCGACCGAAATCGAGGTGATAGCGGCTTTTCGGGTTGCCCACTTGCAGTAAATGCCGAATACCAGCGCCGGGAACAGCGATTCGACCAGGGAATCCGCGAAAATCATCAGATTGTAGACGTATTCCCAGTGCATGAGCGATACGGCAACCGTCACGGCACCGAACAGCAGAATTACCACGCGGATAACCGAGGTTTCGGATGTCTTGAATTTGCAGTGACCGATACCGACCAGCAGGTCCTTGTAGATGATAGAGGACATGACCATCAGCAGCGCATTTGCGGTGGACAGACCGACCGCCAGTACGCCGATGAGGAACACGATCATCAGAATCTGCGCGAGCAGACCGTGCGTGCCCGCGATGATGTTGCACATATACGGGATAACCAGTTCGGTTTCCGAGCTGGTAAGGTCAGGCATGGCAGCCAGCGCGACCAGACCGATGAGCATCGTGCCGCCCCAGACAATGATCTGCAGGAACGGTGCAAGGAACGCCATCTGACGCTGGTCCTTCAGACCCGCGCTGTAATAGCCGGAGCGCACGAACACCTGCGGCAGCAGCAGCGTGTAGCCGAATGCACACGCAAGCGGATAGCTGACGCGCGACGGATAGGTGCATATGCCGATCGGACCCGGATAGGAGAACCAGTCCGGTGTCTGCACGCGGACGGTCTGGAATGCCTCGATGATCGAGCCGTTGAATACGATCTTGAGCGTTACGAAAATAATTGCCCACAGCGCCAGAATGAAGAACCAGCCCTGTACAGCATCCGCCAGTGCGGTGGATTTTACGCCGCCGAGCATGACGAATACCGTCATGATAATGCCGCAAATGAGCGTAAACGTCTGCGAGGATACCGCGCCGCCGGTGGCTACCTCAGCTGCACGTCCGCCGGCTACCAGTACCGCCGAGATAAACGGCACGGCGCAGATAATGTAAACAATATCGATGATAACGGTCAGCGCCTTGGACTTGTAGCGGCAGAAGAAGAAATCCGCCGGTGTGGTGAAGTGCTTCTGCTGGTTGACCAGCCATACCTTGGTCATTGTGAAATAGCAGATGATCGGGAACATGGAGTAGATGCACATCTCCGAGAAGAAGTAGCCCAGTCCGTAGCGGTAATACGCGCCCGGGCCTGCGAAAAATACCCAGACGCTCATGCAGGAGGCGATATAGGTCATGACCATGACCGGCCACTTGAACCGGCCGCCCTGCAGATCGACCTTGCCTGCGTCACGTTTTTCCTTCCATGTGGTGTAGCGTGCGATAGCGATCAAAAATAGAAAATATGCCGCAAAAACGATCCATACCGTTTTGCCTGAAAGTAAACCCTGTGTTGTCATTTTCTCTGTTATCCTTTATTTGTCCGATTCTTTTTGCGTTTCGGAAGCGGCAGGCGTATTATCCTCAGCCGTTTCGTCCTGTTCCTCATCCTCAATCAGAGGATACTCCTTTTCGGTCAGCTTGCAGCCGATATACACGGACAGCACCGTGCCGACAAAGCTGATCAGACCGTGTATGATGCAGGCGGTCTCGCTGCCGTAGGGGGGGAATCCCGGGAAATTATAGAATACCCAGAAGAACAGCACAGACGCCAGCCAGATTTTCTCTGTTCTGCCGATTTTCATTTTGTGTCACCTTGTTTTCTTGTTTATATGTAATTTCAGGTATGGATTTAGTCCTGAGAGCGCCATTCATCCAGCAGCGCATCCGAATCCACGACAAGTCCCAGATGCAGCGAGATCATGCGCAGCGCAGGCTCTTCGAGGTGCTCGGAGCCGCGGGTCAGGTCGCGCGGCACAACGACGCGGAAATCGCGGTTTGCGGCATCGAATGCAGTGTTGATAACGCAGCAGTCGGTCATGCAGCCGGTGAGCACCACGCGGCGGATGCCAAGGTTGCGCAGCAGCAGCTCCAGATCGGTCGGATAGAACGCGCTCAGGCGCTTTTTGGTCGTCACCATATAGTCCTCGTCGTGTACATCGATGGACATTCTGTTCCAGCGTGTGCCTTCGATGGCGTGCTCTGCGATGTTGGGAATCTTACCGACCGTAACCGGAAACACCATGCGCCACGCAGACGGAAACAGTTTTTCGTCTGCGCCGCCCTTACGCAGCGTTGAGCGGACATGGATGATCGGCAGACCGAGCGTGCGTGCTTCGTTCATGAAATGATTGAGCGGTTCGATGATCTCGCGTCCTCGCGGAGACGGACATGGACAGTCCGGGTCGGTTGACAGGTGTCCATCGTGCATGTCAATCGTAATGACAGCCGTATCGCGGCGATTGAGGAAAACCTGCTGTAATTGCTCCGGAACCTCCTTTTCGATGCTGTCAAAGTATGCTTTCATTTGATTTTTCTCCTTCCCGGCAAAACGCCGCAGCAATCTGTGCGGCGCTGTCAATAGCGGTATTGGAGTTATTATAGCACATGTGTCATGACATGTGCAAATGTTTTGGTCGGGTTGGGGGAAAATCGTGAAGGGATGGAGACTGGCGATGCTGGATGGGAGGGAGGCGATGTGGCTATCTGTGTCGCTCCGCGAAGGGAGCGACGTTATGGACAGCATACGACCATTCTCGATGTGGCAATTTCAATCTACGCTCCCGCGAAGGGAGCGACTCAAGAAAATCGACGAGGGAACCCGCCAGCCGCTATTTCAATCCACGCTCCGGTGCCGCGCGGCATATCGCCCTGCATGAACTGCTCGGTACCCAATATGCCTGCCAAGAAGACCACTTTGAATTACAGCAAACTGCTGAAAATATCAGTCAAATCCTATAGATTTTACTGACTTGATTTATACAAAACTGGCAAAACCGCCAGAAAACGAAATTCCTATAATTCCGAGGTTGACACTGGGGATTGACTGTGTTATTCTATAACCAACAAATCCAGTAGGGAATCGGAAAGGAGCGAGCAAAATGTTCATCGTAAACGCACGAATGTCGGGTCGAATGTGTATGAACATGCTGTATTATGCTCAGATGCTGCCTGACCGACAGAATACGAAATTACTTTGAACCGGCTTGCCTGACGCTGCGCGTCCTTGCGGATTCATTGCATTTCCTGAAGCGGGGAGCTGCGAGCTTCCCGCTTTTTTGCGCATTTAAGAGGAATAAGGAGGAATTTTCTTGATAGAATTGTCACATATCTCGAAGGAGTTTGTGAGCGGCAAGCGAACCGTTCATGCGGTGCAGGATGTTTCGCTGACGATTGACAAGGGCGAAATTTTCGGTATGATCGGCTTTTCCGGTGCGGGTAAATCGACGCTGGTGCGCTGCATCAATCTGCTGGAGCGCCCCACGGAGGGCAGTGTCGTCATCGACGGCACCGCCATGGAGACGCTGTCTCCCGCCGAGCTGCGCCAGCGCCGCCGGGAGATCACGATGATCTTCCAGCAGTTCAACCTGCTGATGCAGCGCAGCTGCCTGAAGAACATCTGCTTCCCCATGGAGCTGGCAGGTGTGAAGAAAGAGGAAGCCGAAAAGCGCGCCAAGGAGCTGCTGGAAATGGTGGGCCTGCCCGATAAGGCCAACGCCTACCCGGCCCAGCTCTCCGGCGGCCAGAAGCAGCGCATTGCCATTGCCCGCGCACTGGCAACTGACCCCAAGGTCCTGCTCTGCGATGAGGCCACCAGCGCGCTGGACCCCAACACCACCCACTCCATCCTGACCCTGATCAAGGACATCAACCGGAAGCTGGGCATCACGGTGGTGGTCATCACCCATCAGATGAGCGTTGTGGAGGAGATCTGCGATCACGTTGCCATTCTGGACGGCGGCGTTGTGGTGGAACAGGGCGAGGTGAAGGAGATCTTCGCCAACCCCAAGACCGCCGCGGCAAAGCGGCTGGTGGCTCCCAACGGCGGCAGCGCAGCCCGCGACCTGTCCAGCTTTGCGCCGGACGATCATGTGGTGCGTGTGACCTTCAACGGTTCTTCCGCCGCAAAACCGCTGGTGGCAAGCCTTGCCGCCGAAAAAGGCATTCTGGTGTCGGTGCTCAGCGCCGATACCCGCGACCTGAGCGGCCAGTGCTACGGCTCCATGCTGCTCAAGCTGCCCGCTGACCTGGACGAAGCAAAACAGGCTGCTGCCTATATGCGGGCACAGCCCGGCATTACGGTGGAGGAGGTGACCGGAGAATGACCATTGCAGATTATGGCTTTGCCATCTGGGAGACCTTCTATGTGACGTTGCTCTCCACCGCGTTCTCTCTGGTCATCGGCCTGCCGCTGGGCGTGCTGCTGGTGGCCGGTGATAAGGACGGCATTCTGCCCCTGCCCGGCTGGCTGATGCACCTGCTGAATATCATCATCAACATCCTGCGCAGCGTGCCTTTCCTGATCTTGATGATCTGCGTCTTTCCGCTGACCCGTATCATCGTGGGCACCACCGTAGGCACCAAGGCCACCATTGTCCCGCTGGTGGTCGCGGCCTTCCCGTTTGTGGCGCGTCTGGTGGAGACCAGCCTGCGCGAGCTGGATGAGGGTGTGGTGGAAGCCGCCCAGAGCATGGGTGCGACCCCGTTCCAGATCATCACCAAGGTAATGATCCCCGAGTGCCTGCCCGGCCTGATCTCCAGCATGACCACGGCCCTGACCACCATTCTGGGCTACTCGGCCATGTCCGGTGTCATTGGCGGCGGCGGCCTGGGCAAAATCGCCCTTTCCTACGGCTACTACCGCTACCAGACCAACATTATGATCGTCTGTGTCATCCTGCTGGTGCTGCTGGTGCAGATCTTCCAGACCGTTGGCACCTTCTGGGCCACCAGAAGCGATAAGCGGCTGAGGAAGTAACTCCTTCAGTCGCACTTCGTGCGCCAGCTCCCTCGGAGAGGGAGCCTTAAAGCCTCCCTCTTTGAGGAAGGTGGCAAAGCCGAAAGGCTTTGACGGAAGGAGTTCTCTCCTCATTTCGTCCCGGACGGGAAGTAAAATTCAACGTTTCAATTCCCCGCCGGAGACATGTGCTCCTGCGGGGAATTGTGCTATTCGGACAAACCCAGTAAAGGAGTATGTTGCAATGAACCGTGATACCATCTGTGTGCAGGGCGGTTATACGCCCGGCAATGGCGAGCCCCGCCAGATCCCCATCATCCAGTCCACCACCTTCAAATATGCCACCAGCGAGGATATGGGCAAGCTGTTCGACCTGGAAGCCGACGGCTACTTCTACTCCCGCCTGCAGAACCCCACCTGTGACCTTGTGGCCAAGAAGATCTGCGAGCTGGAGGGCGGCACTGCCGCCATGCTGACCTCCAGCGGTCAGGCAGCCAACTTCTTTGCCCTGTTCAACCTCTGCGAGGCTGGTGACCATATCGTGGCATCCAGCACCATCTACGGCGGCACCTTCAACCTCATCTCCGTCACCATGAAGAAGATGGGCATTGAGGCCACCTTTGTGGACCCGCTGTGCACCGAGGAGGAGCTGAACGCTGCCTTCCGGCCCAACACCAAGGTGGTGTTCGGCGAGACCATTGCCAACCCCGCCCTGACCGTGCTGGATATCGAGAAGTTTGCCAAGGCTGCTCATGCCCACGGCGTGCCCCTGATCGTGGACAACACCTTCCCCACGCCGGTCAACTGCCGCCCCTTTGAGTGGGGCGCGGATATCGTGACCCACTCCACCACCAAGTACATGGACGGCCACGGTGCTGTGCTGGGCGGTGCCATTGTGGACGGCGGCAAGTTCGACTGGATGGCCCACGCCGAGAAGTTCCCCGGCCTGTGCACCCCGGACGACAGCTACCACGGCATCACTTACGCCGAGCGCTTCGGCAAAGAGGGTGCCTTTATCACCAAGGCAACGGCTCAACTGATGCGGGACTTCGGCTCCATGCAGTCCCCGATGAATGCCTATATGCTGAACCTCGGCCTGGAAAGCCTGCATGTCCGGATGCAGCGCCACTGCGCCAACGGCATGGCTGTGGCAAAGTTCCTCGAAAGCCATCCCAAGGTGGCCTATGTGAATTACTGCGGCCTGGAGTCCAGCCCCTACCACGCACTGGCTGAAAAGTATCTGCCCAATGGCAGCTGCGGCGTGGTCAGCTTTGGTCTGGCCGGCGGCCGCGAAGCTGCCAGCACCTTTATGAAGGAGCTCAAGCTGGCCGCCATTGAGACCCATGTGGCCGATGCCCGCACCTGCTGCCTGAACCCGGCTTCCAGCACCCACCGCCAGATGAACGATGAGCAGCTGAAAGCCGCCGGGGTGCCCGCAGAGCTGGTGCGCATGAGCTGCGGTCTGGAAAGCGCTGAGGATCTGATCGCAGATATCGCACAGGCTTTGGATAAGATCTAAAAGGCAAACGGGCTCGCCCTCTCAGCTTCACTTCGTTCAGCAGCTCCCCCAAAGGGGGAGCCTCTGGCGAAAAATAAACTTTGTGGTTTTGCCAAGGCCTCCCACTTTGGGGGAGGTGGCACGGCGTAAGCCGTGACGGAGAGGGCGAGGCCGCTATCAATATCCGCACCAAAGGAGTAACCATCTATGCCCCTCATCATCCCGAAAACGCTCCCCGCCTACGATGCCCTGTACGAGGAAAACGTCTTTGTCATGCACCGGGAGCGGGCAGCGTCCCAGCATATCCGCCCGCTGGAGATCCTGATCCTGAACCTGATGCCCACCAAGATCGCCACCGAGACCCAGATTGCCCGGCTGCTGGCCAACACGCCGCTGCAGGTGCACATGACCCTGCTGCAGACGGTGAGCCATGAGGCAACGCACGTCTCAGCGGCCCATCTGGAGGCCTTTTATAAGACCTTTGACGAGGTGAAGCATAACCGCTACGACGGCATGATCATCACCGGCGCTCCGGTGGAGACCATGGACTTTGAGCAGGTGGATTACTGGCCGGAGCTGTGCGAGA
>ENA-ORSM01000860-ORSM01000860.1-human-gut-metagenome-genome-assembly--contig:-NODE-860-length-26180-cov-6.738067_pt1 | contig 26180 bp, 20 predicted proteins | sample MGYA00241903_ERZ509170 | MGnify/ENA primary metagenome ERZ509170 (study PRJEB26280, sample SAMEA2338784) | human gut metagenome | biome: human gut; feature: human-associated habitat; material: faeces...
TGGGGAAGATGCGGGTCCAGTTGATGGAGGTGCGGAAGGTCTTGAAGCCCATCTCGGCAAACAGGGCGATGTCCTCTTCGTAGTGGTGGTAGAAATCGATGGCCTCGTGGCTGGGGTACAGACGGTCCGGGTGGATGGTGGTGGTCACCCACTTGGGCACGGTGTGGGAACCGTTGGTGCACATATCGGGCACACTGGCGCCCTTGCCGTCCACATCCCATGCACCCTCAAACTGGTTGGCAGCACAGGCGCCGCCCCACAGGAAATCATCACGGAAAACGCTCATGGTGTTTTTCTCCTTTGTTCAGCTGATATAAAAAGCGGGGCAGGCCCTTTACGGCCGCGGCCCTGCACGGCCTGTGGCCGGAGCCTGTCCCTGAATACGGATATCTATAAAACCCCTGCTAAAACTGTGGTTTACTTCTTTGCCTTGGCAGGCTCGTCGCTGTACACGATATAGGTGATAACGAATGCAGCAACGACCGTGAGCAGATGGAACCTGCGTCGTCCAGTACGCCAATCGCTGCGAACAGCGAGAGGAAGCCTTTCAGGATACCTTCCTCTGATCAGCCCCGATCTGTCGGTTCTTTGAAGTTTTAGGGCACTCTCTTACTTCCAGAGAGTGGGGTTGCCGTAACGTGCATCCAGCGCAGCGCTGAACCAGCGACCGTTCATGACATTGCGGATCATCTTCTGCTTCAGCTCTGCCGAAACCGTGGTGTCTGCATCCATGCGGTCCATGATCTCATCATAGGTGGTGGAGACATCCTTGCAGCCGATCTGTGCATCCGTTGCAGAAGCATCCATCACCATGCTGACCTTGTTGTCCGGGGTCCAGTTCTGCCACTTAGGCAGGGCGCTGTCGCCGGAGAACAGACCCCGGATACCGGTAAACAGGTTGCCGTTGGGGTCGCCGTTGGTGAGGAAGTTCTTGAGATAACGGTTGAACAGCACTGCCATTTCCTGATAGCCTTCGCCGCTGAAATCCACCATTGCAGCATAGTTGTTCACCGTGGACAGCATGGGTACAAAGATGCCGTGGAATGCGCCCAGAACGGGGATCTGGCTCAGTGCATCGGGATCGCCGTAGTCGATCTGGCACAGATAGATATCCGCACCATAATGGTCGTACATGGTCTCGGCGCTGCATTCTGCATTGAAGATGCGGTACATATCGGAGCCGTACTTGACCGCAAAGTCCTTTGCAGCATTAGTCTCTGCTGCCGGGTATGCCTTCATTTCGGCGCTGCCAAAGTATGCATCCCACGCTGCAAACATGCTAAACTCGGTGCTGCCGGTCAGCATCAGCAGGGGCACATTGTTGTACTGGGTAGTAGCAAAGCCCTCTTTGGGCAGCACCACCCCGTCACCGTACAGGTGGGGGAAGACGCTCATGCGGATACCTGCATTGCTCATCAGCGGGCACAGACGGGCAGAGTCCAGACTGTACAGCCAATCCCGAACATCCTCGCCATCGGTCATGAGCCACGCCTTGGCAGCTGCCGTATCTGCAAACAGACCGTCCTCTACCGCCAGCGGCGCAATTGCCCATGCGATCTGGCTCACACTTGCTGCCTCGTCGGCAATGGTCATGCCGCCGGAGAAGGCGATCGCCTTCTGGAAGCGTCCGGCAAACAGAGGGCTGGTCAGCATTGCCATTACGTCACGACCGCCGGCCGAGAAACCGGAGATGGTGATGTTGTCCGCATCGCCGCCAAACTGTGCAATGTTATCCTTGACCCAGTCCAGCGCCTTTGCGATGTCCAGCAGGGTGAAGTTGCCGGTGTCATCGCTGCCCCGGCAGAGGGCAGGCAGACAGTTGAAGCCGAACAGACCCAGCCGGTAATCCAGCGTGACAAAGACGCAGTTATCCCGAACCACCAGCTCGCTGCCAAGGATTTCCTTGGTGTTGCCGGTCTGGTTGTTGCCGCCGTGGATGAACACCAGCACCGGCAGCTTATGAGCGTTGGGGGTGGTATAAACATCCAGCTTCAGGCAGTCCTCGGTGCCGATGGCACCGGAACCGTACTGATAAGCGACCTCACTGGGAGCAGTGCAATCTTTGGCTTCCGTCCACACGGCAGGATCCTGCGGTGCCTGCCAGCGCAGCTCTCCCACCGGGGCTGCACCATAGGGAATGCCGTACCACACAAGGCTCTCGCCCTGATCCAGACCCACGACCGGCCCGTACTGGGTGGAGCGGCGAGGGGTGATGTTTGACCACAGGCAGTTTTCCTCTCCTGCAGGGGCTGCCATTGCGGGAACGCTGAGGGATGCCATTGCTGCTGCGACGGCTCCTGCTTTCATGAAATTGCGACGGCTGATATAAACATTACGAGCGCTCATACTATTTCACCTTTCTGCATTTACCTTCTGTTGTAAATTCTTACCTTCTCTGACCAGCCTTGATCTGCCGGTCTTTTTTACAGGTGCCTGAACATTCCTTTGGTTTTGGGGTGCCGTTTACTTCTTTGCCTTGGCAGGCTCATCAGAGTAGGTCGCATAGACCATCACGAAGGCTAGCACAACGGCGATCAGGGAAATGACGATGGATGCGATCATGCCGGAGATATCGTTGGTAACGGTATTGATGTAAGCGGTATAGCCAAAGATGCCGGTACCTGCGCTGGTGTAGCCGGTAACATTAAATGCCATCAGGGCAGCGCCGGTAATGGCGCCCACGATGCAGGTGATGATAAAGGGCTTCTTCTTGGGCAGGGTCAGGCCGTAGATCGCCGGCTCGGTAACACCTGCGATACCGGAGATCAGTGCGGGGATGCACAGGCTCTTGGTCTTGCGGTTCTTGGTCTTGAGGTAAATTGCCAACACGGCACCGCACTGTGCAAAGGTGCAGCCGAACATACCGGTCAGTGCGTTGGAATAGCCCTTGGTGGCCAGGTCGTTCAGCATCAGAGGCACGGTAGCCCAGTGCAGACCGAACATGACCAGGATCTGCCACAGGCCGCCTACAACAGCGCCCAGCAGGATGCCGTTAAAGTTTGCGATTGCATTGAGTGCAATGCCCAGACCATCGCCCAGCAGAGAGGTGATGGGTCCGATGATCCACAGCGTGAGGATAAAGGTGACGCCGCAGGTGATGAGCGGCACAAAGAACAGCTTGCAGGAATCCGGGATGAACTTTTTATACTTCTTCTCGAACCATGCTGCAAATGCGATGGCGCAGACGATGGGGAGAACGCTGGAGGTGTAGTTGCCGGAAGCAGGCATAACGACCGGGATCCCGAACAGGTTGGAGATATCCATGCCGGAAGTGGTGGACAGGTACGGGTACAGCAGCGCTGCACCAATGGTCATACCCTCCAGCTCCGGCAGGCCAAACTTTTTGGAGGCGGTGTAGGCCAGCAGCATGGGCATAAAGTAGAAGAAGCTGTCGCCCAGAGAGTACAGGATATTGTAGGTGCCGCTGGTGTTGCTGAGCACGCCGATGGCAACGAACAGGGAGATAAAGCCCTTTACGATACCGGTGGCAGCCAGCACGCCCAGACAGGGGGCAAACACTGTCGTAACGATGCTGACGAAGGCATTGAACAGGCTCTGCTTTTCCTTGGGGGCTTCGGCGCTGCCGGTGGCGTTGCCGTTATCGTCCACAGCGCCGCCCGGGGTAATGTGACCCACGGTGCACACAGCGTCGTACACATCGGCAACCTGCTGACCGATGACCACCATATACTGTCCGCCGGACTGGATCACGGTCACGATGCCGTCGGTCTCTTTCAGCACATCGGTGTTTGCCTTGCTCTCGTCCTGCAGTTTGAAGCGCAGGCGGGTCATGCAGTGGGTAAGGGACACGATATTGCTCTTGCCGCCAACATTCTGGATGATAATGCGCGCAAGACCATCATATTTACTAGCCATAAGTAGATTCTCCTTCTTGCTTTTCTCATAGGCTTGTTCGGTCAGCTCGAGGCGAAGCCGCCCGTTTTTTACGCTGACGGCCGCGGTGGATGGCAAAGCTGCCAGCGCTGCGGGGTCCGCAAGGGTTTCGTCCTTGAGTTGGGCGGAGATGCGGTTTCCTCTGCGGGTGAGCGAGGCCACGTTCGCCTCGCCGCCCAACAGCGGATACAGAAGGGAAAGCAGCGCCTGAGAGGGATCCTGTTTCAATTCTGCCAAAGCATCTCACTCCTGTCGAATGTTTTATATCTCACACCGCCTTCGCGCGCCGGACGGTGGACATACCGAAAAAAGAAAAATCACCCGATCTCAGACCACAAAAAGGCCGCAACGCAGGGTGCTGCCTTGGTGGTGCATGAAATGGGTGACGCCCTGCAAACAGAGTACAGGTAACGATCCGTATGATTTGATTTTGAAAAAAGCTCAATCCTCCGCGCGCTCAACGCAGACGCGGTGGATATGCATGATGAGGTACAGCTGTTCTTCTTTGCTGCACTGCCACCCGTAGGTGCCGTGCAGAAAGGTGTCGATCTGCTGTACGCAGGTATAGACCTGCGGGTACTCGTTGCGCATGGTAACGAACATGCTGTCCATGGCGTTACCGGCATCGAGCGGACTGCCGTGCATCATGCGCTGTACCAGATACCGCAGATGCATACAGAACCGGGAGTAGCTGAAGCTTTCCTTATTGAGCTGGATCTCCATGCCATGCTCCACGATGGCAGACAGCTCCGAAATGACCTTGGCGGTCAGGATGGTGGAATGCATATCTCCCACCTCGTTTTCCGCCGTGATGATGTGCATGGCAATGCTCACGATCTCGGTGTCCGGCAGATCCACCGCCAGCGTGCGGCACAGCTCGTGCAGCCCCTGTTTTGCGATGGCGTACTCATGCGGGTAGAGATGCTGTATATCATAGGCAAGCGGCACCTGGACGTTAAGTCCTTCGCGGCTGCGCTGGATGGCAAAGTTGAGATGGTCGGCCAAGGCATAGGTCAGGTTTGCATTCAGGGTGCAATCCAGTTCTTCCCGGGCTGTATCGGCGATATCGTCCGCCGCCAGAAACACGGCTTCCGGCACATCGCGGAGAAGTGCTAAATACTTCTCGTTCACATCGTAAAAGGTGCGCTGGATACGGGAAAGATCGGTCAGTTCATAGGGCATGGAGGCAAAGCCGATGCCCTTGCCAAAGACAACGAGCTCCCGGCCCTTTGCATCGCGGGCAAGCGCAACGTTATTGTTGATCTTCTTGTAAACTTCCATGTCCGATCCTGCCCTACAAAAAAATAACTCCCTGCGGCAAATAACGATAGTACGATCACAAGCAAGTTAAACAAGTAAGTCGAACCAGCAAGCAAGTGTACAAGTAATGCCTCCAGAGAGTAACAATCCTGTGCTTTTATGATACCGCAGAGAATCCGAAATGTCTATTCGACATCTTCACAAATAATTTGCCGCAAATTTGTAGATTGTGCTCAGAGCATCCGTTGCTCTGCGGCAAAAGGGGCTGCTGCACAAGCCCAGACAAAAAGACCGGCGTCATTTAGCCGGGAGCAAGTTGCACCGAACATTTTATACGCACATAAAAATCGGTTTCATCTGTAATTTTGTCGTACAGATGGGAACTGTTTTCTAGGGAATTCTTATAGTGTGGTCAATCTTCTAACCCATGGCTCCCGGCCACGTTCTTCAAATATTCCTCCGGGTCCCCATTCAGAATCAAATCGGCATAGCCCAGTGGGTCATTATAGATAAGGTAATCCAGTTCCGTCTGTTGCGACATAGTCACATCCAGAGCATCCTCAACCCCAGCGCAATCAATGGAGATTTTTCTCCCATCCCGGAGCAGCAGCTCCACGCACCCGGTGTCCATGTTGAATTTGCAGGCTCTTTCATCGTACTTCATGTTTGTGTCCTTTCTGCCTTACGGCACCTTTACAGTTGTGACTTTTGTTATACGGTTCTTCTGATAAGGTTTTGGACACACAGCCGTCGGGAAGGAGCCTTCATCTTGCTTTCCGAAGAAAACAAAAAATCCGAACCCTTCTCCTATCGAGAAAAGGTTCGGATTTTCATTGTTTGGTGCGGATAAGAGGACTTGAACCTCCACCGAGTTGCCCCGATTAGAACCTGAATCTAACGCGTCTGCCAATTCCGCCATATCCGCTTATTTTGTTTTTGTCCGTGAGCTGTTCGGCTCGGAACGTTGATAATTATACCATGGATTCCAAAAATGTCAAGCATTTTCTCCAAAAAAGTTCTACTTATTTTTATCCAGCGTATCTGCGGCAAAAATCCCCGCCGCAGGCGGAATTTCCGGCCACGGCGGGGAGCATTCATTTCTGCTTTTCCGTTCTTTTGTGCACCATGGATCCTCAGTGCTCTTCCGCGGCAAGGTCCAGCGGTTTGCTGTCACCGTCTTCGTCGATCATCCGGTAGCCGACGCCCAGCTCATTGAGGATATAATTGTTGCTGCCCGGGCGGCTGCCCAGCTTTTTGCGGATGTTGGCCATGTTGACCTGCAATTTCTTGGTGCTTCCGCAGTCCGTATCGCCCCAGATGGCCCGGACAATGGCGGCATAGGTCATCACACGGCCCGCGTGCTCGGAGAGGAACGCCACGATGTTGTACTCGGTCTGGGTCAGCTTGATCTCCTGCCCGGCCACAAACACCTTACGGCGCTCATAGTTGATCTCCAGGTCCTGTGCCGTAAACGTCCCGGTGGGCAGGCTGCCCGCCGTACTGTAGCGGTTGACCCGCAGGGCGGCCCGGACACGTGCCAGCAGCTCGCCGGTGCCAAAGGGCTTGGTAACATAATCATTGGCCCCCAGGTCCAGCGCCTCGATCTTATCCTGCTCCGTGGTGCGGGCCGAAAGCACCACGATAGGAGTCATGTACTTCTGGCGCACGGTGCGGATCAGCTCCAGACCGTCCCGGTCGGGCAGACCCAGATCCAGGATCACGAGGTCGGGGTTGTGAGAGGCAAACAGAGTCAGGCCCATGGAGCAGGTGTGCGCCACCAGTGCCTGATAGCCGTTGGTCTCCAGCAGCGTCTCAATGAAGCTGCAGATATTGGCCTCATCTTCCACCACAAGGACCTTGAATTTATTATTGCTCATCTTCGGTCTCCTCCGTCTCGATTTCTTCTGTCTCTAACCAGAACCGAATGGTCGTGCCCTCACCGGGTCTGCTTTCGGCTTTGATCTCACCGCCGTGGGCCTTGATGATGGCAGCACAGACCGAAAGGCCAATGCCCATGCCATGCTTGCCGCTGTCGGCCCCGCTCTCCGAGGGCAGCGTCCCGGTAAACAGGGTGCGCAGACGCTCTTTCGGGATGCCGCAGCCGTTGTCCGCTACCTCAAACACCGCCCGGTTGCCCAGCGTGAACACCCGGAGGGTGAGCTTTGTCATCCCCTCCGCGTGGAGAACAGCGTTTTCCAAAAGATTGGTCAGCACCTGCCGGATGAGCATGGAGTCCATGGGAATGACGATGAAATCATCCGGCAGCTCCACATGGATGTTCACCCCCGGGTGCGTCTTTTTGAATTTGACCAGCACGGTGTCAATGAGTTCTTCCAGCACCGTGGGGGTCTTTTTCACCGAGACCTTTTCGCTGTCGATCCGGGTGACGGACAGCAGATTCTCCACCATCCGGTTCAACCACTGGGCATCCTCGCAGACCTCGCCCAGAAGCTTCAGCTTCTGCTCCCGGCCCAGGGAGTCGTAGTTTTCGATCACCGTGGAGCAGGCCCCGTAAATGGACGTCAGCGGGGTGCGCAGGTCGTGGGAGACGGCCCGCAAGAGGTTCGCCCGCATCTTTTCCGTCTCGCTCTCCATCCGCAGCTGCTCCTGTTTTTTGACGCGGGTGGTCAGGGTGCTGGTCATGATGGACACCACCAGCATCACGGCACCCGAGAACAGGTTTTCCGGCAGAGTGAAATTAAATGCAAAATAGGGCGAGCGGAACGCAAAGTTGACCGCCAGCATTCCGATGACCGACGCCGCCACGCCCCAGAGATAACCCTCCGTATACATTGAGACGAAAAAAGCAGCCAGCACAAAGACCATGGATGCCACGCCGTCGATCCGGCCGCTGACCGCCTGAATGGCCGCCACGCCCGCAATCGCTGCCGCAAGTGCACCGCCCAACACGAGCATGTCTTTCCATGGGAATTTCCCTTTCACCCGCAGTCCCTCCTCGTCCGAGTTTCCTTTACCAGAAAAGTATACCACATTCTCATTTAAGATGCAGTAAATCTTCTTAGCTTGACACCCTTTTCATTTAGGGATACTATTAGGTTATCTTGATTTGTGGAGGGAAAGCTCTGATGCTATACTTTGAAAACGACTACTGTGAGGGTGCCCACCCGGCCATTTTGCAGAAATTGGTAGAGACCAACTTTGAAAAAGTTTCCGGTTACGGCACCGACCCCTATTGTGCCAGCGCCAAAGAGAAGATCCGCGCGGCCTGCGCCTGCCCGGAGGCGGATGTCTTCTTCATCTCCGGCGGCACTCAGGCCAACGCCGTGGTCATCGGCTCCATGCTCCACCGCTGGGAGGGCGTGCTGGCTGCCACCACCGGCCATGTAGCCGCCCATGAGGCCGGTGCCATCGAGTTCACGGGCCACAAAGTGCTCAGCCTGCCCCACACCAACGGCAAAGTGGCCGCCAAGGATGTGGAGAATTTCTGCAAAACATTCTACGCCGACGCCAACATGGACCATCTCGTCTTCCCCGGCATGGTCTACATCTCCCACCCCTCGGAGTACGGCACCCTGTACACCAAGGCAGAGCTGGAAGCGCTTTCCGCCGTCTGCCACACCTACCACATGCCCCTGTTCATGGACGGTGCCCGGCTGGGCTACGGTCTGGTCAGCGAGGGTACCGATGTCACGCTGGCTGACATTGCCCGCCTGACCGACGTGTTCTACATCGGCGGCACCAAGGTAGGCGCCCTCTGCGGCGAGGCCGTCGTCTTCCCCCACGGCGCTCCCGCCCACTTTATGACCATGGTCAAGCAGCAGGGCGCTCTGCTGGCCAAGGGCCGCCTGATGGGTCTGCAGTTCGACGTGCTCTTCACCGACGGCCTGTACACCGAGATCAGCAAAAACGCCATTGAGACGGCCGCCGTGCTGAAAAAGGGTCTGGCGGAAAAAGGCTACCAGTTCTTCATGGACTCCCCCACCAACCAGATCTTCGTGGTCTTCCCCAACGCCCAGCTGGAAGCGCTGGAGGGCAAGGCAAAGTTCGGCTTCTGGGAAAAATACGACGACACCCACACGGTGATGCGGATCGCCACCAGCTGGGCTACCCGGATGGAGGAAGTGCGGCAGCTGCTGGCCCTGCTGTAACTGCCAAAAACAGCGGCCTGTCTTTGTGCAGGTTGTTGCTTGCATTTTCCCCCCTGGTATGATATCTTGAATTTTGAAAGGAAGGTAAGATACCCATGGGCTTTTTCGACAAGATCTTTGGCAGCAAGGCTGCCGCCACCAAATTTTCCGGCCAGAAGATGACCGTTCTGGCCCCCATCGACAGCACGGTGATCCCGCTGGAGCAGCTGCCCGATGAAACGTTTGCCACTGCCATCCTGGGCCCCGGCTGCGGCCTGGAGCCCACCGGCGATATGGTCTACGCCCCCTTTGACGGCACCGTGACCACCATTGCAGACACCCTGCACGCCGTTGGCCTGATGAGCGATGACGGCATTGAGGTTCTCATCCATGTGGGCATGGACACCGTGGAGATGCAGGGCAAGAGCTTTGAGGCACAGGTCAAGGTAGACCAGAAAGTCAAAGCCGGCACCCCGCTGCTCAAGATCGACCTGGACGCCATCCGTGCAGCGGGCCACCCCACGGCCACGGCTCTCATCGTGACCAACGCGGACGATCTGCCCGAAATGCAGATCGTGGGCGGCGGCATCGTGGCCGCAGGCGCTCCCCTGTTCAAATTTGAAAAGTAATTTTTTACGCAAACAGCAGCGGCCCGGAGAGGCATTTCTCCGAGCCGCTGCTTTCTTATTTTTATAAGAGATTTAATTTCCGCGCGGCGGCAAGGGCTTCCACCTTGTTGCTGGTACCCAGTTTGTGGTAGGCCTGCTCGCACTGGTATTTGACGCTCCGCTCACTGAGCTGGAGCTGCCGGGCGATCTCAGACCGGGTCAGGCCCCGATCCTGTAGCCGCAGCACCTGCAGGGCCCGCTCACTCAGCTGCACCGCGCCCGGCAGTGCCGCCGGGGCATTGGTGCTCAGGTAGAGCGGATAAGCCTCGGCCATGGCGCGGGTCTCGCCCAGCACTTCCTGCCAATAGGCCTCGTCCACGCCCTCCGGGCAGCCAAGCTCCTGCAGAAGGGGCAGCAGCGCCGCGCCCTCCCGGCAGAACAGCCGGACAAAGTGGTAGCTTTCGGCCCGGCGGAGCACCTGGGTCAGCTCCGTTTTCCACAGCGGGTTCCCGGTGCGGTAACGGATGATGGATTCCAGCAGGTCGCCCTCCATCTGGAGCCAGGGCCGCTTTTCGATATTGGCATAGCTGCGCAGCCGCATGAGGATCTGCGCGGTTTTATCATACCGCTGCTGCGCCATGTACACCCGGACAAAGGTATTGTAGCAATACCGTTCCAGCACATTGAAATGGATCTCGTTCTGGGGCTCGTTCTCCATCCAGCGGACCGCGTCCTCTACCCGGCCCTGCCAGAGCTTGATCCGGCTCTGCATGGCCCGCACGTTCCGTACCACACGGCGGGCACCACGCTGCTGGGCGCGGGTCTCTATCTCTTCCAGTGTCTTGACCGAGTCGCCCGGATGGCCGGTGACCAGATACACCCGGGCCACCAGCGCCGCGCCCACAAACTCCAGCTCAAACTTGCCGCCATTCATGGCCTCCATCAGGCCCCGGTTGGCAAGCTCCAGCACCTTGTAGATGTTGCCGCCCTTTTCAAACAGGCTCTCCGCCAGGCCAATGGACACCAGCCCCTTGGAGTAGGGGCCCAGTACCTCGCCCACATGCTTTTCCAGCTGGAACGCCATGGTCTGATCATCCCGCGTCCAATCGCAGAAGTCCTTGCTGCCATTGATGAGGGAGGGCTGGCCGCCCGTCACCGAGAACTCCGGCATCACCAGACGCTCGGTTTGGATCTTCCGGGCAGCCTCGTCCAGTACCTCGATGAGGTTGGTGCTGCCCCGGTGGGGCAGACTGATGTCCAGATAGACCAGCCAGCTCTCAGCCAGGCGGTGCTCCTCCGGGTCCGGGTGGTCCGCGGCATATTCCTGCAGCACGGCATACCAGCGCTCGCTCTCCGTGGCGTTCAGCGCCAACGAGTAGAGCATACTCCACGCCGCGATCAGGTCGGGCGAGGAGCGCACTTCCTCCTCCGGCAGGGCCAGATAGGCGGGCGTCAGCTCATAGTAATAGCCACCGCCGGGGTAGCGGCGGGCGTTGTCGATGAGGAGGGCGTGGATTTCTTTCTCGCACTGGCCGTCCTGATACAGCTTCAGTGCCCGGGGGATGTTGCCCTCTTTTTCGCAGATGGTGCCTGCACGGCGGAGCAGCTCATTTTTCCGCACCCGATCGCAGACCTTCTCCATCCGCAGCTTCATGCTGTTGATGACGGCGGGCCGCAGGGTGTAACCGCCGTCTTTGAAGCTGAACAGGTTGCCCATCTCGGCAGCCTGGGCCAGCAGGCGGTTCACATCGCTCCGCCCGGTCATCTCTTCCGCCTGCTGGATGGTAAAATGCTCCAGCAGCGAAAGCTGCATCATCATCTCCCGGATCTCTTCCGGCCACTCGCTGTAAATGGCCTGATTGAGGTACTCGTAAAACTTCCGGGTCAGATCATTCATCAGCTCCTCCGTATAGCTGGAGCCCTGGCTCATCTCCACAGCCAGCAGCCGGGCCCCCAACGGGCTGCCCTCTACCAGCGGGATGATCCGCTTTTCCAGCAGGTTCCGGGGCAGCTGAACGCCCCACGAAAGGTACAGCTGGGCAATCTCCTTCTCGGAAAGCCTCAGGTCTTCCTCCGGGATGACACTGAGACGGCCATTGACGTAGGGCCCTGTCAGCCAGCTGGGCAGCGGGCAGCGGCCCGCCAGAACGAGCCACAACCCCGGCTGATCCAGCATGGACACGATCTCCCGCCGGACGGCCGGGTCCAGCACCCGGGCCAGGTCGTCGATGACCATGGTAGCTTCTGCCGGCAGCGCGATCTCCTGCAGAGTCTCCACGGTCAGGCCCTCGCCGCTGAGCCAGATATGCCTGCGCCGCCGCAGATAGCGGTGGAGCAGCTCCGTCTTGCCATACCGTGGCCGCGTAAAGGTAAACATTCTGCCGCCGCGCGCCTGCCATCCGCAGTTTATCCCATGCAGCTTTGGGGTGGATGTAATTGTCTTTCTGAAAATTTGGGTAATGTTCCATTTCCGCCATTCGCTATTCCCCCTTGGGAGAGTCCTCCTACGGCGTCTTCCCGCACTGCCGCAGGGCCGCCTGCACCTCATTCCCGTGACGGTGCAGATCCGATGCTCAGGTTTTCCGCGGCTGATACCGCAGCACTTTTTCCGAAAAATGCCCGTTAAAAAACTGGATGACCGGCCCCAGGCAGAACGCGCAGATCAGCGTGCCCAGCCCTACCAGGCCGCCCAGCATCCAGCAGGCCAGCGCGCAGACCGCGTCCGTGAAGACACGGCAGCCAAAATAGGGCACGGGCGTGTGGTCCCGCAGCTCCAGCGCCAGCGCGTCGTAAGGGGCGATGCCAAGGTCTGCCGTCTGGTAGAGCGAAGCCCCCAACGCGGTAACGATGACCGCTGCCGCCACCCAGAGCAGCTGCTCCGGCAAAGACGCCGCCGGGCCGAAAAACGCTGCAATGGGGTCATAGAACGCGGTGACGATGAAACCGATGCAGATGCCATTGACGAATGTGCCAAGGCCGATGTACTGCCGCCCCACCCAGATCTCAATGGCGAACATCAGGAGATTGGCGGCAATATTCTGCACTCCCAGCGAGATGCCAAAGAGCTCTGCCAGACGCATGTTCAGAGCGCTGATGGAATCGTTGCCGAGATGTGACTGCTTGAACAGGGCGATGCCCAATCCAATGATGACGATGCCGACGACCATCCCGATCACCCGGCGGGCCGAGGGCTTTTGCAGGAGCGTACCATTCATCGGGGTCTTCCTCCCTTGTTGTGTTGGTTCCATTATACGCCAGGTACCGCAAAGAAGCAAATTCTTTCCCCACTTTCTTTGCCTGTCCGCTGCAAAAAATTCAGTTTCGCAGTTTCTGCTCGATCGCTGCCTTGTCCAGCCCCTCGCCAATCACGATGAGCACCTGCTGGCCCTGTGCCAGCGGGCTTGCCGTCAGGCCGTCGGCGGTAGCGTTCAGCTCCACCCACTGGCCGTTTTCCTCCACAAAGCCTTTCACCCGCAGCACCCGCCCGCAGGCCGGGTCGGTGAACAGGCCGGGGATGTTCCGTTCCAGCCGGGCACGGGGCAGCCCCAGCTCCAGAAAATACGCCGAGGAAAAGGCCTCGTGCTCCTCAAAATGCAGCTTTTCACAGCTGGCCTGCCGCATCCCGCAGCGGGCGATCCGGGCCATGTCCGCTTCCGTAAGGGCGGCCCAGTCTTTCGTCAGAATCTCCTCCGGTTGGAACACCCGGCTGCACTTGCAGGCCGTCAGTGCCCGTTTCAGGTGGGCCACGGCAGCTTCACACTGGCCGGGTTTGGCCAGCTGGCCGCGGCTCAGCAGCACAAGGCCCGCGTTGGCGCACTCGGAGGCCAGGACATAATCCGCCTGCGGCGAGAGCTGTTCCGGCAGCAGGGCGTCCACAATGGCGATCACATTCCCCAGCTGATACCAGCGGTCCAGCGGGTCATCCCGCAGCACGTCAAAAAACTCGTCCACATCAAAAATGCCGCTGGGCTCCACCAGCACCCGGGTAAACCCCCGCATGGCCATGGAGATGAGCTTGGTGCGCATCCGGCGCTGGTGGGTGTCACAGTCACACCCGCCGCTGATCGTCTCGATCTCGCACCCCAGTTCCAGCAGGTCCTGTACCAGCATGGCGTCCACATTCACCGCGCCAAAATCGTTTTCCAGGATGCAGACACGTTCCCCCTGCCCGGCCAGATATGCCGCGTACCGCCGCAGGAATGTTGTCTTGCCCGCTCCCAGAAAGCCCGTGATGAGGTCTACCTGTACCATCTTGTATCTCCTCCGTTTCCGGTCGATTTCATTCAGAGTTAGTATAGCCTGTCCAGCGGGCATTGTCAAAAGAAAACAGGCCATTTCCCGCAGGAAATGACCCGTTTTTGCCGCAATGATCTAAATTTTACAAGAATTCCACACTGCCGTCCTCGATGTGATACATCGCACCGACGACCCGCAGGCCGGTTTCCTCTTCCATGTGGTGGATGCACAGGCTCTTCTCGATCTCCTGCACACTGTGCCGCACGTTCCTGCAGCTGGCCTTATAGGGGTCTTTTTCATCGCCAATGGCTTTTTTGATCTCATCGGTGATGTATTTGATATACCCCTCCGGCTCGTAGTGGATGGCGGCATCCACCGCGCCGCAGTGGGTGTGGCCCAGCACCACCACCAACCGGCAGCCCAGGTGCCCGGCCGCGTACTCGATGCTGCCCAGCTGCTGGTCGTCGATTACATTGCCCGCCAGCCGGATGACGAACAGCTCCCCGATGCCGGCTGAGAAGATGCTCTCCGGGATGACCCGGGAGTCCGAGCAGGTGACGATGATGGCGTAGGGGGACTGACCTTTCGCCCAGGTGGCCAGCCGGACGCGGCGGGAGATATCGCCGTGTCCGCTTTCCGCATTGAGATATTTGAGGTTGCCCGCCGCCAGACGATAGATGGCGTCGGCCGCGGTGCAGACAGGGGTTTGGTTCATTGCAGCAGCCTCCTTTGAGGGATTCAGAATGGGGATCGGGATTTTTCAAAAAAGCCGCCCGGGCTGCCCTTGCGGGAAGCGGCCGAGCGGCGGAATGGGAAACTTAGAACGTGATGACGCCGAGGATCAGGCCCGCGACCAGGCAGATGAGGGACACGCCCCACTGCCAGCCAAAGCAGTACTTGATGTGATCCTTGATCTCGACACCGGCCAGACCAATGCCCAGATAGGTAGCGGGAGCCACCGGGCTGATGAAAGTGGCGCAGTTGCGGCAGACGACCATGGCGATGGCAATGTGAGCCGGGTTGACGCCGAACTGGTTGCCAACACTGATCAGGACGGGCAGCAGACCGTAGAAGTAAGAGTCGGTATCGAACAGCAGAGCCAGAGGCACGCTCAGGATGCCGATGATGACCGGCAGGAACTTGCCCATGGAAACCGGGATGACGCTGGCCATCATGATGGCCATTTTCTCCATGATGCCGCTCTTGCTCAGGACACCGAGGAAGACGCCGGCACACATAATGGTGGAGGCCATGGTCAGGCCGGAAGCCGCATGGCTCTTGATGATGGAGTTCTGCAGCTTCTTGCCGCGGTAGTTGACCAGAATGCCCAGAGCGCAGCCAACCATGAAGACATAGTAAGAGGGGAAGATATCCATGACCAGGACGATGATGACGGCCAGGGTCAGGATCACATTGAAGAGGAAGTTCTTCGGGCGAGCCAGTTCATTGTTCTTCTCTTCGCTATCCGAATCATCGTACTTGCTGGCATCCTCTACGGCAGCATCGCCCAGCTTGGCAATGCGCTTCTTCTCCTGGAAGCCCCAGAAGATGGCAGTGCCGACGGCAAGGACCAGGCCGACGACCTGCATCGGAACGATCTGACTCCACAGGTCATTGGACTCAACGCCCAGAACACTGGCGGCACGCATGGTCGGGCCGCCCCAGGGCAACAGGTTCATGACACCCATCGATGTAACGCAGATCAGCAGCAGGGTCTCACGGCGCATGTGCAGGCGCTTGTAGACCGGCAGCATGGCGGGGATGGTGATGAGGAACGTGGATGCACCGCCGCCGTCCAGATGGCCGATAATGGCGATCAGGCAGGTCATCAGGGTAACGCCGATCACATTGTTGCCGACCTTTTTCATCAGCGCGCCGATGATCTTGTCGAACATTCCGGCGTCGGTCATAACGCCGAAGAACAGGACCGAGAAGATGAACAGGATCGCGGTACCATGGACGCCTTTCACGCCTTCCTTGATAAAGTCTGCCATCTCATCGAGGGTGAACGCACCGGTTGCCACCAGAATGGCAGCCGTGATGGTCGAGACACTGACGAAAGCCAGTGCAGGGACCGTGACATTGCGCAGCAGCAGAACGATGACCGCAATCACCGTTGCAAAGCCGAGCAGAGCGAGGATCGTATCACTCATGTTGGTTAACTTCCTTTCCTTTTTCCGTATACGGGATGGCATTCCAGTTGCTACTGGACTTCCATTCCCTCTTTCGATGGTTCCAGTATAGCCCTGTAAACTTACACGCCAAAGTGCCGTCCATTACGGTTTGTTAAGAAAGGACTTAATATCCTGTAAGAGTCTGTATGCTTACTTGTATACAATTATTTCTGCTTCTCGCTCCGCCTGCAGGCACGAATTTCTTCCAGCAGGGTGGCGGCGGAGACCGGCTTCAGGATGTAACCGTCGATCACGCCATGGCGGCGGGCATCCACGATCTCACGGGTGGGGCTGCTGGTCATCACGATGCGGGTCAGAGCCGGGTACTTGCCCTGAATGGACATGCAGAGCTCCACGCCGCTGCCGCCGGTCAGGCTCTCGTCGATGGCCAGGGCGTCAAAGGGCTGGGTCTCCAGCAGGGTGCGTACCTCGCCCCGGCGGGAACAGGTGAGCACTTCCAAGCCAAAACGGCCGAAATCTTTCTCCAGCAAATTGAGCACTTTCTTGTTGTCGTCCGCAGCCAGGATGCGCAGCTTGTGGTCCACGCCCCACTGCACCTGTTCCCGGGCGCGCTGCTGCTCCAGCACGGGCAGGTAGATATCGAAGGTTGTCCCCTGGCCAAGGGTGCTCTCGGCCAGAATATGGCCCCGATGGGTGCTGATGATCTGCTCCGCCAATGCCAGCCCCAGGCCGGTGCCCTCGCCCTGCTTTTTGGTGGTAAAGAACGGCTCAAAGATGTGGACCAGCGTGTCTTTATCCATGCCGCAGCCGGTGTCCGTGACACTGACGCAGACATAGCTCTGCCAGTCGTCCGAGATTTTTTCCTCGGGGATCCGGGCCGCCAGCTCCTCCCGGGGGACAGCTTTTGCCCGCAGGGTCAGGCTGCCCTCCCCCACGCCGATGGCGTGGATGCCGTTAATGCAGATATTCAGCAGCACCTGCTGCAGCTGGGTGCTGTTGCCCAGCACGTTTTCGCCGTGCAGCTCCAGCTCCTGCCGCAGCCGCACCTGTTTGGGACAGTTGGTCTCCACCAGCTTGCAGGTGTGCTCGATGAGGCTTTCCACGGGCACCGCGTCATAGACCGTTTCCACGTTCTTCCGGCTCATGGAAGAAATTTGCTTCACCACGTCCCGGGCCTTTTCGGCAGCTTCGCTGATCTCCCGGGCGTTGTCATAAATTTCACTCTCGGGGTCGGCGTCGGCCATAATGAGGTCGGCATAGCCCGTGATGGGGGTGAGGAAGTTGTTGAACTCGTGGGCGATGCCGCCCGTCAGGGTGCCCATGAGCTGGAGCCGCTGGTCGTGCGCCAGAGACTCCCGGCTCTTCTGCAGCTCTTCCAACGCCTCGTTGACCTCCTGCAGGTCGTTGATCTTGGTCACGCTGCGCTGGTTCTTCCGCTGCAGACGGAATATCATCCCGGTAAACAGCACCAGAACCACCGCAACGGCGCTGAACATAAGCGCCATCTTCAAAAAGCTGTCCCGCACCGGCTGGTAGAGATCGTCGTAATCCACCACGGCGCTGACGATCCAGAAGCTGCTCCCCACATCCAGATGCCGGAACGCGCTGATCTTATGCACCCGGGGCAGTTTGGGGTCGGTCCACCAGTAGGAGTAATAATCCCGGATGCCGGAGTCCTGTGTCCGCTGGGCCTTGAGCAGCTCGCTCAGGCTGGTCAGGTCCAGATCTTTGTAGGCATAGAGCTTCTGGCGGCCATCCACCACCTGGATGCCCCACTGGGCCGATTCCGGGTGCATGACCACCATGTCATTGGCATTTTTGATCATCACATAGCCGTTGGTGCCCACCCGGATATCCGAGACCAGCTGCTTGTAGAGGGTGGTGGAATCCACCACCAGGCAGACGCTCTGCTCCCCCGCCGCTTTTTTCAGCACCAGATAATGGGTATCGCCCCGGTGGTACTGCCAGTAAGAAACGCCCTCTGACCGGGTAATGAGAACATCGCTCAGGGCGGTAATGCCGTAGCAGCGGTAAACGATGCTGCCATCGTTGTCCTCCAGCCAGAGATCACGCAGGGTATCGCTGGGGGCCAGCGTGGGCTTATCGTCCGGGTTTGCTTCCACCTTGGCAACCGCGGAGTCCAGGCGGTCGAGGTACTCCTCCAGCGAAAACTCAATGCTGTCGGCCAGGCTCTGCACCACCAGTTCCATCTGGCGGGTCTGGCTTTCCATCAGAGCCGTGCTGTAATCTTTCCAGACCAGATTTGCCACAATGGCCAGCATGACCAGAAGAACGGCTCCCACAGCCATTGGCACCCAGAGGGTGTGGAGCGTTTCCAGGGTGGAGCGCTTTTCCTGCGCGTTCGGCTTGTTCGGTTTCATGGCGGTTTCTCCTTTCATCCGGGCAGGTTCTTGCTCTTCCCGGCTAAAAATGTTATACTGTTAATTAAGTATCAATTTCAAGTGTCAATTTTCGACGGTTTTGGTCAGAGGAAGTACGGTGAAGCAATCATGTCTTACCATGTTCTTATTGTAGACGATGATCCGGCAATTTGCAAACTTTTATCCAAAGTGATGGTCAGCAACGAGATGGAGCCCCTTGTGGTGAACAGCGGCGCGGCGGCGCTGGACCTCATCGCGCGGCAGAGCAACACGCTGGATATGATCTTAATGGACATCACCCTGGGCGATATGGAGGGCTTTGATGTCATCCAGACCATCCGCCGCAACGGCGTCACCACCCCGGTCATCATCATCAGCGGCCGCAACGAGGATTACGATTTCATGTACGGCCTCTCGCTGGGTGCTGACGATTATGTCACCAAGCCGTTCCGCCCGCAGATCTTAGGGGCCAAGGTCAAAGCCCTCATCCGCCGGAGCAAGAGCTTCTCTCAGGAGAACAGCCAGCAGATCAGCTGCGGGCCGTTCCTCTGCGACACCACCACCATGCGGTTTTACAAAAACAATGTGGAGCTCAACCTCTCGGAGAAAGAGCGCTCCCTCCTGCTGCTCTTTGTCCGCCACCCGCAGCAGGTGTTTACCAAAGACATGATCTACGAGCAGATCTGGGGCAACCTGATCGCCGTGGACGACAATGCCATCATGGTGTACATCAACCGCCTGCGCAGCAAGATCGAGGACAACGCCCGTACCCCGCAGCATATCATCACCATCCGGGGCGTCGGATATCGGTTTGTGCCGTAAACACGGCTTTTTTTCATCCACAACCCACAACATAGAAAGCCCCCGGCTGCGCGCGGTGCAGCCGGGGGCTTTTGGTTTTATGCCGGTATAAAACACAAAACCATTAAAAGGAGAATCGCATGAAATTGTGTGTCTGAGTTGCTCAGCGGGTTGAAGAAGAGCGAAAGGAATTTCCGTGAATCAATTCCGAAAGTTGCGGTTGGCAGGCCGCAGAAGAACCGCTGAGCGGGAACACTCAATCTTCGCGGAAAGAGAAAGGCTTGACTTCGCGCACAACGTCCATGATGGTGCCGTCGCGTGCTTCAATGATACCGACCACACGGTCACCGAACTGGACCTTGTCCGGCTCGCCGACGATGGAGTAAGCGATGTCACGCAGCTCCTCGATGGTCTTCAGGGGCACGCAGTCAGCGTCCTGCAGAGCCTTGAGCAGGTCGGGGCGGGCAGGGTTGACCGCCACGCCGTAATCGGTGACAACGATGTCCACGCTCTCGCCCGGGGTGGTGACAGTGGTCACATCGGTGCAGATGGCGGGGATACGGCCCTGCAGCAGCGGAGCGATGACGATGGTGCACTTTGCACCCTGTGCGGTATCGGGATGGCCGCCCTGTGCACCGGTGATGATGCCGTCGGAACCAACCACAACGTTGCAGTTGAAGTGGGTATCGACTTCCAGAGAAGCCAGGATGACGTAATCCAGCTTGTTGACGAACGCGCCCTTATTCATGGGGCTTGCATACTCGCCCGCAGAGATGGGGAAATGGTTGGGGTTGGAGCGGACGTTGTTGACCGCGTCCAGGTCAAAGTCCTGGGTATCCACCAGCTTGCGTGCCAGGCCGCGGTCCAGCAGCTCGCACATGGGCTTGGTCAGGCCGCCGACACCCAGACCCATGTGGATGTTCTTCTCCTCCATGATCTTGCTCAGGGAGATGGTGGAAGCGATGGATGCACCGCCGACACCGGTCTGATAGGAGAAGCCGTCCTTGAAGTAGGGGGTATTGGCCACGACCTGGGTGCAGTACTCTGCCATCAGGATCTTGCGCTGGTCGGTGGTGGGCTTGGCAGCGCCGGTAGCGATCTTCTCGGGAATGCCGATCTGATCGACGACGCAGACGTAATCCACCTTGGTCTGGTTGATCTCAGCGGGGTAGTTGGGGTAAGCCACCAGACAATCGGTGACAGCCACAACGTAATCGGCCATCTCAGCGTCCACATAAGCATAGCTCAGGACGCCGCAGTTGGTCTTGCCGCCCATACCGGAGCAGTTGCCGTACTCGTCGCAGCTGGGCGCGCCGATGAATGCGATATCCACGTGGGTCTCGCCGGTCTCAATGGCACGGACACGGCCGCCGTGGCTGCGCATGGTAGCCAGACCCTTGAGCTTGCCGTGGGAGATGGCATCGCCGATCTTGCCGCGGACACCGGAGGACTCAATGTTCAGGATGGTACCGTCCTCGATCATGGGGACGAGGGCGTCATGAGCCTTGCCCAGAGAGCTTGCGCTCAGGGTGACGTTCTTGATGCCCATTTTGTGGATCTCTTCCATGACCATGCAGACCACGAGGTCGCCCTCGCGGAAGTGGTGGTGGAACGAGACGGTCATGCCGTCGTGGGCATTGCACTTGACGAGCGCCTCGTGGATGTCTTTGACCATCTTGTCGTGGTCATTGCGCATCACGGGAGTCACTTTCGGGCTGGCTTTCTGGAAAGCCTTGCCGTCTTTATAATTATTGCCCTGGAAGACCTCTTTGCCGGTGCGCTCCAGGATCTCTTCGGGAATTTCTCTGCCGACTGCGTTGATCATAATTACAAATCCCCCTTATACACGCCGGAAGCCTTGGCCAGATCAATGGTGCGCTTTGCGCCATCGTAGAAGGCGATGTCGATCATCTTGCCGTCCACGGTGAAGACACCGATGCCCAGTGCCTTCTTGCTGTCGATCTCCTTGACGACCTTTTCCGCAAAGATGATGTCTTTCTGGGTGGGAGTAAAGATCTCGTGGACAATGGGGATCTGGCGAGGATTGATGATGGACTTGCCATCGAAGCCCATCAGGTGGATGTTCTCCACGTCCTTGCGGAAGCCGTCCATATCTTTCAGGTCGGTGTAGACGGTGTCGAAGCACTGCACACCCGCCGCGCGGGCTGCAATGATCATCTGCTGGCGGGCACCCATCAGCTCGATGCCGGTGCCGGTGATGTGGGTCTGCAGGTCCTTGGTGTAGTCGCCGCCGGACAGAGCGATGCCGAACAGGCGCTCATCGCTCTCGCAGATCTCCAGGGCGTTCATCACGCCGCGGGCAGACTCCAGAGCAGCGATGATCAGCACCTCGCCCTCGGGGCGGCCATAGGTCTTCTCGTCCTCGGCAATGGCGGCAGCCACGCGGTGCACATCCTCAGCGTGCTCGGTCTTGGGGATGCGGATGGAATCGCAGCCGCCAGCCACGCAGGCACGGATGTCTTCCCGCCAGTAGGGAGTGTCCAGGCCGTTGATGCGGACCACGCGCTCAGCACCGCGGTAATCCACGGTCTTCAGAGCGTGATACAGGCTGAAACGGGCAACATCTTTCTGGTTTTCGGCCACAGCGTCCTCCAGATCCAGCATCAGGGAGTCGGCCTTATAGATGTAAGGGTCCTTGATGAGGCCGGGCTTCTGCGCATTGAGGAACATCATCGTGCGGCGCAGGCGCTTCTTGTTCGGATTGTTCATCGAATGGCACCTCCCCAGGGCAGATTCTCATACTGATCGACGGAGCGGAAGACCGCGCCCTCAATGCGGGCTTTCAGGGTGCAGTCCAGCGCGCCCTTGTCCACAATGGTGATGCGGACGTTATCAATGTCCAGGTTCTTCAGCGTCTCCAGTGCGACCTTGCGCAGCTGGTTGCCGTACTGGTTGATGACAGAGCTCTCGAGGGAGAAATCAACTTTGCCCTCGCCCGGCTCCACCGTCACCATGCAATCGCTGGATTCCAGAGTGCCAGCAGTTGCTGCTTTCTTGATCTCCATGCTTTTTCCTCCTTGGTGGGTGTTACCTTCTAATATACCGTTCTTGCGGCCCAGTGGCCGCCCTTGATGATTCTATGATAGCCTTACAACCTTACAGAAATCATAGCCGCAGCCTTAATATTCGTTAAGAAACAGCAAAAATTTCGCTTGTGCACAAGAAATATTCCATTTTCTCATGTCTGGTTTCCGTCCGCGTTTCCGCTCCCACAAAAACATCGCTTACAAAGCGGGGAAATCCGCTTTTCCTGCTTCTATTATGAGCCCAAAACCTCGTTTTGTGAAATCGCATCTTTCAATCTCCATCCATTTCGGAAAAGAATGGATAAAGATGGCAGGCAGCGGTATCACGCAGCAAAGAGCCGGGGCTCCGCGGCTCCAGCTCTCCGCATTGGTTCTGGTGAATGCTTTTGTGCAGGACTCAGTGCAGCGGCACAACGCCCAGGAACACAGCGACGATCAGCATCACGACGGACACGCCCCAGTAAATGGGGATACTGAACTTCATGTGATCTTTCAACTCCACATCGGTCAGGCCGGTTGCCAGATAGGTAGCAGGGACCAGCGGGCTGACCATCAGGGCCAGATTCTTGCCAATGATCATGGCGCAAGCCGTGCTCAGGGGGTCGATGCCATAGGTGCTGCCCACCTCAATGACCAGCGGCATGATGCCGTAGAAGTAGGCATCGGTGCCAATGCACAGGCCCAGAGGCAGAGCCAGAATGCCAAAGATGATGTGCAGGTACTGGCCCATAAAGCTGGGAACAAACGAGATGATGACATTTGCCATCTCGGTCAGCATTCCGGTGCCGTCAAAGACGCCAACCATCGCGCCTGCGCTGAACAGAGTGGCAGAAATAATGAGGGCTGCTGGTGCGTGCTTCTTGATCAGCTTGTCCTGCAGCTTCAGGTCCGGGTAGTTGACGGCCAGACCGATGGACAGCGCAACCAGGAAAGCAACATAACTGGTAACCACACCTGTGGACAGGACCGCCAGCAGGGCAACCGTCAGGACCAGGTTGAAGATCAGCAGCTTCGGGCGGCGGAGCGCCTCTTCCTCCTGCTGTGCTTTTTCGTCCACCGTGATCTCCTCGCCCTTGCCCTGGCCTGCACCATGCTTGATGGCAAACATGCCCAGCAGAACAGCTACCGCAATATTGGCGATCAGGCCCAGGATCTGGACGGGGATCATGATATGCCACAGATCGTTGGCATCCATGGAGAGGACCGTTGCCGCACGGGCCACCGGGCCGCCCCAGGGCAGCAGGTTCATCACGCCCATGCAGGCACCCGTCAGGCAGAGCAGAATGCGGGTGTCAATCTTCATCTTCTTGTACACGGGGTACAGGGCGGGAATGGTGATGAGCACCGTGGTGGCGGTGGTGCCGTCCAGGTGGGCAATGGTGGCGATGAGGGCCGTTGCCACCGTGACCGCGATGACGTTGTTGCCCGCCAGCTTGACCAGCTTTTGCACAATGACATCAAACATGCCCGTGTCGCTCATGACACCAAAATAGATGACCGAGAAAATGAACAGAATGCCATTGCTTGTGGTGGTCTTGACGCCGTCCTTGATGAAATCGGCGATCTCAATGGGGCCAAAGCCCAGCAGCAGCGCTGCAATGGCGGGGATCAATGTCAGCACCACGATGGGCGACATCTTCCCTTTCAGCAGCAGAAAAACGATTGCAACGATCATTGCAAAGCCAATAAGTGCTACCATAATTTTACGTTCTCCTCTTCAAAACTCATGTACTTTCGATCAATCTGACAGCCGCTTTTCCGTTGTCCCCTCCCTTGCGCTCCATTTTTATCACTCAGGGGCATTGTATCCCCAAAAGTACATTTTATCGGTCTTGCACCGTCGTTCTCGTCGTTTGTGATGGTTTTATCATACACCAGGGAAAAGCATTTGTTAAATCGTTTGTTTTGATGATTTTTGATTCAAAAAAGGAATGGTTCCATTCCGGTTTCGACGTTCTTTCCATTCCGTTTCCTTCTCAAATTTATTTTATCGTCCTAAAAAGGCGCAAAAAATCCCCCTTGGCAGCTTTGCCAAGGGGGATTTTCCAGATCAAAAAGATTGTATTCAATTCTTATTATGCATGATTGAAACCCTTGCCGAACACTTCGGTGGTGCTCAGCATGGAGATGAACGCGTTGAGGTTTTCCTTATGGATAAACTCCTGCAGCTGGCCGGCCTCCCGGTTGGTGAGGGTGGTGTAGATCATATAATGGGGCTTATCGGTGTAGGCACCAAAGCAGGGAGTGTAGGTAGCGCCGCGCACCAGCTTGCGCATGACGAAATTACAGATGGGATCTTTGTCGTCACAGATGATGAGGATGGCCTTGCACATCTTGATCCGCTCCAGCACGGCGTCGATGACCAGCGATTTCACGGTCAGACCCACGAACGAATACAGTGCCGTGTACAGGTTAAAGACGAAGCAGGCCGCCACCACCATGAACAGGTCGGTGAGGAAAAGGGCTACGGCGATGCTGTGGATGTGGGTGTATTTTTCCACGATGAGGGCAATGACGTCCGTGCCGCCCGAGGAAGCACCTACATTGAAGAGCAGGGCCGAGGCAATGGCCGGCAGAGCGATGGCGAACAGCAGGTCCAGCATGGGCTGGTTGGAGAGGGAGCCGTGCATGGGGAAGAACTTTTCCAGGAACATCAGCTCCGCCGACATGACCACCGAGGCATAGCCTGTGGTCATGGCAAATTTTTTTGCCCAGGAAGATGAGGCCCACCACCAGCAGGATCATGTTGGCCCAGGACGAGAACGCCGAGGCCGAGAGGGGGGTCAGCTTTGCCACCAGAGCTGCCGCACCGGTCACACCGCCAAAGACGAAGTTATTGGGGAATTTGAAGAAATACACACCAACGCTCATGATGGTGATGCTCAGGGTGATGATCGCGTACTGGCTGACGTACGCTAGGATCTTTTCCCGCTTATTGTGTTCCATACCGTTTTTCCTTTCAGCGCCCCGGCGGGGCGTTCTCCTCGTTTCACCGTTTTTTGCAGAGTGTTTTGCCGCACGCCCCATTTCACCTTGGCTATTGTAGCACGCCGCCCCCCGCCGCGCAACAAAAGAAGTGATTTTTCTGCAAAACGAAACTTTTTACGCCAAAAGCACCCGCTCCGTTTTCCACAGGGCGGGTGCTTTGCGGTTGAAAGTTTGTTTTTGAAAATCAGCAGTTCTTACAGCTTCTTGCCCGTGAGCATCTCATAGGCTTCCTCATACTTGGCAATGGTCTTGTCAATGATGTCCTGCGGCAGGTTGAAATCGCTGTCGGGGTTGGCCTTGAGCCAGTTGCGGACAAACTGCTTGTCGAACGAGGGCTGTCCGTGGCCTGCCTCGTAGCCCTCCAGCGGCCAGAAGCGAGAGGAATCCGGGGTGAGCATCTCGTCGCCCAGAATCACATTGCCCTCTTCATCCAGGCCGAACTCAAACTTGGTGTCGGCAATGATGATGCCGCGGCTCAGGGCATACTCAGCGCACTTCTTGTACAGGGCAATGGTGTTGTCCCGCAGCTTGGTGGCGTACTCCTCGCCCTTGCCGGGGAAGAGCTTTTCCAGCACAGTGATGCTCTGCTCAAAGGTGATGTTCTCATCGTGGTCACCCAGCTCTGCCTTGGTGGAAGGGGTGTAGATGGGCTCCGGCAGCTTCTGGGACTCCTGCAGGCCCTCGGGCAGCTGGATGCCGCACACCTTGCCGGTCTTTTGGTAGCTGGCCCAGCCGCTGCCGG
>ENA-ORSM01000861-ORSM01000861.1-human-gut-metagenome-genome-assembly--contig:-NODE-861-length-26160-cov-33.100441_pt1 | contig 26160 bp, 20 predicted proteins | sample MGYA00241903_ERZ509170 | MGnify/ENA primary metagenome ERZ509170 (study PRJEB26280, sample SAMEA2338784) | human gut metagenome | biome: human gut; feature: human-associated habitat; material: faeces...
TTACATCATAATGAGCCATATTGAGATGTTTTACATTTTTTAAGAGACACTAGTGTAATTTTATCATTGTTTTTGGCCATTTGTTCCGGAATGGCATGTTCATTGAGTGCGCAGGGATACCGTATTCCTGAAACTGGTGTGGTAATTGCTAAGCCTCAGGCTAACGTGCGCCAGGCTCCTGAAACGACTGCTGCGGTGGTGGAAAAGGCTTCAAAAGGGGTTTTGTACGAACTGATTGCCCGGAAAGGCAACTGGTATGAAGCAAAGGACGTGAAGACGGGCAAGACGGTGTATATTTCTACTACGGTGGCCAATCTGATGGAGGGACGTTTCCTGCCCAGAACCGATAAGGGACTGGTAGAAAACAGTGATCTTACCAGCTTTGCATATCAGAAACGGGTGACTGACAGCGAGAAAGAAGCGATTACTTCTTATGTCTTCTACCAGAAGGGCGAAAAGGATGTGGTATATACGACTCTTTCGGCAACGGTAAATACCATGACGGGCCGTTCGTTCACGAATGAAACGTATTACAAAGGCAAGCAGATGGGATGGTATCTTCTGTTTGACGAACAGGTAGACTGGGAAGGTAACTCAATGGGCAAACTGGATACGCCGATTGTGGTATTCTCTAACGCTCCTAAGGGGGTTATCGTAAATGGAGAAGCGCTTGCAAAGGTTAAGAATGATTTTTAAGCATTGTGTGCTCATCTGAGAACGGCAGTTGCCCTGCCCGGTGAAGTAGGGCGGGGATTGCCGGATGGATATATTATGAAATACGAAAGGATGGTTGCGTAATTACGGATTTCCGTAACGGCAACCATCCTTTTTATATACTGCCATCGGGCAGGTTACTGTCGCTTTGTGTTATTGGCCGACCGCCTCAATGGTACATTTCTCTCCTTTTGAAAGGGTGACTTTCCAGATGCCCTCCGTATCTTGCAGGTACTTGTCGCCTATTTTCAGCTGGTATTCAGGTCCGAATGAATTGATAACCTGCAGGGTGCCTCCCTGTTCGGCCATAATTTCTGCGTGTGCAAGTTTGCCTCCCCGGAGCGATGCACTGCCGATAAAGGCACCTTCCGCTCTCAGTTTTTCGAAAGACAGGTCCTTCCAGTCATTCGGCAGGGCTGGGAAAATATGTATCTTTCCGGTATGGCTCTGCAACAGCATTTCCTGGAGGGCAGCCGCAAAGGCAAAGTTGCCTTCAAGGGTAAACGGGCGGTAGGTGAACTTGGACTTGCCCGACTGGCTCTGGTCGCCGTTGGCATGAAAACCGTTGGTCAGACAGAAGCATTCCGCAAACGTGCGGAGGGCATCCCGGGCATCCTCTCCCTTCATGGCACGTGCGCTCATGTTGGCAAACCAGGAATAGGAGTAGCCGCACCACCAGTCGGGACCGTTGTCCTTCAGTTTCTGGAGGGTCGCATCAATGATTTTCCGGGCCTTTTCTCCTTGTGAATAATCCAGCAGTCCCAACGGGTGGATGGCCATCGCGTGTGAGAAGTGGCGGTGTGATGCATTATAAGGAAATCCTTTGGCGAAGGTCAGGGCTCCGTCGGCATCCAGGTCGTAATCGGGCAACTGACCGTACAGTTCTTTCCAGTGGGTTGCCTCTTCGTCTTTGCCAAGTGCCCCTGCCATCTCCTCGGCTGCGCGGAAGGCAAACTGTATCAGGCCCAGGTCGTAATTGGTCATGGTACGGAACCAGGCATTGAGGCTGTTGTCGAAGATTTCAGGACTGGAACTGATGGGCAGCTTCCGTATGCCGTTGGAGTCGAGTAGGGTAATCTGTTCCAGGAACAGGGCTACGTCGTGCACAAACGGATAAGCCCGGTCGGTGAGGAATTCCTTGTCGGCACTGTATTTCCAATGCAGGTAGAAATGCTGGGAAAGCCAGGCGCTGACGGTGGGTGACATGGAATACTGTATCCATCCTCCCATCGGCTCACCGGTGAGGGTACATACTCCCGGAATGTTCATTCCCTCACATTCGAAGTACGTCCGGGTATATTTCTTGTAGACCTCCCTCTGGTTCCATAAGGTATTCAGATAACCCATTCCTTCCTCCAAGTGATTGCCTTTGTATACCGGCCAGTAGCTGAGCTGGGTGTTCAGGTCGTGGTGGTAATCGCCCTTCCAGGGGGGCAGTTTCCCGTTGTCGGCAGTCCATATTGCCTGCAGGGAGATGGGGTAGGAGTCTTTTCTGGCCACCGAGCCGAGGCGGTACATTTCCTGGTCGTACTGTCGCTGGATGATGGAGTCGGGCACTGACACGGAAGAGGCGTTCCAGAAATTCTTCCAATAGCTGTTGTGCGACGAAAAATCACTGTATACTCCTCGCTTCATGGCATCCATGGTTTCCGATGAGGCCTTCTGACCGGTCATGGAGGAGGTCACGCTCCATACTCCATAGAGTTTCCGTCCTTTCTTTTCCCATCGTACGTTGACGTCGTAGTAGAAACCGTTCCATCCTTGCTGGTGATAGGTGATGCAGTTTTCCTTTTTCTCAATGTTCCCTTGCCGGTAGCCCAGCCTGCGCAGGTCCTGACCGGTTACGGGGTCTTCTGTTCCGTTACTTGTCTCTGACTCATACTGAGGGGGGACAATGGAGATGGCCGGAGCGTCGGGCAGGTTTTCGAAAACAAACCATCCGATAGGTTCGGAAGCATGGACAAAGGTCTTCAGTACAGTACCGTTGCTCCATTCCGTCCGGCAGAGTGCATTGCGGAGGTACAGATGGACATCCTTTACTTTTCCAAATCCGGTAGTATGGAATTCAAGGGCGGCACCCGGAATTTTGGAAGGAGCAGGTTCTCTGTCGTAAGGCCAGTCGAATTTCTTCTGTACCGGCAGGTAGTCGCCTTTTCTGACCTGCTCCATTACCCAGCGGAACTTGTTGTTGGGGCCGGAAATGCTGTCGGTAGGACGGAGATCCCATAAGTCAATCCGGTCGAGTGAAAAGCGGAGGACAGAGTCGCGTTGCCAGACCAGGGCACCTACCGTAGCATTGCCAAGTGGAACCCCTTCGTCCCAGGTCGTGGAAAGCGACGGGAATACCATGTCTGATTTTCCGGCAGTTACGGGAAGTTCTTCTTGCGTACACGAAGTGAAAGGAAGAATCAGCAGTAAGAGATAGTGGAATTTCATAGTTGAAATGAATTAAGATATTTATGCCTATATTTTTATTTTGTTTACACATCTTTTATGATGGCATAAAATTATGGATAATTTTTGTGCCTGCAATGAAAGGGAAAAGAATTTTTTGAGAAAAAAACTTCTGGAGAACAGTCCGATAAAAACTTTTAAAGAAAACAGCGAGGATACCGGATCAGGAAACTGTTTTTGGGGAGGGGCGTTTGTGAGGTTCCATGCATTTTCATATTGTCGGGAAGTGAAGCGTTTCTTTCTTGTGAATTAAGGGATTATTCGGTACCGGCGGTTTTTGAGAGGTTAGAAATTTTATAAAAACGGGTGGTATGCCTGGAGGAAGTTGGGAGGCTTCTGCAAATCCGGAAGTGGATATGATAATTATTTATATATTGTAAATCAGTGTATTAGATGAGTGATTGAAAATGCTCGGAAGGGGAATTTTTTAACAGTAATAAGTTTGATTTGATTTGTTAATTTTTATAAGTTTGTGTTGTGAGATTTGCAAAAACTTTAAAAACTAGATTATACACGGCGTTTTTTAAAGCGCTTGTTAACTTTAACCTTCTAAAATTATGGAACCTTTTAAATCATTTTCCTTCGGGAAATCGCCTTGGAGACAAAGGTTGTTGGCCTCTGTCCCGGTTACCTTGAGTCTGTTAATCGCAGTGAGTTCGTTATCCGAAGCTTCGGCATCTGAAAAGATGGACAGTAGTCAGCTGAGTGTGTTGCAGTCGGAACATACCGTAAAAGGAAGCGTCCTTGATAAGAATAATACGCCGCTGATAGGTGTCAATGTGATCGAGAAAGGAACAAGCAACGGTACGATTACCGATTTCGACGGTAATTTTACGTTGAGAACCTCCACGGCGAATCCGGTACTTGTGTTTTCGTATGTCGGTTTTACTTCGAAAGAAGTGACGGCCAGTGCTTCTGCCCCGGTAAAGGTAGTGCTCAGTGAGGATACCGAAACATTGGAAGAAGTAGTGGTGGTGGGTTACGGTACGCAGAAAAAGGCAAACCTGTCGGGATCGGTAGCCTCGGTCGACAGTGAGCAGTTGCAGAACCGCCCCATTCAGAATGTCAGCAGCGGCTTGCAGGGACTGATGCCGGGAGTGACGGTGACCGGAACCAACGGTGCGCCGGGACAGGATGCGGGAAATATCCGTGTGCGGGGTATCGGTACATTGAACTCGGCTTCTCCGTATATTCTTATTGACGGGGTGGAATCGGAAACCATGAGTGCGGTAGACCCGAATGACATTGCCAGCATCTCGGTGTTGAAGGATGCGGCTTCGGCGGCCATCTATGGTTCGAAGGCTGCCAACGGGGTTATCCTGATTACCACCAAGCGTGGAGCTACGGGAAAGCCCCGGGTATCGTACAGTGGATACATCAGTTTCCAGAATGCGACGGAGAAAGTGGACCGTCTGAGTTCCTACGAGTATGCCGATATGTACAACAAGGCGCTGGAGAGTGAAGGAAAGGCGCCCCGGTTTACTCCCGATGAGATACAGAAATTCAAGGACGGAACCGACCCGATGTATCCGAATACCGACTGGTACGGACTGGCTTACCGGACAGGTATCCAGCACAGACATAACCTGAACATATCGGGTGGTAATGAAAATGCAAGGTACATGGGCTCGCTCGGTTATCTCAATCAGACGGGTATCCTGCCCAATGCCGGAAGGGAGCAGTTCAATGCCCGTACCAATCTCGACATGAAGATCAGCAAGCGGTTGTCTGCCAGAATGAATCTTGCCTATATCAAGAACAAGTACGACGATGCGAGTTCGGCTTATAACGGAGGAAGTTCGGACCAGATTATCCGTCAGCTGAACCTGATTTCTCCGTGGATTGTGAACCGCTATGAGGACGGTACTTACGGAACTATCTCGGACGGTAACCCTATTGCATGGCTTGATTCGGGCATGAAGGTTACGCGCGACAATTACAATTTTACGGGTAGTGCGTCTTTGGATTATACCATTCTGGACGGACTGGTGCTGACGCTTACCGGGTCGTATGTGAACAATCTGCAGCATTATAAGTATTTCCAGAAGTTCATCCAGTATAATCCGAACAAGGCTTCCGATCCGAACTCGCTTGATGAAAGGTATTATCGCTGGGACCGTACCAATTACGATGCGCTGTTGAATTATGACAAGAGTTTCGGTCGTCACAATATCAAGGGACTGGCCGGATGGCATACCGAAAAATACAATTACAAGTACATGAAGGTCTACCGTAAGGATTTCCCAAACAATGACCTGACTGATATCAATGCGGGGGATGCGGCTAGTCAGACCAATGAGGGTTATAACCGGGAGCTTGCGATGATTTCGTGGTTCGCGCGCTTGAACTATGATTATGCCGGAAAATACTTGTTTGAGGCCAATATCAGAGCCGATGCTTCGTCGCGTTTTGCCAAGGGCAACCGCTGGGGATATTTCCCTTCGTTCTCGGGTGCATGGCGTATCAGCGAAGAGGAGTTTATGTCTGCTGCAAGAGGATGGCTCAGTAACCTGAAGGTAAGAGGTTCCTGGGGTATGCTGGGTAATCAGGATGCGCTGAACAGTGATGCTTCGGGATCGTTCTATCCGGCAATCAATTCGTATGAAATCGGAGCGACTTATCCTTTCGACGGAGCATTGAACTCGGGATATTATCAGAAGGCATACCGCCTGAGTACGATTACGTGGGAAAAGGCGACTACCTGGGGAGTGGGTGTCGACTTCGGGCTGTTCAACAACCGTCTTACGGGTTCGGTGGATTATTACAACCGCTTGACCAAGGGTATTATGATGGATGTGGATGTGCCGAAGGAGTTTGCACTTGATCCTTATAAGGATAATGTGGGCAAGGTGCTGAACCGGGGTGTTGAAATCACGTTGTCTTATAACGATAAGTTTGGTGACTGGACATTCGGAGCGGCTGCCAATTTCGCTTTCAACCATAATGAGATCCTGGAACTGGGCGGAGTGGACTACATCAATGCGGTGAACGGCTACAACCAGCGGAATGCTTTGGGACATGCCATGAATTCGTATTATCTGTATCAGGCCGACGGGTTCTTCAACTCACAGGAAGAGGCTGATGCGTTTACTGCCAAATATGGCAATCCGTTTGGAGGAGGAGAGTTCAAGGCGGGTGACATCCGTTACGTGGATACCGATGGCAACGGCAAACTGGACGGTCAGGACCGTGTGCTGGCCAACAGTTCTGATCCGGTTTATACATTCGGTCTGAACCTGAATGCCGGATGGAAGGGAATTGACCTGGCGCTGACTTTCAACGGAGCGGCAAAGGTGGCCCGGTATTTCGATGCGCATGAGGTATATGGGGCCTTCTCTGGAGATGCCGGACATCCGGCAAGCATCTGGAAGGATGCGTGGACAGAGACCAACAAGGATGCTTCCATGCCGCGTATCTTTACCGATACCAATTCGCCGAGCAGTTCACGTCAGGTGGCTTCTACTTTCTGGTTGCAGAATACCAGTTACCTGCGTCTCAAGAACCTGCAGTTGGGATATACTCTGCCGAAGAGTCTGACCTCGGGATGGGGCATTGAGAACATCCGTTTCTATTATTCGGTAGAAAACCTGTTCACGATTGACGGCATGAAGATCAATATCGATCCGGAAGCTACCAGCCAGAGACTTTCTTCTTATCCGTTGTTGCGGACACATGCCTTCGGGGTAAATGTGACTTTTTAATTTTTTAATCTTAAATCTCTTAGAATCATGAAATCGTTGAAAAAATACATATTTGCAGGAGTTGCACTGACGCTGATGGCTTCCTGCAGTGACTTTCTGGATACCTTGCCTAGCGATGCGCTGACTCCTGAAACTACCTGGAAAACCGAACAGGATGCACAGAAGTTCCTGATCGGATGTTATGACGGATGGGAAAAAGGGGAGGAACTGCTGTATATGGACTGTGCTTCCGACTTCGGATACAATAATTTCCAGTGGGAAGGGTACAAGGACTTTGGCAACGGTACGCTGTCGCAGGCCAATCCGGGTACCAACTTTTATGATTATACCATCATCAGACGGTGTAATACGTTGCTCGAGAATATTGATAAGATTGCTTTTTCGGACGAGAAGGTGAAAAAGGACCTGATTGCACAGGCGAGGGTCATCCGGGCTTACCGGTATTTCAAGATGAACTGGCTGTACGGAGGGGTTGCGCAGATCGGTAATTACGGAAGTGCCCAGGAGGCTCAGGTGGAGCGGGCTACCGAGGCGCAGATCAGGGAGTTTATCCATGCGGAACTGGATGAGTGTACTTCCGACCTGAGCGAGAAGCCGGCTGCCCGGGGACGCATTGCTCAGGGTGCGGCACTTGCCATCCGCATGAGAGAGGCGCTTTATTACGGCGACTGGCAGGTGGCGAAGGAGAAGGCCCAGGCTATCATCGACTTGTCGAAGAAGAACGGTAACTTGTACGAGTTGGAGAAGGGAGCGGATGGGTATTCCCGACTGTTCCAGGTGGCCGGACAGGATTCGAAGGAGATTATCCTGGCGGTACAGTATATCAACTCAACCAAACCGTTGGGGGTAATCGGACAGATGTACAATAACGGTGACGGTGGCTGGTCTTCCATTGTGCCGACATATCAGCTGATAGATACGTATGAGATGAAATCCGGTCTTACCATTACGGAGAGCGGATCGGGCTATGATCCGGCACATCCTTTCAAGAACCGTGACCCGCGTCTTGCGCTGACAGTGATTTATCCGGGTGCCGATTACATCAAGGCCGACGGTACGAAGGCGGTCTTCAATACGCTGGATAAAACGATTGACGGAAGTGCCAATGCCAATTTCATGACGGCTGCCGACAATGCTTCGAAAACCGGTCTGACATGGAACAAGTATCTGGGTCCCATTACTCAGTATGCGGATATCTGGAAGAGCAATGCGTGTCCGATTGTGTTCCGTTATGCGGAGGTGCTGCTTACCTAGGCTGAGGCTGAAAACGAACTGAACGGTCCTTCGGAGGATGTGTATGCAAAAATCGATGAGGTACGTACCCGGGTGGGCATGCCGAAGGTTGACCGGAACAAGTACAACAGCAAGGAAACATTGCGTGAGCTGATCTGGAGAGAACGTGGCGTAGAATTTGCGGGCGAAGGTATCCGTCGTGCAGACATATTGAGATGGAAGACTTCCGACGGTAAGATGCTTGCCGAAAAGGTACTGAACGTGACACTCGAAAGAAGGGTGGGAACCGTAGACATGAAAGGCAGTGATCCGGAGAGCCGTGCCACGATCAAGCAGGATGCTTCTGCTGCCGACAAGAAGATTGAGGACCGGAAGTTTGAAAAGAAGAACAGGTATTTCCCGTTTGGACAGGAGGTATTGGATAAGAATCCGAAACTGACCCAGAATGAGGGATATTGATGAGGAATAAATGAGAAATTGTCCCGGTTGGCTTTGCAGAAAGGCTGACCGGGACAGTCTTTTGTAGGAATCTGCCGGTAGTTTTTCGTCGGAAGGAATAAAAAGAAAGCCGGAACCGGAGGGGTTTCTTAAAAAATAGCTATATTTGAGGAGACTGACTGGGGAGTTCCGGAGGGATGACCGCAGTCGGGATGAAGCGAGTGAGTGATTATTAAAGTGAATACCATATTTATTGAATCGTATGATGACTTTTAAGCATGCAGTTGCCCTCTGTCTGTTGTTATGTTCAGGCAGCATTTGGGCACAAAGAACAACGGAGATTGTCGAAACACCGTCGCAGGTACAAGACGACGGAATGGTGTTGAAGCGGAAAGTGGCCATCGGTCGTTTTTCGAATGAAACCCAATATGCAAAAGGAATTTTTTATGACCGCGAGAACGATCCGATGGGCAAGCAGGCCCTGGATATCCTTTCTTCCAAACTGGCTGCTTCGGGAAAGTTCCTGTTGCTGGAGCGCAATGACCTTGCCGCAATTCTGGAAGAAAACAGTAAAAACGAGAACCCGGCATCGACCATCGGGGCCGATTACGTGATCATCGGCTCCATTACCGAGTATGGCCGGAAGAATACCGGTAAAAGCAAGGTATTCTCTTCCGAAAAGACCCAGACGGTAGAGGCGGCTGTGGCAATCCGCCTGGTAGATGCTTCTACCGGACTGATTATCTATTCGGATGAAGGAAAGGGAGTGGCCGAACTGACGACCAAGACTACCATGGGGCTTGGCGGACAGGCCAGTTTCGATGCCACGCTGAGCGACAAGGCGATTTCGGAAGCCATCGGTCAGCTGGTGGAAAACATCATCAATAAGTGTACGGATGCTCCCTGGAAAACCTACTTCCTGGCCTATGAGCCGGATGCGGTACTGATTGCCGGAGGTGCAAGTCAGGGAATTAAGGAAGGCATGACATTCTCAGTGCTCAGCAAGGGACGGAAGGTAAAGAATCCGCAGACGGGTATTCTGATTCCTCTTCCTGGAAAGAAGGTGGGTGAGGTAAAAGTAATCTCCACCGGCGGTGACACCCCCGAAACAGAATATTCCTTTGTGGAAGTGACGGGCACGACAGAGATCAATGCCGAAAATATGGGAAATTATATTATTGAAGAATCTAAATGATAGGATATGAAAAGATTGGTAAAAAAATTATTGTACGTCCTGGCTCTTCCGGTGGTACTGTCTGCCTGCAAGGCCCCGGTAGCTCAGCAGAGTGGCAGGGAAGACATGGCTTACCTGCTTTTTGTCAGCCCTGACAGACTGGCCGGCGAAGACGTGATGGTCACCCTCGACAATCAGGAACCGTTTGCGGCAAAGGTGGTAAAGGAAAAGAAGTCGAAACGGAAGGGTACGCAGTACGGCATCAAGACCGGTCCCAGAAGCATCAAGGTGACTTATCGCGGAAAGGTGCTGTATCAGAAGAAGATTTTTGTATCGTCCCAGGAAGTGAAACAGATTATACTCCCGTAATGTAATTGTCAGATATCATGAAAATGCTCAAATGGTTATGGGTGCCGGCTGTAATGGCCGTGCTGCCTTCGTGTATGACATCCGAGTCGCTGTATTCCTGGCACGATTATGAAAAGACAACGTATCAGTACAGCAAGAAACGGACGGATGAATTGAAGATGAGTGTACTGGAAGAGTTCCAGAAAATGATAGGGGAACAGAACGGTCTTCGCCGTGCCGCCCCTCCCGGTATGTATGCGGAATATGGCTATATGCTTTACCGTACCGGTAAGAAGGAAGAGGGTATCCGGATGATGAAAGAGGAAATCAACTGGTATCCCGAATCCGAAAAATACATTTCCCGTATCATTAAACAGTTGGAAGAATGAAAAAGTTACTATTGATTCTGGGAGTGGTGATCGGATGCCTCACTTCCTGTACGACTCCGGTTACGTTGAGTCAGCAGTATCCGAAAATGTATGAGGAGAAGCCCTTGTCGATTGCCATCATGCCGCCGATCAATCATACGACGCATGTGGAGGCGAAAGATTTCTTCTATACGACGCTGTACATGCCTCTTTGCGAGAAAGGCTATTATGTATATTCTCCTTATCTGACGATGGAACTGTTCCAGCAGGAGAGTGCCTATGATGCGGAACTCTTCCTGAACGGCAGTCTCACTGCCTTCAAGGAGGTGCTGGGCGCGGATGCAGTCATGTTTACCGTCATAAAAGACTGGAGCCGGTCGAATATCGGGGGCAGGCTTTCCGTGACCATCGAGTACGTATTGCGCTCCACAAAGACCGGTGAAACACTTTACAACCGGGAGGGACATATTACGGTCGATACTTCCATTTCTTCGGGTATGGGAGGCTTGGGACTGCTGGTGGATATGGTGGCAACGGCCATCAACACGGCTGCTACGGACAATGTGGTAGCAGGACGGCGGTGCAATGCCTTTGTGCTTTCCGACCTGCCCGCTGGGAAATATTCTCCGTATTTCGGAAAAGACATGGATAATCCTGCCGGAAAGAAAGTGGTTAAGGCTATGGTTAAGTAATGAAGAATATAAAAAGCCCTAAGGTGACGTTCTTCCGGAACTTCGGATGAGGGCATGCAGGGCTGTCCGATAGAAAGGAACTGTCGCAAAAGAAAAACAGAGATAGGTTTGCCTGTCGTCTGTTAGTTGCAACAAAAAATCTCCTGTTTTAGTCTTATACTGAAATCAATAAAGACTAAAGCAGGAGATTTTTATTTCTGAGTTTTAATCGATCCGATTTTTACTTTTCAGTTCTGTTTGGGAAGATCATCCACCTTTGCGGTGTTGACTCTGCTATCCTTTTGAGGGAGTCCGTCCCAGTTGCTCCGGTGACAGGGAAATGCACCGTCATCCGTCAATCAGGAAATGATTTTCAGGTCGAGTTCCTTCCGGTCGATGTATTTTTCGAAGTGGAAAAGAGGAATTCCCAATGCCATTCCGGCGTGAAGGGTTCCTTCAATACCCAGCAGTTTCTGAATCTTGTTTGAATGATCCATACCGGCAGCACTGCATATGAAGCCTGTATAGAACTGGGCGATACCCATGGATTCCGCCATTAGCGAAGCGTTCTGGTAAGCCAGGTTGGAATCCTGACAGCCAAAACGGCTTTTCTTGTCAGTATAGATAAAGATGGCTGCCTTGGCCCCCCGCAAAATTCCGTCGTTGCCCTGCTCGAACTCGTCCCTGAGACGGCGGAAGACAGGAACGTATCCGTAGTTCTGGGGCATGATGCGCTTGAGCAGCGGCTTCAGCAAGGGATTTTCGAGTTTGTCGGCTGCCGAATTAAATATATTAATAGTAATCCGGCTGATTTCTTTCATGATTTTCTCATTGGTGACCAGTACCATTTTTACCCCCTGTGCATTCGTCGCAGTAGGAGCACGGTGTCCGGCCTCAATGATGCGCAGCAAATCCTCCTGCGGAATGGGTTTCTGAGAGAAAGCCCGGTTGGACCGCCGTGAGTTGATCAGCAGCTCCACTTGCGCCGGAGTCGGCAGGTGATTGCGGTCGAACTCGTGGATGTGGCTTACCGGAAAATCACTGTGGGCGATGGATGCGGTGGGGCAGATCGCCACACATTGTCCGCAACTGATACAGTCTTTTGCATCAACGGTTACTTTCTTGTCGTCGTTCAGCTGGAAGAGAACGGAAGGACAGATTCGGAGACACTTGAGGCAATGAATGCAGGTCTCCTGATTAATGGCAATTGTTGGCATATCTATTAGTGTTTTGAATTCAGCAGTAAGTTGTTTCTGTCGGTCTCCTGTTTCCCCTCCGGAACTTTCCTCTTCCTTCTGATACAGACGGACCGGAAATCCTGGAACAGACCGGATACCGGCTACAAAGTTAGCAGTTTTTTATGAATTTACGATGACTTTCCTCTTGGCAGAAATTTTCTTTCCCGCTATCTTTGCAACATGTTGAGATGCATATATATCATAATCGGTTCCATTTCACTGGGACTGGGCGTGCTGGGGATATTTCTTCCGGTACTGCCTACCACACCTTTCCTGCTGCTCGCTGCCGCATTGTACTTCCGCAGTTCTCCCCGGCTGTACCGCTGGCTGCTGGGACATAAGTACCTGGGACCGTATATACGGAATTTTCTGCACGACCGTTCCATACCCTTGCACGTAAAAATACTGGTGGTCTCCCTGTTGTGGATTACGGCCATCAACTGCATTTGTTTTGTCTTTGACAACTGGTGGCTGAAGGGGCTCATGGGCGGAATTGCCCTGGGAGTAACCGTGTATGTACTTTCGTTCAAGACACGCAGGGTAACGAAAGAAATGTGAGATTGAAAATTATTCGACTGCAGGGATGCCCTGCCAAATTTTTACAGGATGAAATCATTGACTTTCTATCACCGCGATGAGGCAGCCAGACGGATGAACCGGCTGGGAACTGCCGGAAAGCCTTTCTTTTTTCTGATTAATTTTGATGAGACGGAATGCCTGGTGGAGGAGCCGGAACAGCTTCCGGCAGAGGAACTGCTGTTCGTGTTTCCCGGAATGACGAATTTCGACGGAGTCTGTCAGACCCGCTGTCCGGAAACATTTCGCTGGCAGCCTTTCCCACAATCTTATGAAGACTATGCCCGTTCGTTCGGAATCGTCCACCGCCATATTTATGGAGGCAATTCGTTTCTGACCAATCTGACCTGTACGACCCGGGTGGATACTGACCTGACGCTGCGTCAGGTGTTCGAGCATGCCCGGGCCCGCTATAAACTGTGGGTGAAAGACCGGTTCACCGTTTTCTCTCCCGAGATTTTCGTACGCATCGAAGACGGGTTTATCTACTCCCATCCCATGAAAGGGACCATCGATGCGACCTGTCCGGGAGCGGCTGAACGACTGTTGAACGATGAAAAGGAAGCAGCGGAGCATGCCACCATTACCGACCTGATACGGAACGACCTGAGTCAGGTGGCCACGGAAGTGACAGTGACACGTTACCGCTACCTCGATGAACTGCAGACCCATCGGGGACGCTTGCTGCAGATGAGTTCGGAAATCCGGGGCAGACTGGAAGAGGGGTATGCTTCCCGCCTGGGAGACATCTTTTTCCGTCTGTTGCCGGCAGGCTCCATCACTGGGGCTCCCAAGCGGAAGACAGTGGAGATTATCCGCGAAGCTGAGACCTACGAGCGGGGTTTCTATACCGGGATAATGGGATACTTCGACGGGAAAAACCTGGACAGTGCCGTACTGATACGTTTCCTGGAGCAGGACGGGCAAGGGCAACTGTGGTTCAAGAGTGGAGGAGGAGTCACCTTCCGGAGCGAGGCGAGGAGTGAATATGAAGAAATGAAACAGAAAATATATGTACCGGTTTATTGAGACGATACGGATTGAGGAGGGACGTATCTGCCATGCGTCATATCACGACCTCCGGATGAACGAGACCCGGCGCAGCTGCTGGGGAGCGTGTACGGAATGGCGGGTAAGCGACTGGGTGGACCCTACGCCTTTCCGGGAGCGTACGCGCTGCCGGCTGGTTTATGGGAAAGAAGTGGAAAAAGTGGAGTACCTGCCTTATGTGCCGCGCCGGATCACCCGCCTGAGACTGACGGACGGGGAAGGGGTGGACTACCGTTTCAAATATGCCGACCGCTCCGCACTGGACGCCTTGTTTGCCCAAAGGGGGGAGGCCGATGACGTACTGATTGTCCGTAAGGGTCTGCTGACGGATACCTCCATTGCGAATGTGGCGCTCTGGAACGGAAAGGAATGGCATACGCCGGCCCGTCCGCTGCTGAACGGTACCTGCCGGAGGCGTCTGCTGGAAGAAGGGGTTATCCGGGAAAAGGACATACCCGTAGCCCGCTTGGGTGAGTACCGGAAAATCTGTCTGTTCAATGCCATGCTCCACTGGGAGGAGACCGTCCTCGACTGTACGGCGATTGAGTAAAGAATGCCGCATCGTGTGGAGTTTTTAAGGGTCGTGCACAAGGGTTTGGCATATAAATACTATATTTGCAGGCGAATCGGGTATATGGGGGATGGGAATACTGTCCCGAGTTACGTAATCACTTAAAGAACAGAAAATATGAAGAAAAACATCGCTTTAGTGGGCTTGATGGCAATGACGTTGTCCGCACAGGCTCAGAATGGGGGAATTTCGGCTGACATGCTGAAACAGATCAAAGAGAGTTATCAGCCGGGAGCTTCGGAAAAGGCATTATATAATGCAATGGCCGGAACCAGTATTGCAGTACTGGCCAAGAATCACGAAAATTACGCTAATTTCAATGCCGATTTTTCGCACAAGGTGATTTCACACGGCATTACCGACCAGAAGTCTTCGGGACGTTGCTGGCTGTTTACCGGACTGAATGTGCTGCGTGCGCAGATGATGGCGAAATACGGTCTGAGCGAAATGGAATTTTCGCAGAACTATTGTTTCTTCTACGATCAGCTGGAGAAGGCGAACCTCTTCCTGCAGGGAATCATTGATACGCGCGAAAAGCCGATGGAAGACAAGATGGTGGAATGGCTGTTCCGCAACCCGCTGAGCGACGGCGGTCAGTTTACCGGAATCTCCGACATCATCGGCAAGTACGGAGTGGTGCCGGCCAGTGTCATGCCGGAAACCTTCAGCAGTGAGAATACCTCTCAGATCAGCCGCCTCGTGGGACTGAAACTGAAAGAATTCGGTCTGCAGTTGCGTGAAGAGGCTCAGAAAGGAGCGAAGGCCGGTGCACTGGAAAAGAAGAAGACAGAGATGCTGGGTACGGTATACCGCATGCTGGCACTGGCTTACGGTCGTCCGGTAGAGAAGTTCACCTGGACGGTCAACGGAGTAACCAAAGAATACACGCCTCAGTCGTTCTACCAGGAATTCCTGGGCAATGACCTGACCAACAACTACGTGATGCTGATGAACGACCCGAGCCGGGAGTTCTACAAATGTTATGAAATCGATTACGACCGCCATGTATACGATGGCAAGAACTGGACGTATGTGAACCTGCCTATCGAGGACATCAAGGAGATGGCCATTGCTTCTATCAAGGACAGCACCATGATGTACTTCTCTTGCGATGTGGCTAAGTTCATGGACAGCAAGCGCGGTACACTCGACCTGAACAACTTCGATTATGAGTCGCTGATGGGAACTACCTTCGGTATGGACAAGAAACAGCGCATCCAGACCTTTGCCAGCGGTTCCAGCCATGCCATGACCCTGATGGCTGTCGATCTGGACAAGGACGGCAAGCCCCGTAAGTGGATGGTGGAAAACAGCTGGGGAGCTGATGCCGGCTATAAAGGTCATCTGATCATGACCGACGAATGGTTTGATGAGTACATGTTCCGTCTGGTAGTGGAAAAGAAATATGTACCGGCCAAGGTTTTGGATATCCTGAAACAGAAACCGGTGCGCCTGCCGGCCTGGGATCCGATGTTTGCTCCGGAAGAATAATCCTGGACAGGATACAGAGGGTGAGCTGACATAGAAACAGCAACTCTTTTTCAGCCGGTCTGCCGTATCTCCGTTTCAACCGTGAACGGACTGCGGCAGACCGTTTTCATGTATCTGGTGGCAAGGACAACCGGAAGTAGAAAGCCCGGAGAGGGGGAGGAACCGTAGACGGAGAAAAGACTTTTGCCGGAATCGGGTAAAAATAGTGCTTCTTTCGAGGCCAAATGAAGGATTTATTAGCTTATTTCACTGAAATTACATAACTTTGTTTTGCAAATTGGCTAACCGGCTGTTTCTCTTTTGATTAGTCGGACGGCTTGCTGGAAAAACAGTCGGCCGGTAGCCAAAAGTGAGAGATAACCGGTTTAATTGAATTTATGACATTAGATATTGAAACAGATCTAATTCCTTACTTGGATTGAACATATGAATAAACTTACTCAGCATTTAATCAAGACTCTTTCGGGAGTGGATATTAAGCAGTTGCTTGAAGAAAAGGAAGGCTTGTCAGTCTCTAACTGGCAGTTGTCTTCCGACTTGAATCTCGTGAAACAGGAAGCGGCTTATTTCCGCACCCAGTGTACGCAGAAGCAGGATGAACTGGCCGAACTGCAGGCACAGTTGGAAAAGGTACAGGAAAACACTGCAGGACTGGAAAAGCAGATTGAGGAACTGAACCAGCGGCTGCAGGCACTGGACGAGGAAAAGGTGGCTTGCAGTCAGCGTGCGGAAGAGGCCGAAGCGAGGCATAAGGCCTTGCAGGAGCAGGCAGCACTTTTGGAGAAAGAGAAGGAGACTTGTCAGTCTCAGCTTACGGAAAGCAGAAAGCGGGAAGAGGCCCTGAATGCGGCAGCGGGAAAGGCAGCGGAAGCACTGAATGCCTTGAAGCAGAAATGTCAGGAAGGTGAGGAAGCCTGTGCCCGGACAGTCGCAGAGAAAGAAAGTCTGAGTAAGGAGTTGAAGCAGCTGCAGACTGTGCTGGAAGAGAAAGAGCAGGCAGTGGCCCGGAATGAGGAGACCTTACGTTTGCGGGAGCAGGACATACAGGACCTGCACTTGCAGCTGGAGGAGATGGATGTGCTGAAGAAGCAGGTGGCTGAGATTGAGGTATTAAGAACCCAGCTTGCTGAACTCGAAGCCCTGAAGCCGCAGGCGCTGAAGGCCGATGAACTGCAGGAGGCATTGGATGCCTTGAAGGAGAAACTGGAAGGTAAGGAAGCGGAATACCGGTCTTTGCAGGAGATTCTGGAAAAGGAGAGGGAAGACTGGCAGCACAGATGGACGGAAGAACAGCAGCAGGCTGGGGAATTCGAAGAAGAACGTATGCGCCTTTCCGCCGAACTGGAGAAAATGACGGCTCAGCACGGACAGGTTTCCGAGGAATTGCTTCAGGCCCGGGAAGCATCGAAGCAGATGGAAGATGCACTGGCAAAGGCTCAGGAACTCTCGGAAAAGCAGCAGCATGAATTATCGGATTGGGAAGCAAAATATAACCGGGAAACTCAGCAGTGCGAAGCTCTGGAGAAGCAGTTGACTGAGAAGGAAGCCCTTCTCTCACAGCAGCAGCGCGAACTGGATGAGCAGCTTGCCGGATGGAAGAAGGACCAGGAATTGCTGCAGGAGCAGCAGACCCGTACGGAGGCCTTGCAGGTACAGGTAGCCCGACTTGCGGAACTGGAACAGCAGGTATCGGAACTGGCTCATTGGAAGGAGGTTTGCCAGACACAGGCCGGAGAACTGCAGGCGTTGAATGTCCGGCTGCAGGAACTGCAGGAGCAGAATGCCCAGTTGCAGGAAATACAGGAACTGCTTGCGCAGCAGCCGGTACACGAAACTCCGGAAGGACAGGCAGAAGAGCCGCAGGAAGACAGTCCTGTGGAAAAAACGGAAGAACCGGTCGCTGCATCCGAGCCGGCAACCGCATCCGAACCGGCTGTAGAGGCTGAGGCTGCCGCTCCGACACTTCCGGAAGAAGCCCCTGAGCCGAAGCCTGAACTGAAACCAGAACCGGAACCTGCGGGGAAACCAGCACCTGAAACCGCACCGGAGCCTGAAGCGAAAACAGAATCAGTGACTGAGTCAGCGACCGAACCGGAGACTGAGTCAGCAGCTGGATTGAAAGCTGAATCAGAGAAAGCACCGGAACCTGCGCCGGATGTCCGTAAAAAAGAAAAAGTCTGTACGGAAAAGCCCGTAGCAGAAAAACCGGTACATAAGCCGGAAAGTCTGCTGGATGCCTATCAGGATATGAAGAACCGCCTGGAAGAAAGCACCTTGTATTATCCTTTTACCCGGATTACCACCGAACCGGACGGATGCCAGTATATTTATGAGTCGAGAACCCTTCAGGTGAAGACCGAACTGTTTACCTGGGGAGTAGAGGGACGCGAAGTCATTACGGACGAATATCACTTCATTCCGAACGACGAGATTGTGCGGATTGAAGGAATGGATTCTCCTTTCGTCGGAGAGGCGATGTCCTGCGATTTCTCAGAAGAAGGAAATGCGGCTGAAGTGGCGGAAGCCCTGCTGATGGCGATATGCAGTTACCGTCCGATGCACATCCTGTACCGGGATAAAAACGGACGCATCTCTGAACGGAACCTGTTCTGGACCTGTTTCCTGCCTGCCAATGGAACTGCAGTGAAACTGCCTGACATGAATCTGTTTGAAAACCTGTTCAACGGTGAAATGGATACGGAGCATATCGTGGCTGCGTGTGCACATCTGCCCGAACCGAGAATCTTCATCATCAATCAGATTTTGTCTATCCAGATATTCGATGCCTTCGTCACTACGGCCAGGGGTATCGTTGCCATGCGTACCGGACTGCACGCTGCCCTGCTGGCCGAACAGAACGAGGCGGCAGAGTTGATTTACCAGTGCCTGCCCGACCGGTTTAAGGATGAACCGGACGTACGGAGCAACCGGGCCCATTACTGGATGCTGGAAGGTGATTTCGAGAAGGCTGCCGAGTTGTATCTGTCGGTCATGCCCGACCAGTATGTGGGCGAAGGAATGACCTGGGCCGATTTCAACGTGGCACAGTTCAATGAGTTCATCGAGCGGGGAGTACAGGCAGAGCGCTTCCTGCAATTGAAAGAGGCCTTGTATTCCGAAGGCTGGAACATCTGCGAAATCTGACCGGTTTGAAATCGACCGTTAGCATGTATGAATATAATGAAAGGCTCCTTGACGGGAGCCTTTTTTCTTGTAGTAATTATATCCTTTTCCTGTAGCTATCCGATTGAAAGGGGGAGGGAGATGGTGAATTCACTGCCACTGCCTTCCGTACTTTCCACGGTGATGGAACCTCCCTGCAGATGCACCACCTGCCAGACAAAGTTCAATCCCAGTCCAAAGCCCGAGGCTCCGGTAGCACGGCTTCCGGAAGCCACACGCTCAAACCGGTTGAATATTTTCATCTGTTGGCTTTGGGGGATACCGATGCCGTTGTCGCCGACTTTTATTTCCAGGATACCGTCTGCTGTGACGTTGGCAGAAAGCCGGATACGTACTTCCTTTCCGGAATACTTTAGGGCATTGTCCACCAGATTGGACAGGACTTCGTGCAGGCAGAAGGAATCGGCTGTCACCCAGAGGTCCTCAGCACATTCCACTTGAAACTCTACCGGCTTGTATGCTTTCAGCCGGAACTTCGTAACCAGGTCGTTGAACAACGGCAACAGTGCCACACGGACCGGATGAAGTTCCAGTTCTCCCCGCTCTATCTCCGTCAGTACGACCACACGCCCCGAAAGGGTGAGCAGGCAGGCGCATTCGTCGTTCATTGCCTGACTTATCTTTTCGATTTTTTCGGGCTTATCTGCCAGTCTGCCACTTTCCAGCATCTGGGTTCCCATCAGTACCGTTTGCAGGGGAGACTTCATGTCGTGAATCATCGAATAAGTGAAATCTTTCCGGAACTGTTCCAGCCTGCGTTGTTGTCTCCAGGCCCGCCACAGCAGTCCGATACACAAAAGACAGAAAACAAAGACCATTCCCAGCGGCAAAAACAGATACCATGCCGAATGAAGGATATGCATGGCGGAACCGGCTACCATACCCTGTACACAGACAGAACCATCCTCCGTAAGGCGCAAAGGAGATGTAAACAGACTTGCCTGCTGCAGACTGACATCACCTGCCTGTCCGGTTACCTCACTGGTGGTCGGTCGCAGCATACGGATACCGCTCTGTCCGTTCAAGCCAGCCTTCAGCAGAGAGGCTCTGAACAGCGAGTCCATGCGCTGCATGTCAAGAGGAACTGCCACAGGCCGTTCATTGATCAGTTGCTGTGTGCCATAGGCACGGTAAAGGCGGATACCCTCACTCAGGTCCATGGACTTGCGGGATACATAGATTCCATTGATGGATACCGGGACGGTCATTACATAGATGACACTGTCGTTTTCATCGGTTGTTTTCCGATACAAAACCGAAGTCATGGAATCGGTCTGGTGATGAAAGTATTCGGTGGCCCCCGTGATGAACGACTTACGGACTCCCTTCAGGTGATTCACATCTACCGAGCGGATATGGCGCAAGTCATTTTCTTCTACAAAAGCCTCTTCGAAGCATACCTGTACTTCATGATTCATGCTTTGCTGCTGTTCGTGATAAATGTATCTGCCCCAGAGTGCCGGCAGCACGAATGCCAGTGGTATCATGCTCCATGACAGGCGGTGTAGCCATACGAAGCGGTGTGAACGCAGCCGGGCATTCTCCTCTTTGGCACGGGTCAGCGTAGCTTCTGTATCAGCCAGTACTTGCCGGGCCTGTAGCCGGGCTTCTGTCCAGCAGGCATTATGCAGACAGGCTTCCATCTTCCGTACCGGTTGGGCCATCAGTTCGGCCAGCCGGTAAAAGTCCCCGCACTGACGCTCAATGTCATGCCGCAAGTGCTGCAGCAAGTGCATGCGCAGTGCAATGGCCCCAATCAGCAGAACGGCGATAAGAAAAGTCAGTCCCGGGAACAGCAGGTTCGACGGATGCCTGAAATAATGCTGGTCCACGATTGCTTCAACGGCAATACCTTTTCTCAGATGCAGGCAGGCGCGGGGAGAACTTACTATACCGATTCCTTCCTGATCGGGCAATATAGTTCCGGCAGGAGAAACCTGTAAGGTCTGTCCCGTCGCAGCATCCAGTTTGCGGATGTAGATGCTTCCCTCCATCCTTTCATTTTCCAGGATATGGCCTAATGTCAGTCGTAGCGAATCAAGCGAGATTTCGGGCTGCCCGTATGCATCCTGCAAGATTGTCGAAGTCTGCTCCGCATAATAAAACTGGCGGTCTTCATCGTTCAGGTGCAGGCTGTCGGGGGCATATACCATGTGCGTCACTGTTCCTTCTGCATAAGGCAGACGGTTTTCCTGTGCGTCCGTTACGAGCACAAAGGCTTCTTTAAAACTTGAACTCAGTACCGCTTCAGCTTTCTGCATCTGGTTGTGATAGGCAAACCACATACCTGCCTGCTGAAAAAGGATGATCAGCAGCAAAGTGCAGAAGGAGAGTCCGAGGATATGTTTTACTTTCATAAGGCTGAGAGATAAGAATCGCGTCCGCAAAGATATTGTTTTTTCAGACAAACGGAACAAAGAGGAACTTTTTTCCAGGTTTCGGGTTACATGATGAATACGCCATGCTTTCTGGACGATATAATTCCCTGACCCTGAAAAGACGATTTACGGACCTCACGCAAATGCATGTGCAGTTTCATATAGAAGAAACTGCAGTATCAAGCTGAAGAAACTTTTGTTTCATATAAGTGAAACTTGAGTTTCATATATGTGCAACTTTTATTTCCTGCCGAGGAAACTGAAACAATGATTTGACGGGCAATGGAAACTTATAGAACGTTGAAGCCGATTTTTGCAGGAAAAGAGGAAATGTATGCTTTCATTTGTGCGAAGGACAACGAAAGACCGGGCTTAATTGACTGCCCAGTCACTGATTGTACCTGTTACAGATGAAAAGGAAGCTCCAATCTTATAAACGCTGCGGCTATCGGTTCCATATTCACGTGCATACCCTTTTTCCTCTATCTGTCGGAGTGCTTCTTCAGCAGTACCGTCCAGCTTAAACTCAAAGATATATACATAGTCCGATGTTTCCACTATGCAGTCCACACGTCCCTGGCTCTGGACCTTCTCGGCATAGACGGTATAAACACTCACCAGACGCATGATGAGATAGAAAGTATATTGGAAATATCGCTCACGTTCTATCTCGTTTTCCCTGCGGCGCATTGTGTAAGGTATGCCGGAGAGGAAAGAGGTAAACAGTTCTCGTACCTGCTCTACTTCTCCTTTTCGCAGTGCTATAACAAGGCTTCTTATCCACCCGCCAGTTTCTTCAGCAGGTTGCAGATATGATGAAGCCACCATTGTAAGGAATCCGCCCTTTACCTCATTATTCGGGAAGTCAAGAAGGAAGGTATTGAAGTCCCTGTCGTAGGCTTTTATCGTAAGATATCCGCTTTGGTATATCATAGGCAAAGGACGTTCCACGTCGGCCTTGTAGTCAATAAATTCAGCGGGAGTATAATACTTCCCGGTAAATTCATTCATCCTTTCATGAGAACGGTTGAGCAGACGAATCAGATAGGTAGGAGTTCCTGTGCTGAACCAATAATCCTTGATGCGTTTGGCATCAAGAGCATTTAACAGACTGAAAGGGTTATATATGTCAGTCAGCTTATCGCTGAAATGGTAACCGTCGTATTGCTTCTTTAGCTGTTTATACATTTCCTCAGGTGTACACTGATATTCAACAGCCATTTGCGACACAGGTTCAGTAAAATATTTTTCAATCTCCTCCTGGGTTATACCGCAAAGTGCTTCATAACGGACGTCCATGCTTATATCCTTCGGTTGATTGAATCCGCTGAATACACTTACCTGAGAGAACTTGGTAACCCCTGTCAGCAGTACGAACTGCAGGTGTTTGTCTGCTCCCTTAAACACGGAATAAAAAGCTTTCAGAATATTGCGATGCTTATCCTCCAGATTGGTATCCACATCCAGCACATCAAGAATCGGTTTGTCGTATTCATCTACAAGCACTACAGCACGTCGGCCAGTCTGAAGATGAGCTGCTTCAAGAATCTTTATAAAGCGGTCACCGAGGCCTAATTCATTGGTACGTACCTGCAAATTATATTTTTGCTCCCATTCCACAAGGTATAAATTAAGTTTCTGTTCCAATTCTCCGGAATTGGTAAAATTTGTTGCGTTAAAATCCACATGGAATACGGGATACTCGTTCCATTCTGTTTCCATCCTTTCTATGGCAAGTCCACGAAACAGTTCCTTATGTCCTAAGTAGTAGTTTTCCAATGTAGACACCAGAAGGCTTTTCCCGAAACGCCGCGGACGGCTGAGAAAATAGATACTGCCATTATGTGTAAGATCATAAATAATATCTGTTTTATCCACATATATATAACCTTCTTGTATGATGCGTTCAAAACTTTGAATACCAATCGGAAATTTCATAACCTCATTCTTTTTGTACCTTATACAAAGGTAAATAAAAAAACAGATTTTTTGTTTTGTAACTAAGAAAGATTATCATACTTTTGAGGAATCGGTATTAAATCTGTCAATATAAATAACCGGGTTATGTGCCGGAACTTATCAGGTACATGATAAACGAAACCAATCGGGAAATAAAAGCAAATATAGAATTCTGGAATAGTGTAACATGAAAATAAAAGAACTAATCAAAAAAACAATAATTGTTACTATTACAGCTATAGTGACTATTATTTTATTTGGATTCCTTATAAGAATGTGTATTGTAAAAAATGTGGTAACAATTGAGCATAATGATGAAATGCTCAAATCAGAGTTCAGAGAATAAATTTATTATTTTTGATATTATCAAATATCCGGACGATAGGCATTTCAGGTAAAGCATAATGCTGTTTATCATGACGATGATATCATATATATCTAATGTATTATGTGTATCCATAAAAAATCTCTGATATCCAGTATGAAACATACAGAATATCAGAGATTATAGAGTTAAACTTTTAAGAGAGAAAACCTTGTGGAGGCTATTTGGTGAACTTCTCAGTAGCCTTCAGAATATAATCCGAACTTTTCTCATCCCACTGATAAGTATTCTTGTCTGTTACTTCCCCCTTTGCATTATAGATAAAGTTTATCTTATACATACGTTTAAGATATTTACCTTCACTTACCGAGTAAGCCTCGATGTTTGTCACCTTCTTTTCGTCTGAAGCTACATTATAAACAACCTTGGGTGTTGACAATGATACCGATGCTACTGCTGAAACTATTAATTCTGCTATCATAATGATTAAATTTTTAAGTTAGGCTTTATTTTCTTGTTTCTTGTACAGCAAAGGTATGCGCAAAGAACAAGAATTTATGTTATCGCCATGTTATCTTTAGGTTAAGAAATTTTCTGCAAGAACTCTTTCGATGTTCTTATAAAAATGATTATTACAAATTATAGGCAATACCAACATTATAGATTGATATTAACTTACAAATACAAAGATTTTGGGGAGTCTTCAACTCATGATAAGCCATAAATCTTCCTTTTACAATTGAAAATCAGAAGTGCTCCATGCAGAACTATTCCTTTCCTTTAGCCTTAACAAAATGTGCATACTGATGTGTGTAGTACTGGAATATTTTTAATTTTGCAGGAAATTTTTGTGAAATGAGAAAGATAACCCACTATATTCTGTACATTCTGATTGCTTTTGTAGCCCTTTTGAATATCCAATGCAGCGGAAACGGCAAGGAGAAAACACCGCTTCCGGAACTGGTTCATGCGGAGTCCGTGATGTTTGACCACCCGGACAGTGCGCTTCATATTCTGGAGGCCATGCCGATGCCTTCAGCACGCAGGGATAAGGAGAATCATGCGCTGTGGTGTCTGTTGTTGACACAGGCGCAGTACAAACAGGTGATGAAAATCTCTTCTGATTCCCTTGTGAGGATAGCATACGATTATTACAAACCAACAAACAATGCCCGTAGAAAGGCTATGTCAGCTTTATATATGGGAGGGGTGAATTATAATCTTGGTAATATTGAAGAGTCTATCAGATTTTATTTAGAGGCCAAGACTGAAATGGAGAAGACCAATGGTTATAAATTGGGCTATCTGGTTATGTCAGGATTAGGAAGAATATATTTATATCGTAATCTTATTGAGTATGCGTTTGAAGCTTGTCAAAGTGCATATAATTATTCTGTTAAAGATTCGAATTTGCGCTATCAGATGGTTTCTTTACAATATTTAGCAAGATGTTATTGCTTATTGAATAATTTGGATAAAGCTGAACAGATATATGAACAAAGTGCAGAGCTGGCTTTAGAATTAAAGAATAATGATTTTTATGCTGTTGTACAGCAAGAATTGGCTTTGGTTTATATTGCTCAAAAAAGATTTTATGAATCTCTTGAGGTAGTACAAACGTTACAACCTTCTTCTCAAACCTATTTGTTGCGAGGACAAATATATTTATGTCTGTCTAAGGCAGATTCAGCTTTATATTATTTAAAAAAATCATTAAGAACCGATAACGTATATACGAAACGTTCTGTCTATAAAACGTTGTATCAGTTATCTTGTGATTCAGAATTTAATATATACATGAAAGAGTTTTGCGATTCACTTCTTTTCTATACCGACTCTGTCATGTCCTTAGACAAAGGCAAGGAAATTATCGCCTACAAGGAGAAGTACGACCACCAGAAACTCATTACCGAACAGCAGCGTCTGAAGCTGGAGAAGGCAGATGCACAGCGTATGATATTCATCATCACAATATGCCTGATAGTAGTTATAGCTGTTGTAGCTTACCTCTATCAGAAACGCCTTGTGAGAAAGGAAACCACCATCCGCAAACAGTCCGAGCAGCTGCAGGCCTACATGCTTCAACTGCACGAATACGAGACACGGCTCATGCAGAACAACCGCTACATGGAGGAGCTGAAGGAGCAGCTCTCCGGTCAGGAAATGAACTCTGATGAACTTCATGAATACCGTGAACAGATAGACAGCCTTCAGGTTGAGAACGGCAGGCTGTCTGAAAAGATAAACTCTCTTCAACATCATATTAATGACTATTCTTCCAAACTGGA
>ENA-ORSM01000868-ORSM01000868.1-human-gut-metagenome-genome-assembly--contig:-NODE-868-length-25969-cov-7.826928_pt1 | contig 25969 bp, 25 predicted proteins | sample MGYA00241903_ERZ509170 | MGnify/ENA primary metagenome ERZ509170 (study PRJEB26280, sample SAMEA2338784) | human gut metagenome | biome: human gut; feature: human-associated habitat; material: faeces...
CCAGGGGGAGAAATCCTTCCAATACGCTAAACAGGAAGGGCAGATCGGATCAGGACCGAAAGGACCCGGCCTCTTTGAGTATCAATATATAAGCGAAAAAACGCCCCGAAGGGCGTTTTTTTCACATTATTCAGCGGAAATAAACATGGGATACAGCGGCTGTCCGCCCCGATAAGTTTCAAAGGTAACGTCAGGGTATTTCTTTTCTGCCTTGTCGATTTCTTTGAGGCAGTCTTCCTCGGAAAGATCTTTTCCGGAGTAGATAGTTACGATTTCCGTATCTTCTGTAATGAGGTGGGACAGTACGTCCAGGAAGCATTTGGTGAAATCCTTTTCTGCAATGACTTCATGGTTTTTCATGATGCCCATGAAATCATCCTTGTGGATTACCGTTTCCCCTACGATGCTGTCTCTTACGGCCGTGGTAATCATGGCGGTAGCAATATCCCCCATCCGTTCCTTCATGGCTGCCAGATTTTCTTCCAGCGTGTTGTCTTCAGAGAAAGCCATGGCTGCTGCCAGGCCTTCCATGGGGTTGGTAGAAGGAACGATGTGGACTTTTTCACCCAGCATTTTCTGGAGCTGCTGGGCTGCCAGGATAATATTTTTGTTATTGGGGAGAATGATGTATTTTTCATACTGCCCGTTGTCCATGCCGCTGCTCAGTTCCTGTACTGAGGGATTCATAGACTGACCGCCGGATACCACATCGGCACCCAGTTTTTTAAAGAGGTCTGTCCAGCCGTCGCCGGATACAACGGTGAGAATGCCCAGAGGCTTTTTAGCCATCTTCTGCTGTTTTTCCTTATTCTTATGGAACTGGTCCACCATGTTGTCGCACTTGATGTCGTGAAGGGTACCCCAGTCTGCCGCCATATCCAGCACATGGCCCGGACGCTGGGCATGAATGTGAACCTTCACCAGGTTGTCCCCTTCTGCCACGATCATGGATTCGCCCCAGGAAGACAGTTTCTTTCTGACTTCCTTTGCCTTCACCTTGCAGGGGCTGATAATGAATTCCGTGCAGTAAGGATATTCGATGGAGAAAGATTCCCCTTTCGCTTCCAGCCGGCTGATGACCGGTTTCACATCCACTTTGATTTCTTCCACCTTGCCGGTGAGGCCGTTCAGGCAGCCCATGAGGAAGAAAATAAGACCCTGCCCACCGGCATCGACTACGTTGGCGTCTTTCAGAATCTGCAGCTGTTCCGGCGTTTTAGCCAGCGCTTCATTACCGCAGCGGATAGAAGCTTCTAAAATTTTACTGAAATCCGTTTCCGTGCGGATCACTTCCCTAGTTCCCTTGGCAATGCCCCTGGCTACGGAAAGAATAGTTCCTTCCACCGGTTTCGTAACAGCCCTGTAAGCATAGAGGATACCGTACTGGAAGGCCTTGCTCATCTGGCCGCAAGACGCCGTTTTCTTTCCATGGAGCCCCCGGCTGATGCCGTGGATGATTTGGGACAGAATGACACCGGAATTTCCTCTGGCCCCCATGATGGCGCCGGCTGCCGCCTTTTCAGCCAGAATCCCCACCGGCTGTTCCGCTTTTTCTTCTGCAATCATGCTGTACATGGACTTCAGTGTATTCAGCATATTATTTCCCGTATCCCCATCAGGTACAGGAAATACATTGAGCTGGTTGATAATTTCATATTTCTGCTGAAAAAGCTGGTACGCTCCTGTCAGCATATTTTTGAAACAAATCCCATCTATTGTATTATACATATTTATTTCCCCCATCATTTGGCACTTTCAAAGATAATTCCCGTCAGTCCCGGTCCCAGATAAGATGCCAAGACAGGTGTACCGGTAGAAAGAGTGACCTGGATATCCGGATATTCTTCCTGAATCCTTTTCTGCAGCGCCCTGCCACCTTCTTCATTTTCAATATGGACAATGCCGATGCGACGGCAGGGTGAATTCTTGTGGAGATAATCGAGCATGGCGGCGGCAGCCTTCTTTTCGGTGCGCACCTTGGCAAGCACATCTACTTCATTATTGTCATTCAGGAAAATAACCGGCTTGATTTTCAAAATGCTGCCTATCAGGCCGGCAGCCTTCCCTACGCGGCCACCCCTCCGGAGATAATCCAGGGTAGGCACGGTAAAAGTAGTCCGCATCAAAGAAGCGGACTCCTGGAGACCTTTGCTTATTTCCTCAAAAGAAAGGCCCTTCTCAATCATATCCAGTCCGTCTTCCAGCACTTCCATCATACCCACAGCAGTGGTACGGGAATTAATGACGGCAATCTGCTTCCGTCCCGACTGGCGCGCCGCAAGAACGGCGCCATTATAGGTGCCGCTGACGCCGGAAGTGATGCAGATAACAATGACCGGATCCTCTTTGGGGAGAGACTCAAACAACTTAAGGAAATCACCGGTGCTGGGCTGGCTGGTAGGAACCGCCTTCTTCGTACTTTCGGAATACTCAATCACCTGTTCAATGGTGGCCTCATTTTCCGGCACATATTCCCCCTTCACCGAGATAAAAAGAGGAATCACATGAACATTATCGTGCTGCTCCAGGAAATCCTTCGGAACAGCGGCCGTACTGTCTACAACTAGCTGAATCATTGGCTAACAGTCCTTCCTGTTATTATTGTTTTTTTGCTTTTCTTTCAGCTTTTCTTTCATCAAACTCTTTCAAAAGCTGCTTGTAATCATCGTCATCATAGCCATTGGTAGCCAGCATGTATTCCTTGATCTTCTTACGCTGCAGAGCCACATTCATGGCAGACAATTCGAAAGGATCCAGCGAAATTCTTGCCAGCATTTCCCCGGTAGAAGAATAACCTACAATGCCTTCTCCCAAAAAATCCACCAGCTTCTCCCGCTTCACCACTTCGCAGAAAGTGCGGAAGAACTTTTCCGCTTCCTTAATCATCCTGTCTCGGATACGCTTGTATTCATCCGCCTTATCCGCAGGAATCCTAAATCCATCAATTTCCACATATTTATCGGGTAAGTTAAACATAGTATCTCCTGTAATTCTACATATTTATCCACTATATTTAACTATATCGCCCTCAGCACTTTTGGTCAAGTTTTTATGTAAAATAAATGAAATATATGTATTATAAAAGTTTTCAGGATATGGGCTCTGAAGAGAAAGCTCAGAGAGAATGGTTCTTAAAATTGACCAGCCTAACGGCCGGAGAGTTCGTAAGCTTGACGGGCCCTTCGGCCCCAAGGGTGCTGGTGGCAGCTTTGCCACAGATTCAAAAAAATGGGGGGCAAGGCTGACGCCGCGGGTTGCGTAGAAGGGTTGTGCATCGCTAGCGCTCAAGGGGCAGCAGCGCCTGCGGCGCTGAAGGTTATGGTATCGCCCTGCGGTGTACAGCGAAAACATTTTACACTATGCGAACTGGATTTGTAAGGGAGCATCAGCGACCCGAAAATCCAGTGAGTCAGTGACAGCAGTGGATGAAGGAGCGCTGGCAACGCGCAAAATGTAGTAAGTCGTTTCCCCTTTAAGGGGCAATGATTTTATAATGCCGCCTTTCAGGATAGGGGGCGGTCTTAAAAAACAAGATAAGATATAAGCCCTTCCATACTTTCCCCTTTTGCAAGGTTCTGGATGCCGACGTGGTGTTCGCCACCCCGTCAATTTGACAAAAGGGTGCATGGCACTAAAACAGTGCCCCTTTCCTTAAAAAGGGAGCGCTACCGTTAGTTTTCACGCCCGTATCGGCGTTTCCCCTCAGCTCCCCGATTTCAAATCTCCCAGATGTGACGTATCATTCAGGGTATAGAGCATATTCATATCCCCCGGATAGATGTTAACCTGTGAAATGCTGGCGTTGGAGAGAGCCAGGTTCCAGGAACGGGAGAGAGGGATTTGGATAAGGCCGCATATGATGGTGCGCAGCGCCGCGCCGTGGCAGACGATGGCGTAGGTTTTATTGTCCCCTCGTTTGATGATATCGCTGATGGCTTCCATGCACCGTTTCTGGCAGTCTGCAAAGGATTCCCCATGGGGGAGTTTCATGGTGCCTGCATCGTGATACATGGCTTCAATCATGCCGGGCCAGATTTTTTCGATTTCCTCGTAGGTCTTTCCTTCCCAGTCTCCGAAGGAGAGTTCTTTCAGCCTTGCATCTGTTTCCAGTGGAAGGCCGTGAGTTTGGGCAATGCCCTTCGCTGTATGGGCAGCCCGTTTAAGGGGGCTGGAAATGACGCCATCCAGAGAGACAGTGCGGAACCGTTCTTTTGTCTTTTCCGCCTGGGCTATCCCCTTTTCGCTTAAGGCCACATCGGTGCGGCCCTGATACCTGCCGGAACTGTTCCATACAGTCTGGCCGTGTCTTATAAGATAAAGTGTAATCATGGATGGTAAACCTCTTTCAATGCTTTAAGGAGCCGGTTGTTTTCTTCCCTTATCCTCACAGCCAGACGGAAGAAGGAGTTGTCAAGGCCTTCGTAGTTGCCGCACTGGCGGATGAAAATGCCTTTAGGAAGAAGCTGCTTCTGTAAATCGGCGGCGTCTCTTATGGAGCCGGTCAGTTTCAGAAGGATGAAATTGACGCAGCCGGGGTAGACCGTAAGGTCTTCCAGTTCTCCCAGTTTCCCTGCGAAATATTTCCTTTCGGAGGAGCAGAAGGCACGGGACGCTTCAATGTATTCCCTGTCCCTAGCGGCGCAGGTCATGTAGAGCTGGGCCGGGCCGTTCACGTTCCAGGGGATGAGGTGGTCTTTGATTTTTTCTGTGAGGGCCGGATGGGCAAAGGAGCATCCGATGCGGAGGCCCGGCACGGCGTAGAATTTCGTGAGGGACATAATGACCACCAGATGTGAATAAGTCTTTACGAAAGAGCGGTAGGACACGTCTCCTTCCACGAAGTCGATGAAGGATTCGTCAATTACCACATAGCTTTCCGTGTCTTCTGCAAGGGCCATCACTTTTTTGAAATCCTCCATGGAAAGGAGGCAGCCGTCGGGGTTGTTTGGGTGTCCCAGGTACAAAAGGGAGCGGGGAACCATTTTTCTTTCCAGTTCCCCTAAAGGAAGGGAAAAGCCATGGTCCTGATCCAGAAGGAAGCTTTCCGTATCTGCGCCGGCGGCTTCAGCGGAGAGGCGGTATTCGGAAAAAGCTGGCGCCGGCACCAGCACTTTTTCCGGCTTAAGGAATCGAAGCAGCGTATACATGAGCTCCGTAGCCCCGTTTCCTAAAGCAATGGTATCCTTGTCCATGCCATAGGCAGCGGAAAGGGAGGCTGTCACGTCCCGGTCTTCCACATCCGGATAGCGGAGGGTCTCTATTTCCCAATAACGGAGAAGAGCCCTTCTCCCCAGGGGAGAAAGGCCGAGCGGGTTGATATTGATGCTGAAATCAAGGATTTTATTCCGTTCGGAGGGGGCTAGGGAAAAGACATCCCCTCCATGTCTAGAGCTTTTCAAAGTCATGGATATCACACTTTCTGCACTGCATGCCCTGGTTTGTAATATGTACAAGGTCCAGGAAGGAAATCCTTCCTTTCATTTCTTTATCCAGGAAATTTTTTACTGCCATGGCATCCTTTTCCATGGGAAGAATCAGTCCCAGCACGGTACCGCTGTGGGCACAGATAACCCCTTTTCCTCCCTGCTCCAGTCCCAGGTGATAGAAATCTTCCAACGGTTTCTTATAAAGGATCTTCTGGTTGGCAAAGGAGCTCATAGAAGCAGCCCTGCCGATCAGGTCCAAAGACTGGTGCCGGATTCCTTCTTTAAATAAAGAAAGAGCCTCCTTTATTTTCGTTTCATTGCTCTTCTGCAGGTCTACCAGATCATTTCTGGAATTAAAAAGCATGGTGTCCACTTCCCCGCCGCAGTCATAAACCAGGATCTGCATGGCCGGGCAGAGGCCCATTTCCCGGATAAGGCGTCCTTCCCGGTAATCAAACTGCACTACCCCTTTAAAAAAGGTGGCATCGCTGGGTTCAATGGAAAGGGCAATAGCTGCAATTTCCCGTTCCGACAGCTTTCGGCCGCAGGCAAGGGCCGCAGCCTGGCAGGCGGCACTGATATCGGCCGTGCTGGAGGCCATGCCTTTCCCTTTTAGAATATGGGATTTCAGCTTTAAGGGGACTCTTTTCTCTTCTCCCAGATAAGCCATTGTTTTCTCTACAGCTGAAAGAGCCTTGGGCGGAAGCGCTTCTCCCCTTCCGTCAAATCCGGAAAAAGCATAGGAGAAGCGATCTATGGGACAGGTCACCATAAAGGAGGAGCCCTCTGCATAGCCCTGGATAAATTCACCGCAGGATCCCGGTGAGCTGACTACATATGCCATACATTCCCCCTGGTAATCAAAACATAAAGGAGCGCCAGAAAGACTTCTGTCACTTGATTTACAAATCCATAGGTATCCCCTGTTGTACCGCCGATTTTACCCACGATCCAGCGATTCAGATACAGCCCCAGCAAAAGGGCTGCGCCGGCCAGTATCACATAAAGAAATCCGAAATAAAGAGCCGGCAGCAGTGCAAATACAGAAGCAATGGCCACTGCATGCTTTGGACGATAAGCGGAAAAGGCTTTGCCCATGCCATAGGGACGGGCATAGGGATATTCGCAAATGCTGATGACAAGGTTCAGCCGCCCCAGCGCAGGCGCCGCAATGAGAATGGGATAAAGCAGGCCGTCTATGGATCCCAGGGAGAGGGTGTAAAGGTTGATGAAAATAATGATGGACAACATACCGAAGGAACCGATCAGGCTGTCCTTCATGATTTCCAGGCACCGCTCCCGGGAGCGGCCGGAAAAGAGACCGTCCGATGAATCCATGAGCCCGTCAGCCAGAGTGCCTCCGGATATGAAAAGCTCTCCCAGGACAATCAGAAAAGCAGTCAGATAGGGCATATCCAAAGGTTTCAGCAGGAAGTAAATGAGGCACATGAAAGCGCCTATAATCCATCCGTATACAGGAAACCAGATGACGCTCTTTCCGAATTCCTCATCTTTCCAAACCGTTTCATTGGAAATGTGGATACGGGTGAGAAATTGAAGACCTACTAAAAAAGAATTCATTCAATCACCACAAGTAATTGTAAAAAAGTTCAAAAAAGCGAAGAAACAAAAGTATGGTCTTGAAGATAATGAGCCTTTGAAGCCCCAGGCAGCCAGAAGATCCTACTTTCTGTCTTCTTCACCACACAAAGAAGATGACCACCGATTCCACTGCCACAAAGAGAATGACCGCAGCGTACATCATGCAAATGGAAGTCTTGATATGCTCTGCTTTCAGCGGTGTATCAGGGTCTCCCATGTATTCGCGAAATTCCGGTTTTCCCTCATAGTAATTGTAGCCGCCCAGCTGTACATGCATGGCGCCAGCCACCGTGGCTTCTGCATAGCCTCCGTTAGGAGAAGGGTGCTTCGGTGCATCCCTTAAGCCAATTTTTTCTGCATTTTTCCAATCCTGCTTCAAGAGCGCTGCAGCTGCCACAAAGAGGACAAAAGTAATACGAGCTGGAATATAATTCAGCACATCATCCAGACGCGCAGCAAAACGGCCAAAGAAAAGGTAACGGTCATTTTTGTAGCCCAGCATAGAATCCATGGTGTTGCCGGCCCGGTAGAGAGCCGCCCCTACGGGTCCTAAAAGAAGGAACCAGAAAAGGGGGGAAATGACACCGTCCGTTGTATTTTCCGCAATGGTTTCCACTGTGCCCCGGGCGATTTCACTTTCATCCAGATTTTCCGTATCCCGGCCAACGATCCAGCTGAGCCGTTTCCTGGCGGATACCATGTCCCCCGCTTTCAGGAGGCCGTAGATTTCCATGCCGTCCCTGGCAAGGGCCCGGGGGGTAATGGTGAAATAAAGGACTACGGCACTGACAGCAGCATACATGAGAATGCCCGCCTTCACGGAAAGCCAGGTCAGGAATCCCACCACCAGGCCCACGGTGAGGAGCACAAGGAGGGAAGTCATCATGCCGCGGAAGAACATATTTCCATCAGATGTCTTCTTTTCGGGATAAAGCTTTCCCTCAAAGAAGGAAATCACCTTCCCTATGAGAACCACCGGATGGTAATCGGATCTTGGATCTCCATAAATGGTGTCGATGACCAGGGCCGCCAGGGGGATGAGGGCATAAAATGCAGAGTAAATTAAACCGTCCAAATTATTCATTCCTCAGGATTTCATAAAAAGCGTTCATATCAAAATGGGTTCTCACCATTTTTGCCAGACGGTCAAATTCAGACTCCTTATAAGCCCGGTACTTGAACTGTACCGGCAGTTCCGGAAGGCCTTTGCGGCGGCGCAGGGCGTTAATCACAGCCCGGCGCAGATCATCATTGTCGAAGAGGCCATGGCAGTAGGTGCCGAAGACATTCCGCTTTTCATTGATGAAACCGTCCTGAAGGTCCACCTTGTCCTCACTCCGCTGCACGATATGGAAAAGGGACTGCGCCGGTTTCGTAAGCGTGGTCTCACCCATGTGGATTTCATAGCCCCGCATGCCCTTCCCGGCAAACTGCATGCCCAGGAAAGGCAGATCGTCACAGTCGAATGTGACCTGGTAGGTATTCTTCTTCCCGTGCATGGACGTGGTGTAAGGCAGAAGGCCAAGGCCATCTACTTCATCATTGCTGCTTTCCACATGGAGCGGGTCGCACACCTTTTCGCCCAGCATCTGGAAGCCGCCGCAGATACCGATAACGGGCACGCCTTTTTCCGCCATTTCAACGATTTCCTTCGCATATCCCTGGCGCTTCAGATAAAGCAGATCCTCTGTGGTGTTCTTGCTTCCCGGCAAAAGGATCAGGTCCGGATCACCGATCATATCTCCCTGCTGCACGAAGCGGAGGTTTACATCGGGCTCATGGTTCAAAGCATCGAAATCTGTGAAATTGGAAATTTTCGGGGTCTGCATGACAGCTATATGGATATCCCGCATCACATGGTCACTGGGCAGATCCTGGAGAGATACGGAATCCTCGTCATCAATGCCCAGATCTTCCAGATAAGGAATGACGCCCATCACCGGAATGCCCGTCTTCTCCTTCAGGAAAGTCAAAGCCGGTTCCAGAAGGGAAATGTCGCCGCGGAACTTATTAATCACCAGCCCCTTCACAAGAGCCCTTTCCTCCGGTTCCAGAAGCTCCAGAGTACCTACGATGGAAGCCAGGGCGCCGCCTCTGTCAATGTCGGCAATCAAAAATACCGGCGCCTGACATTCTTTGGCAATGCGCATATTTACTATATCATTTTTCTTCAGGTTCACCTCGGCAGGAGATCCGGCCCCTTCGATGACAAGGGCATCGTAATGGGTTTCCATGTAGTCAAGGCTCTTCTTCACCGTATCCCAGGCCCGCTGGCTGTAATGATTCTGGTATTCCGAAGCGCTGTAATTCCCTACCGATGTTCCCAGAAGGATGACCTGGGAGCAGGAATTTCCGGTAGGCTTTAAAAGCACAGGGTTCATCTCAACGATAGGCAGGGCGCCGGCAGCTTCCGCCTGGGCCACCGTAGAGCGGCCGATTTCACCGCCCGACAGGGTGACATAGGAATTCAGCGCCATATTCTGCGCCTTGAAAGGTGCCGTCTTATATCCGTCCTGTGCAAGAATACGGCAGAAAGCAGTGGTCAGAATACTTTTACCTACATGAGAACTGGTTCCCTGAAACATGACTCTCTTTGCAATTTTTGTCATTATAGCTCCACTCCTCTTTCCTTGAGCTCCACAGTAATTCCTGCAACAGAAAGGTATACCTTGTCGGCCCGCCTGGCCACATACTGGTTGGCCAGACCCACAAGATCCCTGTATACCCGGCTCATGGCATTGGCAGGAACAATGCCCATTCCAAGCTCATCAGACACAAATATGATTTCCTTATCGGAAACAGAAGAAATCCGCTCAAACATGAGGGTCAGGTCTTTCTCCAGCGCCTCCTGCAGCGTGGTCAGATCCGAAACCCCCAGCGTCTCCACGGTAATCCCCTTCATGTGGTCCATGAGCATATTATTCACATACATGGTAATACAGTCAAAAAGGATGGCATCCGCTTCCTCAAGGATATGACCCATTTCCTCCCCTGCCCCATGCATGACCTCGAAAGTCTGCCAGTCGGCGGGACGCCTCTCCCTGTGAAGAATCACACGGTACCGCATCTCATCATCCAGAATCTGGCTGGTGGCGATGTATCCCTTCCTTTTCCCTGTGGAATGATACATCAGCTTCTCTGCGAACTCGCTCTTCCCGCTTCTGGCTCCGCCAAGAACAAGAAAAATTTTGTTATTCATGTCCTTTCATCACCTTCTTTTATCAGATTTCTGACAATACTACCCTTAAATAATAACATAAGTACTCTTGAGGTGCCATAAAAAAGTGGGAATGGGGCGTCATCATCAAGGGCGTCGGCCCCGAAGAATCAAGGGCCCCGGTGCAGAATATGGCAGAGCCCTTACAGACGATCCTCCGGCGAGAGGTAATGCAAAAGAGCTCATCAATCATGAATGGCACCTGCCGCATCCCCTGAACCCTGGATTCCCTTTGTTCCCTATGAACCCCCATGGCCCTAAGGCCTGTCCCCAAAAGCATCCACGAAAAAAGAGATTTCATCCCTCTGAAATCTCTTTTTCCCATTTATCCATTTAAATTGAAGGTAATCGGCACTCTGGAATTGGCTGTCACAGGAGTACCATTCTGTTTGGCCGGCACGAAACGCCAGTTGTACACAGCAGCTACCGCAGCACTGTCCAGGGCGCTGTTTCCCGATGAACTTTCCACCCAGGCGCTGGAAACAGATCCGTCAGTGGAAACCGTCATGCCCACCACCGTAGTGCCGGATATACCGGCCCTTCTGGCTGATTCGGGGTAGGCTGGCGCCGGAGCGCTCAAAAGCTGGATACCGATAGTTTCTCCGCCGCCGCTGCCACTGTCTCCATTTCCACTGCCATAACCGTCGCCGGTGCCATCACCGGTACCGCCGCCGCTGCCACTGCCGCTTCCGGAACCGGTGCCGCTGCCTGAGCCGGTGCCATCGCCGGTGCCCTGACCGCCGCCACTTCCGCCGCCGCTTCCTCCTTCAGAAGAGGAAGAAGCGCTTTCGCCGGCAGAGGCGCTGCTTTGGGAAGTGGTGCTTTGGGCCTGTGCCACCTCATGGACATCATTGGCTGCCTCTTCATCGGCTTCTGCCGGTACAGCCAGAGGAGGCGCCGTGGGAGTGGCTTTGGCTTCGTGGATTTTGGGAAGTTCTTCCGTTTCCTGGCCGCCGCCACCACCTCCGCCTACATCGGACACCAGATCTACTTCAATGGGCTCCCGGCTAGGCTGGGGCGGAGGAAAGAGGAAGAGAAGGCCTGCCACCGCGCCAAGGACAATGCCGTGGCAGAGGAAGGACAATCCAAAGGCAGAGGACCATCGGTACTTGAAAGTACGCATGGGACCACCTCTTTACTGATTCTGACCGGTCTTGGACTCTGTAGCAATTCCCACCTTGCTGATGCCTACAGATTTCAACTGGTCAAGCACAAATACAAAATCTCCATGTTCTGATTTGGAATCTGCCCGGAGAACGACGGAAAGGTCCGGGTTCCGTCCCTTTTCGATTTCCATGCGGCGGTGAAAATCGTCTTTGGAAATCTTTTCCTTTTCCACATAAATAGTACCGTCAGAAGTAATACTGATGGGAAGGGTCTCTTCCACATTCACTTTGGCCGTGGCGGTCTGTGGCAGGTTCAGGTTGATAGATTTCTGCACCACCATGGAAAGCATGCTCATCATGAAGAAGACAAGGAGGAAGAAAATGATATCAATCATAGGGATGATCATAATCTTTGGCTTCTTCTCCACATTCATAGATTCCAGTTTCATTGCTCTTTCGCCTCTACGATAGCCAAATACAGGGTACCCAGTTTTTCCATATCAGAAACAAAATGGCTCACCTGCTGGGAAAGATAGGTATACGCAATGAGGGCAATGATAGCCACAAAAAGGCCGGTGGCCGTGCATACCAGGGCTTCTGCCACACCGCCGGTGACTGCAAAGGGCTGTCCGTTGGAAACGGAGAGAACATTAAAGGAACCGATCATGCCGATAACCGTACCGAGAAGCCCCATAAGAGGGGACAGGGTCACGATCACATCCAGGTAATTCAGGTAATTTTTCAAAAGCCCTGCCGCATGGGAAGCTGCCCCTTCAATCAGGGACGTCTGGTCTACTTTCAGGTTCATATGCTCCACTCCTGCAAGAACCACAGAAGCAGGAATACCGCCATCCTGCTGAAGGAGGGCTTTCAGCCCTTCATAATCCCCTCTTTCCAAATACTCCGGTATCTCCTTTGACAGCTGCTCCACATGGGAACGATTGGATCGATAATACCGGAACCGTTCAATAAAAATAGCCACTACCACCAAAGAACAAAGAATCAGCGGATACATCATAAATCCGCCGGCTCGGAACAAATGCAGAAAATCCATTCCATACCTCCTGATACATTAAAACCATTAGATAGCTTTCTTAAGTCTCTAACATTCATATCAAGATTATCATTTTAAGTGTGGTTAGTCAAATAATATTTCCTTAATTTTTAATTCATAAACAGCTTATCATCGCTGAAAAAACTCCCTCCCCCCTCCAAACCATGGGCCTGATAAGGATTTTGGAAACAGAGAGTCAGATTTCCTTCTTCCGGATATGATAAAATATAGCCATCAAAGACAGAAGGGATACAATACAATGGCAGAAAAAGTGGTTGGAATCATTGCGGAGTGGAACCCTTTTCACCGGGGGCATGAGGATATGGTCCATTCGGTTCGAAAGGCTTATGGTGATCCTTTCATCATGGCCGTCATGAGCGGCTCCTTTGTGCAGCGGGGAGAGCCGGCCCTCTTTGACAGCTGGACCCGGGCACGATGGGCGGTGGAAGGAGGCGTGGATGCCGTATTTTCACTTCCGGTGCTCTGCGTGCTGCAGAGTGCGGACCGGTTTGGTTCTTACGGCGTAAGGCTGCTTGCTTCCATGGGTGCCGAAATACTTGCTTTTGGTACGGAATCCCTTACGGAAGAAGATCTTTGGGATGCCGCTTCCTTTTCCCTGACCCCTTCCCACAAAAAGGCCTTTCATGAAGCCCTGGGCGGGGGGCTTTCCTATGCCCGGGCTTCTTATGAAGCCATGAAGAGTCATTCTCCTTTCCTGGCAGAAGAATTATCCAAACCCAATAATCTTCTGGGCTTCCGCTATGCGGAAACCATTCTGCAGCATCATTTCCCCATGGATATCCACGTGGTTCACCGGAACATGGACTGCAATATTTCCGCCACCACTGCCAGAAAGGAGCTTCTCCGTGGGAAAAAAACAAGTCTCCTTCCTCCAAAGGAGGCAGAAGAAGCGGCAGAACTCATAAAGTCAGGCTGCCATACCGATTTTTTCCGCTATGAAGATGCCTGCCTCCTCTCTTCCCGTTTGGTATCAGAGAGTGATCTTTCTGAAACCGGCCTCTTTTCAGAGGGGCTGGAGCACAAATGGTTCAGGGAAACAGGAAATGAAGATTACGAAGCCATGCTTTCCCGGATTAAAAGCAAGCGGTATCTTTACAGCCGCTTGAAACGAATCGGCGCCCAGCTGCTTCTTTCCGGCCGGGGACCTTCGCCTTTTTCAGCTCCTCCCCTTCCCTCCTATGCCCACCTGCTGGCCCTTCGAAGAAGCGAAAGCCATTTTTTGAATCTGATTCCCATTCCAGTGATTACCAGTATGGCCAGGGCATTGAAAAAAGCGGATGCTAACACCCGCCTTTCATTAGAAATGGAGATTCGCGCCTCCGATATCCAAAGCTGGTGCCAGCATTCCCCGGCATACAGAAAAGGAAGGCAGGAATTTTACCATTCGCCAATCATTGTGAATTACTGAGATGGGGCTGGGGACTGGGACTGGTATTTACAGCTGAATCCCTTCTATCCCCCGCTTATCCCGATTCTTCGCCTGCGGCCCGGAATGACAACGCAAGGGCATGCCATGACCCTTCTTATGGGCTCGGCTTTTTTACAAAGCGGTAGAGGCAAAAGGAAAAGACTGTAAAAGATTTCTATCCATTCTTTCACAGTCTTTTTAATTTCCATTTTTTATTTTGACAGGGCCATGGCCTTTTCAAAAGTTTTCAGAATGGTTTCCGAAGGCTTCTTGTCCATAAGGCTCACAATGACGATGGCAGCAACGGAAAAGAAGAAGCCCGGTACCAGTTCATAGAGTCCGAACCATTCAAAATGCTTCCAGATGAGCACTGTTAAACCGCCTACGATAACTCCTGCATAGGCTCCCTTCAGGGTCATGCGCTTCCAATAGAGGGAAAGAAGCACTGTGGCGCCGAAGCAGGCGCCGAAGCCGGCCCAGGCATAGGAGACGATGGAGAAAATGTAGCTGTTGGGGTCAGAACCCAGATATACGGCAATGGCGGAAACCAGAAGCACGCTGAGCCGGGATACACGAATCAAAGTTTTTTCAGAAGCATCCTTCTTCAGGAAAGCCTGGAAAAGATCCCTGGATACGGCGGAAGAGGTGACCAGCAGCTGGGAAGAGCTGGTACTCATGATAGCTGCCAGAATGGCAGACCAGATAATGCCTGTGATGAAAGGCGCCGACAGCGATTCGGCCATAAGGATGAATACCCGTTCTGCATTGGCATTTTCCAGAGGCGTAGACAGATAAGCCTTGCCCACTACACCGATGGCGATGGCAAAGGACAGGGACAGAAGCACCCAGGTCATGGCGATGCGGGTGGATTTCTTCAGTTCCTTCGGATCTCCGATGGCCATGAATTTGACAAGAATATGGGGCTGCCCGAAGTAGCCAAGGCCCCAGCCCAGAGAGGAAACAATCATAACCAGAAGGGCCGATATGCCGGTGGAATCAGGGAAGAAGGAAAAGAAATCAGAGCCTTCCCTGGAAAGAATATCAAGCGTAGGCATGGGCCCGCCAAGAGCAATGGTGGCAGCCACAGGCACGTAAAGAACGGTGAAGAACATCATGGTGCCCTGGATAAAATCCGTCAGGGCCACGGCGGAAAAACCGCCCAGGAAGGTATAGAAAACGACTACAAAAGCGCCCAGCAGGAGAGCATGAAGGTAGGGAATCCCGAAAATGGTATTGAACAGCTTTCCTGCTGCCACAAAGCCGGAAGAAGTATAGATGATAAAGAAAAGGATAATAAACAGGGCACATATGAGCCGAAGGCCATTTTTCCTATCCTCAAACCGGTTGGAAAGATAATCCGGAATAGTAAGGCTGTTATCAGCCACTTCCGTGTAATTTCTAAGCCTCTGGGATACAAGGACCCAGTTTGCCCAGGTACCCACAATAAGGCCGATGCCCGTCCAGAAAGCGGAAAGTCCATGGAGATAAGCATATCCCGGCAGCCCCATAAGCATCCAGCCGCTCATATCCGAAGCTTCGGCGCTCATGGAAGTGAGCCATGGTCCCAGCTGCCGGTCCCCCAGAATGTAGGAAGACAGATTTTTCTGTCTCCGGGAATAATAAAGGCCGATACTCATCATCAGTACCAGGTACAGTATGAAAGCCAGCGCAATGGGCCAATTATTTTCTAAATCCATAAACTTTCCCCCTGCCAATATCCAATATTCCTATTTCCTTAATTTTATACAATTCTCTGCATTTTCTTGAATGAGCGCATGAAAGGAAACAGTATTTCTCTCAATGATAACGGATTTTAAGAAGTATGTAAAGAGGACTTCAAAATTATATTTTGCATACGTCATACACAAAGGCTTCCTTTATACCCTTCTCCGCTGATGTTTTTAAAATGATGAAATCCCATAAAACCAACAAAAAAGGGATTGGAAATCACCATTTCCAATCCTTCTCGTATGCATGGCGAGCATTCAATAAGCCGAGTTCTGTACCGTTTGCACGGTGATGATTATCTGTCTAGCCATCCAATTGCTTGGATGATCAAGCGACGCAACCCGGAAGGTCAGCGGGCAGCCTCAACCCTTCCCTATTCGGTCTTGCTTCAGATGGGGTTTACCAAGCCAGCCGGTCTCCCGACTGCTGGTGCGCTCTTACCGCACCTTTCCACCCTTACCACTTGCGTGGCGGTTTCCTTTTCTATGGCACTTTCCCTGGGGTCACCCCCGCCGGACGTTATCCGGCATCCTGCCCTGCGAAGCTCGGACTTTCCTCACGCCTTACGGCCCGCAATCATCTTTCCTGCTCGCAGGGTACAGTATAGCATGGAGAAATGAGAAATGTCAATAAAAAAATAAGCTAAGCGCCCTTCGGGCGTGAGGGTTCAGAGGGTTCAGAGGGTTCAGAAGGTTCAGAGGGTTCAAAGCCCTATGGTAAGACTGCAAGTTAAGTTTTAATTAAAATCATCGCATTTGCGTTGGGATTTAATTAAATTACTTGAAAATGGCGCACTCTAACCACGCCCTTCGAAGATCGATTTTTTTCGAAGGCGTCCTCAGCTTATTCCAACATCGGGTTTGTACAGTTTATTTTCTTTCAGCAGGTAGAAAATAACTCGTACTAACTTCCGGGCTGTTAAAATGAGGGCTCGTTTATGCGCGTGTGTTTTGCTTTCTGCATATTTCTTCCGGTAATAAGCTTCAAAAACCGGATCGTGTATTCTAACCCGATTTGCGGCTTCGACTAGATAATATCTCAGCTTCTTATTTCCAGAAAGTACTGCAGCTTTATCCTCAGACTCTTTCTTTCCAGACTGGTTCCGCTTCCATTTGAAACCAGCCATCTTACCCAGGCTTTCCTGTTTCTGAAACCTGCTTATATCGCCTATTTCTGACATGATTCCAGCTGCAAGGACTGGGCCGATTCCTGGTATTGAGACTAAGATTGCGGGAACACTTTTCATCAGTTTCTCAATGTTTTTGTCGCAATTATGAATTTCGTTTTCCAGTATCCTCATGATTTCCATATCACTGGCCATCGTTCTGTTCAGTGATTCTCTTACCATAGTGGGCACTCTGTACGAGCTGCTGGCTGCCTTTTTAAGCACTTTGGCTATCTCTTCCGGATTCTGGAATTTTCCTCCTCCCTTTTCTTGGAGAAATTCCACCAGTTCCGGAATCGGCTTTTCCGCCAGCTCATCCAGCGTAAACTCTTCTTCTAAGAGCGACAGGGATGTTTTACTAAAAATGCTGTAGAACGGTTTCCCCGCTTCCATTTCTGAAAAGCTTAGGAATAGTCGGGTTAAAAACTGGCTCTTCATCCGACTCAATGCCTGCACGTAGTTATATCTGCTTCGGGTCATAATCTTAAGTGCTTCCTGTCTGTCATCCAACTTGAATGGCAGAAGACCTGGGCGGATCCTTATAAAGTCGGCTATGGCGAAAGAATCGGTGATATCGTCTTTGTCCATATCCAAAAATGATTTTTTGTAATTCGCCACCATTATGGCATTCAGCGGAATAATTGAAAGCTTATGCTCATTCAATGCTTCGTGCTCGTATAAAAACCATACCAGGTTCTTGCTGTAAACGGAGGTGTTTTCCAAGCCAATCCTAATTGCTTCAAAATCTTCCTTCTCATAGTATGAAAGGATTTTCGCCACCAGCCGATCTGCACCTGATCCATTGTTGGAAAAGGTCAGCCTTCCAACAACTTTTCCCTCGCAATTCATGAAAGTAGCCACATTGGAACGTTTACTGATGTCAATGCCAACGAACAGTGTGTTATTCATAAATCTCACCTCCCCTTCCACACAGAGTAAGGAGCCAACAGAGCAGATGCCTTTGGGACTGGCGCAATACAGCCTCATTATTAGAATAGTCCGCGTACCGGGAATACACTCTTCCTTCCTGCTATAAGGAACCGGATGACGCAGCAAACAGCCTATGTGTTAGTAGTTTACCACCAGCCAAAGGAGACAAGCTTTGAAAGAATAGACGCACGCATCGTCAAACAGGGTTCAGCGGAATATCCTCTATGGCTCCTATAACCATTATTCCAAAGGCATGCTCATGTTGTAAAGGGGAAAGATCCAGCAGGGATAAATCCTCTAATCTTCCCCTTCCAAACATATTATATGAGGGTTCATAGGGGAAGGTTCTCAGGATTGACCGGTCCTATGGGCCGGAGGGTTCTTAAGTTTGACGGGCCTTTGGCGCGAGGGTGGTGGTGGCGGCTTCGCCGCAGATTATAAAAAAAGCTGGCCCACGCCCTCCGTCATTTCGACCGAAGCCGGTCAGCCGCCAATAGGAAAGCCTCTTATTGTGCAGGCTAGAGGCCAACTTCGGCTGACTTGGAGACTCTATGCAGAGTCTCCACAGAGTGGAGAAATCTCCCCCCTCTCATGGTACGGGCGGCATTACGGCAGGAGATCTTCAGGCTCAGAGTATCATCAGAGCGGTTTGCATCTACCCCTTGCAGTGGCAGGGGTGGCTGCGGTTTCCCGTTTTTACCACATAAAAAGGGCTGCGATGAAATGATTTTCATTTCTTCACAGCCCTTTTATTTATTCTTTTTTCAGCCCGCCATGAAGTTTCATCTTCCTGGCGCGGCAGGCAGGACATTCCCCGTCCCCGCCGCCGCAGCAGCTGCCGCCACCCAGGGTGACCCGGTAAATATGACGGCAGGCCAGAACGAAGCCGATGGCAATGACAGCCAGTACTGCGTAAGTGCCAATACTCATGGATATCCTTCCTTTCTTCGGGAATAGGGATTCCCGCAGCATTTTTATGATTTTACGCCTTGGCGCCGGCGCCTTCTACTCCTTCATCCCTGACCTTTGGTGCCGGGCGAAGGATGAAGTAGAGGCCCACAAGGCAGAGGGTGATGGCCAGAATCTGGGCAAAGCCGAAGGCAAATCCGTAGAAGAGCCAACCGCCCAGGTTGTAGGCAATGAAGGCCAGGGAGTAGCCCAGGATGACCTGGAAGCCGATGGCCAGGGCTGCCCATTTCCTGTCGCCCATTTCCCTGGCAATGGTGGCCATGGCCACGATGCAGGGCGGGTCGAAGAGGTTCAGAATCATGTAGGAGAAGGCGGCAATGGGTGTAAACATACCAGCAATGCCGGCCATCACAGCTTCATCTTCTGCATCTTTGGCTACACCGTTCAGCACAGCCAGGGTGCCGATGGCGTCTTCCTTTGCCATTTCTGCAGAGATGACGGCCACAGCGCCTTTCCAGTCGCCCAGGCCCAGAGGAGCGAAGATCCAGGAAATCAGATGGCCGAAGCCTGCCAGCATGGAGTCTTCAATGTCATCTACCATATCCATGGTTATGTTGAAAGAGGAGAAGAACCAGATGATCACGCATACAGCGAAAATGATGGTGCCTGCTTTAATGATGAAGCCCCGGGCTCTTTCCCACATATGAATCAGTACGCCCTTCATGGACGGAATGTGGTAAGCCGGCAGTTCCATGACGAAGGGAGCCGGGTCGCCGGCAAAGAGGGAAGTTTTCTTCAATGCAATGCCTGCCAGCACGATGACGGCAATGCCCAGGAAGTACATGGACGGTGCCATGAGCACGGAGTCCGGGAAGAAGGTGGAGGTAATCATGGCAATGATGACAGCCTTGGCGGAGCAGGGGATGAAGGTGCAGAGCATGATGGTCATGCGGCGGTCCCGCTGGTCCTCAATGGTCCTTGTAGCCATGACTGCCGGCACGCCGCAGCCGCTGCCCACCAGGATAGGAATGAAGGATTTACCGGAAAGTCCGAATTTCCTGAAAATCCTGTCCATAATGAAGGCTACCCGGGCCATGTAACCGGAATCTTCCAAAAGGGAGAGGAAGAAGAAAATGCTTAAAATCTGGGGCACGAAACCAAGCACCGTGCCTACGCCGCCGATGATGCCATCTACCAGAAGGCTTTCCAGCCAGTCCGGCGCTTCAATGGCTTCCAGCAGGTCCGATGCGGCGTCGGTAACGATGCCGCCGAAGAAATCATCATTCACCCAGTCTGTCACCGGTCCACCGATGAGGGAACAGGAAATGAAATAGACTGCCGTCATAATGAGGAAGAAAATCGGCAGGGCCAGGATACGGTTTGTCACCACCCGGTCGATCTTATCGGAAACGGTCATGGTGTGGGCCGCGGTCTTTCTCTTCAGTACGCCGTCAATAATTTTGGCAATATAGGCATACCGCTGGTTGATGATAATGGATTCGGAATCGTCGTCCAGTTCATCTTCGCAGTCCTTGATATGGCCTTCCAGATGGCTCATGGTTTTGGGGTCCAGCTGCAGGGCGCCGGTGGCATCTTCGTCCCGTTCGAATACTTTGATGGCATACCAGCGAAGGAAACGGTCCTCCACCTTCGGTGCAATGGTTTCTTCGATATGGGCGATGGCATGCTCCACGCTGCCGGTGAATACGGAAGGCAGGTGAACTGTTCTTTTGGCTTTCGCCGCGGCCATTGCCTTTTCTGCCGCTTCCATGCAGCCCTTTCCCTGGAGGGCGGAAATTTCCACCACTTCACAGCCCAGTTCTTCCGCCATCTTTTTCACGTCAATGGTGTCCCCGTTCTTTTTCACCAGGTCCATCATGTTCACTGCCATCACCACAGGCAGTCCAATTTCAATGAGCTGGGTGGAAAGATAGAGGTTTCTTTCCAGGTTCGTGCCATCGATGATGTTCAGAATGGCATCAGGCTGTTCATTGACCAGGTAGTTTCTGGCCACCTTTTCTTCCATGGTGTAGGGAGAAAGGGAATAAATACCGGGCAGGTCCTGGATAATCACATCTTTGTGTCCCTTCAGGATACCGTCCTTCTTTTCTACTGTAACGCCGGGCCAGTTTCCCACATACTGGGAACTGCCGGTGAGTTCATTAAATAAGGTCGTTTTACCGCAGTTCGGGTTGCCCGCCAGGGCAATTCTGATAGCCATACCAGCTTCTCCTTTCAAATGTTTTTTATGGTTCTACTTCCACAGCTTCTGCTTCATTCTTACGAATGGAAAGTTCATAGCCTCTGACCGTAAGCTCCACCGGATCTCCCAGCGGCGCCACCTTGCGTACATACACTTCCGTACCCTTGGTGATGCCCATATCCATAATGCGGCGGCGGAGAGGTCCTTCGCCGTGAATCCGCTTCACCAGGGCTTTGGCGCCTACCGGTACATCTCTTAATGTTTTCATCTGTTATCCCTCTTTCAGTAAAATATCTTCTGTGCCATGGATCGATCCAGAGCCACCCGGCTGCCTTTCACCTGGACAATCAGGTTTCCCGCCATATGACTCACAATCAGAACCGGTGAATCTACTACGAACCCCAGTTCCGCCAGATGCTGACGCACATCATCCCGCCCGCCTATGCGGCGGATGGTGACGGTTTCCCCTTCTTTGGCAAAAACAAGAGGCATCATACCCTTCACCCCATTTCTTTCAGGAAAGCAGGCGCCCTGATAGAGGCCGCACCGCTTTCCGCTATTTGATAATTCTTTTCGTTATCGCAGACATATAATAAGCCGCCCATAACCTATTAGTCAATATGCCAAAATATTTTTACATGGTATATCGTATTTATATTTTTTAAGTTACTTTTGATAATTAGGACATTATTAATTGTAGAATTTACTAAAATTTAAATACTCTGTATTTAATTTAATAAATTCGATATGCTGAATGTATAATTAAGATATGCCAGCAAAATTTCCTCCCTGCCTGCCACGTAATCTTGGAATTTCTCCAATAAAAAAAGCGCCCCTCCGGGGAGCGCGCTTTCCTTTTCTTATTTCCTTATGATTTTCTTGGCGAAGATTTCCGCATCCAGAAGATCCTTCCGGTCCGGATGGCCTCTATGGAAGAAGAGGAACTGTCCGTGACAGTGGAAGGTCCTGGTGTCCATGGGAATCCCCTTCTTTTCCAGGAGCTTTCTCACCTCTTCATCGCTCTTTCCACCGCCCATCATGGCAGTGCTGAAGAAAACGGCCTTGCCCACCTTGTCCGGCGAAAGGCTTTCGATGAAATCCTTCACATGGCCGTCAATATGGCCTTTATAAATGCCGCTGCCGATGAAAAGGAGGTCCACCCTCCTGCCCAGGGGCTTATCTGTGGTTTCCGCCCTTTCTCCCGCTTCCCGGGCAATGGCTCTGGCTGCCTTTTCCGTGGAACCGCCGCGGCTGTAATAACGAACTGCAATTCTCATAGTATCCCTTCTTACTTTTTGATTCTTTTATAGGTACAGAAATCATGGGGAATGTCCCCCGGTGCTGCTTCTTTTTCCACCAGTTCCCAATCTTTCCCGTCAAAGTCGGGGAAAAAGGCATCGCCCTCATAGGATTTCCGGATTTCCGTAATATAGAGGGTGTCGGCATAGGGAAGCATTTCCCTGTACATATGCTCGCCGCCGATGACGAAATTTTCATCCTCCGGCAGGGCGGAGAGGAGCTCCTCCACGCTGTGGAAAAGGCGCACCCCCTCCGGCGCTTCATAGTCCCTGCTGCCTGTGAGCACATAGTGCACCCGTCCCGGCAGCACTTTGGGCAGGCTTTCAAAGGTCTTCCGGCCCATGATGATAGCATGACCCATGGTGAGGGATTTGAACCGCTTCAAATCATCGGACAGATGCCAGATCAGGCAGTTGTCCTTCCCGATGACTCCGTTTTCCGCCCGGGCCACAATGATGGAAAGGCTCATACCGATACCTCCATGGCGATTTTGTCGTGATGTTTATAATTTTCCAGCACAATGTCCTGGGGCTGGAAATCATAGAAATCGTGAATTTCCGGATTCAGCACCAGCTTCGGCGCTTCATAGGCCTCAGGCAGGCGCTTCAGCTGCATCTGCAGCGCCTCCACATGGTTTTCATAAATATGGGCGTTATTGATGACATGGGTGAAAAGGCCGGGCTTAAGGCCGCTCACCTGGGCAATCATACAGATCAGGGCTGCATACTGGGCCATGTTGAAAGGTACTCCCAGGCCCATATCGCCGCTCCGCTGCACCAGCATGCAGTTCAGCTTCCCTTCATCGGACACATCCCACATGGTGAGGAAGGCGCAGGGATAGAGAGCCATATCCGGCAGGTCACCGGCGTTCCAGAGATCCACCACCATGCGGCGGCTCTGGGGATCCTCCTTCAGTGTCTTCAGCAGGGTGTCCACCTGGTGATACTTGGCCAGCTGGTAGCCGTAGGCCTTGCCGATGGTGCCGTCTTCCCTCATCCATTCGTCCCAGATATGGCAGTTCCATTTCTGGAGAAGCCGCACATCGTTGGACTGCTTCTGCCATATCCAGAGGATTTCCTTCACCGCCGTCTTAAAAGCCACGAATTTAGTGGTGAGGATAGGAAATTCCTTTTCCAGGTCAAACTGCATGATCTGGTGGGGCAGCTTGTAGGCCGGCATACCGGTGCGGTTCTGTCCCAGCTTTCCCTTTTCCAGGATATTCTTTACAATTCCCAGGTATTCTTTATCTGCAAGGCTCATAGGTCCTCCTTTGTGATGGTTATATAGAAAGTTTCACTTTCCTGTTTCTAGTTGTATTTGCATTTTCTAAGGCTGACAGCGCCCACCGGAATGATGCGCCCTCTCAGCAGCTTCTTATCTTTTTATAAGTTTCCAGAGCCTTCCTGAATTCCGCCGCATCCCTTTCGGAAAGGGATGAAAGCACGGAGCTGTCGCCGGAAGCGAGGCGGTGAAGGCTTTCGTCGGAGAAGAAGGCATCCCCCTTCCTCCCGCCTGCCAGCCGGTCCCTTACCTTTTTCAGGAAGAGGAAACAGGCGCTCTGCCTGATATCCGCTGGCACCGGCTGAGCCGTCGGCACGTTGTTTCCCAGCAGACGAAGGAAGGGCATACCGTAGGCCGCTGCCTTTTTAGAGCCGATGCCCCGGATGCGCTTTAATTCCTCCAAAGTCCCGGGCCGCTGGAGCACCATGGAAGAAAGGATTTCATCGGAGAAAATAGACTTGGGCGCCTTGTGCACCTCGCCGGCCATACGGCGACGCAGATTTTTCAGTTCCTCCAGAAGGGCGCTGTCCTCATGACTGTCCGTTTCCTCTTCCTTTTCTTCCTCCTCATTCTGATCCAGCAGCACTTCCAGAAACCGGGCGCCGTACTTTTCCAGCTTGAAGGCGCCCACGCCATGCACCTTTCCCATGTCTTCCAGGTTCTTTGGCTTCACCGCTGCCATATCTTCCAGAGTGGCATCGGAAAATACCACAAAAGGCGGTACCTGTTCCTCCCTGGCAATAAGGGTGCGCAGCTTTCTGAGTTTTTCGAAAAGGCCGCCCCGCCGGACCGGATTCCGATCGATCTTCTTTTCCACCGCCGCGTCGGCCATGACGCTTTCAGCGCCGAAGGCAAGGCCGTATACCTTTTCCCTGCCTGCAAGCACCTGCCGGGCTTTGTCGGTGAGCTTCAGCACCGCATAGGGCTCCCCTTCCCGCCGGAGATAGCCGTCGGCGATGAAATTGTTCAATGCGCTCTTGATATGGGACGCCTTTTCAAAGGACAGTTTCCCGTAGGTCGGCGTATCCTCCAGTTTCCTCTCCACAATCGTGCGGGAATGGCTGCCATGGAGTACGTCGGCAATAAGGGAGGCGCCGAACCTTTCATGAAGGGAGCGGATGGTTTTGAAAACCAGCACCGCCATGTCGGTGATATCCACCCTGCCTTTCCCGCTTTCGCAGTTGCCGCAGTGGCCGCAGGGCTCCGTCACCTTTTCGCCGAAATAGGCAAGGATGAAATTCCGAAGGCAGGAGGTGGTCTGGCAGTAGTCCACCATGGCGTTCAGCCGGTGATAGTCCATTTTTCGCTGGTCCTCATCCTGATTTCCCTGTTCGATGAGGTATCGCTGGATGCCGGCATCCTGTCCGCTGTAAAGGAGGATGCACTCGGACTTGGCCCCGTCTCTGCCGGCCCTGCCGGCTTCCTGATAGTAGGCTTCCAGACTTTTGGGCATCTGGTAATGAATCACATAGCGCACATTGCTCTTGTCGATGCCCATGCCGAAGGCATTGGTAGCCACCATGACCGTCACATTATCAAAGGAAAAATCTTCCTGGGCCTGGCGGCGGTCTTCATCTTCCATGCCTGCATGGTAGCGGCCTGCATTGATGCCCCGCCGGCGGAGCAGGTCATACACCATATCCACCGCTTTCCTGGTGGCGCAGTAAATAATGCCGCTTTCCTTCTTGTGACTCTTCACATAGCGAAGGATGAAATCTTCCTTCGCTGCCCCCTGGATAACCCGGAAAGACAGGTTCGGCCTGTCCAGTCCCGTGCGGAACACCCGGGCCTTCTCCAGTCCCAGGCTCTCCTTCATGTCCGCCTCCACCAGCGGCGTGGCGGTGGCGGTAAAGGCGGTCACCACCGGACGGCGGGGAAGGGAATCAATGAAATCTTTGATTTTCCGATAGGAGGGACGGAAATCGTGGCCCCACTGGGACACGCAGTGGGCCTCGTCAATGACGATCATGGAAAGAGGCACCTGGGCCAGGCACTGGGTGAAATAGGAAGGCTCCAGCTTTTCCGGCGCCATGTAGAGGAGTTTGATCTTCCCCCGGTACAGATTCCGTAGGCGCTCGATGGACTCTTCATAGGGAATGGTGCTGTTCACAAAGGATGCCGGAATCCCCTGCTCCGTCAGCGTCTCCACCTGGTCCTTCATAAGGGAAATCAGGGGCGAAATGATGATGGTGCCGTGGGGAAAAAGGAGGGCAGGAATCTGGAAGCAGATGGATTTTCCTGCTCCCGTAGGCATGATAGCCATCACATCTTCTCCTTTGACAATGGCATCAATCACTTCCCGCTGCCGGGGCCGGAAAGCGTCATAGCCGAAGTACCGCTTCAACACATCAGAAGGTCCCATGTTTTCCTCCTCTCCTTTGGTTTGTATTTATCTTTATCATTATATCATATGCGGCGCGCGGAAAGTGGCGGCACTCTTCCGGGGCTCGGCGCTTACCTGTATTCCCGAAGGTTGACGCGCCTGCGGCGCGAGGGTTGAGCCAGCCGCCGGGCTGACGCCCTGGGCTGGCAGGGTTCTGCCTGTGATCGGCTTCGCCTTACAGGCGGGTTGAGGGCTCCGCCCTCGGGAGTTATATAGTATCGCTGCGCTGGCGAGGTA